>Ga0306920_100016893_pt1 | contig 10063 bp, 7 predicted proteins | sample flu12Cox44000170_FD_204666 | JGI IMG/M metagenome (GOLD analysis project Ga0306920, IMG submission 204666) | Lab enrichment of tropical soil microbial communities from Luquillo Experimental Forest, Puerto Rico - flux4day.12C.oxic.44.000.170 (v2)... | ecosystem: Environmental > Terrestrial >...
CAGGCTGCATAAAATCCAAGAATCTGCCGGCGCGATAGTCATAGAGCTTCCCGGTTTCGGAACAGCTTGGCAGGCACAACGGAATGATCTTTTCCGCGACATCCTCCGCCGTCGGCAGCGTCATCGAGTCTTCTCCCGGCATGACTTGCGCCCGCATGCGGGTGCGCGTGGGACCGGGATTGAACAGATTGACGCGGATCGGGGTAGCTTCCGTCTCCGACGAATAGATCCGCGCCAGCGCGTTGAGTGCGGCCTTCGACACCGAATAGACGCCGCTATAGGCGCGCGCGTGCGTGGCGGCCCCCGAGGTAATAAACACGGCGCGCCCGGCGCTGGACCGCTTGAGCAGCGCGTCCATGGCGCGGATGAGATGCCAATTGGCGGTGACGTTGACCGCCATGCCCTCGTCCCAGTTCTGCGGATCGACATGATTGAGCGGCGAGCGTTGCCCGACGATCGCTGCATTGCCGACGAGCACGTCAAGCCGCCGGTATCGCTCGCTGAGCGCCGCGGCAAGGCGATAGATGCCGGGATAGTCGCGCACGTCGAGAGGCACCAAGGTCGCAGAGCCGCCGGCGGCGCGCGACGCGTCGTCGATTTCCTCGAGCGCTCCGACAGTACGCGCGACGGCGACGATGTTGGCGCCGGCGCGGGCCAGCGCCAGCGCGGTCGCGCGGCCAATGCCGCGCGACGCGCCGGTAACGAGCGCAATACTGCCGGCAAGTGGTTTCGTCATTCCTCAGCTCGCTTCGGCGAGCAACGAGAGTTGGCGGGGTGTTGTTTCCTGGGCGGTGCGATCGGTCAGCGGTGTCGGATATTCGCCGGTGAAGCAATGGTCGGTAAATTGCGGCCGAACCGGGTCGCGGCCTTTCTCGCCCATCGCGCGATAGATGCCATCGACCGAAAGGAAGGCGAGTGAATCCGCGCCGATGAATTTTCTCATGCCTTCAAGATCTTGTGTCGCGGCAAGCAATTTGTCCTGTTCCGGCGTGTCGATGCCGTAATAGTCGGGATGCGTTATTGGCGGTGAAGCGATACGCAGATGCACCTCGGTTGCACCCGCGTCGCGCATCATCTGCACGATCTTCACCGAAGTCGTGCCGCGCACGATCGAGTCGTCGATCAGCACAATCCGCTTGCCGGCGACGACGGCGCGGTTGGCGCTGTGCTTAAGACGAACGCCGAGCTGGCGGATGTGCTGCGTCGGCTCGATGAAGGTGCGGCCGACATAGTGGTTGCGAATGATACCGAGTTCGTAAGGGATGCCGGATTCCTGCGCATAGCCGACCGCCGCCGGAACTCCGGAATCGGGCACCGGAACGATAACGTCCGCCCGAGCGGGCGCCTCGCGGGCCAGTTCGGCGCCGGACGCCTTGCGAACCTTATAAATGCTGCGGCCGCCCAGTATGGAGTCCGGCCGAGCGAAATAGATGTATTCGAAAATGCAGGGCCGGGGCGGCATTGGCAGGAACGGCTTGTGCGAATGCGCTCCGTCCTCATCCAAGATGAGGACCTCGCCGTTTTCAATGTCGCGCCCATATTGAGCGCCGATAATGTCGAGGGCGCAAGTCTCCGATGCCAGGATAGGGCAGCCATCGAGCTTGCCGAGCACGAGCGGGCGTATTCCGAGCGGATCGCGTGCGCCTACAAGCTTTTTGTTGGTCAGGCCGACGAAGGCGTAGGAGCCTTCGAGCATCCGCAGACCTTCGATCAGGCGATCGACGAAGCGGTTACGGTGCGAGCGGGCCACCAGATGCAAGATCACCTCCGTATCGGTGGTGGATTGCATCATCGCGCCTTCACGCACGAGCTGACGGCGCAGCGTCAGACCGTTCGTGAGATTGCCGTTATGGCCGACGGCGAATCCGCCCGCATTCAATTCGGCGAAGAGCGGCTGCACGTTGCGAAGAATGGTCTCGCCGGTCGTCGAATAGCGGACATGGCCGATGGCGGCATTGCCGGGCAGGCGATCGATGACTTCGCGGCGGGAGAAGGCATCGCCGACGAGGCCGAGGCGCCGTTCGGAATGAAACCGCCTGCCGTCGAAAGAGACGATCCCGGCGGCCTCCTGGCCGCGGTGCTGCAAGGCGTGGAGCCCGAGCGCGGTGATCGCGGCCGCGTCAGGGTGACCGAATATGCCGAATACGCCGCATTCTTCACGAAGCCGATCGGCATCGAGGTCGAGGGCGGCAGGTTCGGTCATGATTTCATACCCTCCAACCTTTCGAGCTCGCTGTGCTGGTCAGACCCGGTACCGGGATTATCGGTATCCTCCGGGTGGGCATGTTTCAGCTTATTTAAAATGGTGCTTTCGGGATCATCCGGCAACATCGACATCAGCCATTGTCCCGTGCCCGCAAGGACGACGCGGGATTTGGCGCTCTTGACCCATTGCGGCTGGCTGCGGTCGGGAACGAGCCAGATGAAGAATTGGAAGGCGATGACGACAATGATCAGGCCGCGTGCAAGTCCGAAGAGGAAGCCGAGGGAGCGATCCAACGCGCCAACGCGGCTATCCAGCACCATATCGGAAATCTTGATCGTAAAGACCGACACGATGAGGAGCGTCAGCAAGAACACGCCGCCAACCACGGCAATCGCGGCAACGATGTCGCTGTTGAAGTACTGTTTGGCGTAAGGCAGGAGCTTGCCATAGGAATAAAGGGTGGCGCCCGCGGCTAGCACCCACGCGGCGATCGAGAGGACCTCGCGCATAAAGCCGCGCACCATGGCGAGCAGCCCGGAAACCAGCATCACGAGGATCAGGATGATATCGAGCAGCGTGATCGGCATAGACTACGAATCGGCTGGTGCGGAGCTGCACTTGGTATTCCGCCGCGTGTATAGCGGGACGCCAGCATGACGTCACCCGTCTTCTCGGCGTGCTTACCGGTTTCCCGCGACGGATAGCCGGCGGGAACCATATAGGGGGCTTTGGAGCCTTGGGGGCAGCGAAAACGGCCCGTTAAGGGGTCCCATCAACCGTGCTTTCGACCGTCCGGAAGTCCCGATGGATCAAGTGTCCTGTCGCCCGGCCCGCCGCAGGGCTGGGGCGCCCGCTCTCGCAATGTCGCCAACCAAGTCAGAGAGCGCCCCAATGGCGGAGAGCGCGAACCCCTCGGGCGCCTCGCTTCGCGCCGCTTCTGGGACGACCGCGCGGGCGAAACCGAGCTTTTGCGCTTCGCGCAGGCGCGCCGCCGTCTGCGGCACCGGCCGCACCACGCCAGACAGAGAGACTTCACCGAAATAGACCGCGTCAGCGGGCAGGGGGGCGCGCGCCAGCGATGACACCAGCGCGGCAGCGGCGGCTAGATCGGCCGCGGGTTCCTGGATCCGCAATCCGCCCGCGACATTAAGATAAACGTCATGGCCTGAAAGGCGCACGCCGCAATGGGCTTCCAGCACCGCGAGCACCATCGACAAGCGGTTCGGGTCCCAGCCGACCACCGCGCGGCGCGGCGTGCCCAGGGTGGTCGGTGCGACGAGCGCCTGGATTTCGACCAGGAGAGGGCGCGTTCCCTCCATGCCGGCGAAAACGGCGGTGCCGGCGCTACCGAGATCGCGCTCGGATAAAAACAGAGCGGACGGATTGGCGACCTCCCGCAATCCGGCGCCGGTCATCTCGAATACGCCGATTTCGTCGGTGGGGCCGAACCGGTTCTTTATCGCGCGCAGGATGCGAAACTGCTGAGAGCCTTCTCCTTCAAACGACAGGACGGCGTCGACCATGTGCTCGACGACACGAGGCCCGGCGATCTGACCCTCTTTGGTGACGTGACCCACCAGGACGATGGCCGCGCCACTGCGCTTGGCGAAGCGGATCAGTTCGGCCGCAGAGCCGCGGACTTGCGTCACCGTGCCGGGGGCGGCCTCGACCATCTGCGTCCACATGGTCTGGATTGAATCGATGACGAGAAGCCGCGGGGTGGCGCCATGCGAAAGCGTGGCGACGATATCCTCGACCGAAGTTTCCGCCGCGACTTCGACCGCCGTTTCGGCAAGGCCGAGCCGTTCGGCGCGAAGCCTCACCTGGGCGACCGCCTCTTCGCCGGAAATGTAGACGGCGCGATGCCGGCCGCGCGTGAACGCCGCTGCAACTTCGAGCAACAGGGTCGATTTGCCGATGCCGGGATCGCCCCCAAGAAGGAGCACGGAGCCGCGCACAAGGCCGCCGCCGGTCACGCGATCGAATTCGGCGATGCCCGAGGCAAGCCGCGGCGCTTCGTGGGTTGCACCTTTCAAAGGCTCGACGGCGAATGGCCGTCCCTTGCGTGACAGTCGCCGCGGTCCTTCGGTGCTTTCCTCGACGAGCGTGTTCCACTCGCCGCATGCTTCGCACTTGCCTGCCCAGCGGGCGAAGGCGGCGCCGCAATTCTGGCATATGAAGGTTTGCGTGCGCGCCGCCACTCAGCCGCCCCGATAGGTGAGATGGCAGCGCGGGCCGAGGCGGGTGAGAATCTCATAGCCGATGGTGCCGGCAATAGCGGCAACTTCGTCGACGGTCAGTTCGCCGCCGATCATCGTCGCGAAGTCTCCACGGCGGACGGCGCCCTCCGGAAGGTCGGTGATGTCGATGCATACGAGATCCATGGAAATACGGCCGACGATGGGGCATCGCTTGCCGGCCACGATGGCTGCTCCACCGGCTCGGTCGTCGCTGGCCCCGCCGGCGCGCAACAATCCATCCGCATAGCCGAGCGCGATCACCGCGATCCGCGTGTTTCGCTTCGCCGTCCAGGTTGCGCCGTAACCGATCGTCTGGTCGCGCGGGACCATCCGTATCTGCAGGATAGGCCCGGCAAGTTCGACAACGGCCTTCATGGGATTGGGCCGTCCCGGCGTGGGATTGACGCCGTAAAGAGCAGCACCCGGCCGCGCAAGATCGAAATGCGCGGCGTTGCCGAGAAAGATTCCGGACGAATTGGCAAGCGAAGCAGGAATGCCCGGATAGAGCATGCGCAGTTCACGAAAGAGCTGAACCTGTCTTTCATTGAGCGGATGATCGAGCGTGTCGGCGCACGCGAGATGGCTCAGCAAAAGCGAAATACCGTGATTTTCAGTCTGCACGCGCGGCGCCAGCGCCACGGCTTCCTCCACGGTGATGCCGAGCCGATTCATCCCGGTATCGACATGAAGCGCGGCTCCGCCGTGCCAAGACCGCGCGCTTGTGAAGGCATCCCATTCGGCAAGTTCGGTCGCCGAGTTGATGACCGGCCTGACGTTTAGGCTGATGATGGCCTCGCCCCAATTCGGCGTGAAGCCGTGCAGAACATAAATCGTGGCCTGGCGCGCTTGCGAGCGGACCGTTCGCGCCTCGGCGAGGTCGGCGACGAAGAACGTTTTGCAGCCGGCCTTGGCCAGCGCCGCGGCAACCGGTTTGAGCCCGAGGCCGTAGGCATTGGCTTTGACCACGGCTGCGCATTCGACGGTGATGAGATGGCGTGCGAGCGCCTGCCAATTGGCGACGCTGGCGGCGAGGTCGATAGTCAGCATCCCGCCGGTTTCTGGCGTAGCCGGGCCCGGCTCGGAGGAGGAAAGGCGTTTTGCGCGTGCCATGACCACCGCTTTATGACCATCGGCGCAGCGCCCGTAAAGCGAGCGTCAGCTCGTCGGCAGGTAAGCTGCTACGCGCTCGCTGTCAGCTAGATTTGCAAAGCGCGTTACGGCGGCGTCGAAGTGTAATTCGACCGTACCGGTCGGGCCGTGACGCTGCTTGCCGATGATGATTTCAGCTTTGCCTTCCACGCGGTCACCCTCGGCCTGCCATTCCGTCATTTTTTCCCGGTTCGTTTCCGAAGGCTTGCGAAGTTGATGATAATATTCCTCGCGGAACACAAACAGCACGACGTCGGCATCCTGCTCGATCGAACCTGATTCCCGCAAATCCGACAATTGCGGGCGTTTGTCTTCGCGGCTTTCCACTTGGCGCGACAATTGCGAAAGCGCGAGAATTGGTATCTTGAGTTCTTTGGCCAAGGCCTTGAGCCGGGTGGTAATTTCGGTGATCTCTTGGACGCGGCTGTCGCTAAGACGATTGCTGGAGCCTTGCAATAGCTGAAGATAGTCCACCACCAAGAGATCGAGCCCTCGTTGGCGCTTGAGACGGCGCGCCCGCGCCGCCAATTGGCCGACCGAGAGGCCGCCGGTTTCGTCGACATAGAACGGCAGGTTTTGCAGCTCAATCGAAACGTCCCTGATCTTTTCGAAATCGAGCTCGTCGATTCCGCCACGACGTATTTTGTTTGAAGGTATTCTGGTTTGTTCAGCGATTATCCGAGTAGCAAGCTGCTCGGCTGACATTTCGAGCGAAAAGAAGCCGACGATACCACCGTCGACCGTTCCCATGTGTCCGTCGGGGCGGATTTCGCCGGTCCAGGCCTTGGCGACGTTGTAGGCGATGTTGGTCGCCAGCGCAGTCTTGCCCATGCCGGGGCGCCCGGCGAGGATGATCAGATCGGACGGCTGCAACCCGCCCATCCTCGCATCAAGATCGGTTAGTCCCGTGGCAAGCCCGGACAGGCTGCCGTCACGCTGGAAAGCGTGGGCCGCCATATCAACTGCGGTGGTGAGTGCATGAGCAAAGGGCTGGAACCCCGTATCATAACGTCCGGTCTCAGCCAGTCCGTAGAGCTTTTTCTCGGCGTCTTCGATGTGATGCAGCGGCGTTGAATCGACCGGGGCGTCATAGGCAAGGTTGACCATATCCTCACCGATCGCGATCAGGTCGCGGCGGACGGAAAGGTCGTAGACTGTACGGCCATAATCCTCGGCATTGATAATTGTCGTCGCCTCGGCGGCGAGCCGCGCGAGATATTGATTGACCGACAGGCCGGCAATATCGACATCGCCGGGCAGGAATGTTTTCAGCGTGACTGGGGTCGCGAGCTTGCTGGCGCGAATAAGCCCGGCGGCGAGTTGGAAAATGCGCTGATGGATCGGCTCGAAGAAGTGTTTCGGCTCGAGGAAATCGGAGACCCGGTAAAAAGCTTCATTGTTGACCAGGATTGCCCCGAGCAATGCCTGCTCGGCCTCGATATTGTGCGGCGCGGCGCGGAAGGTCGGTTCCGGCGCGATCTGCTTGCGTGCGGTCGAATCGAAGATCGGCATGGTCCCGGTCAGAGGAGTCGCGTGCTGTGGCCGATTTGCGGCACGGGGCCGAAAAACGGCGATGGACTGGCGTGAATTCGTTACTCAACATCGCGGACCACTCAACGACAGAGGCGTATTGCCCGCACTGCAACCGTTTTGCAATCGCATCTTGTCTTTCGATAATCGAGCACTCGTGCAATGGGAAACCTTCGCTGCGGTTTTCCCCCGCTACTCACCGATCATCACCGCGGATATTGCGTGTTGCGCGGCGGCACTTGACGGATCAATGTTCGGCGCGGTGGCGACTGCTATTCGCCAGCGAGTCGCAGCGGCGCCGTGTAACCGGCTTCAAGCGCGCGCAGGCGGGCTTCTTCGCGCGCGATATAATCGCGCGTGGCCGGAGTGAGACCCTTCTGCTTGGCCATCTGAATCTGAAACACGATCATGTCGCCCTTGCGAAACGCCATTTCGGAGCAGGCCAGGTAGAATTCCCACATGCGCACGAAGCGCTGATCGTATATGCGCACAGCCTCGTCTCGGTGGGCGAGAAATCGCGAGCGCCAAGCCCTCAGCGTCTCGGCGTAGTGAAGCTGTAAGATCTCGATGTCCGTGACGACCAAGCCCGCGCGCTCGACCGCCGGCAATACCTCGGACAAAGCCGGAATATAGCCGCCCGGAAAGATATATTTCGCAATCCACGGATTGGTTATGCCCGGCGGGCTGCAGCGTCCGATCGCATGCAAAAGGACAATGCCGTCGTCGGCGAGCAGTCCTGCGCATTTTTCGAAGAACCTGTCGTAGAAGCCGACGCCGACATGCTCGAACATGCCGACCGACACGATACGATCGAACCGGCCGCCGACGTCGCGGTAGTCCACGAGCAGGAATTTTGCTTGTTGCGCGCGGCCGCGCTCCAGGGCCCGGTTTTTGGCGCGCTGGTGTTGTTCCCTAGAAAGCGTGATGCCGGTCACCTGCGCGCCGGCAATCTCGGCCAGATAAAGCGCCAGCCCGCCCCAGCCGCAGCCGACGTCTAGGACCTTGGCGCCGGGCTTGACCCGCAGCTTGGCGGCCAAGTGACGCTTTTTCGCAAGCTGTGCGTCGTCAAGCGACAGATCGGGCGATTCGAAATAGGCACAGCTATATTGCTGGTCGCCGTCGAGGAAGAGGGAATAGAGCCTGGCGTCGAGATCGTAGTGATGCGCCACGTTTTGACGCGAGCGGGACCGAAGGTTGAATTGATGCAAGCGGCGAAACAGATAGCGCAGCGCACGCGGCAGTGCCCAGGCTTTCCCCGCAAGACTCTCCTGCATCAATAGCAGCGCAATCACGTCCGCGATCGAACCTCGCTCGACGAGGAACGTGCCATCCATATAGGCTTCGCCGAGCTTCAACTCCGGATCGAACAACACCGCGGATTGTGCCCTAACGGTCGCAAAGCGAACCGCGAGAGCAGTGCCAGTGCCATCCCCGAACGTGTAGGTGCGACCTGCCGCAGTTGTGACAGTTAGGGTTCCACGGCGAACAAGCCGGCGTAAGAATATGACCAGCAACCGATCCACGGCCGCCTCCACTTGCCGATTACGCTTTTGCAAGCGGCGAAGGGCTCCCTATCAACGTTTTGCCAGTTCGGGCCGCTCAATCGTACGCTTGCACGGGCGGAGTCTTGTTATTGCCGTCATTAAAACAAAATCCTCGTTGACCAGCAATGCAGTGGAAAGCCTGCCGGGGCCACGCACACGACGCTCCCATTCGCCCGGTTTTGGGGTAAGTATGACCGCTTGCGCGGAAAGGTTTGAGGAGGTTGGGGTGTTTCGGCGTCTTGCGCCCGTGATTTTTCCCATGACTTTTGCATTTGGCATGGCGGTGGCCATAATGGGGTCACCGTTGCTCGCCCAGACCAATATCGATCAGGGCAAATCTCCCGCCGAATTGTTCGCTAACGATTGCGCGGCCTGCCACAAGACTACCCGCGGGCTGGCCAATGGCCGCAGCAGCCTGACGCTTTCAATCTTCTTGCGTGAGCACTACACGGCCAGCAGCGATCAGGCGGCCGCGCTTGCGGCTTACGTCCTCAACTCTGGCGGCAACGCTCCCGCGCCGAAGCCCACCGCCGCCCGGGTCGAGGAGCCCAAAGGCCAAGAGCATAAGGGCCAGGAGGCCAAAGGACAGGAATCGAAAGGTCAGCCCAAAAGCCAAGAAGCCAAAGGCCAAGAGACCAAGGGCCAAGAGGCCAAAGGCCAAGAGCCAAAGGGCCAAGAACCAAAGGAGACGACATCCCAGGAGCCGAAGGTGCAGGAGGCCAGGACGCCGCCGCCGACTGCTCCGCAAGAGCCGGCTCCGCCTGCCGCGACGCCTGCGGAGCCCACGGAAACGTCCAATCCCACGACGAGCGCAGCTGCGCACACCGAATCCGAGCCGAGCGATAACGCGCCTGTGCCGCGCGACAACATACCCGACTGATCAAGGCAGTGGACAGGGCTGGACAAACTGGTCAAGGCCGCTTGTAAGTCATTGATTCATCACGTATGGCTAACAGTCATTGCGGCCAGGACTGGACAGCGAAAGCCGTTTCCAATCTTCCCATAAGCGCAATTCAGGATGGCGCAGACCGCAAGCCCCACTACCGTGAGTCCGTTCAATCAGTGTCCCGGCGGTCCTCACTTCAGCGTCGGCGACTTTAAGCTCCGTTGACCAATCGCCGCTTCGCGCCGCCCTGGTCCCTCGAAGAACAAGCCGCTCATTTTGTTGTGCTGCGGCGCTGCCCTATGCCATCCACGGGCAGCGAAGAGCGAAAACAGAGCTACGAACCATCACACACATGCAGAAGACGTCACCCAACGATCCCGTCTCCCGTGACGACGTGCTGCCAAGTTAAATTGACGAATGTCATTACGTTGGATCTGACCTGTCTATTGCGCAAGGAACGATATGCACGGCAGCGTAGGTTAGTTTTTGTACCGGTTGAGATTTCTCT
>Ga0306920_100016896_pt1 | contig 10061 bp, 11 predicted proteins | sample flu12Cox44000170_FD_204666 | JGI IMG/M metagenome (GOLD analysis project Ga0306920, IMG submission 204666) | Lab enrichment of tropical soil microbial communities from Luquillo Experimental Forest, Puerto Rico - flux4day.12C.oxic.44.000.170 (v2)... | ecosystem: Environmental > Terrestrial >...
GCGAGTCGCCGCGCAGCGCCGCGCGCTCCCGCCGGGCGGTGCCGTCCCGGACGACTACGTCTTCGAGGAGGCGGCCGACGCGGGCGGCCAGGTGAGGTTTTCAGAGTTGTTTGCACCAGGCAAGGACACCCTGGTCATCTACAGCTTCATGTTCCCGCGGTGGTCGGGCGACACCAGACCGGGTCCCGCGGAGGGCCAGACGGCCCGGCTGCCGCTCGCCGAGACACCCTGCCCATCGTGTACCTCGATCCTCGACTCGCTCGACGGGGCTGCCCCGCACCTGGCCTCGCGGCTCAATCTCGTCGTGGCCGCGAAGTCAGATCCAGCCCGGATCCGCACCTTCGCCCGTGAACGGGGCTGGCGCCATCTGCGGCTCCTGTCCTCGCGGAACAACGACTACAACCGCGACTACCACGCCGAAGCGCCGGACGGCGAGCAGATCCCGATCCTGAACGTGTTCACACGCGACGGCGACGGACTCCGCCACCGGTGGGCGACCGAGCTGATGTTCGCGCCCCGAGACGACGGCGAAGAGCCCCGCCACGTCGACTTGATCTGGCCGATCTGGAATGTCCTCGACATGACGCCGGGCGGGCGCGGGAGCGGATCCAACTTCCCCGCGATGCAATACGAGTAATCGCCAACGAGTCAGCGGGCCGGCGTCGGCCGGGCTAGGCTGCCGACGCCGACGTTCACCCCGAAGGCGCCGACCTATACGAACGTATGGTCGGTCGCTGGCACTTCTGTGCCGCTCCGCCGCAGCGAACCCGCCAGCAGCACGCTAGCGCAGAGTCGGCAGGTCGCTCACTCCGAAGCAGCCGACACGCGCTGTCACGATCTCCTGGCGATGGCCGTCGCGCGCGTAGCCGCCGTTATCTCAAGCCGGAATTTGGGTGTCTTCGCTGTAACCGCACAGAGCGGGCTTTGGGGCGATGCGAGCGGCGCGGTCCTTGCGCCGTGATCAGGAAATGCTGTGCACGGCCGCGGCGACCGGGCTATCTCCGCCGACCAGCTCGAGCGTCTGGTGCCGGGTACCCGGAGTGTCGAGCAGGGCAGCGAGGACCGCGGCGACGTCGGCGCGGGGGACCGTGCCACGGGGGACCGGCGGGGGTGCGAGCCGGATCCGGCCGGTGGCAGGAGCGTCGGTCAGGCCGCCCGGGCGCAGGATGGTCCAGTCCAGGTCCCGAGCGCGCAGGTCGGCCTCGGCGGCGGTCTTGGCCGTGATGTAGGCCGCCCAGACCTCATCGCTGCCGGGCTGGGGCGGCCGGCCGGCTCCCATCGAGGAGACCTGCACGAACCTGCGGACCCCGGCCCGTTCGGCGGCGTCGGCCATGAGCACGGAGGCAGCCCGGTCGACGGAGTCCTTGCGAGGGGCGCCGCTGCCCGGACCCGCGCCGGCCGCGAATACCACCGCGTCGGCCCCGGACAGCAGCACCGCCACATCCTCGGCCGAGGCCGCCTCCAGATCGCAGATGACCGCTTCGGCGCCGGCCTTGTGCACATCGGCGGCCTGGGCCGGGTTCCTGATCAGCCCGACGGCCTGGTCGTCACGCTCGGCGAGCAGGCGCTCCAGCAGGAGCGCGATCTTCCCGTGCCCGCCCGCGATCACTACGCGCATGCCGCCAGCCTACTGACCGGGATCACCGGCAGAAGCGGCGACGCCGCCAGCGGGCCGTGCGGCGATCGCCAACGGCTTCGTGGCCCGCCCGAAGGCCTGGCACGGTAGAGCAGAGTGCCATGCAGGCGCCGTCATTGCGGCACGAGGGTCCGCAGTCGCTGTCGTCGCCGCGGCTGTTCAGCGTGATTTATCCGAGTCGGCTTCCAGGATCTCCCGCAGCTTCGGCACCAGCCGCGCGTATTCATCGGGATTGCGCTGCTTCATTTCAGCTAGCTCAGCAATCGCCCGGACGATGCCACGCGTCTTGATCTTCTCGGTACCGTCCCTCAGCTCGGCGAAGCGCTGGACGGACGGATCATCGGGTGCTCCGCCTGGCCATCGTTCGACCAACTCGCTGAGCACGTCGATGATACGGCCGAGCTGGCGCCCGTAGCTGTACTTAGCGACGATCTCCCGCTCCGTCTCCGGCGAGCTGGAATTCTCCTCGGTCACGTTAATGCTGTTCGCGAATAGCCATCCGGGAAGAATCGGCTGGCTGAGCGCCTGCGGAGCCAGGGAAGGAAGCGGGGCGGTCCGCGAGTACATCTCACGCCACAGCTCAGACCACCACGTGAGCCAGCCAGCCGGGTCGGGAAGTGAGGTCATAAGGCGACGATAGGGCCGCCTCCGCGAGTTCACAGAGCCCGAAGGCCCCAGTCGGCGGGCCTTCCGGCCCGGGCTCATCCGATCCCGTGACTCACGATGCCGGCCAAGACACCCGACCCGCGCCGGCACGGCCCCGCCCTGCCGCTTGTGAGCGCCGACGCTTCGACTCCTACTTCCGCGAGCGCCTCGGCCGGGACTGGCAACCAGAGTCGCACGCGGTGCTCTTATAGCCAGGCAAATCAGGCCTGCCCGCAGGAAGCCGAAGAGATAGATGCTCAGGCGGCCCGGACGTACCGCATCGCGGCAGATCCGGACGTTCACCCCGTAGGCGCCGCTGTGTGAAATACGGTCAGCCTGCTCGCGCTGGGCCATAACCACCAGACCTCACCTGCCGGTGCATCGAGCCATTGGACTTCGGTGGCCTGCGTAGAACGGATCGATCAATGCGGCACGTCGAAACTCCTGCGTACTGGAAAGCTGCCCGCCCCAGGAACCACGAGTGGGGAACAATTGGCGCGGGTGCCGCGTACTGCGCTTGTCGCTTGTCAGTTTGCCGGTACCCGAAGTACGAGTCCGGCCGGCATGGCTGCCCCGGGAGAGGTAGTTCCCGCGAACACGCCGTTGATGTAGGCGGCTGTACCGCTTGCGAATGCGCCGTCATGGATCGCGGTCATCTGCAGGATCGATGACGCCTCCGTCTTGAGCTGCGCGGCTAGCTCGTTAAGGGACAGGCTGCCGTCGCTTGTCCAGGCGACCTGCCCCGCCCGGATCGCTTTCGCCCGGCTGATGATCTCGTATCGCTGGCCGGCTCGCGGCCCGGGACCAGGGCAGGTGTGGCCGCCCCAGGCGGCTCCGCCCATCACGTGAGTTCCGTAGCCTTTAATGTCTACCGAGTCAGTGACCTGCAGCGGGAACCCGGCGAACCTGCTGAGGACCTCGACCAGCTGCGCTGATGCGGTGAGCTGAGCATCGGTGAGCGGGTTCTCGGTGTTGCCGTCGTCGGCGTGCTCGATCGAGTACCAGGCTTCGTTGCCGGCCATCTCCGCCCAGGCGATCCAGCCCTTGCCGATCGGCCCGAACTGCCAGACCGAGCCGTCCTGCGCGATGCCGAAGTGCGCGCTCACGGCGGCGGAGGAGCTGTTGAACAGATCGACAGTGGTCGGCTGCAGGTTCCCGACCATCGTGTGCATGACGACGCCCATCATGGCCCCTGATCCCCAGGAGCCGTTCCTGGTCGGGAACGGGTTGTTATAGGTGATCGCCACCGGGCCGGTCACCCGGCCGTCAGGACCGATCTCCAGCTTGCCGGTCATAGATGTCCTTTCCAGCGGTCGATCCGGCGGCGCGGCCATCTGCTGCTCCAGCCCAGCGGCCTGCGGCCGGGACCCCTTTTGCCCGCGCCCTGCCCCGCACCTCGACGGCTATGGCCCGTTGCTCCGCCAGCGCAAGCAAGATGCCTCACATCATGAAGCCGTACAGATGGATGTCAAGTAGCCGATACCCGGCAACCGGGCTGCGTCGCGCCCCTGCACCGCTCGTCCTGCATCCTCGTGATGCGCAGATCCTCGGCATGATGGCTAGCCGGGACGGATCGCCGGGCAGGCAGCAGACCCGGAACCTCCTGATGGATCTCGGCAACCGCGCCGGCAGTTCCCGGTTCCTGATTCTTGACCGGGCCGGGAAGCTCAGAGCGTCATCCGGCCAGCGTCAGCCGACCATCGGCTCTCGCTTCGTCATCCGGCCGCACCCGCAGTGCTTGCACTGGGTTGCTTTGGCCGGAAGATCCGGAAGAGCTGGTCCATGACCTCGGCCCCGGTCGTGATCACCGGGCGCAGCTCCCCGCCGATAGATGACCTCCGTGGTCCGTGAGTTAGCATGCCCGGCCAGCCGGGCGATCTCCTCCACCGGCACGCCCTGGTCACTCATCATGCTGACGAACGAGGTGCGCAGCTCCTTCGGCACCCACCGGGCGCCCAGCCCGGCCGCCGCGGTCACCCGCCGGAAGTCCCGCCGCAGATTGTGCGACTCGTACGCCGTCCCGACCGACGTGGTGAACACCAGCCCGTACTCTGCCACAACTCCGCGGCCTCGGCCCGCTCGGTAGCTTGCCGCTGCCTGTGCCGCCGCAGTGCTTCGACGGCAATCTCCGGCAGCTTCAGCGTCCGCCACGACCGGTTCGTCTTCGCGTCACCGTGCGCCCCCACCTGACCGCCACACCGAGATCGTCCCCGCAGGCTCCAGCACTACCTGCGCTGGCGCAACGCCAACGCCCGCCACTCCGACGTCCTGGCCGCCCAGCGCCGCGGCGCGCCCGCGTCCGCAGCGAACGCCAGCAACGCTGGGGACGGCCCAAGCCGGAAGCCACGGCCGCATGACCGGCCCGGCAGAGGTTCCTGACGGCATCAGTCAGGCTTGCCGGTGATGCAGCGCAGGATCCGGTCAATGATCATGGCGCACTCCTCCCGGGCCGCCGCCGGCTCCCCTGCTCGCGCGACGTAAAGCGCGCATTCGTCGAGTGCGCCGACGAGTGCGTGGGCCAGGGGGATGACGGGCTGCGGAGCGATCGCGCCTGCGTCCATTGCCGATTGCAGCGCGAGCTGAACCAGGCCCAGTCCGTACCGGCCGGCTAGGTCCCGCCATGCTTCCCAGCCGAGCACCGCTGGGGCGTCGAGCAGGATGATCCGCTCCACTTCGGGCTCTGCGCAGGCGTGCAGGAACAGCCGCGCGCCGGCCCGGAGCGCGCCCACCGGGTCGGCCGCGGCTCCGGCCGCCCCTGCCGCGATCTGCTCGGCGATCTCGGCTTCGACTTCCTCGGCCACGGCGGCGAACAGATCGGCCTTGTCGCGGAACTGGTGGTAGAGGGCGCCGCGGGTCACGCCCGCGGCCCGGACGATCTCCTCGGTTCCCACCGCGGCGTAACCGCGGGCGCCGAATAGTCTCCGCGCGGCGGTGATCAGCTGCCGCCGGGTTGCCTCCGAACGCAGATCGTGCTTGGTCTTGGTCATGCCCGAGTTGCCGCCCTTGCTTTACATACTGCTTGTATGTAATCTACTGATACAGACTGCCTGTATTTTATCGCACCCAGGCCCGGGAGAGAGCCATGCCCCACGTCGAACTGCCCCACGGCACCCTGCGCTACCTGGAATCGGGCACCGGCACGCCGGTCGTGTTCCTGCACGGCTACCTCATGGGCGCCCGCCTGTGGGATCCGGTCGTGCACCGGCTCGCCGGCGAGTTCCGCTGCCTGATCCCGGAGCTGCCGTTCGGGGCACACCCAGTGCCGCTGAATCCCGGAACCGACCTGACGGCAGCCGGGCTCGGCCGCCTGGTCGCCGACTTCCTCCAGGCGCTGGGCCTGACCGGCGTCATCCTGGCCGGGAACGACAGCGGGGCTGCCATTGCCCAGGTGGTCGCCGCACGCCATCCCGAGCGGCTGGGCGGCCTCGTGCTCGCCACCGGCGACGCGTTCGACAAGTTCCCGCCCAAGCCGTTCCGCCCGCTCATCGCCGCCGCACGTACGGGGACGCTCACCCCGCTGCTGGCCATGCTCAAGGTCAGGCCGGCCCGCTCCCTGCCAACCGCATACGGGTGGCTGACCCATGGCCGCCTCCCGCACGACCTGATCGACGAGTGGGTGACCGCGTATTTCGCTCACCGGGGAGTGCGGCGCGACCTGCGCAAGCTCACCGCCGCGCTGGGCGACGACGATTTCATGAACCAGATCGCCGCCGAGCTGGCCGCCTTCACCAAGCCCGCACTGCTGGCCTGGGCCGCCGACGACAAGTTCTTCCCCGCCGAGCACGCTCGCCGGCTGGCCGCCATCCTCCCCGACGCCCGGCTCGAGCTGATCCCCGGCAGCCGCACCTGGGTCATGCGCGACCAGCCGGCCCGGACCGCTCAGCTCATCGCGGGGCTGGCGCGCCGCGCCGCCGCCCGGCAAGCCGCCTGAGCGTTGGCCTGGCATGCGCAGACCCGCAGCCGCCACAGCCAGCGCCGTGTTCTTCGCCCTCGCGCCCGGGACCGTGGCGGGACTGGTTCCCTGGTGGCTGACCCGCTGGCGGATCCGCGGGCCGCTGGCGCACTGGGCGCCGGTGCGCGTGACCGGGCTGATCATGCTCATCCTGGGCGGCACCGTGCTGGTCCAGGCCTTCGCCCGCTTCGTTGCCCAGGGCCACGGCACGCCCGCCCCGGTCGCCCCGGCCGAGCGCCTGGTGACCGGGGGCCTGTACCGGCACGTCCGCAACCCGATGTACCTGGCGGTCGTGGGCTCCATTACCGGGCAGGCCCTCGCGCTAGACCAGCCCGTCCTGCTGGGCTACGCCGCGGCCGTCTGGGTCACCGTCGCCGCATTCGCCCGCTGGTACGAAGAGCCGGCCCTGGCCCGCCAATTCGGCGCGCAGTACGAGGCATACCGGCGCGGCGTTCCGGCCTGGCGGCCCCGAATCCGGTCGTGGAAGCAGAACCCGTTAAACCGGTGGAGGTTCTTGGCCACCGCACTAGGCGAGTTTTACCTGACCCGTGATGACCTGCTTCAGTTGTCCGGGCTCCCCGGGGGTGCACAGCGGAGGCTCGCCAGCTCTGGTCCCGGTCACGGGCTGAGCAAACGTGGGCGTGTTACTGCTGATCAGCTACGAGTCCGGTGTCAGCTGTGTCTTACGCGATAGCCAAGGCAAGGGAACCGCGTCACCAATCCTTCGCCTTCCAGCGTGCGCAGCGCCTTGCTGGAGGTAAGCCGTGCGTGTCCGTGCTCTTGGCTGAGACGGGTGAGCGAGGGGCTTCGCTCACCGGGTTGCAGCGTCCCGTCAGCGATCTGCTGACGCAGGATCGCGGCTATGCGCACATAGGCCCGCGGATCCATCGGTCCCATGTGAGCTAGAACCACAGAAGCCTCCTTTTATCAGCTCTCGGTTACGGGCAAGCTTAGTTGCCTACGGTCGTCTAGTCTCCAGAAGACACGAACAGGGTTGCCGTAATCCTCTCGACACCGAGGACCACAACAGAGCACACCGCAGGACAGACGGCCTAGTAAAGGGAAACTGCCGGAACCGAGTTCAAGACGCCGGCCAGCAGTATCAACGCCATTTGACCGCACGGGGATGAGTGAACGAGGCAGCGGGAGCCTGCGCGTCGCGGCTCTCCTACGCGGCCAGCCGGAACGGCGGATACCGGTCGGTGACGAGGGTGAGCGCGTAGGCGGTCACCCGGATGTTCCACCGGATGACGCCCCGCCCGCTCCGGCGGCTACCGCCGTGGTGCCGTTTGAATACGTCCATTGCCATGTCCCTCCGGACACGGCGCCGAGCACGATCACCATCGGGATCACCAGGAAGATGCGGAAGGCGGTGCTCAGCCGATTGAGCGGCCGGTCGGGGTAGTCGACAGAGAACTGAACTGGATATTCCATCACGCACCCCTTTCTGGTCGACCCATGATCTCACCCCGGCGGCCAGGGACACCCAAAACCCGTCGCCGCCGTCGGCCGCGACAAGCGGTCCCGGGCCCGGCATCGCGGCGCAAGTGATTGTGTGGAATCGGTGGGGCCGCGCTGTTCGCGCAGGCGAGCCTTGCGGTTTTACCTGCAAACGCACCGGCTCATCGGCGCCCTGTTCGTCGCCGAGCAGGCGTGGTTCGTAATCGCGTTCCTGGCCCGGCAGCCGGCGGGTGCCGTCACCCGGGCGCCCGGGCAACTGGCTGCTTGCCATCGGCGGCACGTTCGGCGGCGTGTTATTCCGGTCGGCCGGCGCCCATCCTGGGTGGGGGAGTGGCGGGCGGGCTCGCCCTGCAGTTGGTCGGCCTGGCCGTCTGCATCGTCTCCCTCGCCGTGCTGGGCCGGTCTTTCGGTTTCGTCGCGGCTGACCGGGGCGTGAAGACACGGGGCCCGTATGCCGTGGTCCGGCATCCCATCTACGCGTCCTACCTTCTGATCCAGTCCGGGTACCTGCTGCAGAGCGTTTCTGTCCGGAACGTCCTGGTGCTCGCGCTTGCCAGCGGCTGCAACATCGGCCGTGCCCTGGCAGAAGAACGGCTGCTTGCCCGGTCGCCGGGCTACCGGGCATATCAGCGGAAGGTCCGGTGGAGGCTGATCCCCGGCCTGTGGTGACCGGCAGATCGCGGGCCCTCGTCATGCCGGCATCTGAACCGATTCTGCCTGCGGTCCGTGAACATAGCCGATCGATGGCAAGCCACCGGAACGATCCGCCATGGGGCGCCGACGCAGCTCGAGACGATAACGATCACAAGGGATCGCCTATGGGTTCTTTCGTTGTGACGTTACGCCCGCGGGCCTCGTACCGGCCATGCGCACCGGTGATCGTTATGGCGGCGGGTTTCGATATCGTCGGTCAGGTCGGCGGTGGCCAACACGCGCCGACCGCGCCGGCGGCTGGGAGGCGAGATGACCGACGACCGTGAGCTGGCCGGGCTCGATCCCTTCGACCTGCTCGACGCGGAAGCGGAGCGCCTTGATGCCTTCTTCTCCGGCCTCGACGAATCCGGCTGGAACCAGGCATCGCGATGTGCCGGGTGGACCGTGCGGGACGTGCTCGGGCACCTCGCTATGGGCGAGGACTATCACCGGGCCTGCCTGGACGGAACCGTCGCGACGTTTCTCGCCCGCTACGCCGAGCGTGGCGGTAAGGACATGGACTCGGTGAACGCGCTCGGCGTCGCCGACTACGCCGCCTTGTCCCCGCCGGAGGCGCTCGCCCGGTGGCGCGCTACTAGCGAAGACAACCGCGGCCGATTTCGTGAGCGAGGGTACGGCGTTGTGGACACCTCCGTCGGCGACTACCCGTGCCGTTGGCAAGCGTTTCATGTGGCCGCCGAGCTCGCCACCCACGCCGACGATGTTGGCGTGCCGACGGCACCTGCCGAGGATGCGGAGCGGACGGCGTGGCGGGCCCGCTACTCCCGATTTGCGCTTGCGGAGGCGAAACCGCAGCTGGAGATCCGGCCGGCCGGCGCGCGCACGGCCGTCAGCGATGGACCGACCACGGTGGAACTCGACGACCACGAGCTGATCGAGGCGGTTATGGACCGACTGGACGAGACGTCCAGGCTCGACGCGACGCTCCGCGAGCTGCTGTCGACAATGCCATGACCCGGCCCGCACCGCCTTCACCAGCATGCGCATGCCTGGGGCTGCTGGCCTCGCCGCCTCCCGAGGTGGCCACCCAGATGGAATCACACGGCGTGCCCGGCGTCCCTGAAGCACGGCCCGGCCGAGTGTTCGCCCATGGCGGGTGCGGCTGAACGGGCCGCCCTGCTGCGGAGTCTGCACTTCAGTCTGGTCACCGAGTAACAGATAGCCGTGCTCCTGGAGATTCTTCGGACCATCTATCTGAGACCGGGCTCGTCAGGAGCGTCACGTGCCGTGCTGGGATGCCACCGTCGGCACGCCCGGTCAGCTTGGGTCGCAGGCGTTCGCTGAGCGTTGGCACTCCGGTGCACTACTTGGGCAACTCGGCGAGTTGTCCAGGCGTGCCGCTGCGCCATGCCCTAGGTGGGGCGGCTGCCGCTGCCGGTCATGCGAAGGTGAAGAAGCACACTTGGGTGGCGTAGGCGACCAGGCGCCCCTCGTCGTCGCCGTCCGGACCGAAGTCCCAGAGCGCCATGTCCGCCGAGGCGTACCCCTGTCCTGCATGGCGGGCCAGGTTGTGGGCGAAGACCCACTCCGAGCGGCACGAGCCGAGCAGGTGGAAGGTGAGATCGACGCTGGGACCGAACCAGCCGTGACGGTGCTGCGGTCCTAGCTTCTCGCCGACGGCCCCGGGCATGGTGTCGGCCATCACGATCAGGG
>Ga0306920_100016897_pt1 | contig 10061 bp, 9 predicted proteins | sample flu12Cox44000170_FD_204666 | JGI IMG/M metagenome (GOLD analysis project Ga0306920, IMG submission 204666) | Lab enrichment of tropical soil microbial communities from Luquillo Experimental Forest, Puerto Rico - flux4day.12C.oxic.44.000.170 (v2)... | ecosystem: Environmental > Terrestrial >...
GGTGGTGGAGAGCTTGGCACTGCAGCTTGCCGCTGCGCCGACCCGCGGGCTCGCGCGCACCAAGCAGGCGATTTACGAAGGGATGAACCGCACGCTGCGCGAGCAGCTCGACATCGAGCGCGACTACCAGGGCGAGCTCGGCCGCAGTGCCGATTATGCCGAGGGCGTGGCCGCCTTCACCGCGAAGCGCACGCCACGCTTCACCGGCCGCTGAACCGCCGCGCGAGGAGCGATTCATGAGCGATGCCGGCCAGAGGGCCAACTCCGCCGCCCAGCAGCGCGCCGAGCGCGCTGCGGGGGCACTCTACGAGCGCGATCGCGCCAGCCAGGCTCTCGGCATGCGTCTCGCGGCCGTGCGCCCGGGATGGGCGCGGGTCACCATGCGGGTGCGTGGCGACATGGTCAACGGCCATCAGGTCTGCCACGGCGGCCTGCTGTTTGCGCTGGCCGACAGCGCCTTCGCCTTCGCCTGCAACTCGCACAATGAGTCGACCGTGGCGGCGGCTGCCTCGATCGACTTCCTGGCCGGCGCCCGCGAGGGCGATGAGCTCACCGCCGAGGCGAGTGAGCTGTGGCGTACACGGCGCAATGGAATCTACGAGATCAGCATCCATAACCAGCGCGGTGAGCGCATCGCGCTGTTTCGTGGCCGCTCGTATCGGATCGACGGACAGGTGGTGAGCGAAGGATGAGCACCATGCAGCTGCAGAGTTTCGTTGCCGGGGAGTGGCGCGCCGGGGTGAGCGCCGGTGTAGCGCTGCGCGATGCGACCACGGGCGAAGTCATCGCCACGGCGAGCGCGGACGGCCTCGATACGCAGCTCATGCTGGCGCATGCGCGCGAGGTGGGCGGGCCCAACCTGCGGCGTCTCACTTTTCACGAGCGCGCGGCGCTGCTGAAATCCCTGGCACGCTTCCTGTCGGAGCGCAAGGACGAGTTCTACGCATTGTCGTACGCCACCGGCGCAACGAAATCGGACTCCTGGATCGATATCGACGGCGGCATCAGCACGCTGTTCGTGTACGCCAGCAAGGGCGCACGGGAGCTGCCGGACGGCCACGTCTATATCGATGGCGCGGTGGAAGCACTGTCGAAGAGCGGTAATTTCGTCGCACAACACCTGTGCGTGCCGCTCGAGGGCGCCGCCGTGCACATCAACGCCTTCAACTTCCCGGTGTGGGGAATGCTGGAGAAGCTCGCGCCGGCGTTGCTGGCGGGCGTACCCGCCATCGTCAAGCCGGCGACGCAGACTGCGTACCTGACCGAGCGCGTGTTCCGGCGGATCATCGAGTCCGGCATCCTGCCTGCGGGCGCGGTGCAGCTGCTGTGCGGCGGGGTAGGGGACCTGTTCGAGCACTTCACGTGTCAGGACGTGGTCGCGTTCACCGGCTCGGCATCCACCGCGCTCAAGCTCCGTCAGCACCCGGTCGTGAGTGCGAACGCCGTGCGGTTCACGGCGGAGACCGATTCGCTGAACTCGTCGATTCTCGGGCCCGACGCGGGTGCGGGCAGCACGGAGCTGGAGCTCTTCGTGCGCGAGGTCGTGCGCGAGATGACCGTCAAGGCCGGGCAGAAGTGCACCGCCATCCGCAAGGCGCTCGTACCGGCGGCGCGAGCCGCCGAGGTGCTCGACGCTCTGCGCGCCGCCCTGGCGCAGGTGGTCGTCGGCGATCCGCGCCTGGAGAAGGTGCGCATGGGGCCGGTGGCCTCGCTCGGCCAGCGCCGCGAGGTGCTCGAGCAGCTCGCGCGGCTGACGCGCGAGGCGGAGCTCATCTGCGGCGGAGCCTCCTCCCGGGCGCAGCCGCTCGGCGCCGACGCGGACCGCGGCGCTTTCCTCGCCCCGACGCTGCTCTTCTGCCGCGACGCGCGCGGCGCCCGCGCGGTGCACTCGGTGGAGGCCTTTGGGCCGATCTGCACGTTGCTCACCTATGACCGGGTCGAGGACGCCATCACGCTCGCGCGGCAGGGCGGGGGGAGCCTGGTCGGCTCGATCTTCAGTGCCGACGATGCGGTCGCAGCGCAGCTGGTGCTCGGTCTCGCGCCCTACCACGGCCGGATCCTGGTGGTGAACCGGCATTGCGCACGCGACTCCACCGGCCACGGCTCGCCGCTGCCGCACCTGGTGCACGGCGGCCCGGGGCGCGCCGGCGGCGGCGAGGAGATGGGTGGGATCCGCGGCGTGCTGCACTACATGCAGCGCACCGCGGTGCAGGGGACGCCCGACCTCATCACCGCAGCGAGCGGCCGCTGGGTGCGGGGCGCGCGCGAGCTCGATCCGGGTGTGCATCCCTTCCGCAAGCCTTTCGGGACACTTGCGATCGGCGACACCTTTAATTCAGGTGAGCGCGAGGTGACGGTGGAGGACATCGAGCGGTTCGCCGAGCTCTCGGGCGATCGCTTCTATGCGCACATGGATGAGGGGCAGGCGGCGCGCAATCCGCTGTTCGGCGGCCGCGTGGCACACGGGTACTTCCTGGTGTCTGCGGCCGCCGGCTTGTTCGTCGATCCGGACTTTGGACCGGTGCTCGCCAACTACGGTATCGACACCCTGCGCTTCGTCAAGCCAGTGAAGCCCGGTGATCGCATCCGTGTGCGCCTCACCTGCAAGGAGAAGTCGTTGCGCGCCGGTGCCGGTTACGGCGAGGTGCGCTGGGACACGGCGATCACCAACCAGCAGGGTGAGGCCGTCGCCAACTACGACGTGCTCACGATGGTGAGCGAGTCCGCGACGCCGCCGCAGAGCTGAAGCAAGGGAGTCGGGACGGCCCCGCTCGCCTTCAGCTGCCCGGCGCCAGCTTGAAGGTATGCCCGCGCGTGGAGACGGCCTTGACGAGAGTCCACACCGCATCGCCGGGGCGCAGGTTGAGCGCGCGGCGCGCAGTCTGGGTTATGCGGGCGAGCACGATCGCGCCGCCGACGTCGACCCTGACGAGCACCGCGCCGAACTCGTCGTCGGAAATCGCGATCACGGTGCTCGCCAGCGCGTTGCGCACACTCAGCCCCTGCACCGGCTGCGTCGCGAGGATGATGTCGCGGGCCAGCAGCTGGAGGCGCACGCGCGCCCCGACCGGTGCATCCCGCAGACTCACCTGCAGCACGCCCGCGCCGACCGCCAGATCGGCGATGCCGGTTTCGGCATTCGCGCGCGTGACCAGTCCCTCGACCACCGCACCCACGAGGTCAGGGCCGATGATGCTCTGCAGCTCGGGGTAGAGACTCATCTCGTCCACCGGTCCCTCGGCGAGCACCCGCCCGGCTTCGAGCAGCACCAGGTGCGTGGCGAGCCGCAGCACCTCCTCGAACTGGTGACTCACATACACCATCGGGATCGAGACCCGGTCGCGCAGCGCGACGAGGTAGGGCAGGACCTCCTCGCGGCGCGAGACATCGAGTGAAGCGAGCGGCTCATCGAGGAGCAGCAGGCGCGGCCGCGACAGCAGCGCGCGTCCGAGCGAAACGCGCTGGCGTTCACCGCCCGAGAGCTGTCGGGGCTTTCGCTGCAGCAGAGCTGCGAGCCCCAGCAGCGACACCACTTCATCGAAGCCGACGATCGCCGCCGCTCTCTGGTTGCGACGCTCGCCGTACTGCAGGTTGCCGCTGACCGAGAGGTGCGGAAACAGACGCGAATCCTGGAACACGTAGCCGATCTGCCGCCGCTCGACCGGCACGGACAGGCCGCGGCGGATGTCCGTGAGCAGCTCGCCATCGAGGCTCACCGTGCCGACATCCGGGCTGACCAGCCCCGAGATCACGTTGGTGAGTGTGCTCTTGCCGCTGCCCGAGCGCCCGAAGAGCGCGATGACCCCGGGGGTCGGGGCGGTGAACGTCGCATCGAGGCGGAACCCCGAAAACTGCTTGAGCACCGAAACCTCGAGCACGTCAGCCGCCCACGTAGCGACGCACGCGCCGCACCAACAGCTCCGCGGCGAGCAGCCCGAGGAGTCCCAGCCCGAAGGAGAGCAGGGCGAGCCGCAGCGCGAGCGCGTCGCCTCCCGGAGACTGCATCGCCGTATACAACGCGAGCGGCAGCGTGCGCGTCACGCCCGGAACGTTGGAGGCGAAGGTGATGACGGCGCCGAACTCGCCGAGTCCCGCGGCGAACGCGGTAACGGCGCCGGCGAGGATCCCGGGCAGCATCAGGGGCAGTGTGATCGACACGAAGCGGTCGAGCGGTGCGGCGCCCAGGGTGCGCGCCGCCTCCTCCAGACCGCGGTCGACGTTCTCGAGCGACAGGCGAATTGCGCGCACCATCAGCGGGAAGGTCATGACCGCGGTGGCGAGCGCGGCGCCAGCGGTGGTGAAGGCGAGCTGGATGCCGAAGCTCGTCCGCAGCCACGCCCCGAGCGGACCGCGCGCGCCGAACAGCAGCAGCAGCACATAACCCACCGCCACCGGCGGCAGCACCAGCGGCAGGTGCACGAAGGCATCGAGCAGCAGCCGCCCCGGGAAACGCGCGCGCGTCAGTATCCAGGCCGCGAGCACCGCGAGCGGCAGGCTGAACCCGACACTGCGCACGGCGACCTCGAGACTCAGGCGCAGCGCTTCCAGCTCGGCGGAGTCTGGCGGACCGTTCATTCGGACAGGGCAGACTGCGGAATTGTTATTACCGCCCGGACTGTCTCACACGAGGCCGCAGGACGGCCAGACCCGAGCGCAGGCTCGGCGCCTGCGCGGCGGTTCTCACTCCGCGCCGACTCAGGCGACCAGTGCGGACTTGATCGTTATCGCCGGGCGAGCGGCGGGCACGACCGCGTAGCCGGCCAGACCCTTCTGTTCGAGCCACTCGCGGTTGAACAGGCGGGACTGGTATTTCGCGCCGCCATCGCAGAGTACGGTCACGATGACATGCCCGGGTCCGAGCTCGCGGGCGACGCGCAGCGTGGCGGCGACGTTGATGCCGGAGGTCGAGCCGAGGAATAGGCCTTCCTCGTACAGCAGCCGGTACACACAACGCACCGTGTCCGGATCCTCGATCAGCACGGCATCATCGATCGCAGCGCCCTGGAGATTCGCGGTGACGCGACCGATGCCGATACCCTCGGTAATCGAGCCGCTGCCGGTCGCGCTGAGCGTGCCGCGGCGGATGTAGGCGTACAGGCTGCTGCCCGGCGGATCGGCCAGCACGCAGCGGACGGCGCGCCGGCGCGACTTGAGGAACTCCGCGACTCCGGCCAGCGTGCCGCCGGTGCCGGTGGCCGCGACGAAGGCATCGATGCGCCCGTTGGTCTGCGCCCAGATCTCCGGACCTGTGGTGCGGACGTGCACCTCGCGATTGTCGGTGTTGTCGAATTGATTCGACCAGATGGCACCGGGGAGCGAGGCAGCGAGCCGCTGGGCGACGCGCTGGTACTGGTTGGGATTGGTGTAGGGGACCACCGGCACCTTGTGAACCTCGGCTCCGAGCATCTCGAGCAGGCGGTATTTCTCCGGCGACTGGTTGTCCGGCATGACGATGACGCAGCGGTAGCCGCGCGCGTTGCACACGTGTGCAAGCCCGATGCCGGTATTGCCCGCGGTGCCCTCCACCACCGTGCCGCCGGGGGTCAGCTCGCCGCGCCGCTCCGCCGCCGCCACGATCGCCGCCGCGGCACGGTCCTTCACCGAGCCGCCGGGATTCATGAACTCGGCCTTGCCGAGAATCTCGCAGCCGGTCTCCTCGCTCAGCCTTTGCAGGCGGATGAGCGGCGTATTGCCGATGGCGCCGATGAAACCGTCCAGTGCACTCATGCGAGGGCTCCGAGCGCCGCCGGAGTGCGCGCGGCGCTGAAATCTTCGAGCGCGAGCTCGGGCGCGAAGGCGGCGGGGTCGAACGCCGCGACGTTGCCGACGAGCAGCAGCGCAGGGGCCGTGAGCTGCCGTGCACGCGCCGCAGCCGCGATAGCGGCGAGCGTGCCGCGCACGATCTGCTGCCCGGGAAGCGTGGCGTGGGCGATGACGGCCACGGGGTGGTTGGGCGCGACGCCCGCGGAACGCAGCCGCGCGACGATCTCCGGCAACTGCCCGAGCGCCATGTAGAACACTCCCGTATGCCGGGGGTCGGCGAAGCAGCGCCAGTCGGTGCGCTCACCCTCACCCGGGTGCCCGTTCACGAAGGTCACGCTGTGTGCCAGCCGCCGGTGGGTGAGCGGCAGACGCGCACTGGCGGCTGCGCCCAGCGCGGCGGTGATGCCCGGAACGACCGTGCAGGGAATATCGTGTGCCGCGAGCACCTCGAGCTCCTCACCGCCGCGGCCGAACACAAAGGGGTCGCCGCCTTTGAGCCGTGCGACGCGCTTACCGGCGAGCGCGTGGCGCAGCAGCAGGTCGTGGATGTGCTCCTGCTGTCCGCGCTCCCCCGGAATCTTGCCGACGAAAATCCGCTCCGCGTCACGGCGTGCACGCTCGAGTATCTGTGGGCTCACCAGACGATCGTAAAGGATTACGTCGGCCTGCTGCAGCAGCTGCAGCGCCCGCAGCGTGAGGAGGTCAGGGTCGCCGGGTCCCGCGCCGATGAGGTACACCTCGCCGGGGCCGCCGCCCGCCGAGTCCAGCTGTGAGGTGAGCAGCTCGTGCGCGTAGGCGTGAGCGGCGCCGGGCCCATCGCCGGCGAGGACCCGGCTCGCGACCGGGCCGCTCACGATACGCTCCCAGAATCGTCGCCGCGCCAGGGCCCCGAGCGTGCGCTGAACCGCGCGCCGGCGCTCACCCATGAAGCGCGCCAGAGCGCCGAGGCGCGCCGGCAGCAGCGCCTCGATCTGCGCGCGTACGCGGCGCGCGAGTACCGGGGCATGACCCGCGGAGCTCACCGCGACGAGGATCGGCGCCCGGTCGATGATGGCGGGGAAAATGAAGGTCGAGAGCTCCGGCTCATCGACGACGTTCACGGGTATGTGGTGCGCCTGTGCTGCCTCGGACACCGCGCGGTTCACCGCCGCATCATCCGTCGCAGCGATGACCGCGACGGCACCGCCGAGATGCGCCGGAGCGAAGGCGGCGGCGATGTGGCGCAGCTCCCCGCGCGCCGCCTGCGCGGCGAGCTGCAGGTGCAGGGCAGGGGCGATGACGCTCACCCGTGCACCGGCTTTCCGCAGGGCGCTCACCTTGCGAAGCGCGACGGCTCCGCCACCCACCACCACCGCGGTCTGGTGCTGCAGGCGCAGGAAGACGGGCAGATAGTCCATGTCAGTGGCCGTCCGGCTCACGCCGGCACCGGTAGCGCCGCAACCCGGGCGGGCCTGGGGGATGCCGCCGGATGCAGTCCGCACTCGCGCGACCCGGCTCGCTCCCACCACCAGCGTCCCGCACGGCGGCTCTCACCCGGCTGTATGGCGCGCGTACACGGCGAGCAGCCGATGCTCGGGAACTGACGATCGTGCAGCGGGTTGTACGGCAGCCCGCGCAGCTGGATGTAGCGCCAGACGTCCTCCTCGCTCCACTCGAGGAGCGGACTCAACTTGAACAGCCCGTGCTCCGCGTCCCACTCGAGCTCCCGCCCGTGGGCGCGGTCTGCGGATTGCTCGCGCCGCACGCCGGTGATCCAGGCGGAAAATCCGGCAATGGCGCGGCGAAACGGCTCGACCTTGCGCACGCGGCAGCACTCGAGGCGCGCCTCGACGCTGTGGTAGAAACCGTTCACGCCCTGCCGTGCGACCAGCCGTTCGAGGGCGGCCGCATCGGGATAGACCACGCGGACCGTGCGCTGGTAGCGGCGCTGCAATCTCTCGAGCAGATCGTAGGTCTCCTCGTGCAGCCGCCCGGTGTCGATGCTGAAGACATCGATCTGCGGCAGGTGTGTCCAGACGATGTCGGTGAGCACCATGGCCTCGGCGCCGAGACTATTCGCGTAGACCAGCCGCCCGTGCTGCGCGAGCGCGCGGCCGAGCAGTGCGCGTACGGCTGCGGCCTTCTGTTCCAGATCCGTCGCGGGGAGCTCCGCCATGGTGAGCCGACTATAACGACGCCACCCGCCTGCCCAGAACGAACGATTGCTTCTTTAGGGCTGCGCGGCGGTTATAGAACGGTTATCGGCGGTTCACAGCCCGGTTACCGGTTGAGTTAGTCTGTGAGCATGGACGGTCATCGCTCATGAAGCTGCATCAATTGCGTTATCTGGCCGCGGTCGCGCAGAGCGGTCTCAATATCACGGCGGCGGCGCAGAAGCTGCACACCTCGCAGCCGGGCGTCAGCAAGCAGATCAAGCTTCTGGAGGATGAGCTCGGCTTCCAGATCTTCGTGCGCGAGGGACGCAATCTCACACGCATCACGCCCGCCGGACACCAGGTGATCGAGCGGGCGCTGCGCATCCTGCAGGAGGCGCAGAGCATCCGCAGCCTCTCGACCGAGCTGCGGGATGAGGGCAAGGGGAGCCTGTCGATCGGCACGACGCACACGCAGGCACGCTACGTGCTGCCGGATGTGATCCGCGAGTTCCGTGGCCGTTATCCCCAGGTGCGTCTCAACCTGCACCAGGGGACCTCGGAGCAGATCGCGGAGATGGTGGCGGGCGATCGCATCGACTGCGCGATCGCCACCGGCTACGAGCAGCTGTTCGAGGATCTCACCCTGCTCCCGTGCTATCGCTGGCATCGCACGGTCATCGTGCCCCGCGGCCATCCGCTCGCCGATGGCGCGCGGCTCAGCTTCAAGGCGCTGGCCGCGTATCCGCTCATCACCTACACGTTCAGCTTCACCGGGCCCTCATCGCTGCACGAGGCGTTCGCGCGCGCCTCGCTCAGTCCGAACGTCGCGATCACCGCGCGCGATGCCGATGTCATCCAGACGTACGTGCGGCTCGGCCTCGGGGTCGGGATCGTCGCGCACATGGCGGTCGATCCCGAGGATCCGGACCTGGTCGCGGTCGATGCCGCGCACATGTTCCCCGCGCACACCACCTGGATCGGCTTCCGGCGCGGCACGCTGTTGCGCAAGTACATGTACGAGTTCGCGCAGCTGCTCGCTCCGCACCTGGACCGCCGGCTCGTGGACCGTGCGCACCGCGCGGGTTCCGCGGCCGAGGTGGCTGGATTGTTTGCCGATACGGTGCTGCCGGAGCGCTAGGCTCGCCGCGCACCCGAGGAGGAGGTCGGGAGACGTGGCTCGCAGATAGTTAGCCGAACGCCTAAGTATCCGCTGAAGGGACTCCACGCGCGGCCTCCGCCGCTGCGGCTGCGCGGGATGCGTTTGGAGCGAAGAAGCGCTGCCGGCGCAGCTCCACCAGCGCCGCGCCCGGTTGATAGCCGACGTCATAGCGCGTCAGCGCCTGGCGCAGCGCCGCGAGCTCCTTCTGCTCGGGAGGCTCCAGGCTGTCGAAGCCGCTGCGCGCGAGCAGGAATGCCAGGTCCTGCCGGACCCCGGCGCCCACCGCGCGCAACTCGCCACGGAATCTGAAGCGCTCGCGCAGCAGCCGCGCCTGCGAGTAACCGCGTCCCTCGCCGGTGCTCGGGAACTCCACCGCCACCAGATCGAGCCGCGGCAGATCGTCCGCGATATCCGGCACGCGGTTGGCCGGACTCAGGCGCACCCCGAGCCGGCCGGTCCAGCTCCACCAGCGCTCGCGCGCACCGCGCAGCTCGGCAAACGGGACCACGAGGGCGCCGCCCGGCTCGACCGTCTCGCCGAGATAGCGCCAGGTGTCGGCGACGATCTCACGCCGCCGCAGGATGTGCCGCATATGCGCGCTCCCTGAAGGGTGCATGTCCGACGCGGCGCAGCGTGTCGATGAACCGCTCGCCCTCGGCACGCAGCTCGCGGTAGGTCTCGACGATGCGCTCGACAGTAGCCGCGACCTCGTGCTGCGCCACCGAGGGACCGATCACCTCGCCGAGCGCCGTGTAGCCGTTGGCCGAGCCACCGAGGCTGATCTGGTACCACTCCTCGCCGTGTTTGTCGACACCGAGTATGCCGATGTGCCCCACGTGATGGTGCCCGCAGGCGTTCATGCAGCCGGACATCTTGATCTCGATCTCGCCGAGGTCATAGAGGTAGTCGAGATCGTCGAATCGCTGCTGGATCTGACGGGCCACCGCGATGGTGCCGGCGTTGGCGAGCGAGCAGAAGTCGAGTCCGGGACAGGCGATCATGTC
>Ga0306920_100016898_pt1 | contig 10060 bp, 10 predicted proteins | sample flu12Cox44000170_FD_204666 | JGI IMG/M metagenome (GOLD analysis project Ga0306920, IMG submission 204666) | Lab enrichment of tropical soil microbial communities from Luquillo Experimental Forest, Puerto Rico - flux4day.12C.oxic.44.000.170 (v2)... | ecosystem: Environmental > Terrestrial >...
CGATCAACGCCGGCTGGTCGAGGTAGACCGGGTGCTCGTAGTGCACCATGTTCACTCCGGTCAAAAGGGCGATTGCAAGCAGGATGTTCATGGCCGGGCCAGCGGCGGCGATCACGAAACGCTGCCAGCGGGGGTGAGAAGTGAACTCGTCAGGAGCGCCAGTGTGGGACTCGAGCGGATTTTCGCCCGCCATCTTGACGTAGCCGCCGAGCGGTAATGCACTGACGCGGTAGTCGGTATCGCCGCGGCGGAAACCCGCCAGGCGCTTGCCGAATCCGATGGAGAAGACGTCAACACGAACGCCGAAAAGTTTGGCGGCAGCATAATGGCCGAACTCGTGTACCAGGATCATGATCCCGAGCACAACCGCGACCCAACCAATGCTTCGTACCGCCGCTAATGCAAATGCTTCCATAAACCTCTTTTAGTTCTTCCTACTTGTGCCTGATCGCCGGATGAGGACGTTCGGCTTCGCGTCCAATCTCGTGGACGCGATAACGCGCGCGTCGGCGCGCGTCGGCGTCCATGTCTAAGACCTGCTCTATAGATTCAGGCTTTCGTGCGGGCGTTTCACGAAGTACGCAATCTATTGTAGCCGGAATGTCATCAAACGAAATCGCGCTGTCGAGAAACGCGGCCACCGCCACCTCGTCGGCTGCGTTCAGCGCGATGGTCCTGGCTCCTCCCGCTTCGACTGCTTCGTAAGCCAAACGTAAGCAAGGAAACTTGTCCGTATCGGGCGGGCTGAAGTCCAACTGTCGCAGTTCGGAGACCGGGAAGCGCAGATCCGATTGAATTCGCTCGGGATAGGTTAGGGCGTAGAGGATGGGGAGTTGCATGTCGGTCAGGGAGAGCTGCGCCAGCAGGCTGCCATCGACGAATTCAACCATGGAATGGATGGTGCTCTGCGGATGCACCAACACGCTTACCTGGCTGGCTGGCATATCGAAGAGACGGCAAGCCTCAATCACTTCAAAGCCCTTGTTCATCAATGTAGCCGAGTCTATGGTGATGCGCTTTCCCATCTTCCAAGTGGGATGATTGAGCGCTTGCTCGACGGTGATGTGCGCGAACTGCCGCCGTGGAGTGTGGAGGAACGGCCCGCCTGAGGCTGTGAGCCAGATGCGATGGACTTCGTCGCGGCGTCCGCCGCGAAGGCATTGATGAATGGCGTTGTGCTCGCTATCGATTGGGAGAAGCGGTTTGCCCCGCTTGCGTGCTTCGGCGACGATCAGGTCGCCGGCCGTGACCAGGCATTCTTTGTTGGCTACGCCGACGGTCTTCCCGGCCCTGACGGCTTCGTAGGTGGCTTCCAGTCCTGCGACTCCGACGATGGCGCTGACGACGAAGTCGGCGTCGCGATGCGTGGAGACTTTAACCGTGCCCGGAGAACCGTAGGCGACCTCGATGGCGTGGCAAAGTCCAACTTTCTTCAGCTTGTCGTACAGATGGTCGGCGGCTTCGGCGGAAGCCATCGAGACGACTTTGGGACGCCAACGTCGCGCCTGCTCGAATGCCAGCTCGATGTTGCCGCCGGCGGCAAGGCTTACGACCGAGAAGCGATCGGGAAAGGCTTCGACGATTTTGAGGGTGCTCTTGCCGATCGAGCCGGTCGATCCGAGGATGGCGATGCGCTTCATCAGTGGCAAGGATTATGGTAACCCACACCGAAGAGTAAGAGCCCCCGCTCTAGCAAGGACAACGGAGGCGAAGAAAAACCACGATTATTTGGAATCAGTGGTTTAGGGCATCAAATCGGTACGAGATATTCATTTTACAGGTATTTATACGTATGGTATTCCATTTAAAAGGGTTAGCGGAAGTGTCGGTATACAGAGTACCCCGAAGCCAAACGGGAGTTGTGTGTCAGCCGGCGCCGTGCTGCCCAACCACACGAACCCGTTGTACTGGGTGCAGGGTTGAGCGCATGTAAATCGGCGGCATCGAGGAACTTTGGTTGCCATGGGAAAGCCAATTGGTTGTCCCATCGAAAAGCATTCACCGGGTGAGCGAAGCCCTGGTCAACCCCAGGGTCCAAGTTAAGTTAATCAAAACCGAAAGAATGGCGCAACGGGCACCCACTCATGCGAACGCCACTTGACCGAGGACCCGCCCGTGTCGATTAGATAAGCTCGAAATTTCCCCCTAATCCGGCGAGGTAGAAAATCAGTCCGACCGGCAGGGCGAAGAGCAGGGCATCGATGCGGTCGAGCACGCCGCCGTGGCCAGGCAACAGTGTCCCAGAGTCTTTTACGCCTGCGCCGCGCTTCAATGCGGATTCGACAAGATCTCCAAGTTGGGCGGCTATGTTCGTCAACAAGCCGAATAGCAGGATCAACCACAAAGGAGCAATCATTGACCGCGTTGGCGATACCGGAAGTGGGGAGTAGTACGTATATCCCAATGGAGAGAGCAGACCGATATTGCGCAAAGCAGTCGAGATTGGTCTCAGGAAATAGAACACAAGGTAGCTGACCAACATCGCAGCCAGCACCGAAGCGATAGCACCTTCCCACGATTTGCCCGGGCTGACCCGCGGTGCGAGCTTATGTTTACCGATCGCGCGGCCCACATAATAGGCGGCGATGTCGCCGCACCAGACGACGAGCATCAGCGTCAGGAGAAACAATCCTCCACTACGGGCTGCGCGCAGCATGGGCAGAATGGCAAGCGTGAACCCAACATAGGGCAACACCATGTAAGACACAGCGGCGTCAGGTAGCGATTGCGACGATGGCTCTCGCCGCAAGGCCAGCACCAACAACAGCAGGGGACCTAGGAAGGTGACAATCGGCAGGCCGTACCAGAACAAAACCGATGCCGAGACGCGCGTGGTCAAAGTCGCTGGACTGTTTGGCTGACCGAAGAGCCACGAGCTGATGACGAAGGCCCCCATCAGTGAAAGGACAAGCAGAGCGTAGCAAGTGAGCTCGAAGGGCCGGAACCCTTGCGCTTTCACGATGTTGAAGTACTCATGCGCCGCCCGCACTGCTACGCCAAACACCAGGAGGGTGAAGAGCCAGAGCGGTGTTTTGAACAACGCCAGAATAACGATGGGGATGAGAATTGCGGCCGTCAGGACGCGCGTCACGAGGCATGTCCGTCGCCGACAAGTCCGCCGAAACGCCGCTCGCGTTTCTGAAAAGCCTCGATTGCCTCAAGCAGTTCAGCACCGCGGAAATCAGGCCAGAGCGTGTTGGTCACAAAAATCTCGGCGTAGGCCGCCTGCCAGAGGAGAAAGTTGCTGAGCCGCATCTCTCCGCTGGTGCGGATTAATAGGTCCAGTTCCGGCAAGCCATGCGTATAGAGGTGTTTCGAGATTGTCTTCTCATCGACTTTCAGGTGTTCGAGTCCACCGTTGCGCGACGCCTCGCGCGCCAGCGCGTTAAAGCAGTCGACCATTTCCGTGCGCGCGCCGTAGTTCAGTGCCAGCGTCAACACCATGCCGGTGTTCTTCTCGGTTGACTCGCGCGCCCAGGACATGCGCTCTTGTACTTCCTGCGGGAGTTCATGTTGGCGGCCGATGTACTGGAGCCTGATGTTGTTTTCCAGCAGCGTCGGCAGCTCCAGCATCAGGTAGCGTCGAAGCAGGTTCATCAGGTAGCTAACTTCCGACTTCGGACGCTTCCAGTTTTCCGCCGAGAACGAATACAGCGTGAGCGCCGGAATGCCGAGGCGCGCCGCGGTCTCGATGGTCGAGCGCACCGCGGCGACGCCCGCCCGATGCCCGGCAATGCGCGGGAGGTGGCGGCGCTTGGCCCATCGGCCGTTACCGTCCATGATGATGGCTACGTGATGTGGAAGCCGCTCCGGATCGAGGCGGAAGAAGATCTCAGCCTCTTTGCGGTTCAGCCCGGCGGGAACTGTCGCGCGCAACGCAAAAACCTCTTGCAACCTATTGAAAGTAACAGAAGATAGCGGTAGGTTGCAACGAAACGCGGCTGGAAGTGACCCGAAAATAACCGCAGGTTGCAACCAAGGACGGGCTACTCTGCTTGCAGCTTCTCAGCGCGCCATCCAATAACTTCGACCGCGTAGATTGAACCGTCCGATCCAACGGCAATCTGATGGGGATCGAAGTGAGGTCCCTTACTGGGTGGAGGTCCCACAAAACTACCCAGCACCTGGCCTTGCGCATCGAGCTTCAAGATTTGACCTGCCGCCGCGTCCGCCATGTAGAAGCGATGGTCCGGACCGACTGCCAAACTGTAGGGATTCCCGAACTTCCACTGCTGCAGGTATTTTCCGGCTGTATCGAAGACTTGAATGCGGGCGTTTTCCCGGTCTCCTACATACACTCGGTCGTCGTCGATCACGATGGTGTGCGGGGTGTCGAACTGTCCCGGCCCGGTTCCCTTCATTCCCCAGCCGAGTAGCGGATTACCGAACCGATCGAACTTCACGACACGAGAATTGCCGTATCCATCAGCTACGTAGATGTTGCCGTCACGATCCCAGGCAACGTCGGTTGGCTGGTTGAAGTGGAGCACGTCATCACCCGGAATCCGCATTCGTCCCAAGGCGAGCAGCACCTTCCCATCGGGACTGAGCTTCAGAACGACATGCGAGCCGATATCGGTGGTCCAGATGTTGTCCTCGGAATCGACGCGGACCATGTGCGCGGTTACGAACAGGTCGTCAGCAAGGCTGCGAAGGAATTTTCCCGAGGAATCAAATTCCATGAGCGGATGTTTACCGCGATGGAAGATGTAGATGTGCCCTTTGGAATTGACGGCCACGCCGGCAGGCTCGACCAAGTGCTCAGGCGGCGGCAACTGGAAGAAATCCGAGACAGCCTGGTAATTCAGTTTTGGTATTGGCTCAGAGATTTGACCGGAGGCCTGATTCAGGGAACAGAACCAAAGAATCGCGGGGATGAGGTGCAGAATGCCGCGAGTCATAAGGACCCACCTGCGTGTGCGCCCTACTATTATCACATTGAGAGCGGCTCGGAAGCTGAGCCTGGACCCAATCGAGAAACGCCGAAGCTCGCGCCTCGGCGTTTTCCGGTCGGCACTGGTTCACGCCCCCAGCCTATCATCAGCCAGTCGCGCAGGATGGAGGACACCGGCGGAGCTATGGCTCCGCCTCGCGTTGCACGTCACCGCTGAAATACAACGCGAAACTTGAGGATCGCTTACCAAGGCCACCCAGAGCCTCACATAACCCAAAAGAAGGGATGCCTGGGGCCACCCAAGGGAATCAATCTACGCGCCGCGCCGCGGATGCGCCACCATGTCGCGAATCTGCGTCAGCACGCTGGTGCGCTGCATCGGGTCGAGCTGCTTGGTGAATGGCGCCATCTCGGCGATAAACGGATCGCTGAGCAGCTCATTGATCTCGTTTTCTCGAGACGGGGTGCAGGCATTCAAGAGCTCGGGTACCGACACCATCAGCGCCTCGGCCAGACGCGACAGTGACGAAAGCGTCGGTATGGCCTTTTCGTTCTCGATCTTCGAGACGTAGGTGCGGGGTACACCCATGCGCAACGCCAGTTGTCGCTGACTGAGCCCGCTACGCTGCCGGAGGCTGCGGATGGCGACGGCCACCTGCACTTCCGACCGGCTCGAGCTCATCGGCACATCTACCGGTGCCGCTGCACGGCACGCGAGGATTAGCTCCGGCTCGTCCTCATCCAGGGACGTACGGCATTTGCGGCAAAGATTATTGACGGTTCTGAACTGGACGAGATGACAATGGTCGCATCTCACCACTTCCCGGTCTTCGACGGGTGCGAGAGTCGTAGCCATTTAGGTTTCGGGAGTGCCAGAGCAGGGCACCATGATCCCATGGATCAACGCTCAACCCCCATGATCCATTGAAACTAACCGTACTGTGCGTCATAGGTTTGATAGAGTCAAGGGGCGAGATGGACGAAAACCCGAATAGCTGTGCAAAAGCTATGCATTCAACCTGCGCGATCGTGCAAAAACCCGAGAATTACCGGAGAAAACCGCAATGACACGCGATGAAGCGTGGTGTTTACTAACTGAGTTCACCCTGTCAGAAAGTTTGCGCAAACATGCCCTGGCTGTGGAAGCGTGCGTCCGGGCGTACGCGCGCAAGTTCGGCGAGGACGAGGAAGTCTGGGGGCTCGTCGGACTGATTCACGACTTCGATTATGAGAAGTATCCGTCGGCCGAGGAGCATCCATTCAAGGGCAGCGAGATTCTCAAGGAACGCGGTGTGTCGCAAGAAGTTCGCCGCGCAATTTTGTCGCACGCAAATTACAGCGGGATGCCGCGCGAGTCGAAGCTCGAGAAGACCCTTTTTGCCTGCGACGAACTGACCGGATTCATCACCGCCAGCGCGCTGGTGAAGCCGAACAAGTCGCTTGCCGAACTCGACGCCAAGTCCGTTCGCAAGAAGATGAAGGATAAAGCGTTTGCCCGTTCGGTCAGCCGCGACGACATCATCAATGGAGCTGAAGACCTGGGCGTCGACCTGGAAGAGCACATTGCGTTCTGCATTGAAGCGATGAAAGCGATTGCACCAGAGCTGGGGTTGGCGGGGGTGCAGAATTAAGAGGTATCTGCCGAGAATTTTCAGAACTTCCCCAGCCGGCGGCCGGCCACATGTAAGACGCGAATGAGTTCGACGTTATCGCTGCGAACGCGGTAGGGGACTATCTGGGGAGTACCGGGAGCAACCAGTTCGCATGTGCCCGGTACCCGTTCCGGGCGACCTGGCTTCGGTGTCCCCTCGAGCTCTGCCGAGTTTACCCTCGCAACAGCTTCTTCACCCGTTCCACCACCTCGCTGACCCTTATATCTTCGCGGGTGCTGCCGGCTCGGGTGACCACTTCCACAATGCCTTCGCCTAGTTTCTTGCCCACGTTGATACGGTAGGGAACGCCGATCAGGTCGGCGTCCTTGAACTTCACTCCCGGACGCTCGTCGCGGTCGTCGAGCAGCACGTCGAAACCTGCGGCTTCGAGTGAGGCAGCGATCTCGGCGGCGCCAGCGTTGATCTTCTCGTCCGCGGTATTCGTCGGCGTGACCACGACCTCGAACGGTGCGATATTGGCCGGCATCCAGAAGCCGTTGCCGTCGGCATTCTGCTCTACGCACGCGGTAAGGATGCGCTCCAGCCCAATGCCGTAGCTGCCCATAATGGGCGTTACTTCTTTGCCGTGCTGGTCGAGCACGCGCGCCCCCATAGACTCGGAGTACTTGTAGCCAAGCTTAAAGATATGGCCAATCTCCACGGCTTGCCGATTTTGAGTGGGTGACCGCAGTTCGGGCAACCCTCGCCCTCAACCGCGTTGCGCACGTCTGCGACCAACGTTGGCTGGAAATCGCGGCCTGGCGTGATGTTGCGGAAATGATAATCGAGCTTGTTGGCGCCGCAAATCATGTCGTGGCGGCCTTCAAGCGCAGCATCCATCACGGCGGTAAATCCGCTGCTCAGTACCTCTTTGGCGAAGGTCGGCCCAACCGGGCCTATGTATCCGCCCGGCCCGGAGAAGAACTGATCGACCTCGTCGGCGCCCATCGGGCGAAGATCGGACGCGCTTAGGCCTTTGCTCCGTTTGGCTAGTTCGCCGTTCAACGTGCCGACCAGTTTCGTCTCGCTCACGGTGTGATCCCCGCGCAGAAATACTGCGAGCGGCTGGCCCTTCAGAGCTTCTTTCTTGTCCGACTCCGAGCCGCGCACAGTCACCATGTACGCCACCGATTTAATGTCCTGCTGGGGAGAGACTTTCAGGAACTCTGAGACGTCCGCGATTGCGCCTTTACCCGGCGTGTGGACCAATTCCGGCTTGCCATCGCCGGTACGAGCCAGTTCTTCTAGCGCCTGCAGCCGTGAGGTCGCCTTTTCGAGATTCGCCGCGTAACCGCAATTCGGGCAGCTTACAACGAAGTCCTCGCCTGCGTCGGTATACACCATGAACTCCTGCGAACCCGACCCGCCCATCGCGCCCGAATCGGCGTGTACCACGACATATTTAAGCCCGCAGCGGTCAAAGATCCTGCAGTACACGTCGTGATGCTTCTGATAACTCACGTCGAGACCGGCGGCATCGAGGTCGAACGAGTATGAATCCTTCATCGTGAACTGACGCACGCGCAGCAGCCCCGACTTTGGCCGAGGCTCGTCGCGAAATTTCTGCTGGATCTGGTACCAGATCTGCGGCAATTGCTTATAGCTGCGCAGCTCCTTGCGCGCGATCTCGGTCATGACCTCTTCTTCGGTCATGCCCAGGCACAGGTCGCGCCCGCCGCGGTCTTTCAGGCGAAACATGTTGTCGCCCATGACCGACCAGCGACCACTGGCCTCCCAGATTTCACGCGGATGCAGCGCTGGCAGGTAAAACTCCTGGCCGATGGTGTCCATTTCTTCGCGGACCACGTCAGCGATCTTGAGCATCGCCCGGTGCCCCAGAAACAGGAACGAGTAGATTCCAGCGGCAAGCTGGCGGATGTATCCGGCGCGGACCAGATACTTGTGGCTGGCGACTTCGGCGTCTGCCGGCGCTTCACGAAGGGTAGGAATAAACAGCTCTGACCAACGATGCATGCGTTTTCTAGTGGCTTCCGTTGAGGATTGAAGGATCTTTTATTCTAGCAATTAGCGATTAGCATTTCGCCGTTAGGCGAATGAAAAAAGGGCGGCCAGGTACCCACGTTGGCGTCCAAAGAAGGGCGCTAGGCTTGGGGCACCCGCCAGCAGCGATCATGATCGATCCCGGACTCAAGGGCAGACTTGTCCTCATCACGGGCGCCAACAATCCCCACGGCATTGGTGCCGCGATCGCACGGGGTTTTGCTACGCAGGGATCGAAAGTGTTTTTACACTTCTTTCGCCGCAAAGATATCCCTACCAAGCGCGAAGCAGACTCGAAAGCTACCGTGCCCGGTGATTCGTTCTATTACCGGCAACAAACCAAGTCCGCTGACGAGGTGCTCGGCGAGATTCGCGCATTGGGTGCGAAAGCCTACGCGTCGGAGGTTGATTTCTCAGACGCCAGCTTGATTCCACGGCTGTTCGACCAGGCAGAGGGTTTGCTTGGGCCCGTCGGGGTCATGGTTAACAATGCGGCGTACTGGGAAGCAGATACTTTCGTGCCACCGGGTGCAGAGTCAACCAACAGGCTTGTCGAGTTGTGGACCGATCGGCCCGCAAGCATAACCGCCGGCAGCTTCGACCGATTATTTGCGGTGAATACCCGGGCACCGGCCCTGATGATGGGGGAGTTTGTGCGAAGACATATTCGGCGCGAGGCCAGGTGGGGGCGGATTATCAACCTGAGCACAGGCGGAGCCGAACGCTTTCCCTGCGAGGTGACTTACGGAGCCAGTAAGTATGCCCTTGAAAGCTATACGCGGAGTGCGGCAGTCGAGCTAGGCAATTTTGGAATTACGGTGAATGTAGTTTCGCTTGGCCCGGTCCAAACCGGATGGATCACTTCGGAACTCGAACGTGAGATTCTACCCTCGATCCCCTTGGGCAGAATCGTAACCCCCAAGATGTAGCGGACGTGGTCCTCTTCCTTGCATCGGATCAGGCCAGATGGGTAACCGGACAGAAGTTCTACGTCGGCGGCGAACACGGGATGTAAGTTGTCCCCACTTTCCCGTTGCCCAGTTCAGCGCCCGTCTTTTGGCTCTAACCAGGCCACCATCCCTTGCATCTGTCCTGCCCCGCGATGCATCATCACACCCAACACCGAGGACCGACCATGTATCACTACGATCCCACCATCGCCTTGGAAGAGCTGAACGACGACGCTGTGTTGCCGAATCCCGTGCACCTACGCGATATGCTGTTGCGCGCGCATCTCGATGCCGACCACTCGCTCGAATACAACCGTCTCTTTGTCGATTACCAGAAGCGTTTCGGCGAGCTTCAGAAGATCGGCAAGCAGCTGTTGGAAGCCTTGGGCGCTAAAAAGAAGTAGAACTTTTCGCCGCGTACCGGTGTCTTAAGGAGAGTCTGATGAAGCCTTTGCTGGTTACATTTCTGATGTCCGTGTTCGCGGCCGCCGCTTTCGCCGCTGACGGCCAGCCAGTTTCTTACCAGAGCGGCTCGGAAACCGTAAGCGGCATTCTCTATACGC
>Ga0306920_100016899_pt1 | contig 10059 bp, 11 predicted proteins | sample flu12Cox44000170_FD_204666 | JGI IMG/M metagenome (GOLD analysis project Ga0306920, IMG submission 204666) | Lab enrichment of tropical soil microbial communities from Luquillo Experimental Forest, Puerto Rico - flux4day.12C.oxic.44.000.170 (v2)... | ecosystem: Environmental > Terrestrial >...
CAGGATTTTCGCGTATCGGCCTTCATCACGACACTCGTGATGAATTATCTTTTCACCGGCAAATTCAAACGCACGAAATAACCAGTTCATTCTGTCATGTCGAGCAGAGTCGAGACATCTCTGGAAGTGCGAGGCTAAGAATGATGAGAGATTTCATTCGCTCGCTTCCCGTTCGCTCAGCCTTCGGCCTTCCCGTCTATGTCGCGGCTTCCCCAGCCGCTCCATTCTCCACTTCGGTCGGAATGACAAAGATAGAAAAGTCGTGAAGAAGAAACTCAAAGTCCTCGTGCTCTTTGACGGCACAAGTCCTACCACGCTCGATCAGGATTTTTCGAAAGAGCTGAAGACGAAGGATTGGAAAACAGAAGCGGATGTCATGACCGCACTCGGGAAGCTCGGTCATTCCGCCGAGCATCTGGCCATCTACGACGATGTCGATCTGGTGAGGCAAAAAATGGAGACCTGCGCGCCCGACGTTCTTTTCAACCTGGTCGAACAGTTTAAGAACAAGCCGGGGTTCGACCAAAACATCGTTTCATTTTTCGAAATGCAGGACCTGCCCTTTACCGGGTGCGGCTCGACTGGTCTGACCCTTTGCAAGCACAAAGGCATTTCGAAAAAAATCCTGCATTATCACGGAATCCACGTCCCGCATTTTGTCGTCATTCCGCGCGGCCAGCGCATTGGCCGGCCGAAGCAGCTCAAATTGCCGGTGTTGGTAAAGCCTGTGAAAGAAGAAGCGTCCTACGGCATTTCGCAGGCGTCGTTCGTCCAAAATGAGGAGCAATTTCGAGAACGCGTCGCTTTTATTCACGAGAAATACAACAGCGACGCCATTGCCGAGGAATACATCGAAGGCCGCGAGCTTTACGCGAGCATCATGGGCAATGTGCGCTTGACCGTTTTTCCAATTCGCGAGCTGGTTTTTCGTGAAGTGCCGCCAAACGAGCCGAAGATCGCCACCTACAACGCGAAATGGGACGAGGAATATCGCAAGCGCTGGGGGCTCGAGAACAAGTTCGTGGAAGATCTCGATCCCGCGCTTGTCACTGACGTCCAAGAAACGTGCAAGGACATCTATCGTTTGCTAACAATCGACGGTTACGCCCGCATTGATCTTCGACTGACGCCCGAGAACAAGCTTTATTTTATTGAGGCAAATCCAAATCCGATCCTCGCAGACGATGAAGACTTCGCGCTCGGGGCGGCAAAGGCAGGCCTGCCGTATCCGGACTTGATTGAACGGATCGTTCGGTTGGGCATCAGGACCATTCGCGACTGAGTCGAAACCGATCGGCCCTTAAAGCCACTTCTTTGCACGCGGCCAAAGCTCCTGCACGCTCATCTTCAAATCGCGACAGAGAAAAATGTGCCTTCGCCGTTCGAAAGGCATCGCCCAGGGGCTGCTGACAACTTGGCCCAAGTCTTGCACGGAAGCGAATAGCTTACGCTCATCCTCGTCGTCTGCGTCGAGGACCAAAACAACTTCGCCAGTCCAATCGCGCGGTCCCCACAAAAAATAATTCTGATGGCCGGAAATCGCCGATGGCAGCCCGAGCTTTGGGCCGAAAAAATCGATCGCGCCAGACTCGCCGTAGTTTTGGCAGAAAATGGCGGCGCGTTTCTCATCCTCGGGGCGCAAGTGATGATAAACGTGCGCGACCGAGCCAACCATTTGTTCCCAGCCAAACTGGTCGGCGAAAAGCTGCGGCAGCGCGGCAGTATGTGATGTCTCGGTGCGGGGCGGTTCCATGTGAATGGCCCGCATGTATCCTACCAGCTTGTCGGGTGGAAGAATTGGCAGGACCAATGGCGCACATAATGAGCCGATTGCGACGATCGCGCCGAGCAACCCTGGTCTGATCCACTTGAGCCGCAGGGCGAAAATGCGCTCAATCGCGACGCCGCCTGCTGCAAAGAGCATCGGATAGGCGGGCGCGAGGTAATAGCTTTTGCCGTGCAGAATGATGAACTCGGCGAGCGTGACCAAATAAATGGTTCCGATGGCGCAGTGGCGGCGGCCGTCGCGCGAGGCAAACAGCCATAACAGGCCGCCGATCCATAGTGGAAGTGTGGCCGGATTCATCAAAGTGATCTGTTGCGCGATGAATTGTGCCGGAGTGAGCGCGACGTTTTTGTTGCTGTGAGCGATGTTGCTCAACAGTTCGTAGGTCGGCCAGTGATGCCGCGCCTGCCAGAGAATGTTTGGCAGTGCGATCGCAAATGCAATGAGGCCACCGAGCCAGATCCACTTGTGCGCGAAATGACCGCGCTCAGGTGTAAGCAACAGCGCAACGAAAATGCCAATGGCGAAAAACGCCGTGGAATGTTTGTTTTCAAGACTGAGTCCCAGCAGCGCGCCGAACCAAAGCCAAAGCGTTGGCGCCCCGCCGTTGATAATGCGGACAAATAGATAGATGCATCCCATCCAGAACAGCGGCTCAAATGCGTTCATGGAAAAGAAATTGCCGACTGCCAGATTGAACAGCGCGCAGAGTGAGCCCGCGCAGGCGAGCGCGATTGCCCATCCGCCGCCGTCCAGTTCGCGCGCGATTGCACCTGTGAGGGCAACCGTTGCTGCGCCCGCCAGCGCCGGTAGCAAGCGAACCGCAAACAACGAATCGCCCAGCAGTGCTTGGCTCAATCGCAAGAGCAGGATCGAAAGCGGCGGTTGATCGACGTAACCCAAAGCGAGATGGCGCCCGCAAACGATGTAATAGAGCTCGTCGCGAAAATAACCGTAGCGTCCGTTTGTCAGCAGGTGAACGAGCAACGCTGTTGCTCCGAAGAAAACGATTGACGCTGATTCGGTGGAGAAATTTCGGTTGTCTGCCGAGCTTGTCTTGTACATCGCGTCAAAAAGTGCCGCGCAGAGTTTCGTTTTCGGTTAAGCTGAGATATGAGCGTGCAAGTCTATGGATGCAACCATATCGCCATCGAGGTGGACGACATCGAGAAGGCGATAGCGTTTTACAAGGATGTTTTCAATCTTGAACAAATGAGCGGCGGCGAGGGCGATGCATTTTTCAAATTGGGTGAGCATCAGTTCCTCGCGATCTTCGAAGTAGAAAGCGTGCAACCGGCAAATATGCGCCACTTCGGAATCATGGTCCGCGACGAAGAACAGCTGGAAGAAGTTCGGAAAAAACTGAAGGAAAAACACAAACTGAAGCTGGAGCCGCCGTTCCGCTGCGATTTTCGCGATCCGTGGGGAAATCGGATACAAGTTGTCGATCTTCACGACGAATCGCTCGTATGGCTTTTGCCATATCGCGAAGTGCAAAAGACAGGCATCAAATTCGAGACCAAATAAAAAATGATTTCGTTTATCGTTCCGGCACACAACGAAGAGCTGGAGCTTCCCGCTACGCTTGCGGCGATTCATGCTGCAGCCATGGCTGTCGCTCAGCCGTATCAAATCATCGTAGTCGATGATGCCTCAACCGACGTAACGTCGGAGGTTGCCATGCGTGCTGGCGCGAAAGTGGTGCGGATTGAGCGACGTCAAATTGCCGCCGCGCGCAATGCAGGCGGGCAGGCCGCGCAAGGGGAATATCTCTTTTTTGTTGACGCCGACACCCGAATCAAACAGACGCACATCACCGAAGCGATCACTGCTCTGCAAGCGGTTACGCACGTGGCAGCGCGCGCGTGGCAATGGATGGATTCATTCCGATTTGGGGACGCATGCTACTACGCGGGTTTTCGTCGGTTTACTTCGGTCTGAACCTTGGGGCCGGCGCATTTCTTTTCACCACGCGACGCAATTTCGAGGCGGCCGGCGGTTTCGATGAGCAATACTTTGTCGGCGAAGAAGTTTATTTCAGCCTCGCATTGAAAAATCTTGGGCGATTCAAGGTCCTGCGTGAACCGATCGTCACGTCTGGCCGCAAATTGCGCATGTATCCCGCTGGACAATTTCTTCGCGACTTCTTCGGAGTGGTCGTCGCCGGTCCTCGCGGGGCGCGCTCGCGTGCGAAACTGCGCTTGTGGTACGACGGCAAACGCGAAACGCATCCAGCTTAGAATTGGAACCAAACCAGCGAGCAGTTGTTCGCCTCTGCCCTTAGTGAAGGAGAGAGGATTGAGGTGAGGGGTCAATTCCGGAAGAGTTGGTTGGTCGAAAGCTGACTCTTACCCTCCTCCCTCTCCCTTATCAAGGGCGAGGCGACCCCAAACGGCCACACTGACAGCTTGTGGTCGCTAGCCAAGCGGGCCTGATTTCGTTGCGCGGTTGCTAAAACGGGTTCTTCGTCTAAACTAGCGCCTTCATTATGGCAGAAAGCAACGAGACGCTGAGTCTCCAGGAGTTCCAGTTGCATGACAAAGATACCGGCAGCGCGGATGTGCAGGTCGCACTTCTAACTCGCCGGATTGAGCATTTGACTGAACACCTCAGGAGCAAAACCAAAGCCGATCGTTATAAAAAACTGATCGACAAGCTGAAGCTGCGCAAATAACGCGAAATCACTGGTCTTGCGTCGAATGGTTTGAATTGTTCGAAGCCATAACTAAATTAAACAGAGTTAATTAGCAGTCTCAGGTCGCAGCAATCACCTTGGATTTTAGGTTTTAGTTTCGCGTCCGGCAGCGGCCCGGACAACGGGTTTAAAACCTACAGTCAGGGTGACCGGCCTGGAACTTGCGCATCCAGGAAAGTAAAATGCAACAAAAGGTCACAGCCCAAATTGGGGCTAATCAAATCTCAATCGAAACTGGCAAAGTCGCCAGGCTCGCCGACGGGGCGGTCGTCGTCACTTGCGGCGACACCACTGTTTTAGTCAGCGCCGTTTCGGCCACTGTAGTCAAAGAGGGTCAGGATTTTTTCCCGCTCACCGTCGATTATCGCGAAAAAGCTGCAGCAGCGGGAAAATTCCCGGGCGGCTACTTCAAACGTGAAGGCCGTCCGACGGAAAAGGAAACGCTTACGTCGCGAATGATCGATCGGCCGCTGCGGCCACTTTTTCCGCAAGGCTATTTTTACGACACGCAAATTATCTCGATCCTGCTTAGCGCCGATGGCGAGAACGATCCCGACATTCTAGCGATCAACGGAGCTTCGGCTGCGCTCTGCGTTTCGGATATTCAATTCGCCGGTCCAATTGGCGCGGTGCGTGTCGGGAGGGTGAAAGGTAATCTCGTCGCCAATCCGACACACACCGAACGCGCCGACAGTGACCTGGATCTGGTTTACGTCGGTACGGAAAACGATGTGATCATGATCGAAGGTTCCGCCAGGGAACTGCCGGAAACTGAGTTCATAAAAGCGCTCGAGTTCGCGCACGAGCATGCGCGCGAGATGATTCGCATCCAAAAAGAACTGGCCGCGATGGTCAACAAACCGAAACGGGATGCCGAGCTGCTTCAGGTGAATCAGGAATTGCTCGATATCGCTTACCGCATCGCGGGCGACCGAATCCAAGAGGCGCTTTATACCGAGGGCAAGGTAGCGCGCGCTAAAGCGGTCGATGCCTTACGCGAGGAAGTAAAGACCGCCATCTTGGAAAAAAATCCCGAGGCTGATCCCTTCGCGATCTCGCAGGCATTCGACTACGTCCGAAAGAAGGCGTTTCGCGTCAGTATTCTGGACAAACAAAAACGGGTCGATGGCCGCGGATATCAGGATTTGCGGCCGATTAGTTGCGAAGTGAGCGTTCTGCCGCGCACGCATGGTTCGGCGATTTTCCAGCGCGGCGAAACGCAGGCCCTCGCACTGGCAACGCTCGCGCCGATCGAGGAGGCACAGATGCTTGACGCGTACGGCGGCGGCGAACAATCGAAGCGGTTCATTCTGCATTACAACTTCCCGCCGTTCAGCGTAGGTGAAACGGGACGGACGGGCGGACCTGGACGGCGCGAGATTGGCCACGGTGCGCTGGCGGAGCGTTCGCTGGAAGCGGTGGTGCCGAGCGAACAGGATTTCCGTTACGCCATCCGAATTTCGAGCGAGATCATGGAATCAAACGGATCAACCTCGATGGCGAGCGTCTGTGCGGGCACACTTGCGCTCATGGATGCCGGCGTGCCGATAAAGACGCCGGTTGGCGGAATCTCGATCGGTCTGGTGACTAAGCGCAGCGACAATCCGGAAATAAGACGCTACGAATTGCTCACCGACATCATTGGAACGGAAGACCACTTTGGTGACATGGACTTCAAACTTTGCGGAACAGACGCAGGCGTCACCGGCTTTCAGCTCGACCTGAAGCTACCCGGTATTAGTCACAAAATCATGGCGGAAGCGATTCAGCGTGCGAAGGAAGCGCGCACAAAAATTCTCGAGATCATGCGGAGCACACTGGGCACTCCGCGGCCGGAGCTCTCGAAATACGCGCCGCGAATTGAGACGCTCAAAATTAATCCCGAGAAGATCGGTGCGCTGATCGGCCCTGGCGGCAAGACCATCAAGGGCATCGTCGCGGAGACCGGCGCTGAGATTAACATTGAAGATGACGGCTCGGTGCACATCTACGCGACGAGCGGCGAAAGCATGGCGCGGGCGAAGGAAATCATCGGTGGCATGACACGGGAAATTGAGATCGGGCAGACGTATCAGGGTCGGGTTGTTTCAACGAAGGAATTTGGCGCGTTTGTCGAAGTTTTCCCCGGTAGAGATGGGCTCGTGCACATTTCCGAGCTCGCGGATTTTCGCGTGAAACGGACCGAAGACGTCGCCAAAGTGGGCGACATCATTTGGGTCAAGTGCATCGGCATCGATGACAAAGGCCGCGTAAAACTTTCGCGCAAAGCAGCGCTGAAAGAGCGCGCGGAGAAAGAAACTGGACAGGCAGCAGAGCCAGCGCCCGAGCGCACCGAAATTTCCAGCTAGGTTATGGCGCGCGAGCGCGCGAGGCGTTCGTTCATGAAGTTGGCACGACCATCTTGGTTGCGTGCTATGAAATCGCAAGTGAAAGGGTTGCACTACCTTTCATCTTCGCGAAGCGTCTCGTCTTCGATGCCCAAACACACGCTTACTGGCAATATCAAACGGCATCGCGCTTTTCACTCCAGGGTCCTGGGAAATCGGCGCGATGTGCTCGTCTATTTGCCGCCTGGTTATCGGCGGTTCTCGTCGACACGTTTCCCGGTTTTGTATCTGCACGACGGGCAGAACGTTTTCGACGCCGCCACGTCATTTGCTGGAGTGGAGTGGGGAGTCGATGAAACCGCGGAGCGATTGATCCATCGAAGACTGATCGAGCCGCTCATCATCGTCGCGGTAGCAAATATCGGCGAAGAACGAGTCCACGAATACGCACCGACGCCGGGTCTAATCGAACCGAAGGACCACCCCCGAATACGCAGTCGCGGCCTGGCTCCGATTTACGGGCAATTTTTGATAGAAGAATTGAAGCCGTTTATCGACAAAAAGTATCGAACGAAGCCGGATGCAGAATTTACCGGACTCGGTGGATCATCGCTCGGCGGTTTGGCCACGCTGGCGATGGGAATTTTTTATTCAGAGGTATTCACCCGGTTAATTGTAATGTCGCCATCGATTTGGTGGGACGATTACGCGATTTTCCGGCTGGTGGGCATCCTTGGAAAAAAGCCGCCACTGAAAATCTGGCTCGACACGGGCACGGACGAGCCCGGTTGGGAACTGGCGCGCGACTTACGCAATTACTTGATCGACAAAGGCTGGCAACTCGGCGTCGATTTTAGTTATCTGGAAGTTAAAGGCGCCAATCACAGCGAAGCCGCATGGGCAATGCGCGTCGAACCGGCATTGCGATTTTTGTTTCCACGCACGAAAAAGTTGTAGCCGCTTCTCTGTCGGAAGCGAGGCGCTGACGCCTATAACTCGAACCCGCCGCGTCGCCCACAGAGCGACGGGCTACAGTTCACCTTCCCACCGGAGGAATGGGCGAAGGATTAGGCGGCAACGGCTCGGGAGGCGGCGTGGGTTTCGGCGGAGCCGGTTTGGGCGGTGACGGTTGATTTGGCATTGGTGCGGTCTCTAGTGATGTCGAATAGAGTCGACCAATCTCTTTCTGCTATTTTGGTCAGCATACCGAAGAAAACAATTAAGAGATTCCTCGACTTCGCTCGGAATGACAACTACTGGAGCCACTTGCCGTAAACTTGATAAACACGGACAAAGCCTCCGATAAAATCCCAATCTTTTTGATACGAGAAGCTGCGAGTTTGCGGGGACCACGTAAGCTCGCGCGGCGATTCTGGATGATTGGGGTCGTAGACGAAATAGCGTTCAACTCCGGGATTCGGAGAAAACGATTTTTGCTTATAAACCAAAACCGAGTGATTGATGCTGAGACGGGGGTAGGTAGTAAGGAAACCAACGAATAATTGCCCGCGCGCCAAAGCTGCGTTCAGATCAGCGTGCGTCTCCTCCTGATACCTGGCGCTTTGCTGAAACATCATGCGAGCATTGCTGATTCGGAAGTAGCTTGGCCAGCCGTGACCGATGTTTTTTCGGAAAACTTCGCGACGTGCCTTGGTCATCTCCCGCAGATCCTTGTATCCTGGGAAAACGATTCGCTGATCTTCTTGCAACGGCCCTCCCCAAGCCGCCTGGTGTGTGACAGCGCGAATGCGGGCAGCCAATGTCGTATCATCTAAGGGAGCACTCTTCGGATCGAAGCGAGCAAACTTCTTAAATTGCATGGCGGTGCGACATAGGACAAAACAATGGCGATTGTATGCGTCTTTTTTCACGGCTGATCCTCGACGTAAAGACGGGTGTCCTTCGTGATATTCGAACACGGTTTGATTAGCGAATGCGAACGTGTCGCGATCGAAACGGAACTCCGAAGCCCCAGCGCTGACGCGCGCCAGTGTGATGGCAGCGACCGCACTGAGCCAGCAAACACCCGATGATTTACCCCAAATCCCAAACATCACATTAAGACTGAGCCGAGGCCCTGACGGTTTTGCCCTCGGAAAACACACCCAGCCGGCGAAATTTTTGATATCGTCTTTCCAGTAGCTCGGCAACTGGAAGCTGACAAACCTGCCGGAGAGCCTCGCGCAACGCCTTGCTAAGAGTGGCGGCAATCGAATCATAGTCCCGGTGTGCGCCGCCCTCCGGCTCGGGGACAATTTCGTCCACAATTTCAAGTTTAAACAAATCCTGCGCGGTCAGCTTGAGCGCTTCGGCCGCTTCGGCCGCGTGCCGCCGGTCTCTCCATAAGATCGCGGAACACGCTTCGGGGCTGATCACTGAGTAATAGGCGTTCTCGAGGATCAAGACACGATCCGCAACGCCAATGCCTAGCGCTCCGCCGGAGCCGCCCTCGCCGATAACTGCGGCAACGATCGGCACGCGCAGCGTCATCATTTCACGAAGATTGACAGCTATGGCTTCTGAAATGTGACGTTCTTCCGATCCGATACCGGGAAAAGCGCCTGGCGTATCCATCAATGAGATCACTGGCATGCCAAATTTTTCGCCCAGCCGCATCAATCGCAGCGCTTTGCGGTAGCCTTCAGGATGGGCGCAGCCAAAATTCCGCATCACGTTCTCTTTGGTATTGCGTCCTTTCTGGTGAGTGATCACGACGCAACGCTGGCCCCCGAACGTGGCCAGACCGCACGGCATCGCTTTGTCATCCGCAAAACGGCGGTCGCCATGCAATTCGACCCAGTTCGCGAAGCACCGGTCGATGTAATCAAGTGCGAACGGTCGTTGCGTATGTCGCGCGATTTGGACACGTTGCCAGGCCGTAAGATTGCCATAGATCCGGCGCCGTGTTTCGCGAAGTTTTGCCTCCAGTTCTTTTATCGCCGGATCAAGATCAACGTCGTGCTTATCGGAGTGATTCTTCAAATCCTCCAATCGCCGTTCCAAGTCAAAGATCGGTCTTTCAAAATCCAGCGGTTGCCATTCCATGAGCAGTAAAGCCTTAAGGCGTTGAAGCGATTAAAGCTGAAATCCGTTCTGTGTCATTCTGAGCGAAGTGAAGAATCTCTGACTATTTCTAAGTACTGAGCTGCTGCAAGCCGATACCAGGGATGTTTTGCTCCGCTTAACATGACAGACGAAGGGGACGCTTCAACCGTTTAACGGGTCAACGCGTCACTGACTTTAGTCGATAA
>Ga0306920_100016904_pt1 | contig 10058 bp, 10 predicted proteins | sample flu12Cox44000170_FD_204666 | JGI IMG/M metagenome (GOLD analysis project Ga0306920, IMG submission 204666) | Lab enrichment of tropical soil microbial communities from Luquillo Experimental Forest, Puerto Rico - flux4day.12C.oxic.44.000.170 (v2)... | ecosystem: Environmental > Terrestrial >...
GAAGCTCTATAACAGTTTGACGGGAACCCCCTCCTCGGATGGGACCAAGCCCTTGAATCATCGAGCAACGACTCCACACATCAAACGCATTCCAGCTTTTATCGTGTGGTTGCTCGGTGCGACGCTTATAGTACCGTTTGCCCGCCGCACGGCCACAGCCGCGCCTGTCGTCCCCTTACAGGTATCGACCTCCCCCTCAAACGGCGATCTGAATCCATACGGGCTCATCAATGTGCCTTCCGGATTCCCAGCGGGTTCGATTAGAACCGGTCAGTTGCTCGTTTCGAACTTCAACAACTCTGCCACTCAGGCAAAGGAACCACCATCATTGCGGTAGACCCCCAAAGCGGCAACTCTTCGGTGTTCTTCGCAGGGACTCCAGGCACTCCGCTAGGATTTTCCAATGCGCTGACTGTCGCACGGGCGGGATTCGTCTTCGCCGGTTCCGTCCCGACTAGCGATCCCAATGGCACTATGGCTGAACCTGGTGCGCTGCTTGTCCTCGACAACCGAGGCAATGTCGTAACTCAGCTTGCGCAGCCGGACAAGATCAATGGACCTTGGGGGATGGCAATTAATGACGAAGGAGATGAAGCGCAACTGTTCGTCTCCAACGTGCTCGACGGAACTATCACGAGACTCGAAGTTTCTTTTGAGCACGGCAGCTTCGCTGTTGTCGCCACTCCGCTGACGATCGCCCATGGTTACAAGTTTGGCCCCGATTCTACCGCAGTCGTAGTAGGTCCCGCTGGACTAGCGTATGACAGCGCCAGCGATACTCTTTATGTTGCCTCGGAACTGGATAACGAAATTTTCACGTTGCAGGGTGCAGGCAATACAAACAGCGACCTCGGCACTGGTAATGTGGTTTTTTCCGATTCGACGCACCTGCGCGGCCCTCTGGGCCTGATTTTGGCGACCAATGGCCACCTCATCACTGCTAATGCAGATCCGTCTAGTGTGACGAACTCCACCGCAGGGCCGAGCGAGATCGTCGAGTTTACAAAAGACGGGCATTTCGTGAGAACCTTCTCGATCGATTCCGCTGCTGGCTCGGCGTTTGCTCTCAATGAATTGTGTGAGAAGGGAACCATTCAGTTCTCGTACGTAGACGATACCGAGTCGACCCTGACGATATGGCGTCTTATGCATTGATCCTGTTTAGTTGCCGGCGGTCCGACCCCCGCCCAAGGGTGGCCGGACTGCGTCAAGAGGCTAATAGTCGATGCTTCGCTAGGCCAGCGATTGAGGAATGTATCGGCCGATTTATTGATCCGATCCACAATGCAAACTCAGATCGGGCATTGTACCCGCTTGGCGCGTCGGAGCCGTTCGTGAAATAAACTGTAGCAATGCTACTCATCACGCCCGCCGACTCTCATGATTATCGGCTCATTAGCAACGTGCACCCGCCCGACTGGCGCAATCCACAACCCTCTGGATGCTATAATCTGGTCGTAATCGGAGCCGGCACGGCCGGACTCGTCAGTGCCGCCGGAGCCGCTGGACTGGGCGCAAAAGTCGCGCTGATTGAGCGCGAGTTGATGGGCGGTGATTGCCTCAACTTCGGCTGCGTACCATCGAAGGCTCTGCTACGCGCCGCACGCGCGTTTGCCGATGCCAGGCACGCAGGCGATTACGGAGTTATTGTGCCGCCCAAGGTCGTCGTCGATTTTGCGGCAGTCATGGAGCGCATGCGGCGGTTGAGAGTAGAGCTCAGCGAAAAGGACTCGGCTAGCCGTTTCCAGAATCTCGGGGTCGATGTGTTTATTGGGGAGGGCCGCTTTTCGGGCCCTGATTCGATCGAGGTGGGGGGGCAGACCTTGCGCTTTAGGCGAGCAGTGATCGCCACCGGCAGCCGCGCAGGCGTTTTGCCTATTCAGGGCTTCGCTGAAACGGGTTTTCTCACTAACGAAAGCATTTTCGCATTGACAGCTTTACCAAGGCGCCTGGCTGTAATCGGCGGCGGGCCGTTCGGCTGCGAACTGGCCCAGGCATTCAGACGCTTTGGGTCGCAGGTTACTTTACTCGAAGTAGAACCGAGTATTCTGCCGCGCGAGGATGCTGATGCAGCACAAATTGTAAAGAATGCACTAGTGCGTGACGGAATCGAGATTATTGAAAATTGTCGAATTCAAAACGCGCAAGCGGCCGAAAACGAGAAGGTCATCAAGCTTGAATGGGCTGGCGGCTTCCGCGAAATTGCGTTTGATGAGATGCTGATGGCGGCTGGTCGCGTGCCTGCGGTCGATGGACTCGGGCTCGAAGCTGCCGGCGTTGATTATGATCGGCGGACTGGGGTCAAGGTCGACGACCATCTGCGTACCAGCAATTGGCGGGTTTTTGCAGCGGGCGATGTCTGCTCGGCGTACAAGTTCACTCACGTTGCCGATGCAATGGCGCGAATTGTTGTTCGAAATGCACTGTTTTACGGGCGCGAACGGGTCAGTGCTCTGACTATTCCGTGGTGTACATATACCGATCCGGAAATTGCCCATGTAGGAGTCTATGAACATGAGGCGCGTCGGCGCGGGATCGCTGTTCAGACCTTTATCCAGCCACTCGAGGAAATAGACCGGGCGGTGCTTGATGGTGAGCCAGGAGGTTTTCTGAAAGTTCAGGTGCAACAGGGCAGTGATCGGATTATCGGAGCGACATTGGTCGCGAGGCACGCCGGCGAAATGATCTCGGAACTAACCCTGGCGATCGCTGGCAGAATAGGCCTTACGACCATTGCCCGCACTATTCATCCGTACCCGACTCAGGCTGAAGGAATTCACAAAATTGCCGACGCCTACAACCACACCCGTCTGACATCACGCGTGAACTGGCTATTACACAAGTGGTTCGCGTGGATACGATGAGATTCCTGCCCGGCTTAACCGCCACTAGCCATGACGCTGCCTTTGGCGACAACCCTTCGGAGTTCCGAGAATCAGCGGGGATGGGATGGCTCGACGACGCAGGCAGTGCTCAGCGCCCTTTGAATTGTGGCTCGCGTCTTTCCATGAAAGCACGCTGTCCTTCTTTCCGATCCTCGCTTTTCTCCTGCGGCCAGGTGAAATTCAGGTATTCCCATTCGTCGGCAGCCGACTTGGATTGAATTGACTTATAGTGGCCGTATTTGACTGCGCGGATATAGCCGGGAGGAATCTTCTTGAGGAGCTTGGCCCAGCGTATCGCTTCCAGCATCAGCTCGGCGTCGGGAACAACGCGGTTGACCATCCCCAGTTCGCACGCACGATGAGCATGGAGCAACTCGCCGTCGTTCCAAGCCAGCAGCATGAATTCGAGGCTGGCCTTGAACGGTACGTAGGGCAGATACTCAATCGGCGGGACTGCAACCCCGACGCGGGGTTCGGGAAAGCCGAACCGTGCGCTTTCAGCGGCTATAGTGATATCGCATCCTCTGACGGCGAGTGCCCAGCCGCCGCCCAGCACGTATCCATGCACTGCGCCGACGATCGGCTTGAAAATGTTTACGCCGTTTTGTGGATAGGCGCGGTGAATACGAATCGCCCATGGAATCCCAAGGTCGTCCGACGGGCGGCTCTCGAGGTCTGCGCCTGCGCAGAATGCCCGGCCGGCTCCACTTAGGACGGCGACTCGCGCCTTCGGGTCGGCTTCGAAACGCGCCCAGGCGTCATTGAGCGCATCGCTCAATTCGCTGTTCAGCGCGTTTAGCTTGTCAGGCCGATTCATTTCAATAAATGCAACCGCATCCTTCACTTCATAACGTAGGATGTTGTCCGTCATATCCGGTTCTCCTTGCGCGTAGCTCAGCAGTTCCCAAACGGCCTCAACGAGCATTACTGCGTCGGCCAGCGGCCGAGTAAGCTCCATGGAGTTCGTGAATTTATAGTTGAACGAAGCGCCGGCAGGGACAATCTTCCGCTCTTCCTGAACCGGCTGGACTCGGCGCTCTCAAGACTACAAGTTGCGGGGAGATAACGTCTTCACGGCGTCAAGTTCATATGCATCGGACTTCAATGCGGGGTTCGCCGCAATCTGTCGATCTTGGCACGCACCCTGGCCACGCGCAAAGCTTCCCTCGCCACCTGATATCCCGGGTCATAGAAGCTCATCTGTGCGAACTTCTGCTCAGCGATCTGCAGTTCCGTCGCCGCCGCGTCAGGGTCGACTGCGGTTACACTGCCGGAAGCCAGAACGGTCATCACGCCATCTTTCACTTCCGCACGACCACCCGTGAGGCGATACTTATTGGTCGAACCGTCGCCAAGCTTGAGTGTGATCGTCCCGGAAACCAGCGAGGTGACGAAGTCGACATGATCGGGAAGCACGCCGAATTCGCCATCCGCGCCGACCGCGGTAACCTCCTTGACCGGACCCTGATATACCACGCCTGTCGGACTAATGAGGTTGAGTTGAAAGGTATCGGTCATCTTGTGAGCTTCCTATGATTCGATCGACCATTTCTAACAAGTATCTTAGAAGTGTACGAATCAGCGTGCCTGAGATTCAAGTATGCGGGAGTAGAACGCTCGCGTTGGGACAATCACTCTAATAAGTGAAGATCGAGAGCTCACAAATGCCCATCATCCTCGTGATTGCGACGTGGTGCCAAAATCCAGGGTTAAAACCTCGTCGTCAAAAATGCCACGGTCGAGCTGATTGTGGGGGTCGCCAGGAGAAAATAATCGCGCTGTCGGATAGCGTACTATAACGTCCTTTATAGTACACGAAATGACCGCCCTTGATGGCGCTCCCAAACCTCTCTACAATGCATGCATCAATTAATCAATTCATCGAGGAACACATGGGCCGCCGCATCGATGCTCACGTCGCCCGTACCCAATTCGGCCAGATCATGGACCTGGCGGTGAAGCACAACGAGCGCTTCATTGTCGACCAGCGCGGCGAGCCGGCGGTCGTCATCATGAGCGTGCAGGATTTCATCCGTACCGTCGCACCGCTGCCCGACTGGCTGGCCAAGGCCTGGGCCGGCGCCAAGCGCCGGGGGTTGGAAACGATCACGCTCGAGGAGATCGACGCCGAGATCGACGAGCACCGCCGCGAAAAGAAACCTGCTGACGGCGGGGCGGCGTGATCCGCGCGATCATCGATACCAACGTGATCGTCTCCGGGCTGATGGTTCCCTCCGGCTACGAAGCGCTGATTCTGCTCGCTATCCGTCAGGGCTTGCTGCGCCCCTGCTTCTCTCAGCAAATCCTCGACGAGTACGCCGGCGTGCTCACGCGTCCCAAGTTCGATTTTCCGCCGGACGAGATCGACACCTTGCTCAAGATGCTCCGCAGCCAAGGGGAACTCTTCGAGCCCAAGCGCTCTCCTCTCGCCTCTCCCGATCCGCGCGATAGCAAGTTCCATGATTGCGCCCACACCGCGCGGGCGGATTTCATCGTCACCGGTAACAAGCGGCACTTCCCCGACGCGCCCTATGGCCTAACCCAGGTCGTCAACGCCGGCGACCTGCTCGACCGCATCACGCTGGAGCAAGGTTCCAAGGAGCACGAGCTGCCCTGTCACCACAATCTCGAAAAGTATCTCGACGAATACATCGCCGCCGCCGGCATCGGGGGCAACCCGGAAGGCCCCCTGTTCCGCACGGCGGACGGCAAGACCGGAACGCTCACCGGCAACCCCATGTGGAACGCGGACGCTTACCGCATGATCCAGCGGCGCGCCAAGGCCGCCGGTCTCAAGACCCGCATCGGCTGCCATACCTTTCGCGCGACCGGCATCACCGCGGATCTCAAGAACAAAGGCACTCTCGAACACACGCAGCACTTGGCCAATCACGAGTCGCCCCGCACGACCAAGCTTTACGATCGGAGGAATGAGGAGATTTCACTCGACGAGGTGGAGAAGATTTCGATCTAGAGTATGTCTGGTTGGTGTTTCTAACCGGCCACCCCAGCGGTATAGTCAGGGACCAATCACAAACGACGCTATGAGATCAAAAGCGCGCGCGTGGCTGTATCTGCGGTGCAGCTGGTCTGTTTGCTAGAATGATGGCGATGACGATGGAATGCCGCACGCTGCGAAGCGATGAGCCGCTTGCCATCGAGCTCACGACGGCGCTGAAGCGAGGCGAGGTCGTCCAGATAAAGCAGCTGCTAGCAGCCACTCCCGGGCTCGCCCGGTGCGTGGTTGAGAATCCCAAAGGAGTCGGACGCTCGCCACTGCATGTTTTTGCCGACTGGCCAGGGCACAATCCGAACGCCGCCGCGATCGTCGAGATGCTCATTGCGGCAGGAGCTGATCTCGATGCACATGCCATCGGAACGTGGCACCTCGAGACGCCACTGCATTGGGCGGCAAGCAACGACGATATTGAGCTGATCGATGCCCTGCTCGACGCTGGGGCGGATATCGAGTGTACGGGATCGTCGATCGACGGCGGCGCACCTTTGTCATCTGCCGTCGGCTATGGGCAATGGGCCGCGGCGCGGCGGCTGGTCGAGCGCGGCGCCCGCACCCTTCTCTGGCACGAGGCAGCTCTGGGGCCCATGCCTGCGATCACGCGGAGGCTGGGAGCGGACCCACCGCCGAACGGTGACGAGCTCTCCGGGGCGTTCTGGAATGCGTGCCATGGCGAGCAGCTGGCCGCCGCGGAATATCTGACGGCCCACGGCGCCAGTCTTAACTGACCCGCCCCCTGGTCGGGGAAGACGCCGCTCGATATAGCAGAGCACGCGGGAAGGAGCGCGGTCGTCGGTTGGCTGCTCGACAAAGGCGCCACCCGCGGGAAGAAGAGCTGTTGACCTTAGCTCTCAAGTATGCCGTCGAAAACTGATCCAGAGCATTCCGATATGAGCCTTTGAGTCGGAATGCTGAACAGTATTCAAATCGTTCAAAGCACCCTCACCTGCTCCGCGCCCTGTCCACCAGTCTTATGTGGCGCGGCCAATTCTCATTTCAATCACCGCTCGCACGTCCTTGCCTCATGATCTCCTCGTGCCCACGCTCTTTATTCGTGATTTCGCGGCCGATATCCGCACGTTCCTCCGGCTTCAGGTGCGCCAAATGGCGCACCCATAAAATAATCCTCCAGATTTCTTCGGCATTGTGGCGAGCCCCGAAACCTGGCATAGCAGTGTTGCGGACGCCACTAGTGATAACGAAATACAATTCACCATCGGATAGGCTTTGCACGTCACCAGTCAGACGCGGGATCTGAGGGAGAAAATCAGCTTCAAATTGATTGCGTCCGCTGCCATCCAAACCATGACATGGCGCGCAGTGCTCGTTGTACTCGTGGCGTCCGGACTCTAAGTTTTCCGCTGTCGGCGGCATGGGGTTCGCTGCTGCTGGCGCGCTATGCGCAACCCAACTCGCGATTATCCTGGGAGCGCGCGCGCTCAATCGCGCCAGGTTGTTGGGCAGCGTCCCAATCGACCTGGGGCACTATTAAGAGCCACACTAGCAGACCAAGGAGCACGAGACCGAATACCGCAGAGAGGATCCCGAGCAGCAACTTTCGCATGAGCGAAGTCCTCCCTAGTACCAGAGGCGGACGCCGAAGATGAAGCGAGCATCTTCAGGATTGCCGCCTGCCTCACGGGTGAAAGTGGCGGTCCGACCGTAATTCCCGGTGTACGCGAATCCGATGTACGGCGCGAACTTGCGGGTGAGTTCGTACCGGATGCGAAGACCAGTATCGAGTTCGGAGAATCCCGAGCCGATCTCGCGGCTCGGATTGCTTTTGCTGTAAAAGTTCATTTCGAACTGTGGCTGCGCGATGAGACGGTTCGTGATCAGGATGTCATACGAACCTTCGATCCGACCCGCGAAGAAACCTCGATTGCTGAAATAGAAGGTCGGCGCGAATTGGAAGAAATAGGGTGCCAATCCCTCGAGCCCGATAGCGCCCCAGGTACGTCCAGGATCGGAATCCAGGTCGTAACGCACACCAGCCTGCACGTCGAAGTATCTTAAATACGGTATCGGACGAGCATAGAGTACTTCCTGATTACCGTCGGTCATTACGCCGTGTTCGACGAAGCCCTCGGTCTTGAACCAGAGCCGGTTCATATCCGTGCCGGCCCAGCCCTCGCCCTCCCAACGAAACTTATTGTCCGGTCCGTTCGTGCGGCCCTCGAGCTGGTCGAACAACAGATGGTAAAAGATCGTGTTGTCCATCACCGGCGGCTCTTCGTATTGCACGTAAGTTTGCGTCGCAGCGCTTTGCGTCTGAGCTCCAGCCATAGAGACCTCACACACGACCAGCACCACCGCCAAGAAAATGACTTCGGCGCCCTTCACGAGACGATGACGGCGCGAAACATGCCGGCCTCCATATGGTAGAGAAGGTGGCAGTGAAAGGCCCACTGACCGGGAGTATCGGCACTGACGAGATAGCTCACTCGCTCGCCCGGCTTGACGTTGATGGTGCGTTTGTAAGGCCGGAACTCGCCCTTGCCGTTTTCCAGCTCGCTCCATAGCCCGTGCAGATGGATGGGATGCTCCATCATCGTGTCGTTCACGAGGGTGATGCGCACGCGCTCCCCGAGCCTGAGCCGGACCGGTTCAGCGTCACTGAATTTCTCGCCATCAAATCCCCAGATGAAGCGCTCCATATTGCCGGTCAGGTGAATCTCGATATCGCGATCCGGCGGACGCGGGTCGGTGCCGCGATAAACCGCGCGAAGATCGGCGTGGGAAAGCACACGGCGGCCGGGAGGAAAGCCTTCACCCGCACGTAAGAGCCGTTCGGTTGGCATTTCAACGATATTGTCGACTTGTGGCCCGAGGCTCGGCTTGACCTTCTCCGGCATCGGTGCCTTCATACTGCCCATGTCCGGCTCGGTGAATTCGATGCTTGTGCGCGGTCCCGGCTGCCCCGGTGACTCAGGACCGATCATCCGAGCGCGTTTGACGTATTCAGGGGGAGTGCCCATATCCATCATGGGCATCTTCTCCGTCTCCATGCCGAACATGCCGCCCATCTCCATTCCCGCCATATTGCCTGTGCTACCCATGTTCATGCCGCTCATGTTTCCCATTCCCATGTCGGCCATCGTGCGCAGCGGGCGAGGATCCATCGGCGGAATCGCTGCACTCAGGCCGTGTTTCGGCGCGAGCGTGCCCCGCGCATAGCCTGTTCGGTCTTCTGCTTGAGCGAAGATCGTGTAGGCCGACGCGTCAGGCGGCTGGACGATCACGTCGTAGGTCTCGGCGACCGAGATCCTGAATTCGTCGACTGCTACTGGCTCCACGTCGTTGCCATCGGCCTGAACCACTGACATCGGTAGACCGGGTATGCGAACGTCAAAGATCGTCATCGAGGAGGCATTGATGAAGCGCAGCCGCACGCGTTCGCGCGGCCGGAAGATTCCGGTCCAATTGGTGCTCGACGGCTGCCCGTTGAGCAGATACGTGTAGGTCGCTCCGCTCACATCCAGAATGTCGGTTGGATTCATATTCATGCCGCCCCACATCAGGCGGTCCGATACGCTCGCGTTCAGGCCCTCTTTCTCCACGTCCGAAAGGAAAGTGCCGGCCGTCCGCTGATCAAAATTGTAATAGTCACTCTGCTGCTTGAGGTTGCTGAAAATGGTTTCCGGGTCTTCGTCGGTCCAGTCAGAAAGCATGACTACGTATTCGCGATCGAATTCGACTGGATGTTTGTCCTGTGGGTCGATAATGAGCGCGCCATATTGGCCCCTTTGCCCCTGGAACCGGCTGTGGCTGTGATACCAGTAGGTCCCGCTTTGGCGGACAGAAAAGCGATACGTGAAAGTCGCGCCCGGCGCGATCCCGGAAAAGCTCAAACCCGGTACGCCGTCCATTTCAGAGGGCGTCCGTATGCCGTGCCAGTGAATCGAGGTCGCTTCTTTTAGCCGATTGGTGACGACCAGAGTTACGATGTCGCCTTCCCGCCATCGTAGCGTCGGCCCGGGAACAGATCCGTTAACTGTGGTGGCATGGGCTGCACGTCCGGTGTAATTCACCAGGACCTGCTCAACTTCGAGGTTGAAGTAGTTACCGGAGAGGAGTGGAGGAGCGGCCAACGCAGTGGCCGCATCCGTGGACACCGGCCAGCACCAGAGGTCGCAAGCTGAGATCGCCCCGCTGGC
>Ga0306920_100016906_pt1 | contig 10057 bp, 11 predicted proteins | sample flu12Cox44000170_FD_204666 | JGI IMG/M metagenome (GOLD analysis project Ga0306920, IMG submission 204666) | Lab enrichment of tropical soil microbial communities from Luquillo Experimental Forest, Puerto Rico - flux4day.12C.oxic.44.000.170 (v2)... | ecosystem: Environmental > Terrestrial >...
CGCCGGCGACGTCCGCCAGGGATCGGTCAAACGGGTCGCCTCCGCGGTCGGCGAAGGCGCCGCCACCATCCCCCTGGTCCACCGCTACCTGCAGACCAGCCCCGCCGCACCAGCCCTGCGCGCCGGTTACCCTCCCCACGGGCCAGCACACTCCGCGGCCAGCACGCACCCCACCACTCCCCCGGCCGTGCCGCATGAAAGCGCGGCCGCGCCGAAAGAACGCGCGGCCGCGCTCCCGTGAATTCGCCTGGCCCGCCGCGACGGTGAAGGCTCACACGCGGCCTCAAGAACTGGCGACGTTGCCCGCGAGGGTCCATCCGACGAGCGCGTTGGCGTGCCCATGCCCCATGCCGTGCTCGGACTTCAGATACCCGACGATGGCCATGTGCTGGTCGAGACCGCAGCCCGCAATGATCTGCTGCCACTCCGCGATCGAGCGCCCGTACTTCTTCTCGATGGACGGGAAATACGACGCAGGTCCTTGCTTCGGCCATAGCGGCGCCTGCTGAACCATGACGTGCTCCTCTCCCTGGTCCTGACAATGATCAGACGAACCGGGCGGACCGAACTCATCGGTCTGGCGATCGTCGTGGGGCCATGCGGCATCGGGGCTCAGGCGGGCTATTCGTCATGGAACGACGGGGCATAGGAGATGCCGACGATCAGGCCATCCTCGGTGAGAAGCCTGGTCACCGTCTGTCCCCACGGTTCGGTGCGGGCCGGGTGCAGTAGCTCATAGCCCGCGCGCCGAAGCTCGCCGCCCGCCGCCGCCACGGCTTCGGCGTCCTCGACCTCGAACTCGATTGATGCCTGGGGGACCACCCGGCCGGCGGGCCACTCCGGTGTGCCAAAGCACGCCTGTGCCGCCTCAGAGAGCGGCCATACACCGAAGTGCCTGCTGCCGGGAATGCTCCCGGTGGAGTAGTAGCCATCGCCTTCGCCCTCCAGCGGGAGGCCGAGGGCGTCAATGAACAGGTTGCGGCTCTGCGGTGGGTCAGCGGCGACAACCGCGACGCTCGCGATGAACAGAACGTTCATATCGCGCAGCCTACGGGCCGCCGCCGACAGCGGACAGACGCCGGACCCGCTCGTGCGGCCGGGGTCATCCCGTACACGTTCCGGACCAAAGCGTCCCCGCCGGGTATTCCTGGCCTAGCCACGATCTGGCGCTCCATTCCACGATGCGGGCAGGTTGATCTGGCGTGGGTCGTGCCCCGCATCAGGGCTGGAGGTCGAGGGCCGCCTTGTCTACACACGGAGCCGTGTTGCGGCGGCTGCGCTCATGGACGCTTCATGAACCTGAAATAGAACGCCGCGAACACCAGGACAATGCCGATGTTCACTATCAGCCGCTCCCAGAACTGGTGCCTGAAGAACAGGACGTCCACGCCGACCACGACGGCTACCAGCGCGAGCACGTAAAGCACGACGGCTGCCGGTCTTCCCACCGTTTCGTTCTACTAGGTGCGGCGGAGTGGAGCAAGAGCGACAGCTGGCGGTCCTCACCGCTCCGGCGAATCAGCTGATGAGCAGGCGCTGTACCGAGGCAGGCAGTGGTATGCCGTCGCGGAGATCCGGCGCGGCGAGCGGTTGATCGTAGCGTTGCACCGCGGGCAGCACGCCGGCCCAGGCTGGGCCGGCTACATCGTCGGGCGGGTCGTCGGGCCACCCCGCCGACACCTTCAGCGACCACTCCGCGATGGGCAACGCCAGTACCAGCACGGCGGCTAGTTCCTTTTTCGTCGATGGCCGGACTTCGGCGCTGCGCCCGGGGATGAGCGCGTCGGTGATGGTGTCCAGGGCGTGGCGCTTCGCGTCATGCTCAGTGATCACGTGGCACTGTCCGAACAGCACCGCGCTGCGGTACCGCATCGATGACTCGAACGCCGAGCGCGCGACCACCAGGGCGTCGAAGGCCGTTACGGCCAGGCAGGTCGGCGCTCCGGCGGCCAGGCGCCGAAGCCAGCGCGAGCCCGTCGAGCCGTGCGCGAGCACGCGGTCGCCGTCGCGCACTATGGCAGTGGGCAGCACCACCGGATGGGCGGCGTCGACGGTGATCGCGAAGTGCCCAATGTGGACGGTGTCGAGCAAACGGTCGAGCGTGGCCCGATCGCTGCTCGCCTTACGGGACAGCCGAGTGATCGATGTCCTGCTCACAGGGCGAGTATGACGGATCGAACCCTTAGGACAGCCAGCGCGGCAATCGGGAGTAGTAGCAAGGTCAGTACGCCGGACAGCACCAGCCCGGCAGACGTCCCAGCGAGCTCGATCAGTGGGCCCCCGGCCGTCAGGCCAAGCGGGGCGGCCACCATGGAGCCGGTTGTCCAGAGCGTGACAACCTGCTGTTGCTCGTGAGGCTCCAGGTCCGACTGCAGGAAGCTGTAAGCGACGGGGGTGAACGGCGCCCACACCAGGCCACCCAGCCCAAAGACGATCATCGCGACGGCCAGGTTGCCAACGAAGGCGAGGACGATCGGGCACACCGCCCACAGGCCGATGATCGCGATCAGCACGTGCCGCTGCGGAAGGTTCCGCAGCTGATTGACCAGGGCAGCGCCGATGAACGCGCCGACTCCCAGCGCGCCCCACATGAGGCCCAGGGCAGACGCGCCGGCGCCCAAGGTCCCGCGGACGTACAGGGGAAGCGCTACCTCAATCGGCATGTAGAAGAAGTTGAAGAAGAACACGACCACCAGCAGCCGGGCAGCTACCGGACGGCGTCGCAGGATGCGCCAGCCCGATTCCCGGGACATTGGGCGGCGGGGCGCTTCAGGATCCTCGACCGTTCTCGGGACGCATATCAGGACGGCAGCTAGCAAGATCAGCGCGCCGCACGCATCGAAGAAGAGGGCGACGCCAGCACTTGTGGTGGCGACGATCACGCCGCCCAGAACCGGGCCCACGATGTAGAGCGCGAAGGTGGCGTTGAGCCCCAGCAGGCCGTTGACGGCGAACCGGCCCGTCTCGCCCGCCATGGACGTGGCCAGCAGACGCCTGCTGCTCGACCCGGCCATCCGGAAAGTCGCACCGAAGAGCAGACCAATGATCAGCACCGGCAGCGTGAGCTGATCGGTCATGGCCAGAACGCCTAGCGCGGCGAAGGTCACAGCCCGCAGCACGCAGTCGGTGATCAGGAGCGTTCGTGGCGGCACCCTCACCCGTCCCAATCCGATGGACAGCGAGAGGATCGTGGACAGAAAGAACGGAGCCGCCTCGACCAGCCCGATGGCGACGGCGCTCGGCACGTTCCCGTGAATCGAGAGTGTCTGCACGGGCATCGCGACGATGATCATGCCGGTGCCGGCGTTGGCGAGGAGATCTCCTAGGAGGAGACCAGCCACGCGCCGGTTGCGCAGCACATCCCGGTAAGACCGGTTGGCCTCATGGGTCGCGGCGGACATGGGCTGGTCTCCTCGGACGTCCGATGGAAGCGATACCCGTCACGCTAATTAAGGCTCTGTGACCCGCGCTTCTCGATTCCTGACCGGTCTGGCCGAGGTCGGGAAACTTGGCATTCTGGGCTCATGAGTACCTTCGTATTCCGGCTCAAGGCGCCCCGCCCGACGTTCGCGCTGGACATGACCGACGAGGAGCGCGAGATCATGGCGCGCCACGCTGCGTACTGGCGGCCCTGGGTTGAGTCGGGCCAGATGGTGATCTTCGGTCCCGTGCTCGACGGCAGCGGCTCCTGGGGACTCGGCGTCGTTGAGGCTGACGATGAAGAGGAGTTGCGGGCCTTCGCCGCGGGCGACCCGGTCGTCACAACGGGCACAGGCAGGATTGAAGTCGGGAAGATGCTAGCTGGCTTTGTCCGGCCACGGCCGGCCCGCTAGCCGCTTCGGTACACGCGGCGGCAGCGCCGCCTGCGAGGGCGGTGCACCGGAGAGTATGGCCGTGCGATGTCACCAGCTGGCCGGGTAGCCGACCGGGAGGAGCCCGCTCGCGGACTGGGTGCGGTTGGGTGCGGCGGGCACTCCCAGCGACTGGAGCAGTTGGTCGAAGTTCATCCCGATCCTGGTCGGGAACGGGCCGAGGCCGCCGATGCCGCCGGCTTCCGGGAGCTCCGACTCGGCGGACAGGCCAGTTGACTGCGCCCACCCGGTTTCGATGCCGTCGCCGCCGTCGAACATGGTGCCGATCACGGTAGAGGCCGACACGTGCTGGCCGACCGTGACGGCCGGCGTGATGTCTTCCGCCACATAGACCACCAGCCCAGCCGCGGGGCCGCCGGTGAGCTGGTAGGTGATCCATCCCCCGCCGGGCCACCCGAAGTTGGTTCCGGTCGCGCTGGTGACGACACCGTCACCCAGAGCATAGACCGGGCCCTGCCCGCTGAAATCGACGCCGTCGTCGATGCGCTCGGGAACCAGGCCACTGATCCCCCGCAGCGGGTTAGCGTAGACGCCCGCAGGGCTGGCGACGGCGGCGCTGACGATCTGCGCGGGGTTGGCCAGCGCATCCGACCAGGTCCCCAGGTCGCCGGCCGCGTTCGCCAGCCAGGCCCCTGCCTGGGCGGGTGATTTCACCCCGGCGTACTCCCCCACAGCCCAGCCGAAGATCAATACGACCATGGCCCAGACGGCCACCACCGCAGCCCAGGCACGTTTGTTCCGCCACGCCGGCCGGGCCAGAGACCGCCTCCGGTGCCGCGCCGCCGCGCCCGGGCGGGCCGGAGACGATCGGGGCGGCCTCGGCCGGACGGGCGCGGTGGACACGATCGGCCCTCCAGTCTGGCACTGCGGCCGCGCTCAGCTGCCACCCAGCGGCCAGCCCGGCCCTCTCCCACCACCGCGGCCCGCCCGCCCCGGTACGGCACGGGCCCTCGGCGGCCAGATCGCGAGCAGACGCCAGGTTCTATTGATGCACCAGGCTGCCTTACACCCGCCCGCCACCGGGCCAGAATCACTCAACAGGCAGATACCGCTACTCTACGTCACTCCCCGCGCTCTGACCCGGCCAGCCACAGCAGCACCCCTGGCGCAATTCTGCCGCCGCCGTGGACGGGCGCCCGCGTGGCGCGGCAACTGAGGGGAACTGATCTTCCCATGACCAGGTATGTGATCGGTCCGGATGTCGCCATTCGCCTGGCTCACGACGAGGCCGTGATTCGCGGCGAACATCAGATCCTGGCTCCGACGCTTCTGCGGTCGCAGACGCTGTCGCTTCTCTACCAGGCGGTACGCCGCGGTGAGATGACCAGGAAGGATGCCGAACGACAGCTCGACTACGTGCGCGGGCTGCGGATCCGGCTGCTCGGCGACCGCGTCCTTCAGAACGTCGCATGGAAGGCCGCCACCCTGCTCGGGTGGCCTGACACCTTTGACGCCGAGTACGTCGCCCTGACCCAGCTCCACGCCGACGCGCTGATCACGCTCGACCAGCAACTCGCCCATGCCGTGCAGGAGCTGGTGACGGTCGCACCCATCGAGGCGCTGTACTGACCGGAGCAGACCGTGCGGAATCCGGGGTCGCCAGGTTGGTGCGATGGCCAGGGCTAGCTGGCCGGGTGCCAGGGCAGGCGGTAGGTGATCGCGGTACATAGGCTGGCGGCATGCGCGTAGTGATCGCGGGCGGGCACGGGAAGATTGCGCTGCTGCTGGAACGCCTGCTGGCCGGGCGCGATGATCAGGCCGTGGGGCTGATCAGGAACCCGGCTCAGGTCGCCGATGTCCAGAAAGCCGGCGCCGAAGCCGTGGTCTGCGATCTGGAGGCGGCCTCGGCCGATGATGTCGCCGCGCTGCTGTCCGGGGCTGCCGCGGTGGTCTTTGCGGCCGGCGCTGGTCCAGGCAGTGGCGCCGCCCGCAAGGACTCCGTCGACCGGGGTGCCTCGGTGCTGATGGCCGACGCCGCCGAGCAGGCCGGGGTGCGCAGGTTCGTGCAGGTCTCCTCGATGGGCGCCGGCCAGCCGCCGCGGCCCGGCACCGACGAGGTCTGGGCTGCCTACATCACGGCCAAGACCGCCGCCGAGGAGGACCTGCGCTCCCGGGACCTGGACTGGACCATCCTGCGCCCCGGCCACCTCACCGACGGCCCTGCCACCGGCCGGATCCGGCTCGCAGCCCCGCCTGTCCCCGCTGGCGCCATCCCCCGCGCCGACGTCGCCGCGGTCATCGCTGCCCTGATCGACGAGCCGGGTACCAGGCGTCAGACGCTCGAGCTGACCGGCGGAGACAGCCCGATCGCCGCGGCTGTGCGCAGCACCTTTTGATGACCGCCGAAGGAGCGTGGCGCATGCGGGATCGCTGGCCAGGTTCGCAGAGCACCTGAACAGCTAGGAGGTGCGCCGATGCTGGTGCTGCCTAATGTAAGGGGGTGCCTGCAGACATGCTGGTCGGGAGACGGCTGGCCATCGGCGCGCTGCGTTCGGCGGTCGACGGCGCGGTCGGGGGTGCGGGTGGGGTCGTCCTGCTCGCGGGCGAGGCCGGCATGGGCAAGACCGCGCTCGCGTCCGAGGCGGTGGCCTACGCGAAGGCTCGCGGCGCCGAGACCATGTGGGGCACGTGCTGGGAAGGCGATGGCGCGCCCGGCTTCTGGCCGTGGATCCAGGTGGTGCGTGCGCTGGCGACAGAAGGCGGCGATGCTGGCGAGGGCGTGCTGGCCGAGCTTACCGGCGTCACCGAGGAGAGGGGCGGCGGCGTCCTGGGCGATGAGTCCGCGATCCGCTTCCGAACCTACGACATGGCGTCGACATACGTGCGGAGGCGGGCGGCGCAGCGGCCGCTGGTGGTCGTCCTCGATGACCTGCACTGGGCGGACGTGTCATCGCTGCGGCTGCTCGTGTTTCTCGCCCGCCAGCTGCACGACACCGCCGCGCTGGTCATCGGGACGTACCGCGACGTGGAGGTGATGGTCAGCGATCATCCAGCCCGCCCGCTCCTGGCCGAGCTGGCCGGGCAGGCCGAGCTGATCCGGCTCCCCGGGCTGACCGCTGACGAGGTCGGCGAGCTGATCGAGAAGGTTTGTGGCGAGCGCCCGCAGGCGCCGCTGATCCAGGCCGTGCACGACCGTACCGCGGGCAACCCCTTCTTCGCCCAGCAGATCGCGCGGCTGCTCGCGGCGCAAGGAGTGCCCCTCGACCGGGCCCTGGTGGCCGGCGTACCGCCCGCGGTGGGTGACGTGGTGGCCCGCCGCCTCGCCCGGCTGCCCGGCACGGTCGTGGACCTGCTCGCCGTGGCGTCGGTCGTCGGGAGACGCTTCCCTATCGCGACGGTCGCCGCCGCCGCCGGCGCACCAGCCGAGACGGCGGTGCCGCTCGCCGACAGTGCCGTCCGCGCCGCCGTCGTGGAGCGTGACGAACCCGGCCACTTCCGGTTCAGCCATGATCTGTTCCGCGAGGTCCTCTACGACGGGCTGCCGGCCACCAGGAGGTCGGCGCTTCACCTCTCGGTGGCCGGGCTGATGGAGCAGCACACCGGCGGGGCGGCGACCGCGGCGGAGATCGCCTACCACCGCAGCATGGCCTGGCCGCTTGGTGATCGCGGTCGCGCGGTCACGGCGCTGATCGAGGCGGCCCGGGAAGCGACAGCCCGGACCGCCTTCGACGAAGCGGCCGCCCACCTTGGCCGGGCCGTCGAAGTCGCCGGCGGCGCGATGACGGTTGACCTGGTGGTGCTGTGCGACTACGGGGACGCGCTGCGGCGCGCCGGGCGCGGCAAGGATGCGCGGGCCGCGCTGTTCGGGGCGGCGGCACGCGCCCGCGCGGCCGGCGACGAGGCGCTGTTGGCCCGGGCCGCTTTCGGCGCCCACCGGGTGGCGACGCTTACCGAGTCGTCGCGATCCGGGGTAATCGCGCTGCTCGAGGAGGCGCTTGCCGCGCCCGGCACCGGGGGGACAGCCAACGCCAGTCCGGCGCGATGGCTGCTGTCGGCTTCGCTGGCGCGCGAGCTCGCCGACGGTCCGCACGCTGATCTTCCCCGGGCCGTCGGGCTCGCCAGCGCCGCAGTGGACGGCGCCCGGGCGGCCGGCGATGCGGGCGTGCTGGCCTACGCACTGTTCGCGCTGGCCGACGTGCGCTGGGAGCCGGGCACCGCGACCGAGCGGCTGGGGATCGCCGGGGAGCTGGCGGCCGCCGCGACCGCCGCCCACGAGAGTGAGCTGGTGCTGGAAGCGCACCTGTGCCGGCTCGTCGCACTGCTCGAGCTCGGCGACCCGTCCTTCACCGTTGAGCTCGGCACGTTCACCCGGCTGGCCGAGCAGGCCGCCATCCCGCGCTACCTGTACCTGGCGCGCTCACGCCAGGCTACGGCCGCGTCGCTGACCGGACCGCCCGAGAGGGCCGACGAGCTCATCGAAGCCGCGGCCGCCTACGGCGAGCGGATCGGCGAGCCGGACGCCTGGGGGGTGGAAGCCAGCCAGCTGCTTGGCCTGGCGCTCATCCGTCACGACTGGACCCGGCTGAACGCCCTGGCCGGCGCGCGCGGGCAGGCGCTCACCCCGCCCGAGTTCGCCTGGCAAGAGCGGTCATGGCTGCTTATCGAGGCCGGCGACCGGGACGCGGCGGCGGCGCTGGTGGCCTCGACGCCCATCTCCCCGGCTGGCTACCGATGGCGTCACACCGCGATGCTGGCGACCGAGGCCGAGCTGGCCGCGGCCGTGGCGGACCGTCACCGGAGCGCCGCACTGTACGAGCAGCTCCTGCCGATGGCCGATGAGTTCGCCGTGGTCGGCGCGGCGGTCTTCACGACGGGACCGGTCGTCCTGCAGCTCGGCCTGCTCGCCGCCGCGCTCGGCCGATGGGACGACGCGGCGGCCCACCTCGACGACGCAGCTCGCCGGTGCGATCGCCTCGGCGCCCAGCTCCTCGCGGCACGAGCCCGGGCGGAACGCGCCCGCGTCCTGGCCTCGCGCGACGATCCGGTCACACAGGAAGATGACCGCGCCAGCGGCAACCTGTTCCGCCGCGACGGGGACGTGTGGACGGTCGCGTTCAACGGCCGCACCGTGCCGCTGCGCGACGCGAAGGGCCTGCGCGACCTCGCCGTCCTGCTCGCCGCCCCCGGCCGGGAGGTGGCCGCGACCGAGCTGGTCGCCGGTGTCCACGGCCGGACAGCCATGGCGATCGCCGCGCTCGGCGCCGACCCAGTTCTCGACGACCAGGCCCGCGCCGCCTATCGAGCCCGGCTGGCTGACCTCGACGACGAGCTGGCCGAGGCGGACGCGCACCACGACATCGAACGATCGGCCCGGCTGGCCGCCGAGCGCGACGCGCTCATCGACGAACTCACCCGCGCCACCGGCCTCGGCGGCCGGCGCCGGCGGCTGGGGGACGCCACCGAGCGGGCGCGGTCGACGGTTACGGCCCGGATCCGTGACGCCATCGGACGCATCGAGAAGGCCCATCCCGAGCTCGGCCGTCATCTGCGGGCCAGCGTCGTTACGGGTGCCCAGTGTGCGTACCGGCCAGCCGAGACCGTGCGGTGGAGCGTCTCACAATCGTGAGACGCAATCTCACGCCATCAGGGCAACGCGCGAACGACGCAAAGGAGACCCTGATGGCAATCGACGAGCACAAGATGGAAGAGGCGGCCGTGAGCGGGCTGCTCTACCTCGGTGCGGCGCACTTCGACGGCGACCCCGGCGAACTCCTGCCGGCCTATGACCGGATGCTGGAGCGGTTCGGGATCGACGCCCTCGACGTGCACCTCTGCATCGTCCGGGACGATGGGCTGACGGTGTTCGACGCCTGTCCCTCGAAGGCGGTCCACGAGGAGTTCATCAAGAGCGACATGTTCCTCGGTGCCGTGGCCGCGGCAGGGCTGCCCGCGCCCCGTACCGAGGGTCTCGGCGACGTCCGGGTCGCCCATCTGCGTCACGAGGTCAGGCCGTGAACGGTGAGCTGTCGCTGCTCGACGCCACCGCCCAGGCCGAACTGGTCCGCACCGGCCAGGTCACCGCGGCCGAGCTGGTAACGGCGGCCATCGAGCGCATCGAGGCGCTGAACCCGGTGCTGAACGCGGTCGTCACGCCGCTCTTCGACCAGGCGGCCGACGTGGTGCGCACCGGTCAAGCGGGGCCCTTCGCCGGCGTGCCGTACCTGCTCAAGGACCTGGCCTGCGAG
>Ga0306920_100016907_pt1 | contig 10057 bp, 9 predicted proteins | sample flu12Cox44000170_FD_204666 | JGI IMG/M metagenome (GOLD analysis project Ga0306920, IMG submission 204666) | Lab enrichment of tropical soil microbial communities from Luquillo Experimental Forest, Puerto Rico - flux4day.12C.oxic.44.000.170 (v2)... | ecosystem: Environmental > Terrestrial >...
GAAAGTACGACCATCAGTAAAAAGACTTTGTGCGAGTTGCAGGATTGTGAAGCGCAAGAACGTCGTGCGCGTGATCTGCAAAAACCCGCGGCACAGGCAACGCCAGGGCTGAGTTGGAGTGATGGAGTATTGATTTATGCCAAGATTACTAGGAGTTGAAATTCCAGCAGACAAGCGCGTCGAGGTATCTCTGACGTATATTTACGGAATCGGTTTTAGCACTGCCAGGCGCATTCTCGAGCAGACGAATATCGACCCAAATATCCGTGCGAAGAATCTTACCCCGCAGCAGTTGAATGAGATCATCCACGCGATCACGAACAACAAGATCAAGATCGAGGGCGATCTGCGCCGTGACGTGCAAGGCAATTTGAAACGTCTACAGGCGATCAATTCTTATCGCGGCATCCGTCATCGCAAAGGTTTGCCCGTGCGCGGTCAACGCACTTCAACAAATGCGCGGACACGCAAAGGACCTCGCAAAACGGTGGGCGTAATTCGGAATCCCGACGCGAAAGCCGGCAAAGTCTAGCAACGACTCATATGGCTGAAGAAACGAATCCCGCAAATCCGGACGAGACAAAAACGCAAGGCGACGCTGGTGAAAAGCAACCGGCCGCCAAAGAGGCAGCTCCAAAAGCTGAAGCCGCCAAAGAAGCGGCTCCAAAAGAAGCAGCGCCTAAACGCCCGGCGGGAAAGAAGACGCCAAAGCCAAAGAAAGAACAGCCAGCGCCTGCAGCCACGGCGCCCGAAAGTCTTTCCCTATCAACCGACGAGGTTGACAAGCCGAAGATCGTCAAAGCAAAAGGGAGCAAGAACGTTCATTCAGGCGTTGCGCATGTGCTCGCCACGTTCAATAACACGATCGTTACGATCGCTGATCTGAAAGGCAACGTGATCGGGTGGTCGAGCGCCGGCAAGGTTGGCTTTAAAGGTTCGCGCAAAAGCACTGCTTATGCGGCCCAAATGGTTGCCCAGGATGCCTCGCGCCAGGCGATGGGCCATGGACTTAAAGAAGTGGAAGTGTTAGTCAAAGGCCCGGGCGCAGGACGCGAATCCGCTGTACGCGCTTTGCAGGCGATCGGACTCGACCTTACGGTGATTCGCGACGTTACACCGGTGCCGCACAACGGTTGTCGTCCGCCGAAGCAACGCCGCGTTTAACATCGAACTTCCAACGTCCAACATCGAACGTCGAATTTAAGAATGGCTAGATATACAGGACCAAAAACGAAGGTGAGCCGACGTTACGGCGTGCCGATCTTCGGTTCGTCGAAAGCATTAGAGCGAAAGAATTATCCACCTGGCATCCACGGTCCGAGAGGCGCCCGGCGCAAGCAATCCGATTACGCGATTGCCCTGGGTGAAAAACAGAAGCTGCGCTATCAGTACGGACTGCTTGAACGGCAGTTCCGCCGCATTTTCCAGCGTGCGTTGCGCAAGCGTGGTGTAACTGGTGAAACGCTGCTCCAGTTGTTGGAAACGCGACTCGATAATGTTGTCTACCGGCTTGGGTTCGCAAACACACGTAGTGCAGCTCGCCAACTCGTTTCGCATGGGCATGTGCTTGTGAACGGGCGTCGCGTTAACGTCGCTTCATTTAATGTGAAGGCAGGCGACGAAATTACGATCAAGGACAAGCCGAAATCGCGGCAACTTGTGCTGCGCAATCTTGATCTTACGCAGATTGTTCCCGTGCCCGACTGGCTTACAGTCGATCGCGATGGTCTCAGCGGCAAAGTTGCGCGTATCCCGTCTCGGGAAGAAATGCAGCCGATCGTCAACGAACAGCTGGTCGTCGAGCTGTATTCGCGTTAAACGGAACATAGACCTGCGGTCTGTGTGCCCAGTCGACATGTAGTCCGCCGCATCGGAAAGAGCGGGTTTCAAACCCACTTTCGCAGCTTCGCGATGTTGCGCAATTCCGCTGCAAACATGCGGTAGGCTGCGCGTTAAAGGGGAAAATGCAAATCAGGGAGTTTGCACGAATCGCGCAGAATTACGCAGTTCTAGTGTCCGAAATTGTCCGAAAAAAGCATTCCTCCTCCGCGCGGGTTCGTAAAAAGGGTGACGTACCCTAGATAAGTAAACCCCTATTGACACGTTTGTTGCCGAGTTTCAGGGACTTTTGACGCCTGACCCTGCCTTTACTTAAATGATGAGACATCGTCGGCTGATGCCGACGCTGCCGTGAATACGATCAAAACGAGCGTGGCGTTTCCATGGTTGCGGTCTCCTCAGCCAGCCAGCGCGCACGCACCGCCTCAGCATTGCGCCTAATTCGTTCAACTAATGGTGAAGCAAGTTTCTCTTTCGGATTCGGAAGCTGGGCCTAATGCTTCGATTTCGAGATGGTCGAGCCTCGCAAATACCGGCGCCATTGCTGCGTCGGGATTGCGGAAGAAGACACTGCCGCGAACGCGAACGAAGATCCATCCAAGTCGCTCGAGGATTGCTTCCCGTTCAAGATCATTCTGGAGTTGATCAGGTGTGTGCCATTTCTCGCCATCGCATTCTACCGCCAACTTCCGACTGAGACCTTCAACGACTAGATCGATGCGGTACGCTCCAACCAGCCATTGCGAACGAACTCGGTAGCCAGCGGCGATTAACCGCTGCATTACTGCTTTCTCGAACGGTGAGTCAGTCCGATTCCCTTGAAGCTCCATTTCTCTCAATAGCGCGTCAGGGTCGTGTGCGTGCGCGAGTAATCGGCGACGCAAATCGCCGTTCTTGAGATGTCTGTTCATGTCCACCGAGTGAACAATCCACAACTGATCGCGCGCGCGGCTAACAGCGACGTTGTAGCGTTTCTTGAAGAGGTCTTTCGGCCCAGCGTCTAACATCTTCAGTTGTCCATCGTCGGGTGGGCCATCAACCATCGAAAGGAATATCACGTCGCGTTCGTCGCCTTGGAACTGCGCCGCTTTTCCGCAGAGAAGTCGATGGAGCGCGAATATGTCAGGAGTCAGACGCCGTCGAAGAAGATTTTCAATTAAGAGGGCTTGCTCTTCACCCAAAAGGGAAATTACACCAAACGTTGTTGGATCGCCGAAATGATTGCGCTCATAAGCAGGGTCACCAAGACACGCCATCACAAGGGAGGCTATCTCTTGCGCCTCTATTTCATTCGTCTTGCCGTGCTCGCCACGAAACCCCTGAACCCGGTGAGGGATTAGTGCTGGGCGAACAGGCGTTGAGAATGGCTCACGCAGCGGCCGAATTGCGTTGTTGTACGAGAGATGATTACTGAATTGAATTATTTCGGGCACGCAGCGGAAGTGTTCGCGCAGAGCAACGACACCGCCGAATGCAGTTTCCGCGAGATCATAAATAGAAGTTTGTCCGTCGTACAAATGATTGTTCGGAATGCCCTGCAAATCGGTTGCAATCAGACGCGTGACTTCATCGATGCGCTGTCCGATTGCGTCAGGCGTGACCTGCTCTTTGTCGCCGACGACGATATGTTCACACCCCAAATACAGAGCAGCTAAGGCGGTCACATCGCTTTGACTTGCCTCATCTATGATAACAACATCGAACTTTTTCTCTCGCGGATCGAAACTTTCATAGACTCTGCTCAATGGCATGATCCAAACCGGCACAGCGCGACGAGCGGAAGCCAGAAGTTCCCTTGCCTTGCGGAGAAGCTCCGGAACTCGCTTGCCTGTTCCTTTTCCTATCTTGCGGATGGTTTGAACTAAACCCATCAGCGCCTGCTTTGCTTGGAGTCCAGTCCGCTCGCACTGCGCGGCCCAAGTTTCATGCTCGATGATTTTCGCGGCGATCTCGCGCAGATCTTTCTCGGTTTTTTCCAATCGTTCTTGCAAATCCGTCATTGAAACTGACGCGCGGCGCTCCAGCTCCTGAGACCATTGCCGCCACCTCCACGCTGCATTCACATCGCCCGGAGGCTCGTCATGATCGTGCGGTTTTTCTCGTTTGAAGATTGCCAGTGCCCACGAAGGCGCAGGGTGCTCTAATTTTGCCAGCAATTCAGAGCGAATGTCGTAAGCTGTGTGCAGCCCTTCGAGTCGAGCGATTTCACGACAAGCGGCTTCATAGTTTTGCGCGTCCCATACATCTTGCGCTGCGAGCAAGACCGAAGCCGCTTCGCTTTGGGGGAAACCTGCGAGATACGTTCGTTGCGACTGGAGCGCCGTTGATAATTCCGTTTGGCGCATGAGCGCCGCTTGCGCCTCGATGACCTCCGGCAATCCTTCCGAAGCAGCGCGCTGCACGCGAGCAAGCTCACCATGGTCGCCGATTACCGGAGCGTGTGTCGCTAACCACTCGTCCCACCGAAAACCGACAGACCGCAATTCATTTATAAGTGGTTCCCATGTGGAAGTGCGCCAGTCGATTCTTTTCCGAATTTCCGCCGCGTATCCTTGTGCTGCGCGCTCTGGTGAACCTCCCAAAGTCTCAATTGGCGGCCCACCCAAAGACTCAACTGTGCGGCGCCAGCGACCTGCAAAGCGACTGCGACTCTGTTGAAGTCGCGCGAGTGCCCGCAACGCCTGAAATTCCTCGAGCGTTTCCGGTACCCGACCATCAACGCGACACGCATCAAGAAGATCATGCCAGTCCCGGTGGCGAACCTTCGTGAGAAAACCGAGGCGGCCTTCCCTTTCCAAATACGCACCGATCTCATCGAGCATTCTTGCCACTTGGTCTTCGGGCCGTCCTTCGGGTAACTGCGGTCCGTAGGTTCGTTCCAGTCGCGTTGTTGTTGCAGCTTCCCCTGCGAGCGATTCAATTGACCTTAGCAAATCATTCCATACTTCTCGATGATCACCTCCCGTCCAACCTGCGAACAACACTTCACATAACCAGTTTTCTTTCTCGGTTAGCACTGATGAAGCTGCGCAAACGCTCTGATGCAGTTCTTGCAATTGCTTTGCGCTGTAGCTAGACGTAGTTGACTCCGCCCAAAATTCGCGTCGACGGGCGATTTCAGCGGAAGGTTGGCTGTCGAGCCGCTAAACTTGTTCAGTCAATAGGTGGATACAAATCGCCCGTTGCAATTTCAGGAACGCCGTTAGCAATTCATCGGCTCGAACGTTGAAACGCTTTCCGTCGTCGAGGTGCGCATCAGCAACGTAGAGCATTCTTGCTTGGGAGACCAGTACGCCCCTCGCGCGCGCGTATCGATTATACGTCAAAACCCCAAATCCACCGTGCTCCTGATTGTGCGATCTTGACAGCAGACGCATAACTTTCTGATTATTCCTGGTTATGTTCGATCCGACCGATCCGGCACGAATGGCGTTGGATGGAATGGAATCGTATTGCACGGCACATCCAGACAGTCCATCAGCGCTGCGTCGTCCCAGTTTGTCGCTCCGCAACCGGCTTTGGATCGCGCTGCTTGGGCCCAGTATGGAAGAAGGAATCGTTGGACTTGGCGATTCTGTAGAAGCGGCGCTTCGCGCATTCGACGCACAATACAACGTTAGGCTACGTCCGCCGAGTGCGAGTGAGCTTTCTTCGTTCGATGCGCAACGGAGTCGAACACGAAAATTTTCAGAGCGCGCGTGCCGCCTGCGCAGAAGAGAAGCGCGCCGGTAGCATGATCAGAATTTTTGGCCCCCTTTGCGCTTCTGGCAAACTGGCAAGAAGGCTACGCGCCTTTTTGATTTCTTTGGCGTGACCAAGACGTGGGTTGGCAACAATATGCTGCAAGAACTCCCGAATCCGGTGTAGTAGCTGAGGTCGAAATTTATTGATGATCCATTTTTGCGCATCTTCTTTGAATGTGAGACGCGAGTAAGTGAGATGTGCGAGCGACTTGTCGAACCGCAATTCGATTTCATCGGCGACGCCAAGTGGCTTACGCTCAAACCCGTAGTCCCCGCAAACGACGTCGTCCTTGCAGCGCGCCTGCTGGAAGAAATCGCAAAGCACCCGCGTGTGAATCCAATACGATTCGGTTAGAGCGCTTCCAAGCAGCCGCTCGTCGCACCGAATCGGTAAGTTGACGAACATTTCCATTTCGTAAAGAACGTGCTCTAGAGCGTCTAACCGTTGTTCAATAGTTGGAGGCATCTTCGCAACTCCACCGCGCCCGCGTGGTTGAGCTTCACTGCCGGCGCTGCCGCCCCCAATAGTGGGTCGTGTGTTCATGCTCACTCCCTTTTTGAGTTTGCCAGATCAACTCGAAGTTTCAAGCGTGCTCTGCTTTATTCGCTAGGTCTGCTCGATGAGCGTCGATCTGCTTTTAATGCCTCGCAGCAGACAGCAGCGCAGCGCCGCGAGGATAGCTTCGAAATACACCACAGTTTGATTGCTGTTTAGATTCCATCCCATTGCGCCAAGGCTACAGGCCCCAGCATTTTGTCTTCCTGATTATTGTTTGTCCAGCGAATGAAGCCGATGGGACCCCACTGTGAAATAAGTCCAATCTGTTTGCCACGACACCCTGCCGTGGCTTATCTCTATCTCGTTAGGGAAATGAAGAGTTCAACCGTTCTGAGTTATTTTTCGTCCTTGGAGTCCCTTAGGCCACGTTCCCGAGAAATTTTGACAGCTTATTACCCGATCGCTTCCAGTGAGTACGAGTTACGTTCAATGGACAAGCAAGCGCTCGTCCCTGAATGATGGCCTCTTAGATGGCAACGTTCACGCGGAAAACTAAATGTTGACAACGTTATTACACGTTTGATAAAGGTCGCCGCTTATGAAGAAACTTTCACTTTTAGTGTCAGTGCTGCTGGGATTCATCATAGCTACGGTCCAGGGAGGCGAGCCTGTCGCGTACAAGCAGGTCGCGCCGCCACCGCCCCCACCAATGTATGGACTCGGCTTTTACGGAGCGATCGACATGGGGGCGAACGTCTATCAAAACCGCGGCGGGTCTCGAGATTTTACGGACGATAATCCGGATTCAGAATTTTTCGGATCTACTCTCCATGTGAACCCGAAAAATGACGTCGGTTTCTATGGTGGTATCAAACTGGGTTACGTCTTTGGCACCACGGATTGGGTGGTTCGTCCCACCGTTGAGGGAGACTTCTTTTACAACGGCTTCAGGGGTGGGGCTGATTTCACCCTGAACGAGGCGTTCACGCCGTGTCCAACGTGTGCCACGGAGCTTTCAACTCACCAACACAACGTGACTACCTGGATCAATACGGGCGCCTTTATGTTTAACGTCATTTTGCGAATTGGGCCTGCAACTTGGAGGTTCCAGCCGTATGCCGGCGCAGGGGTCGGCGTTTATTATGCGGAATCCGCGGGTGTCGAGGTCACGGACCCCGTAACTGGTAGAGTCCCTATCAACACCGGGGGCGGAGCAAATCATGCTGACCTGGCGTGGGATGTTGTTGCCGGCTCAGATTACTTTTTCAATTCCAAGTGGAGCGCGTTTATCGAATACCACTACCTCGACTATACAAGTAGCCAGATCAACACGAATCAGAGTCGCGATCTCGGCCAACACTTGGTTGGTGCCGGTGTGCGGTTCTTCTTCCACTGATATCGAGGAATCTCCCAGGAGATCGTACCCTCCAGGCCGCGCGGTTGATGTTTCTTAACGATTCTGCATGGCGGATGGACCGCTCGTTAGGGGAATGCGATGTTTGCGCGTGGCCGCAGTGTGTGAGCCAGAGTGCGAATCTCCCGCTCCAGTAGGTTGATCCGTTCACTGTTTCACTCACTTTCATCTAGGACTAAGGTCCAATAGACTAAGGTTTATGCTGAGTTATACTATTAGTTTCCGGCTAGTGCGGCGTGAGTGGCCGAGTGGCCGGATGGCAAACGGGAGCCAAAATCAAATTCCCGATTTAATAAGGAATAGAACAATGACTGATGAACAAGGTCAGGCGATCAGAAATGAACTCAAACGCTTTGCAGGGGATCTAAACCTCTCCGATGAACAAAAGGCAAAGCTTCACGAGCGGATGGCTTTTGCGGCCGGCAGGCTGCATGAATACCAGAAGTCCCATCCGGACGTTACCCGGCAGGACGTCATCAACTCGCTGAGATCTCACCGAGCTGAGCTGCGCGAGGGGCTGGAGCGCTTCCTAACACCGGAACAGTTAAAGAAATGGGATGCCGAAGTGGCCAAAGCGAAAGAGTTTCTTGGTCAGCCTACGGCCTGATCCCGCGATGATGGAAACGCAAAGTGGCTGGCGCGAAGCTTTCGCGCCAGCTACTGCATCCAGAATCTGGGGTGGTCGCCCCCATGGCCGCAAGGCTGCCATCGCGCGGAAGGGATTGGTAGAAATGCTAGACAAGGGCCTTGAAGAAGAACAAGCCCCAAGCGTGGATGAACGTCTGGCGAGCGTTGTTCGGATCATTGTTGAGCAATATGACGGGGATGTGAAAGCATTTGTCGAATCGAACCGTTACAGATTGTGATGTCGGCCGATGGCAAGTCCCGCATCATAACCACGAGCGAAGCGGGTGCGGAAGGCAAGAGCTTGAGAAACAGGTCGGTATACGAAAAGCAGTAAACGGGTAATCACTCCACTGGCTTGCTATTGGGCGTTTGGATGGTTTGCCGACAGACAGCTTGGTCGAGCGCATTACCTCTCTTGATGCGCTTTTATCGTAACTACGCTATCCGAAGTTTACAGCCGCTCACATGATGCTGTGATTCGCGTTTACGATGAAGCTGGTAATGTGTCAGCCCGCGATATTGCCAGTCGATTTAGCGGTTCGACGACGGACTCGATCTACTGCGTCAATCGTGCTATCACTGCATTGATGCTTCGCAGGATAACGGTTTCCGGAGCAATTGTAATCGCGTTGTTCGCAGCGACTGTCCGATTACCTGCCGTACCGTGTATCATCACGAACACTGCGAGCGAGCAACCATGTGCGCCCGGTTGTTGCGCGAATAAGACGTGGTGCGTCACATCGCACCAACGCACTGGGTCAGCTGCTCAACCGCTGGCGAAAACGACTTCTGACCAGCAAAACATCGCAACGCTTTCTGTCAGCATTGCCATTCCGCTGGCGATTCAGCCAGTAGCCAAATCATCCGTTTATTCCAGCGTTGAGTCCGCGAGCGTTTCGGTACCGCGGCTCGCGCTTCTCTGCACGTTTCTCATCTGATTCAAGGACGCTGACGCCCGTGGTGTGCCCATTGATCGGCATAGCGCGCTGTTCAAGCCGCAGTTCTTGGGTCAATGAAAACGACAAGCTTTTTAATACCAACAATCCTAACAATCATATCGCTTCACGTTGAAGCGAAGCCGCTGTTGTACGTCGGGGGCACAATGGTGATGCAGAGCGCAACCCGAAGTCAAGAGTTTGGCGCGGGTTGCCCAAACCAAACGCGACCATACTGATGCAATTCGCTCGCTAAACGAATAGTGAAACGATGGAAACGCTAGCGAAACAAATCGAAGAACGGATGCATGGTGACTGGAGCATGATTCGCGACGAGGACTTGGAACGCATCTGGCCGATAAACGAGGAAGATCGAGAAGAAAAGATTGCGCAGTTCGCCAAGAAATACGGATTTCGCCTGAGGGTCTACCTAAAGGGAATTTGCGCCATCTTCGACAAATGGTCGCCAGAGGAGCACACCTAGGACGTTGTTATCCAAAATCGTTCGTCAGCAGGACTTCTCCCACAAACCTCCCAAGCTTGCCGATATTACCGTCGAACAATTTGCCCGCCGTTGGAGTAATTCTGTCGAGGATAAAAGTCGGGCGATCATCGAAAAAGAAATGACCGCCCGAAATGTAGCCAAGCCATGCTTCGGTCTACATGGGAGGCCTGGCTAGCACGATACAACATTACACCGCCTGAATTCTCTCCGATATTGGACCTTGGTGCTAAGCCTTTAGTCGGACATTGAAGCGGTTTAGCTGACGTCCTGATTCGCGTTTACGATGCGGCAGCTTGGCTTCAACGGCGAGTTCGGAAATATCCACGTTACCCTATGTTCACGCGCAATCTAAATTACGTTGCCAGTTTTCCCCATATAAACAGCAGAATAAGCGCGCCAATGCCGCATCACGGGTTCTCCACGCGAAGTAACAGCCGAACGGTGACGCGCAAGGTCACGTCGTCGCCTGTCTGGAACTGATCCAGTTTATTGCCC
>Ga0306920_100016908_pt1 | contig 10057 bp, 6 predicted proteins | sample flu12Cox44000170_FD_204666 | JGI IMG/M metagenome (GOLD analysis project Ga0306920, IMG submission 204666) | Lab enrichment of tropical soil microbial communities from Luquillo Experimental Forest, Puerto Rico - flux4day.12C.oxic.44.000.170 (v2)... | ecosystem: Environmental > Terrestrial >...
GTTTTATCATCAATGGGCGTTGCCTTCGCTAAGGCAGCTCGCAGTGGCCCCAAATCGCTCTGTTCCATATATTGCCTGATCGTAATGGCACGTGCGTCGTCACGGTCAATGTCGAACCGTTCGACATAGTACTCAATCTGCCACTCCCAAGGATCGTGTCCTAGGACGTGCTCGATCTTACGCTTCATCACTGCCCCCGGTCACTGGTGGGCCGGGAAGGGTCCGCGGCGATCTGCTCAATCCAGTCCGCCCAACGCTGCAGAGCCGCCCGCATCTCGGGCTCATACTTCGCCCGTTGATACACGCCAGCGACTCCGGCCCGATGTCCGCTGTAGTGATTGAGAATCGCTTCGATGTGGTGCGGTTGGATGCCTAGCTCGCCGAGCTGCGTGGCACAGGTCCTGCGGAGATCGCGCAGGGTCCAAGGCGCAATGCCGACGCGCTGATCAAGCGCCGTCTTGGCCTTGTCCCAACGCTGAAATCCCTTGTTGCCAAACAGGAAGTCGGAGGAGTTACGTCGAGGCAGGCGATTGATGATGGCCAGGGCTTGAGATGAAAGCGGCAGCTCATGCGCACGACCGTTCTTGGTGCGGTGAGACCCAAGCGCGATCAGCTTGCGCGCTTGGTCGATCTCGGACCATTGCAACAGGCCGATCTCATTGCGCCGCTGACCGGTGAGCAAGAGTAGGCGCACGACGTCGCTGAACGGATCATCGCCAAGGCCACGCCACAGCTGGCGAAGTTCGTCCTGCGTAAGCACGCGCTCACGACTGCCATTCTCCTCGGCCAGGGCCGTGCCGATTACCGGATTCGTGTCGAGCAGGCCTTCGGCCACAGACCACGAAAAGAAGCCCGACAGGGCAGAGCGGGCGCGGTTACGACTGGAAGGGCCGGAGGTCGTCTCGATCTCACCGAGCAACGCCGCGACCTTGCGCCGGTCGATTTGGTCGAGGCGTAGCTTGTGGAGGGGTGCGGCATAGTTGCGGAGGTAGCGTTCGGTCTCACTGAATGAGCTAGGCTTAAGCGCTGCCCGTTTGCGGGCAAGGTAGCGGTCAATGGCTGCGGTAAATCCCCCGGCCGCTAAGGCCTGCGCGAACGGATCAGTGCCGCCAGCGACCGTGCCAAGCAATTCCTTGGCCTTCGTACGGGCGGTGTCCGGTGTCCACGGACCATGGCGACCGATTGAGCGGACCGTCTGCGTTCCATTGTGCCGGTAGCGAACGTAATAGAACACGCCATTGGTTTGACGACGCGCCCCGAACCCAGTAACCCAAGTGTCCCATAGCCAGCCATTCAGCTTCGCGACGGACGAGATGGTGACCTTCCCGATTGCCATTACCAGCGCGTTATCTGTCATTTCCTGTCACTTGACAGATGCGAGATTAGTCACATTTAGTCGTCACATCAAGTACTATTCGGGTCGGTCGCTGTCGTTCCCTGTCGTCGTCCGTCGTGAGAGTTATGCCGATAAAATATGAACAAGTTACGTGGTTGTGCCGATGTCTCTAGAACAACTTAAACGTCTGTTCATCTGAGGAGGATTAGGTGAACCGCCGATCCGTTTTGAAATCCGCCCTGTTCGCGCTTGCCGCCCGACGCGTCGCATTCGCCGACTGGATCGGCGCCGCGCAAGCGCAACAGCAGGAAAAAAACTGGCGGCACGGCCTCTCGCTATTCGGCGATCTTAAATACCCGCCGGGCTTCAAGCATTTCGAGTACGTCAATGCCGACGCGCCGAAAGCGGGAACGGCGCGCCAGATTGCGCTTGGTACGTTCGACAACTTCAACACCGCGATAGCCGGCGTCAAAGGCTCGATCGTCGCCGGGATCAACCTTATCTACGAGACGCTTTTGGCATCATCGCTCGACGAAGTTTCCAGCGGATACTGCTTATTGGCCGAAGCTGTGAGCTTCCCCGCGGATTTTTCGTCGGTGACATACCGGCTGCGCCCGGAAGCCAAGTGGCATGACGGCACACCGGTCACGCCCGCCGACGTAATCTTTTCGTTCGACGCTTTCAAGAAATATAGCCCGCAGCAGTCCGCCTATTACCGCCATGTCGTCAAGGCGGAAAAAACCGGCGAACGCGAAGTCACCTTCACTTTTGACGCGCCCGGCAACCACGAACTGCCGCAGATCGTCGGTCAGCTTAGCGTGCTTCCCCAGCATTGGTGGGAGGGATCGGACTCAAGTGGCAAAAAGCGCAGTATCGGAGAGACCACGCTCGAACCGCCGCTTGGCAGCGGCGCTTACCGCATCAAGGATTTTTCGGCTGGGCGCAATATCTTCTATGAGCGCGTGAAGGACTACTGGGGGCGCGACCTCAACGTGAATGTCGGGCAAAACAATTTCGACGAGCTACACTACGAATATTTCCGCGACACCACCGTCGCGCTCGAAGCCTTCAAGGCCGACAGCATCGATTGGCGAATCGAGAACAGCGCCAAGAATTGGGCCACGGCCTACGATTTCCCGGCGGTGAGCGACAAACGCGTGGTGCTTGAGGAATTCCCGATCCGCAATACCGGCGTAATGCAGGGCTTCGCCTTCAACATTCGTCGCGAAAAATTCCAAGATCCGCGCGTACGGGTTGCCTTCAACTACGCATTCGATTTCGAAGAGATGAACAAACAGATCTTCTATGGACAATACAAGCGCATCGCCAGTTACTTCGAAGGCACCGAGCTTGCTTCCAGCGGCCTACCGACCGGACGCGAGCTCGAGCTGTTGGAAACGGTTCGCGACAAGGTTCCCCCCGAGCTTTTCCAGAAGCCTTACACCAATCCGGTGAACGGCTCCCCGGATAAAGTGCGCAGCAATCTGCGCGAGGCGTTACGCCTTTTTAAGGAGGCGGGCTACGAGGTACGCGATCAACAATTGGTCAACGTCAAGACGGGCGAGCAATTCACGGTAGAATTCCTCGCCGAAGACCCTGCTTTCGAGCGCGTCTTCCTGTTCTACAAACCCTCGCTCGAGCGCGTCGGCATGAATTTGACGGTGCGCACCGTCGACGTGCCGCAGTTTGAAAATCGCCTGCGCAGCTGGGATTTCGACATCATCACAAACGGCTGGCCAGAGTCACTCGTGCCGGGTAACGAGCAGCGCGGCTTTTGGGGATCGCAAGCGGCGGACCAGCCCGGCTCGGACAATCTGATCGGCATCAAGAACCCCGCGGTCGACGCCATGATTGAGCAGATTATCTTCGCCAAGAACCGCGCCGATCTCGAAGCCGCCACGCACGCGCTCGATCGCATTCTGTTGTGGAATTTCTACGTCGTGCCGCAGTGGACCTACGGCAAAGTGCGCACCGCCCGCTGGGACCGTTTCGGACGTCCCGAACCGATGCCGAAATATGGCGCGGCGGCCTTCCCGCTTGTGTGGTGGTGGGACGCCGCAAGAGCCGCAAAGATCGCAGGGTAGTCGCACTTACAGTCGCATTTCTCTGGCGACGCCCAAAGCCGTGATGGCGCGCTAGTGGCCGGTATGCGGCAAGAGGACCCAGCTTGCGAACAGACTGTGACGGTCACGCATAATGACGCCGACACGTCGCCGCTTCCTAAAGCTTGCGGGCGGCGCGCTCGCGGGATTACGCGTCGTATCCGGCGGCTCCCGCGCCCGCGCCGATGAGGCAGTCGAATCCCACGGCCTCTCCGCATTCGGCGATCTCGCCTATCCGGCGGACTTCGCGCATTTTCGCTATGTGAACCCGAACGCACCCAAAGGCGGCACGTTCTCACAGATCGGCCCCGATCGCCTCTACAACCAAAACTTCCTCACGTTCAATTCGCTCAACACTTTCATTCTCAAGGGTGACGCGGCGCAAGGCATGGAGCTCACTTTTGCCACGCTGATGGTGCGCTCCGGCGACGAGCCGGACGCGATGTATGGCCTCGCCGCGGAAAAAGTCCGTCGCTCGGCGGACGGCCTCGCCTATCAATTCTTCATTCGGCCGCAAGCCAAGTTCCATGACGGCTCGCCGCTTACGGCGCAAGATGTGGCCTTCTCCTTGAACATCTTAAAGGAACAAGGACATCCTCTCATCACCCAGGCGCTACGCGACTTCATCGGCGCCAAGGCGGACGACGATGCGCGCATCACAGTGAACTTTGCCGTCGGCCGCGCGCGCGATGTCCCGCTTTTGGCCGCTGGGCTGCCGATTTTTTCCCGCACCTATTACGGCGCCAAGCCGTTCGATCAATCGACCTTGGACATTCCGCTTGGCTCGGGCGCTTATCAAGTCGGCCGTTTCGAACCGGGCCGCTATATCGAATATCAGCGTGTCAAGGATTGGTGGGGCGCCGATCTCCCGGTCGAGCGCGGCCAGAATAATTTCGACACGCTGCGGTTTGAATATTATCGCGACCGCGACGTCGGCTTCGAAGGTTTTTCGGCGCAGTCGTACCTGTTCCGCGAGGAATTCACGTCGCGTTTCTGGGCGACGCGTTACGACTTCCCCGCGGCGAAGGACGGTCGCGTAACGCGCGATGAGATACCGGACGATACGCCTTCGGGCGCGCAAGGCTGGTTCATCAACACGCGCCGACAAAAATTTGCCGACCCGCGCGTGCGCGAGGCCCTCAACGATGCCTTCGACTTCGAGTGGACCAACAAGACGATCATGTACGGCCTGTATCGGCGGACTGTCTCAGTGTTCCAGAACTCGGACATGATGGCGCAAGGCAAGCCGGATTCCGACGAGACGGCACTGCTTGAGCGGTTCCGCGGCCATTTGCCCGATGAAGTGTTCGGCGAACCTTACACGCCGCCGGTCTCGGACGGCTCTGGGCAGGACCGGACGCTGTTGCGCAAGGCAGCGCAACTTCTGGGCGATGCCGGCAACGCGATCCAAAACGGCCGGCGCGCGCTGCCCAACGGCCAGCCCTTTGGCATCGAATTTTTGATTGACGAACCGGCATTCGAGCCGCATCACATGGCGTTCATCAGGAACCTCAAAACGCTTGGCATTGATGCCACGCTGCGGGTGGTCGACCCGGTGCAATATCGCGCCCGCCGCGACAATTTCGATTTCGACATCAACATCGATCGGTTCAGCTTCTCGTCGACGCCCGGGGATTCGCTGCGCTCGTTTTTCTCGTCACGAGCGGCCGCGCTCCCGGGTTCCAATAATCTTTCGGGCATCTCCGACCCGGTAGTCGATGCGTTGATCGACGCAATCGTCGCCGCCAACGCGCGGCCGGCTTTGGTAACGGCTTGCCGCGCGCTCGACCGCGTCATTCGCGCCGGCCGTTACTGGGTTCCAAACTGGTATAAAGCGTCGCACTGGATCGCGTACTGGGATTTGTTCGGGCGCCCCCCTGCGCAACCGCGATATTTTCGCGGCATTCCCGATACTTGGTGGTATGACCTCGATAAGGCCGCAAACATCAAGTTGAGAGGCTAGCAGCATGCGGCACTTGTTCCCGTCACGCACGCCACTATGCTGCCTGCCTAGAAACGCGGGAAGGCGTTTGCAGGTTGACCGGCCGGGGCGGCCGGTCGTTCCTTCCGATGATGGGCATATAACAGAATCATGACCGCCTACATCGTTCGGCGCATACTTTTCATGATCCCTACAATTTTCGGGATCATGCTGGTTTCGTTCGTGGTGGTTCAATTTGCCCCGGGCGGACCGGTGGAACGCGTCATCGCTCAACTGTCCGGCGTCGACACCGGCGCCACCTCGCGGATTTCGGGCTCGGCCGGCGGCGACTTCGCCAACCGCGGCACCATGACAAGCGGCGCGCAGGCCGAGGTCAATTCCATATATCGCGGCGCGCAGGGGCTCGATCCAGCGTTCATCAAGAGCCTGGAGAAGCAATTTGGTTTCGACAAACCGGCTTACAAGCGCTTTTTCATCATGCTTTGGAACTACCTGCATTTCGACTTCGGCAAAAGCTATTTCCGCGACGTCAGCGTGCTTCAGCTGATTAAGGAAAAATTACCGGTGTCGATATCGCTTGGCATTTGGATGACACTTCTAAGCTATCTGATTTCGATCCCGCTCGGTATCCGCAAGGCGGTACGGGACGGCTCTCCGTTCGATGTCTGGACCTCCGGCGTCATTATTATCGGTTACGCCATTCCCGGCTTTTTGTTTGCGATTTTGCTGATCATTCTGTTTGCCGGCGGCTCGTTCTTCCAGATTTTCCCGCTGCGCGGATTGGTATCCGACGGCTGGTCGCAATTTCCCTGGTGGCAAAAGATACTCGATTACTTCTGGCACCTGACACTGCCGATCATCTCGATGGGCCTGTCGGCATTCGCCACCATGACGCTTCTGACCAAGAATTCCTTCCTCGAGGAGTTGCGCAAGCAATACGTGCTTACGGCGCGCGCGAAGGGCTGTACCGAACGGCAAGTGCTGTACGGTCATATCTTCCGCAACGCGATGCTGTTGGTGATCGCCGGATTTCCGGCAGCGTTTGTCTCCGCCTTTTTCGCAGGATCCCTATTGATCGAGACCATTTTCTCGCTCGACGGCCTCGGTTTGTTGAGTTTCGAAAGCGTGCTCAATCGAGATTATCCCGTCGTGTTCGCCAATCTTTACATCTTTGCGCTGGTCGGTCTCGTCGTTAACCTCATTTCGGACCTCACCTATACCTGGATTGATCCCCGCATCGATTTCGAGACGCGGGAGGTGTGAGGTGGACGTAAAGATCGAGGCGGAAGAAGATATCAAAGTTCCACAAAGCGCCATCGCGGCGGAGGAGGTTCGTCCGGATATCGAGCCGGCCGGCCCGCTGGGGCTTGCTCCCGCGCCCGGTTTCGAATTCTCGCCGCTCAACGCGCGGCGCTGGCGGAATTTCAAGGCCAATCGGCGAGGCTATCTGTCGCTGTGGATATTTCTGGCGTTGTTCATCGTCTCGCTGTTCGCCGAATTAATCGCCAACGACAAACCGCTTTTTATCCACTTTGACGGCAAATATTTCTTTCCCGTCTTTGTGACTTATCCCGATACCGATTTCGGCGACACTCTCGGCACCGCGGCCGATTACCGCGACCCCTATCTGCAGAAATTTCTCGACCAGCAGCACGCAACTGTGATCTGGGCGCCGATCCGATTTTCCTACAACACGATCAACGATAGGCCGCCGTCGGCATTTCCTTCCAAGCCGACCTGGCTTTTGAACAAGGCGGACTGCGATTTCGCGGTCAAAAACGGCTACACGCCATGCGGCTCGCTCGAAATGAACTGGCTCGGCACCGACGATCAAGGCCGCGACGTGCTGGCCCGGCTTATCTACGGTTTCCGGATCTCGGTGCTGTTCGGATTGATTCTGACCGTCGTGTCCTCGATCATCGGCGTCGCCGCCGGCGCGGTGCAAGGTTATTTCGGCGGCTGGACCGATCTTTTATTCCAGCGTTTCATCGAAATTTGGACATCCGTGCCCGAACTCTACCTGCTTCTGATCATCTCCTCGGTGCTAGTACCGGGCTTCTTCGTGCTGCTTGGAATTTTGCTGTTGTTCTCCTGGGTGCGCCTGGTTGGACTCGTTCGCGCCGAATTCCTGCGCGGCCGAAATTTCGAATACATTCAAGCGGCGCGCGCGCTAGGGGTCTCCAATCGCGTCATCATGTTCCGCCACTTGTTGCCGAACGCGATGGTGGCGACGATGACGTTCTTGCCCTTCATCATGTCTTCCTCGGTGATGACGCTCACTGCGCTCGACTTCCTCGGCTTCGGCCTGCCGCCCGGCTCGCCGTCGCTCGGCGAACTCCTCTCGCAAGGCAAGGCCAATGTCCAAGCGCCGTGGCTCGGGCTGACCGGCTTCTTCACGGTCGCCCTGATGCTTTCACTCCTGATCTTCGTCGGCGAAGCGGTGCGCGACGCCTTCGACCCACGAAAGACGTTTAGATGACGGAATCACTCCTCAGCGTCCGCGAGCTTTCCATCGCGTTCCGCTCCCAGGGGCGCGAGACGTTAGCGGTCGATCACATATCGTTCTATATCGGCAAGGGAGAAACCGTCGCGCTTGTCGGCGAATCCGGCTCCGGCAAATCGGCGACGGCGCTCTCGATCCTCAAGCTACTGCCCTATCCGGCGGCAAGTCATCCGTCCGGAACGATCGAGTTCAAAGGCGAGGATCTTCTGCATCTGAGCGAACGGCAGATTCGCCGCGTCCGCGGCGACGATATCAGCATTGTGTTCCAGGAGCCGATGACCTCGCTCAACCCGCTGCACACGATCGAAAAGCAGATCGGCGAGATCCTGCTGCTGCACCGCGGATTGACCGGCGCCGCCGCGCGGCAGCGCACGCTCGAGGTCCTCACTCAAGTCGGCATTCCGGACCCGCAAACCCGGCTGAAGAGCTACCCGCATCAATTGTCCGGCGGCCAGCGGCAGCGCGTGATGATCGCGATGGCGCTTGCCAACGAGCCCGATCTGTTGATTGCGGACGAACCGACCACCGCGCTCGACGTCACGGTGCAGGCGCAGATCATCGCGCTGCTTAGGGACCTTCAGGCGCGGCTCGGCATGTCGCTTTTGTTTATCACCCACGATCTCGGCATCGTGCGCAAGATCGCGCAACGCGTTTGCGTGATGAAAAACGGCTGCATCGTCGAACAGGGTCCAGTCGAGCGCGTCTTTAACGCGCCCGAGCATCCCTATACGCGCGCGCTCCTTGCCGCCGAGCCGAAGCCGGATCCGGCGCCGCCACAGCCCCACGCGCCGGTGGTCGTGCAAACCGATGCGCTCAAGGTCTGGTTCCCGATCACGCGCGGGCTCATGCGCAAGGTGGTCGGCCATGTCAAAGCCTGCGACGGCTTGACGATCGAACTACGGCAAGGCGAAACGCTCGGCGTGGTCGGTGAATCCGGTTCGGGCAAATCGACGCTCGGCCGCGCCATCTTGCGCCTGATCTCGTCCGACGGGCTAATCGCCTTCATGGGCTATAATCTGCAAGGCTTGCGGTTCAAAGAAATGCGGCCGTTCCGCCGCAATATGCAGATCGTGTTCCAGGATCCTTACGGCTCGCTGTCGCCGCGCATGTCGGTGGCGGAGATCATCAAGGAAGGGCTGAAAGTTCATCATCCGCGCATGACCGAAGCCGAGCGCGACCGGCGCGTCATCCAGGCGCTCAACGACGTCGGGCTCGATCCGAACACGCGCATTCGTTTCCCGCACGAATTTTCCGGCGGCCAGCGCCAGCGCATCGCGGTGGCGCGCGCGATCGTGCTAGAACCGAGTTTCGTCGTCCTCGACGAACCGACTAGCGCGCTCGATATGCTGATCCAGGCGCAGATGGTCGATCTGCTGCGCGACCTGCAGAAGCGGCACAACCTGACTTATCTGTTCATCTCGCACGACCTGCGCGTCGTTGCCGCGCTCGCAAGCCGGCTCCTGGTCATGCGGCACGGCGTAGTGGTGGAGGCGGGTGAGGCCGCCGAACTGTTCCGCAACCCGAAGACGGACTATACGCGCGCGCTGTTTGCCGCGGCGTTCAATCTCGAAACAGCGCCCGAAGGAGTCGTCGCTCAGTAACGATTGCCGCGGCGGGCTGGCTTCCATCGTATCCGGGGCGGGCCTTCCCGGGATCATGCCTTAGAAGCCGAACAACTTTGTCGGATTGTCCACCAGCATCAGCTGCCGGGTTCTGGTATCGGGCGCAATTTCGGCAATCAGATCGACAAGTTCGCCGTCATTTGGCACCGCGTTGTGGTTCGGGTGCGGCCAGTCGGTGCCCCAGACCACGCGCTCCGGCGCATGCGCGGCGAGATCGCGCGCGAACGGCACTGCGTCGGCGTAGGGATATTTCTGCTTGGTGATGCGATCGGTGCCGGACAGCTTGACCCACACATTACCGCGATCGAGCAGCCGGCGCAGCGCCGAGAACGTCTCGCCGTATCGTCCTTCGCTGACATCGATGCGGCCGATATGGTCGATCACGACCGCCGCCTCGATGGACGCAATGAACTCGTATTGTTCGAGGACGCCATGGCCGCCGAGATGCATGGCGATATGCCAGCCGTGCGGCGCAACCGACGCGATGATAGCGCGCATGTCGCTCCGCGGCATCGGGCCGCCCAGATGCGGAAAATAAAAATGCAGCCGCAC
>Ga0306920_100016909_pt1 | contig 10057 bp, 8 predicted proteins | sample flu12Cox44000170_FD_204666 | JGI IMG/M metagenome (GOLD analysis project Ga0306920, IMG submission 204666) | Lab enrichment of tropical soil microbial communities from Luquillo Experimental Forest, Puerto Rico - flux4day.12C.oxic.44.000.170 (v2)... | ecosystem: Environmental > Terrestrial >...
ACGAATTCTGGACCGTCCGGGGGCTTGGGCTTCCGCTTATAGATTGAGATGGGCGGCACGTAAAGTGCCGCCCCTACACTCACATCGCCCACAAGCATATTGTAGGCTGTCGCAAGCTTGCGACTGCTGTCCCTTCACACGGTCTATTTCCCACGGCTTTCTGGTGGGAAAAGAAATTTCAGAGCGCAAACGCTTGTGACCAGTTGACATTATCGGCAACATCTTCGTAGGAGGAAACACGCGTGAAGCAACTTTGTCTTGCGGCTGCGCTTGCGATAGCGTTTGTCGCCACGGGCATTGCGCCGAGCTTCGCCGAGACCCCGACGCCGGCGCCCGCGATGAGTTCCACACCGGGTACGCCTAGTGCCACACCGGTTATGACGCCAGAAGCGACACCCATGGCGCCCGCAACGCCCGCGCTGCCCCCGATGGACTTCGGCAGCCCGCCGTCTGGCGAGATCCCCATCCTGTTCAACGATCACCATGTCTACGCCAACCCTGACACGCTGCGCCAAGGACGCGTCCTGGCAGCGCTCGTCAAGAAAGGCACGCTCATGGTGCCGCTGCGCAGCATGTTCGAGCAGATGGGTGCCACCGTGTCCTATGATGCCGGCAGCAAGTCGGTCAAGGCCACGAAACCCGGCTCCGAAGTTCAGGTGACGCTGGGCAAAAACGAAGTCCTCATCAACGGCGAGTCGCGTCCACTCGACGTGCCGCCCATGATGTACAAGGGCGTTTTACTCGTTCCCGTGCGCGTGATCTCAGAGGCGCTCGGCGCGTACGTCCAGTGGGTGCCTGAACAGCATGTCTGCGTCGTGCGCTACATCCCGCCGACGCCGGTGCCGACACCGCCACCGCCGCCGACGCCTGCGCCGACACCCGTACCAACGCCTGTACCAAAGGCGCCGAGTTACCTCGGCTATGTGCAGGGCGGCTACTCGCTCTCGCGCGTGTATAACGAGTATGCCGGTGGCGTGAGCTCGACCGGTGCGTCATACGTCGCTTCCGGCGCGTACCTGTTCAATCCATTCGCGATCAAAGTCGACTGGCGCCAGAACCAATACCAAACGACGGCAGTCGCGCCAGGCGTTTCACAAACACAGTTCAACACGATCGATGGCGGCTCGGCGACCGTGCCACAATTCTTGGCACGCCAGTCGACTCTCGATGGGCGGCTCGAGTACGAGATCTTCAAGCCGCACGTCTACTTCGGCGTCAGCTACTTGCAGGCATCGAACAACTACGGCAACCCATCGGTTACTGGCGGCGGTGCAGGTCTTGAGAAGCTGCCCGACTTCACGGGTGGGCTGGGGTGGTATGGTTCCTTCTTCTACTACTGGAACCCGCGGGGCACGTATACGGTCCCGACCGGACCCAACGCGGGCATCCAGTACACGACCGCCTACCAGATCTACAAGTACGACGCCGGCATCAACTACGGCTTCGGCGACACGCCCTTCTACATCTTCGGCGGCTACAGCGGCGACAAGTTCTCGCGTCGCCAAGCCTCTCCGTCGAGCCAAACCCACTCGGGTGTCTACGCAGGACTCGGCGTGAAGTTCTAGCGAGCACACGAGCCACACGGACACGAGCGCTCCAGAAATGGGGCGCTCGTCTTTCACACGCGCCTAGTGGTGGCGACGAACTGAAAGCGAGCGCAAAGACACTTCGTTGACGTTCGCGAGCTGACCGATCGTGGGCCCGGCGAGTTGGTCGAAGGGCGGCAGCATATCGAAGCTGTCGATGGCTGCTTGTGCTTGCGCCGCGTACCAGGTGTGCGGATATGCCCACACGAGGTAGGAAAACAGCCCGAGCGCTGCAGGATCGAAGGCGGCGACACGCTTGCCCGATAGGAACTGCGCAAACTTGAAGGTCGCGCTCGGCACCCACGGGTCACTCGGATACGCTTGCGCCCATAGCGGCAGCGCCGATCGCACTGCCTCGATACGATCGAGTTGCAGCGGCAGCGCCAGTGGCGAGTTGCCTTCGATCGTCATGTCGGAAATTGCGTTGCGGATGCTCAGGCTGCTGAGACGGTAGGGGCCGAAGTATTCGTCGGCGGGCGCTTCACCACCGCGCAGCGGCGCGGCGACCACGAGATACTGCGCGGCCTGCGCTAGACCGGCACGCAGGAGGAGTGCTGCCCCAAGCGCGCAGGCAGAAAGAAAAAGCGGCCGCGTCATGCGGCCACTTCTTCCGTGCGTTTAGCTCGTGCGCCCCTGCGCGCTCAAGGGCTTTGGCGAGGCGGTGCTACTTGGTCACAGCCGCCTGGGCGGGAAGCGGTGCTACCTTTGCCTGCGTCTCTGACTTGGCAAGCGCGGCCCAATGCGATTTTGGGAACTGCGTGAAGAGCAACGACCGGCACCGGTTCGCGGCGGCGTCGCCGTCCGGCGTGTGCATCTGCCAGAACACATGCGACATGAAGTAAGCGCGACCGGGCAGCCAGGTATCACCCGGATATTTGTGCGCCCAGTCATGCAGCGCATCTTCGGCCCACTCGAGCGCGGTGTAGTAGCGGCCAGCGTTCGCGGGATCGTACTTGATGTGCATGCTCGTGTCGTGGATCGTGTTGTTGATGCCCAGGGGACTGAGCTTCATCCTTCCGAAGTACTCGTCCACGGGCGCCAGTTTTGGCGCAGCCGCGACGTGCGTAGACGACGCGGTATGCGAGCTCTGGGTGGCTGCCATGCCCGCGCTCGACATGGTGACGATCACTGCGGACAGCAGGGAAAGCGCAACAGCATTTTTCATCAGCGAGAGCCTCAAGGACGTCAAGTGGCGTACGTGAGCTAGTATATGGCCACTAGGGCCGCGACACGAGTGCGCGCCATCACGGTTCGGGTCGCCTGCGCACAATTGCGTGCCCGCCCACTCTCAGAGGCGCGTTTGGCGCTACGCGAGATCCTGGACGCGATCAAAAATGCCAAACGCCTCGGCGCCGACCTCCTCGTATTGCCAGAATGCAGTTATCCTGCGTATGTGTTGCTCGAACGGCAGCCGTATCGGCGTCGCATTCCTTCAGACACCCAAGCGCTCGCCGCGGTGCAACGCCAGGCTGCGCGTAGCCGGATCGATGTGTGCATCGGCATCGCACGCCGCGGTTCCAACGGTCTTCTGCGCAACGAGGCGGTGTATATCGATGCGCGCGGACGAGTCGTAGGCAGCTACGCGAAGTGCCGGCTTTGGAACTTCGACCGCGAATGGTTCGCGCGCGGCGACGCGCTGCCGGTACTGGACACGCGCTTTGGCCCGCTCGGGATGATGATCTGCGCTGATGGCCGCAATCCTGAGATCGCCCGTACGCTGGTCACGGGCGGTGCCTGGATGATCCTCGATCCAACCGCCTGGGTCGGCACGGGTCCCTCGCGCGACGCGATCCGCAATCCTCAGGTGGACTATGCCTTGCGGGTGCGCGCCGCCGAGAACGGCACTTGGATCGCAGCCGCCGACAAGTGCGGCTCTGAGCTGACTTCAGTGCACTACGCGGGCAAGAGCCAAATCGTGACGCCGGCTGGCGACGTGGCAGCACTGGCCGACGCCGATACGCCGCAAATCATCACGGCTGACGTTTGCAAGCAGCGCGCGCGGCCGGTTTTCGTGCCGCTCTCGCGCGCGGACACTGCCGTGCTGCGTGCAGCACCGCGCGCGAAAAAGACTCCGGGCCGCGTTCCGCCGCGCGTTTGGGTCGGCGTCTACCAGAGCGCACCGGATGCAAAAGACGATGCGCTGGCGCTTGCGGCTATTCGAGCGCAAGGTGCGCATGCGCTCATCCAGACCAACATGTTAGCGCGCGTGGCGCACCGTGCGCTTCATGCTCTGCGTGGAGTGCATTCGCGGATCTTCGAGGGTCAAGCGCTGTTCGCACCCGAGCCAGCGCGAGCTGCGGCGCTGCAGGGCGTCGACCTCGTGGTGTGGCTGCATCCTGCCCCCGCCGGCTTGCTCGTCGAGACCGCGCGCACGCGAGCCATGGAGAACCGTACCTTTGTCGCGCTGTGTACGCTTGCCGACCAACCCGAAGCCGCATGCCTCATCGGACCGGATGGCAACATCGTCGCGAGCGCCTTGGCAGGGACGCCGAGCGGTTTCGTCGCGGTCGTCGACACGATCATGACCAGGCGAAAGGAAGTTGTCCCCGGGACCCAAACATTTGCCGACCGCATGCCGCATTTGTATCGCACGCCGGCCTCGCCTAGGCGTACCCGCAAGGTACGCGTGCGTTGACCGGCGACTACTCGCCTCGAGAGATCCTTGAGCACGAGAACCATGCGCGCGAATTGCTCGAACGCTCGGAGGAGCAGCTCTTGCGTCTCGTGCCACTCATCGCCGCGGTCCTCGCCGTGCTCGCCGGGCTGTCGAGCCTTTTCGGCGGACGTCTGAGCGAGCGCATTTTGACGCTGCGCAATGAGGCGGTGCTCCACGAGGTGACTGCGTCGGACACCTGGGCGGAGTACCAGGCGCAAAGCCTCAAGGCGCACATCTATGATGTGGGCGTCGCTCTCGCCGCTAAAGCAAAACGCGGCGCATTGCGCCGCAGCGAAGCCGGTTATCGGACGTCGCAAGCCCCGCTGCGCGCGCACGCGATGGCGAGCGAAGCACAGCGCGACGAAGCGCTCGCTGCGTCTGTCGTCACCGAGCGTCGCAAGGCCAGCCTCGATGTCGCGGTCGCGGTGTACGAAATAGCGATCGTGCTCACGTCGGTGGCTGCGCTCACTCGGCGCCCATGGTTGATTTCAGTGGCGTTGCTGCTCGGCTCGGCAGGTTTTATCTTCGACGTGCGTGCGCTCGTGCCGGCCGCATGACGCGTGCCGCTGCGGCGTTGCTCGTCGTCGCGACCATCGCGGGCATCGGGATGCTCGAGTGCTCGCGCAGCGGCGGGCAGCCGCAGTCGTTTCCCGCACGCTTTGCAGTGCTTCCGAAAGATGCCAAAGTGTTCGCCGGCGACACACTGCAGTTTCGCACCAGCCTCGTGGGTGACGCCGCACCGGCTGCCATCGCTTGGTCCGTCGTGGGACCGGGATCAGTCAATGCCAGTGGCGCCTACGAGTCCCCAGCGCTCCCCGCGACCGCAGAGGTAGTAGCAGACGCCGGGCACGGGATCACCGATGCCAGCTCAGTCGCGACCGTGCGACCCCCGTCAGCCGGCGTCGATCACCTGCTGTCGACGTGTTACGACGATGGCACGGTGAGCGTATTCGACGCGCGTGCTCGAGATCTCGCCGGTGCTTTCAGCATCGGCGCGCACGCAGCGGGTATCATCGTCGACCGCACGGCGCAGCGCGCATTGGTCGCAGCCGACGACCGGCTCTTCGCTGTCGATCTGCGTTCGATGCGGTGGCAAGCCTCTGCGCCGGTTCCTGGAGCGCGCCTGTCGGAAGTTGCCGAGCTCGCTTACGGTTACGTGGCCGCCACCGACAACTTGGCATCCCCCGAAACCGGCGGGGTGCGCATCTTTCGAATTAATAGTGCAGGCGTACCGCAGCTCGTGTCGTCCGCACGAGCCGGTGACACGCCCGAAGGCATTGCCGCCACCGTTGATCACAAGACGTTTTTCGTCACGGCGATCAACAGCAATACCGTGACACGTTTCGCCATCGACCGAAGCGGTGTGGCGCGACGCACGGGTGTCGCCACGACTGCGACCAGACCGTTCGGGGTCGCAGTCGACGAGCGGCACCAACTACTCTTTGTCGCGGACAACGACACCCCGCGGCTGAGCGGAGCGCGCGCCAATCCCGGCTTGGAACGGTTTAGCCTCACATCGATGCACCGCATCGGCGATGTGATCAGCATGGGCTCAAAAGCTGCGTTGCCGCTGGGCGTGGTTGTGGATCACGAACTTTCCCGGCTCTTCGTGACCAACGAGGGGTTAGCGAACGTCAATGTGTTCTCGATCCCGTCTATGCGACGAATCGCCACGCTCGACACGGACCTCACACCCTGGCTGCCGTATCTCGATGAGGCGGCCCACCGCCTCTACGTGCCCAACGCACGTGCGAACACCGTGGCCGCGTTCGACACCCGTGCCTTGCACGAAGCTGGCCCGCGCATGCAGACCTGCGCCTATCCGACAGCAGTGACCGTCTGGCCAAAAAGAAAAAGTTGATGCGCGCCTTATTCGCAGCGAGGATGGGTGGCGATGCGCCGCTCGGCAATATCGAGATCGGTGAACGGCCTACGCCGCAACCTGGCCCAGGCGAGGTGCGCGTCCGCATGCGGGCTGCGACGCTCAATCGTCACGACCTTTTCACGCTGCAGGGGATCGTCGGGTACCCGATCACGTTGCCGCGGATCCTCGGATGCGACGGCGCCGGTATTGTGGATAGCTACGGGCCAGAGCGTCCTGCGGGAACGCCCGATCCTGGCAGCGAGGTCGTGCTCTACCCGATCTCGACATGCCGGCATTGCCGCGGCTGCTTAAGCGGCGACACGATGACCTGCCGCGCCTGGACCTTGCTCAGCGACGGGCCACTAGAAGGTACATTTGCCGAGTACGTCGTGCTGCCGGCGATGCATGTCATCCAAAAGCCCCCAGCGTTCTCCGACGTCGAGGCGGCCGCGCTCGGGGTCAGCACATTGACCGCATACCGGATGCTTTTCGTTAAGGCGGGGCTACGCCCAGGACAAACCGTGCTCGTGCAAGGTGCCAGCGGCGGCGTTGCCACCATGGCCATTGCGATGGCGGCAGCCGCAGGCATCAGGGTCATCGCATCATCGCGCACCGAGGAGAAGCTCGAGATCGCACGGCGCTTGGGCGCCAGCGTCTGCGTGGTCGCAGGTCGCGACGCCGCCAAACAGATCGTCGCGGCAACCGGCGGCGATGGGGTCGACGCGGTGATCGAAACGGTCGGCGAAGCGACCTGGGCGACAAGCCTGCGTGCGTTGCGTCTCGGCGGTACAATCGTCGTCTCGGGGACGACTACAGGAGCCAACCCACCCGCGGATCTTGGCCGCGTCTTTTGGCGACAGTTGCGTATCATCGGATCGTCGATGGGCTCGCTGCCGGAGTTCCGCGCGCTCGTGAGCTTCGTGCAGGCAAAAGGGCTAAAGCCGCCCGTCGATTCCGTGTGGCCGCTTGAGCGGGGTCGCGAGTCGTTTGCGAAGCTCGCTGCGGGAGATCACGTCGGTAAGATCGGATTGCTTTTGTCCGCCAACACCTAAAGCTAGATCTGCCACTCCCACGTGTTCCAGAAATCGCTCACCGCGGGCGCGGGTTTGAAATTCCGCAGATCGCGGTTCACGGCATCGATGTTGGACCGCCACACGATCGTGTGAAACGGCACGGCATCGTGGAAGCGGTGCTGGATCAGCACGTAATACGGACGCCGCTGTGCGTGCTCGTAGCTCGATTCTCCGAGACGTTGCCACGTACCGACATCGGGGTCGACGTACAATGTGTAGTTTTCACCGGCCGGCGGTACGGACTGCGGTCCCATCAGGTTCGTGTCGTCTGGGTCAGGATTGGTGTACTCCCAGGCGTATAGGCTCAACCCGAATTTGCCATGCGCAATGACGCCGCCGTTGCCGTAGGTGGCAAAGAGCAGGTTGGCCGGATAATTGTGGATGTCGACCGCAATGCCGATCGCGCGCAGATCTTGCTGGATGAGCTCCTCAGCCTTGAGCCGCGACGTCACCCCGGAGGTCGTCACCATGTCGATGCGCAGCGGCTCGCCTCCCTTGCGGCGCATTCCGTCCGGACCGGCTCGCCATCCCGCAGCGTCGAGCAGAGCACCCGCGCGTGTGGGATCGTGCGGGTAGGGTGTCACCGAGGGGTCGTACGCGAACAGCATCGGCGGCGTGTCGGCCATGCCCGGCGTGTCGAGCCCGAAGTAGACATCATCAGCGAGCTTTTTCCAGTCGATGCCGTAGGCGATCGCCCTGCGCACGCGCACATCGTCCAAAGGCGGCCGACGGCAATTGAAATCGACGTGTTCGTACGTCATGTTCGGGACGCGGGTGATGCGGTAGCCCGCAACCGTCTCTAAGGTCGCGTATTGCACCTCGGGTGCATCGTAGTAGAGGTCGATGTTGTGGCTCATCACCTGTGTCAGCAGTGTGTTCTGGCTCGGGATGATGCGGTACTCGATTGTGTGCAGCTTGGGCGGCCCACGCCAATACTGCGGGTTGGCGCGCATCACGAGCAGCGTACCTGGCTCCCAGCTTTCGATGACGAATGGGCCGCTACCGATCGGGCGGTTGTTGTACGCGACGCGGTTGAGGTCTGCGTGGCCTGCCAGCAGATGCTCGGGTAGAATCGACCCGATATTACCGTTGCGCATGAAGGCCGTGACAAACGACGCTTTCGGCGCTTTGAGATGTACGACGACCGTCGTGGCATCGGGTGTATCGATCGACGCCACCTGATCGTACGGATAGCGATAGCCCACATTGTTGTTCGGGTTCATGATCTGCTGCCAGGTGAAGCGAACGTCGGCCGACGTCAGCGCCACGCCGTCGGAAAACGTCACGCCTTTGCGCAGATGATAGATGATCGTCTTGCCGTCACTGCTGATGCCCCCGTTGCGCGGCGTGGGTACCGCCAGGGCGACGTCGGGCACGGGATTGGCATGGTCATCGAAATCGATGAGGCCGGAAAAAACCATCTGTGCCACGTCGGTCACGAAGGCTTGTGTGGTCAGTAAGGGATTGAGATTATCGAGGTCTTCGTACGACCCGATGCGCAAAACGCCAGGAACGGTCCAGGCGTTCTTCAGGGCACCGCGCTCGGCACCAGTCTGGACTTTCGAACAGCTGGTGAGCAATAAAACAAACCCGATGAGAGTCAATGAGCACAACCGTCGGCATAACTCCATCATGACCGTGCGTCTTACTCCGCGGGCATCAGGCGCGCCAAAGAATAGCTTTGCGCCTCGATACGCAACGCCATGTTCTTGAGTTCGGCACCGAGTGCCGTCTCACCGTCCGTCCATCGGCCCATACCTTGGTTATAGAGCTGCACTCGGTAATTCCGTTCGCCTTCGATCAGCTTGCCAAGCGAAACCGGGAACGTATACGCGACATCCAGCGTACTCCCGATGCACACCAGCCGCTCGTCACCGCGGCGCAGGGCTAAGACCACGACGTCCGGGTCGAGCCGCTCGATCTGGTCGGTGACGTCCGCCTCGAAAACCTCGAGCTCGCCGACAACCTCGAGTTGGGCGTTGGCGAAGACACGAAACTTGCTCTGGTCGCGTACGACGAAATAGCTCAACTCCTGCCCGCGCAGTGGCAGGCGCGACAAGCCGAGCCACCGCCAGCCTGACGGCATAAGCGGTGCGACACGGACACGCTTGGGTAAGTCATGCAAGGTCAGACCGCACGCCCCTTCGACAGCAGCCCATAGGTAGCGTGGCGGCTCCCACGGCGAGAGACGCATCCCGCGATTGACGAGTGACTCGCCGTCGAACCACTCCGAGAATTGCCCGGGTATCGTGTTGAAGATCTTCGGATCGCGAAGGTAGGTGGCGTAGCCTGCCTTGAGGTTGCGCACCATCGCGTCCGGATAGATCTTGGCTGCGGCGAACGCGTACCAGAAGGAGAGTCCGGGCCAGACACCGCCGATGAGGCCGACGTCGCGGTATGGCGTATAGTCGGGCGAGAGCCGCGACACGGTGCGCAAGCCTCCCTCCGTCTGAAAGTCTGGCGTGTTCAGCCTGCTGATGATGCGAAACGCGACCGGCGGCGGCGCTACGTCGAACATCACGGGAAAGACCTCGTCACCGGTCACGTCCGTGCGATCCTTGCCGTCGAGACCACGATTGAGCAAGTACATCCCATTGCGCGGATTGAGCAAGTGTTTGTTGATGGCTTCTCGCAAATGGCCCGCACTGGCCGCATAAGTCGCGGCGGACCGCTCGAGGTCACCGCAGCCTTTAGCGCCATTCTCGGCCAGATCGCGCGCCAGATGTGCCGCCGTTGACAACGCGGCATAGCACTCCGAGTTGATCTCGGTAACGGCGCCATTGATCGTGAAGTGGGGGATGATGTTGCGCCAACTCGCGATGCCGTAGACCCCTTCGCCGGTCGCAGTGCACACGACCAGCCCCTGCTTGTCGCGTTG
>Ga0306920_100016910_pt1 | contig 10057 bp, 9 predicted proteins | sample flu12Cox44000170_FD_204666 | JGI IMG/M metagenome (GOLD analysis project Ga0306920, IMG submission 204666) | Lab enrichment of tropical soil microbial communities from Luquillo Experimental Forest, Puerto Rico - flux4day.12C.oxic.44.000.170 (v2)... | ecosystem: Environmental > Terrestrial >...
TCACCTCAGCTCCGGATCGCCTTGAACCGGCGCATGTTCTCGGTCATGGCGACTTCCGTCGGCAGACGCTCCATGCTCGATGCGCCGAAGAAGCCGACCACGCCTTCCGTCCGTTCCAGTACATACGCGGCGTCCTCGGGCTCGGCGATCGGGCCGCCGTGGCAGAGGACGATCACCTCGGGGTTGATCGCCTTGGCGGCGTCGTGCATCTCCTGGATCGCGATCACGCATTCGTCCAGGGTGCGCGCGGTGTGCGCCCCGATCGTGCCTTTGGTGGTAAGCCCCATGTGCGGCACTAGCACGTCGGCGCCGGCTTCGGTCATCGCCCGTGCCTCGCCGACGTCGAACACGTAGGGCGCGGTCAGCAGGCGGCGCTCGGCGGCCAGGCGGATCATCTCCACCTCGAGCCCATAGCCCATGCCGGTCTCCTCGAGGTTGGCGCGGAAGATCCCATCGATCAGGCCCACGGTCGGGAAGTTCTGCACGCCGGCAAACCCGGCCCCCTCGATCTCGGCCAGGAACCGGTCCATCAGCCGGAACGGGTCGGTTCCGCACACGCCGGCCAGGACCGCCGTATCTCTGGCGATTGGCAGGACCTCACTGCCCATCTCGAGCACGATCGCGTTGGCGTCCCCGTAAGGCATCATCCCGGCGAGCGAGCCGCGCCCGGCCATGCGGTAGCGCCCCGAGTTGTAGATGATGATCAGATCCGCCCCGCCGTCCTGGGCGCACTTGGCGGACAGCCCGGTGCCCGCGCCGGCGCCGATGATCACCTCGCCTGCCGTGAGGGTGGCGCGCAATCGCTCGCGCGCCTCAGCTCCGGTCACGAGCCGCCCTTCTCGACATACTCGAGGAGCTTGTCGACCATCGCGCGCGCGAACTCGGGATCGTTGACGTTGTGCTCGAGCTCGTGCAGCTCCACGTTGCCTTCGAGGTTCTCGCGAAGCGCATCGAACAGCGCCTGGTCGGCGACCGGGTCATGGAACGGGCCGCCCTCGATGTCGATCGCCGACACTCCCTGGAGCGGCACGTACAGCGCCACCGACCCCCGCGCGCCGGATAGCTTGCCTGCGATGATCCGGCCCAGCTCGGCGCACTCCTCGGGCGTGGTGCGCATCAGCGTCACCGACGGGTTGTGCACGTACAGGTTGCGTCCCTCGAACTGCGGCGGAACTGTGTCACGCGCCCCGAAGTTGACCATGTCGAGTGCCCCCAGCGACACCACCTGGGGCAGGCCGTTGCGCCCTGCGACCTCGAGACGCTCCGGACCCGCCGCCAGCACTCCCCCGACCAGCGCGTCGCACAGCTCGGTCGTGGTGATGTCGAGCACGGCGGTCATGAACCCCGAGTCGATCAGACCCTCCATCGCGTCGCCGCCCGTCCCGGTGGCGTGAAACACCAGCACCTCGTAGCCACGCTCCTCGAGCGCCTCGCGCGCCGCGGTCACGCACGGCGTGGTCACACCGAACATCGTCGCCGCGATCAGCGGCCGCTGCCCTGCGAGGTCGAGCGGCGGGGCCTGCACCATCCCAGCCATCGCCGCGGCGGCGTTGGCGAGGATCCGGCCCGAAATCGAGTTGATGCCGGCCACGTCGGTGACCGAGGCCATCATCGCCACGTCGCTCGCGCCGACGTAGTCGCGCGTGTTGCCCGCGGCGACGGTCGAGACCATCAGCTTCGGAATCCCGACCGGCAGCGCCTGCATGGCTGCGGTCGCGATCGCCGTGTTCCCCGAGCCTCCCGCAGCGAGCACGCCGTCGCACCGGCCCTCCTCGTACAGGCGCCTTATCAGGACGGCGGCGGCGCCCGCCATAGCGCTGACAGCACGCCCCCGGTCACGCGCGCTGGCCAGCTCGTCTACGTCGACCCCGCCGGCCGCGGCGACCTCGTGGCGGTCGATGTCCGGCGCCGTGCGCGGGGGCTCGAGCGTGCCGGTATCGACCAGCAACGTGTTCACGCCGTGCAGTCGGAGACGATCACGCAGGTACGCGTACTCGTCGCCCTTCGTGTCCAGCGTTCCCACGAGCACGACGGTCGGGTCGCTCATGTGGCGACTCCGGCCGCCGAGCTCAGCAGATCAATGGTTTCCCGGACGCCCTGCGCGAGCGGTGTGCTCACCGGCCGCTCGGCCTCCATGTGCTCGGGGAGCGCCAGCAGCACGTCCTCCTTGTAGGTGATCGTTCCGGCGGCCTCGGGCGCGGCGGCCTCGATCGCGGCGATCACGTCGGCAACGTGGTCGGACGGTCCGCCGAGGTTGCGGACGGTCGCACCGTCACCTGGAGAGCGCGCCGCGTCGATGAACATGGCCGCCGCTTCTGGCGCATACTGGAACTGAGCCCGTCCCCCGAACGGGATCTCGTAGCGCTCGCCGCGCACGGTGGCCGCCATCGCCAGCGTGGGACCGGCGGTCATCCCGTGGTCGCGCCCCGGGCCGTAGACGATGTGGGGCCGCAGCCCGACGCTGCGGATGCCGCCGTCCTGCCAGTAGACACGCGCCGTGCCCTCGTTGGCCAGCTTGTGCACCCCGTAGTGCGTTACGGGATGGCCGTCAGCGTCCTCGACCACGCTGATGCCGTCGGCGCGGTCATACACCGCGGCGGAGCTGGCGTAGGCCAGGCCGGGGAGGCCCCGGCGTTTGACCGCCTCGAAGACGTTCACGGTCCCGACGACGTTGACGAGCGCGCCGCGCGGCGGGTCGGCGGCCGCGAGCGGGACGAGCATCGCCGCCAGGTGCACCACGTGGTCGATGTCGCGGTCACCGATTGCTCGCTCCACCGCGCCTAGGTCGGCAATGTCGCCAGGTACGTACTCCACGGCGGCAAGCTCGTCGGTGCTCATGACAAGCTCAGCCCGGTGACGGTCCTCGCCTAGGTCGAAGCCGGCCACGGCATGCCCTTCGCGGACCAGCTGCCGGCAGCACCACGTGCCGATGCAGCCAAGCGCTCCCGTGACCAGCCAGCGCTCCTCAGACATCTCGGTACACCGTTATCTCCTCGGTGTAGAACTCGATCGCAGCGCTGCCCTGCTCATGCGGACCGTACCCGGAACCCTTCGTGCCCCCGAACGGAACGTGCACGTCCGCCCCGGCGGTCTGCGAGTTCACATGCAGGATCCCTGCCTCGAGTCCGGTCACGCAGCGTTCGGCCGTGGCCAGACTGCTCGTGAACACCGAGGCTGACAGCCCGAAGCGGACCGCGTTGGCGCGGTCGATCGCTTCATCGAGCGCGTCGAAGCGGTAGAGCGAGCTCACCGGGCCGAACACCTCCTCGCAGGACAGCGAGGCGTCGTCGCTGACGCCTTCGAACAGCGTCGGCGCGATCAGATACGCGTCCGGATCGGCGCGTTCGCCGCCCGCAAGCACTGTGCCGCCTTCCCGGCGCCCGCGCTCGATACCGGCGAGGACGTCCTCGAACTGGCGCTCGTTGACGATCGGCCCCACCTCGGTCTGAGGGTCGGCGGGGTCGCCGACGTGGCCGGCTTCGATGCGCGTGAGCAGTCTTGCCCGGAAGTCGTCATAGACCGAGTCGTGCACGAACATCCGGCGCGTCGCCGTGCATTTCTGGCCCGCTGACCAGAACGCGCCGGCGTACGCGGCCTGCACCGCGGCGTCGAGGTTGGCGTCGGCGGCCACGATCAGCGGGTTGTGGCCGCCCAGCTCGAGTTGGACCCGCTTGCCGAGCCTGGTGGCGTGGTCGCGGACCTCGTGTCCGACCGGGACAGAGCCGGTGAACGAGATCGCCCGCACCCGCTCGTCAGTGACGAGCGGCTCGCCTACTTCCGAGCCGCGCCCGACAACGACGTTCAGAACCCCGTCGGGAAGCCCTGCCTCGTCGAGCGCCCGCGCGAGGTGCAGACCGGTCAGGGGAGCGTCCTGCGCGAGCTTGAGCACGACCGTGTTTCCGTAGGCCAAGGCCGGCGCCGTCTTCCACGCCGGGATCGCGGCCGGGAAGTTCCACGGCGTGATCAGCGCGACCACACCGACCGGCCGCCGGCGGGTGTGGACCGTCGCTCCCGTGAGCGACTGCTCGAACACCTCCCCGACCGGACGCCATCCCTCGCCAGAGAAGAACCGGAAGATCGCGGCGGCGCGCGCCGCTTCCATGCGCGACTCCCGTAACGGCTTGCCCATCTCGCGCGTCATGTCCTGCGCGATCTCCTCGACCCGCGCCTCGATTCGCGCCGCAGCGCCGGCGAGGAACGCGCATCGTTTGGCCGCCGGCAGCCTCGCCCACTCCGGGCGGGCGTGCGCGGCGGCGTGCACCGCGGCCGCGACGTCCTCCGCGCTCGAGCTCGGGAACCGGCCGACGCTCTCCGTAGGTCGCCACGGGTTGACGCGTTCGTACGTCCGGTTGCCGGCGCTGCGGCTCCACTCGCCGGCGATGAAGTTCGCGCGCGCCGGCGCCGCGATCGTCTCAGGCATGGAGCGTTTCCTCCTGTCGGTCCACGGCGGTCGTCGGTACGGCAACCGGGTTGAGGAGCGTCCCGATCCCGGAGATCTTGATTTCGACCGTCTGACCGCCCGTGAGCGTGACGCCGTCGGGCGGGACGATCCCGGTGCCCGTGAGCAGCACGGTCCCCGGCGGCACCGGGTTGTCGCGGCACAGGAATTCGATCAGCTCGTCGATCGAACGGCGCATGCCGGCGGTCGAGGTTCGTCCCTCGAACACCAGCTCGCCCGCCGCACCGAGGATCCGCAGCCCGATGTCGAATGGCACGCCCCAGTCCAGCGGCACCAGCAGCGCCGGCCCGAGCGCGCAGGCGCCGGCGTAGATCTTGGCCTGCGGCAGATAGAGCGGGTTCGCGCCCTCGATGTCGCGCGAGGAGACGTCGTTACCGATCGTGACAGCCAACGGTGATTGGTGGTCCCCGAGCACGACCGCCAGCTCGGGCTCCGGCACCGTCCATGAGGCATCGGCGCGCGCGGCGATCGGGTCCCCCGGGCCGACGGTGCGTCGGCCGGCCGCGTCCTTGAGGAACAGTTCGGGGCGCTCCGCGCCATAGACGAGGTCGTAGACGTCGGCCGCCTGGCTCTCGTGCACGCGAGCTTCGCGGCTTCGCTCGTAGGTGACGCCGGCCGCCCATGTCTCGGGCGCCACGACCGGCGCCAGCAGGCTCCACGGGTCGGCCGGTGTGCACAGCTCCGGATCGAGCAGCGCGATCCGCTCCGTAGGCTCAGGCAGTTCGCCGGCTTGCAGCGTAGCCACCATGTCCTCGGCCTCAAGCACGCCCACCTCGTCACCGTCGAGGACACCGACCGCGATGCGGCCGTCGGGGCCGCGCAGCCGCACGAGCCGCAAGCCGGCGATCTCCTCGTTCATCGTCAGTACCCTCTCACGCGCGCATCGGTGCCGCAAGGCGGGCCGCGCGCCCCGATCAGTACGTGGCGCGGCCCCCGGAGAGATCGAACGTCGCCCCGGTCGAGAAGCTGCACTCCTCGGAGGCCAGGAACGCGATCAGCGCCGCCACCTCCTCGGGTTGTCCGACGCGTTTCATCGGGATCCGTTCGACCATGTACGCGATGTGCTCCTCGCTCATGTCGCCGAGCATGCCCGTCTGGATGACGGCGGGCGCCACGCAGTTCACGAGCACCCCGGTCTCGGCCACATCTTTGCCGATCGACTTGGTCATCGCGATGACCGCAGCCTTCGACGCCGAGTAGGCGGTGGCCATCGGGTTGCCCTCCTTACCTGCGATCGAGGCCACGTTGACGATCCGGCCGTAGCCCCGGGGGATCATCACGCGCGCGGCCGCGCGGTTGGTGAAGAACACGCCGTCGCAGTTGATGGCGAACACGCGATGCCACTCGTCATCGCCGACGTCGACGGTGCGCAGCGACTCGCCGCTCACGCCCGCCGCGCACACGGCGATGTCGAGTGGCCCGAGGTCCGCCTCGACCCGCTCGACCGCCCGCGCCACGTCCTCGGAGCGGCTCACGTCGCCGGTTATGGCCAGCACGCCTTCGAGTTCGCCGGACCTGAGGTCGAACGTGGCCACCCGGCCCCCGCCCGCCATGATCCGACGTGCCACCGCGCCACCGATGCCTCCGGTTCCGCCGGTGATCAGCGCCGTGCGCCCCGTGAAGTCGTAGCTGACGGCCACCGGGGCGGGAGTGTAGTGTCGCGGAGCAAGCCGCGAGAGGAGACCGAGATGGCGAGATCTGTGACGTTGTTCACCGGCCAGTGGGCCGATCTGCCGCTCGAGGATTTGGCGGCCAAGGCCGCCGGCTGGGGCTTCGACGGCCTCGAGCTGGCCTGCTGGGGCGACCACTTCGAGGTCGACCGTGCCCTGGCTGAGAGCGACTACGTGCAGGAGAAGCGGGCGCTGCTGGAGCGGCACGGCCTCGGCTGCTGGGCGCTCGGCGCGCACTTGGTCGGCCAAGCGGTGTGCGACCCGATCGACAGCCGCCACGAGGGCGTGCTGCCGCCCGAGATCTGGGGCGACGGGGATCCTGAGGGAGTGCGCCGCCGGGCTGCGGCGCGGATGCAGGACACTGCGAGGGCGGCGGCCGCATTCGGCGTAACGCAGGTCAACGGGTTCACGGGCTCGTCGATCTGGCACATGCTCTACTCGTTCCCGCCGAACGACTTTGCCGAGATAGACCACGGCTACAGCGATTTCGCCGAACGCTGGGGGCCGATCGTTGACGCGTTCGAGCGCGAGGGAGCGCGGTTCGGACTGGAGGTGCATCCGACCGAGATCGCGTACGACTTCGTGACCACCCGCAGGACGCTGGAGGCGATCGGGCATCGGTCGGCCTTCGGGATCAACTTCGACCCGAGCCACTTCGCGCACCAGTTCCTCGACTCGGCGGCGTTCGTCGAGGAGTTCGCCGAGCGCATCTACCACGTGCACGTCAAGGACTCGCGCAAGACGCTCGACGGGCGCCGATCGATCCTGGGGGGTCACCTCAACTTCGGCGAGCCTGAGCGCGGCTGGGACTTCGTGTCGCCCGGACATGGCGACGTCGACTTCGAGTCGTTGGTGCGGGCGCTCAACCGGGTCGGCTACGACGGCCCGCTGTCGATCGAGTGGGAGGACGCCGGCATGGACCGCGAATGGGGCGCCCAGGACGCGCTCGCGTTCGTGCGGCGGATCGACTTCGAGCCCAGCTCGTTCGTGTTCGACAAGGCGATGCAGCGGAGCGGCCGATGAGCGGTCCGGAGGTCGGTTTCGTCACGCAGGCCTCCGTGGGTCAAGTGGCCGACGTGGCCGAGATCGGCGTCGGCATGCTCGGCTATGCGTTCATGGGGAAGGCGCACTCGAACGCCTACCGAACGCTCGAGTACATGGCATGGCCGCCGCCCCTGCGCCCGGTGCTGGTCGCGATCGCCGGACGCAGCGAAGGCGCGGTGGGCGAGGCGGCCCGACGGTACGGATTCGCCTCGCACGTCACCGACTGGCGCGAGTTGATCGCCGACGATCGCGTGGCGCTGCTCGACAACTCCGGCCCCAACAACCTCCACGCGGAGCCGACCATCGCCGCGGCCCGGAGCGGCAAGCACGTGCTGTGCGAGAAGCCGCTCGGTCGAACCGCCGCGGAGAGCCACGACATGTGGCAGGCCGCTGCGCGCGCGGGCGTCAAGCACATGTGCGCTTTCAACTACAGGTTCGTCCCCGCGGTGCGGCTCGCGCGCGAGATGCTCGAGGCCGGCGACCTCGGCGACATTTACCACTTCCGCGGGCGCTACCTTCAGGAGTGGGGGAGCATCGACGCGGACCTGTGGCTGTTCGACGCGTCCGCGGCCGGCTCGGGAGCGCTAGGCGACCTCGGGGCTCACGTGATCGACCTGGCCCGCTTCCTCGTCGGCGAGATCTCGGAGGTGTCGGCGCTCACGGCGACATTCCAGCCCGGGCGCACCGTCGACGATGGCTTCGAGGCAGCGGTTTCTTTCGAGGGGGGCGCGATCGGGACGATCGAGGCCACGCGGTTCGCGCCGGGGCGTAAGAACGCGCTGACCTTCGAGATCAATGGGTCGGGCGGCTCGATCGTGTTCGAACTCGAGCGGCTTAACGAGCTCCAGGTTCACTTGGTGGACTCGCGGCCGGGAGCACGTGCCCAGGGGTTCCGCCAGGTCCTCGTGACCGAGGCCGATCACCCGTTCTGGCAGTGGTGGTGGCCCCACGGCCACATCATCGGCTGGGAGCACACGTTCGTGCACGAGATCCAACATCTGCTGCAGGCCATCGCCACCGATGGGGACGTGCGCCCCTACGGAGCGGACTTCGAGGACGGCTACCGGGCGGCCGAGGTGTGCGACGCGATCCTCCGCGCGAGCGAGAGCGGAAGGCGTGAAGCGGTCAGATACCGCTGAGCCAGGCGCGCTGCGCTTGGCGCAGGGCGTGGCTCGCCTCGGGACGGAGTCGGCGTTTGCCGTCCTGGCGCGGGCACGCGAGCTGGAGCGGCTCGGCCGATCGATCGTCCACCTGGAGATCGGCGAGCCCGACTTTCCCACGCCCGAGCACGTCGCGGCCGCGGGCATCGCGGCAATCAAGCGCGGCGAGACGGGATACACGCCGAGCGCCGGCCTCGCTGAGTTTCGCGAGGTGATCGCCGCCGAGCTGGGGCGAAGCCGGGAGATCGAGGTGGCGCCCGGACGCGTTCTTGTCGCCAACGGCGCCAAGCTGCTGCTGTTCCTCACGATCCTCGCTGTATGTGACCCGGGCGACGAAATCATCTATCCCGATCCCGGTTTTCCAATCTACGAGTCGGCGATCCGATGGGCCGGAGGCGTGCCGGTGCCGTTGCCGCTTCGCGAAGAGCTCGACTTCGGCTTCTCGTTGGAGGAGCTGAGCGACCGCCTGGGAAAGCGGACCAAGCTTGCGATCATCAACTCGCCGAACAATCCCACCGGCGGGGTCGTCCCGGCCGAGAACCTGCCGGCGGTCGCGGAGCTGATCCTCGACAGTCCCGCCTGGGTGCTGAGCGACGAGGTCTACCGGCAGATCGCCTACGACGGCGAGGTTGTGTCGATAGCGAGCCTGCCGGGGATGCTCGAACGCACCGTCCTGCTCGATGGGCTGTCGAAGACATACTCGATGACCGGTTGGCGCTGCGGCTATGCGGCGGTGCCTGAGCTATTGGTCGATCCGCTGACACGCTTGATCACCAACTCGGTCTCGTGCGTTCCCGCATTCGTTCAGGCTGCCGGCGTAGCGGCACTCACCGGGCCCCAGGACTGCGTGACCGCCATGGTCGAAGAGTTCCGTCACCGCCGCAACCTGGTCGTCGCGGGACTGAACGCCCTTCCGGGCGTCAGGTGCCGAACTCCGTGGGGAGCGTTCTACGCGTTCCCCGATGTCTCCGGAGTACCGATCGACTCACAGCGACTGGCCGACCGGCTGCTCGAGGAGGCCGGCGTCGCGCTGCTGGCCGGCGAGGGCTTCGGCGCTCATGGCGACAGGCACCTGCGGATCTCCTACGCCAATTCGCGCGAACAGCTTACGCTTGCGCTCGACCGGATTCGGGACTTCCTCAGCGACTAAGCCAAAGGGGTGCCAACGCGGCTCTTGAGAGCGTCCATTGTGGCCGTGGCCTCGCGCACCAACTGTCGACGGTCAAGCCCGACCAGCTCGCCGTTCCGCTTGCGCGGCTCGCCGTCAATGAAGACGGTGTCGACGTTCGCGGGTTGGGCGCACAGCACCACTTGACCGTCGGGAACGTTGAGTGGGGCCATGTTGAGATCGGTCGCCCGGATCAGGATTACGTCGGCAAGGGCGCCCTTCCGCAACGCACCCGTCATCCCGCCCAATCCCAGATAGGCGGCGCCAGCGGCTGTGGCCTGGTGCAGCACTTCCGAGGGCTGGAATGCTGACCCGTCATCCGCCTTGGCGCGCTCGATCCCGAGCGTGACACGCATCGCCGCGAACATGTCGGAGTTGTCGCTGGCGCCCATGGTGTCCATTGACAGCGCGACAGCAACGCCGGCGCGGGTCATCGCGAGCACCGGCGGCAGTCCCATGCCGCAGCGCAGATTGGAGAGGATCGAGATCGATACGTGGGTGGCTGACTCGGCCAGCCACCCGATTTCTTCTTCGTTCACGCGGATGCAGTGCACCA
>Ga0306920_100016912_pt1 | contig 10056 bp, 7 predicted proteins | sample flu12Cox44000170_FD_204666 | JGI IMG/M metagenome (GOLD analysis project Ga0306920, IMG submission 204666) | Lab enrichment of tropical soil microbial communities from Luquillo Experimental Forest, Puerto Rico - flux4day.12C.oxic.44.000.170 (v2)... | ecosystem: Environmental > Terrestrial >...
CAAAGTGCTGCAAGTCGGGTCGGAGCTGCTGAAGTCCCTCCTCGACATGAAGACCTGATCGCCTGCGGGGCGCTCCGTCGATCGCGATCGTCCGTAGGAACGGTCCCAGGGACGGTCCCCGCGCGCTCGTTGTCTAGCGCATGTTCCGGAAAAGCATGCCCTTGCGAAGGCGAGGGTGGATACCGGTTTTCCGATAAGAACATGCGCCAACGCAAAAGAAGCGGAGCATATTCCGATCCATTCGATCGGAATATTGCTCTAGCGTACCGCGACGATGAACAGGCGCGGGAACGGCAGCAGGACCTTGCCGTCGTAGCGAACCGGGTAATGCCGCTTGATCTCTTCCAAATAAGCGGCGACGAAATCCTTGCCCATGGCGGGATCGAGCGCCGACAGGAACGGACACAACGCCGAGCCCTTGAACCACTCGACGATCGCGGCGTGGTCCGCCATCACGTGATTGTAGATCGTGTGCCAGATGTCGAGCCCGGAGCATAAAGGTCGCAGCAAGTCGTAATAGGCGCCCGGCCGCGGCAGCTCTTCGCGCGCCGCATGATTGACCGCGCTGTTATTGGCCCATGGCCCGCGGCTCGCCACCTCGCGCATCGAGGCGAGCGCCGGCTCGTCGGTATTGTCGGGCATCTGCACCGCCAGCGCGCCTCCCGGCGACAAGCTCTCGACGAGCCGCCGCAGCACCGCGGGATGATCGGCAACCCACTGGAACACGGCATTGCCGAACAACAGATCGGTGCGCTCGGAGGGAACCCAGGTCGAGAGATCCGCCTCGACGAATTCGCATTTCGGCAACCGCTCGCGCGCCTGCTCGAGCATGGCGGGGGAGGAATCGAGCCCGATCACCTCGGCGTGCGGAAAGCGCGCCAGCAGAAGCTCGGTGGAGTTTCCGGGCCCGCAGCCCATGTCGACCACGCGCGCGGCACGCGCGAGCGGCACCTGCGCCAGGAGATCGCGCGGCGGGCGCGTGCGCTCGTCCTCGAACTTGAGGTACTGATTGGCGCTCCAGTCAGACATCGAAGCAACTCCTCCGAAGAATAGGCAGATTTGTCAGAGCGGGCGCTTCAGGACAGTGTCATTGCCGGGCCTGCGGCCGCGAAAGTGCATCAGGGCGTTTACGCCCGTCTTCGCGGGCTATGCGGTAAACGCCCTGATGTCCCGACGATCTCGCTCAGGAAAGCACAGTGCCAGCCTAAACGAGATGGCCGGAACATAAGGGCGTTTACGCCCGTCTTCGCGGGCTATGTCCGGCCATGACAATTGAGAGGATCCAGCCAAACCGAAAAGATGTTCAGCGCGTGAACTTCTTGTACTTGATCCGGTGCGGAATGGTCGAATCGGTGCCGAGGCGACGCATCTTATCGGCCTCGTAGTCCTGGAAGTTGCCTTCGAACCATTCAACGTGGCTGTCGCCCTCGAAGGCCAGCATGTGGGTCGCGATGCGGTCGAGAAACCAGCGATCGTGGCTGATGATGACGGCGCAGCCGGCGAAATCCTCCAGCGCCCCCTCGAGCGCCCGCAAGGTATCGACGTCGAGATCATTGGTCGGCTCGTCGAGCAAGAGCACGTTGGCGCCGGATTTGAGCATCTTGGCGAGGTGCACGCGGTTGCGCTCGCCGCCGGAGAGCTGGCCGACCTTCTTCTGCTGGTCGGCGCCCTTGAAGTTGAAGGCCCCGCAATAGGCGCGCGAATTGACCTCCCGCTTGCCGAGCTGGAGCTGATCGAGGCCGCCGGAGATTTCCTCCCACACGGTGGCCTTGTCGCTGAGCGCGTCACGCGACTGATCCACATAGCCGAGCTTGACCGACTCGCCGATTTTGATCGTGCCCTTGTCGGGCTTGTCCTGCCCGGTGATCATCCGAAACAGCGTGGTCTTGCCGGCACCGTTCGGCCCGATGACGCCGACGATGCCGCCCGCCGGCAGCTTGAAGGTCAGATTGTCGATCAGGAGATTGTCGGCGAAGCCCTTGGTGAGCCCCTCGAAGTCGATGACATTCTGGCCGAGCCGCTCCGCCACCGGAATGACGATCTGCGCCGTCTGCGGGTTGCGCTCGGAGGCCTGCTTGAGCAATTCCTCGTAGCGCTGGTAGCGCGCCTTCGACTTGGCCTGGCGAGCGCGCGGGCTCGCCGCGATCCATTCGCGCTCCCGCTCGAGCGTGCGCTGGCGCGCCTCCTCCTCGCGACCCTCCTGCTCGAGGCGCTTCTGCTTCTGCTCCAGCCACGACGAGTAGTTGCCCTGGTAGGGAATGCCGCGCCCCCGGTCGAGCTCCAGGATCCAGCCGGTGACATGGTCGAGGAAGTAGCGATCGTGGGTGACGATGAGGATGGCGCCCGGATATTTCTCGAGGTGGCCTTCGAGCCAGGCGACCGACTCGGCATCGAGATGATTGGTCGGCTCGTCGAGCAGCAGCAGCTCGGGCTGCTCCAAGAGCAGGCGGCAGAGCGCGACGCGGCGCCGCTCGCCGCCCGAGAGCGCCTCGACATCTGCATCCTCGGGCGGGCAGCGCAGCGCATCCATGGCCTGGTCGACCTTGGAATCGAGATCCCACAGACCTTTGGCCTCGATCTCGTCCTGCAGCCGCGTCATCTCGTCGGCGGTCTCCTCGGAGTAGTTCATGGCGAGCTCGTTGTAGCGGTCGAGCACCGCCTTCTGGGCGGCAACGCCCTCCATCACGTTCTCGCGCACGGACTTTGCGGCATCGAGCCGCGGCTCCTGCGGCAGGTAACCGACGCGCGCGCCCTGCGCGACCCAGGCCTCGCCGGTAAACTCCTGGTCGATCCCCGCCATGATGCGCAGCAAGGTCGACTTGCCGGAGCCATTGACGCCGAGCACGCCGATCTTGGCGTCCGGATAGAACGATAGATTGATGTCATCCAGGACCTTCCGGTTTCCCGGATAAGCCTTTGAAAGTCCATGCATATGATAGATGAACTGGTGGGCCATGAAACCGCCCTGCCCTCGCGGTTGGGCACGAGACGCGCCGGTTTGGGGAAATTCGCGGCTGATTTAGCGGCCGCGGCGCGGGAGGGCAAGCCATCGCGCCGATAAGTTTTGCCTGCACCGGACACCAGTCAGGCGAAGCGACCGGTTCGCCGCTTGGGCGTGAATGATCGGGGCGGCATCCTGCGCTTGCGCATTCGACCGTACGTCGCGGGAATAACCGTCCGGAAAGGATGATCTCAACCGCAACCAGGCCGTGAAACAAATTCGCACCAGATTTTAACGAATTGCGGCTGAATGTTGCCTCTGAACCCAGGCGCTTTGCAAGGCGACCAATGGGCGAGGCCGCATCGAACGGCCCAGGCGGCGGCAAACCGGCCGACAGGAGCGCGTTATGGCAAGGTCGAACGAGACGATTGGCGGCCCGGCAGCTCCGGTTCTGACTTCAGAGCTTGCCGATGTGCTGCGCCTCATCAAGTCGCTGTTCGACCCCTATCACCCGGAACGTCACTATATGCGCGGCCCCGGTCCCAAATGGCACGCCAAGCACGGCCGCGCCACGGTCGAGGCCCATCCGGCACCTGGCCTTTTCCACGCCGAAGCCTGAAATCTGAGAATCCTCTCGGGCCCTGCGCAAGCCGGGGTCCAAAAGCCGTACTCCCTCGATTGGCCGCGGCGTACGAGTTCCGGCCCAGCCGAAGTCGGATCCATCCTGGATCCATCCGACTTCTGTCACTTTGTCGGGTGGCCAAGTCGGCCAAGCCTCGCCCGCGATTGGCCAAGACGGCCCTGCGCATGGTTGCGGCCTCTCGCCCATTCCGGTTTTGCTATAGTGGCGGCCCCGCCCGCCTACCCCCGGAACATACCGACAGATCAGACTCAACGGGACAGATCGAATGGCAAAGCATCGCTGCGCAATTCTCGACGACTATCAGAACGTGGCCCTCGAGATGGCCGACTGGTCGAAGGTCGCGGGCGACCTCGACATCAAGGTGTTCAACGAGCCGCTCGGCCCCTCCGCCAGGGTCGCCCGCATGCTGCAGAGCTTCGCCATCGTGGTCGCCATGCGCGAGCGCACGCCGTTTCCGCGGGTGCTGATCGAGGCGTTGCCGGATCTGCGCCTCCTCATCACCACCGGCATGGTCAATCGGGCCATCGACCTGGAAGCCGCCAAGGAGCGCAAGGTCACGGTCTGTGGAACCGGGAGCTTCGGCAATCCGACGACCGCCATCGCCTGGGGGCTGATCCTCGAGCTCACCCGCCGGATCGGCCACGAGAATGCGCGGCTCAAGAGCGGGGCACCGTGGCAGAGTGTGGTGGGCCTCGACGTGGAGGGCCTCACGCTCGGTGTCATCGGGCTCGGCAAGCTCGGCCTGCGGGTCGCCGAGGTCGGCAGGGCCTTCCGCATGAAGGTCGCGGCCTGGAGCCAGAACATCACGCCGGAGCGCGCACAGGCGGCCGGTGTCGAATACGCGGCGACCCTGGAGGAGCTGCTGGCGAGATCGGACATCGTGAGCATCCACATTCCGCTGACGCCGAAATCGCGCGACCTGATCGGCGCCAAGCAGCTCGCTTTGATGAAGCGGTCGGCGCTGCTCATCAACACGTCGCGCGGTCCGATCGTGGAGGAAGCTGCGCTGCTTGCGGCCTTGCACGAGAAAAAGATCGCGGGTGGGGGCTTCGACGTCTATGACATCGAGCCGCTGCCGCTCGATCACCCGCTGCGCAAGCTCGACAATGTGGTGCTCACGCCGCATCTGGGCTACGTGTCGCAGCAGAATTACCGCGCCTATTTCGGCGGCGTGGTCGACGACATACGCGGCTTCCTCGACGGCAAGCCGGTGCGCCTCCTCACCGCGACCTGACGCAGGACGGCATCTGCCAGCGCATGTCCCGGAAAAGTGGACACCGGTTTTCCGATAAGGACATCCGCCACTCAAAATGAAGCTGAGCGTATCCCGTTTCCATTCGAACGGGATACGCACCTAGCGGCTTCGTTGCTCCCGTTGCCCGCCTATTTGACCAGACGCAGATTGGCCTCGCCGTCCGGCACGCCTTTGTGGTGCTGATAGTCAGCCAGAATACAGGCCGCAACATCGGCCCCGGGCATCGGCCGGCCGAAATAGAAGCCCTGTGCCAGGTCGCCGCCGGCCTTGGTGAGGAACGCCGCCTGCCTCGCCGTCTCGACGCCCTCCACGGTGACGCGCACGTTGAGCTCGCGGCCGAGCTTGATGATGGTCTTCACCACTGCCTCGGCGTCATGGCGCGATCCGTCGAACCCCTGCATGAAACTGCGGTCGATCTTGATCTTGTCGAACTGGAAGCGCCACAGATAACCGAGGCTCGAATAGCCGGTTCCGAAATCGTCCATGACGATGGCCACGCCCATCGCCTTGAGGGCCTGCAGCTCCTCCAGGATGGCCTCGGTATTGTCGAGCAAGAGGCTCTCGGTGATCTCGAGCTCGAGGCGATGCGGCGCCAGCCCGGTTTCCCTGAGCGCCGCCGCCACGGTGGCGCTGATGCCGCGGACCGCGAACTGCATGGGCGACAGGTTCACTGCGATGGTCAGGTGCTGCGGCCAGAGTGCCGCAGCGCGGCAGGCCTCGCGCAGCGCCCAGGCGGCGACCTTGTCGATCAGCCGCATCTCCTCGATGACCGGAATGAAAGTCGTCGGTTGGATCAGGGCGCCATCCTCGCCGGGCAGACGGAGCAGGGCTTCGAAGCCGACCAGGCTGCGGCTGGATATCTGGACCATGGGTTGGTAATGCAGCACAAAACGATCGTGCAGAACGGCGTCGCGGATCACCCGCTCGAGCCGAATGCGATCGAGCAGGGCGGCGTCCATCTCGGGCCGGAAGAAGCGGATGCAATTGCGGCCATCGGCCTTGCATTTGTAGAGCGCGAGATCGGCGCTCTTGAGCAACCGCTCGGCATTGTTGCCGTCGGACGGTGCCAACGCGACACCGATGCTCACGGTATGCGCCAACGAGCTCTGCTTGAATTGCAGGGGCGCGCTCAGGGCGCAGGCCAGCTGGTTGGCGAAATGCTCGGCCGCCGTCGGGCCGTCGATCTCCGCTTGGAGCACGGCAAACTCGTCGCCGGCAAGGCGCGCCATCACGTCCACGGGCCGTGCCACGGCGCGCAGCCGGTCGGCGATAGTGGTGAGAACGAAATCGCCGCCGTCGTGTCCGAACCGGTCGTTGATCTCCTTGAAACCGTCGATATCGATGTAGTGCACGGCGCAAACGGTGGCGCCGCCCGGCGCCGCAGCCAGGAACGCGTTCAGCTTTTCCACCAGGACGGCGCGGTTTGCCAGGCCGGTCAGGGCGTCGTGACGCGCCAGGAAGCGGATGCGCCTGTCTCCACGCTGTTTCTCGAGCGTGCGGCGGTATAGGGCGATCGCCGGAACCCCGAAGCACAGCGCCGAGAGCAGGCAAAGCGAGACAGCCGCGATCAGGAAGGCTTTGTGGACCCGATCCCGCTCCTGCGTCTGATCCACATAGGCCGCGACGATGGCGATCGGCACATCGCCGACCATCACCGGCACATAGGCGAGCGCGTAGAACGCCGGCAACTCGGGCAGGTGTCCTTCTTTGGCCTCGACCACGGGCCGGCCCGTGCTGCCGGCGCGCGCGGCGGCGGGGCTGAACTCCGACAAGGTGAGCAGCGAGATCTTGTCGCGGTCCGCCACCAGCTGCGAATATCCGGCCCGGTTGAAGATCTCATACCGGTGGACGCGGTCCGACTTTTGCGCCAACTGAAAGAACGCCATGCTGGCACCGGAAGGAAGCTCGCCGGCGGCGATCTGCTCCAGGTCGGCGATGCTCCGCGCCACGAAGGTCGCCCAGCTGCGGGCGTCCGAGGTGGCGCTTTCGTACAACAAATAGTCGGTGGTGAGCTTGACGGCGCCGAGCGTGCCGCCGATCAAGACCAGAAGCATGGCCAGGATCAGCGCGACATTGCGGCCGATCAACGTCGCGCGTCGCCCGCGTTTGCGACCAATCACAGTTGCCGCCGGACCCATGTTCCGCAACACTCCCGACGAACTTCGGGCCATCCAGATGAACGGTCCGCCGACTGCCGGGGCGAGACGGAACGTGGGTATTTTACAAACTTGGTCACTGCTTCCTGGACAGAATTACTCAAAGCCGCCGCAAATCTTCGGTCGCGGATCGTGTGCGGCATGGACATGCGGGCGCCTCAGTTTTCCGCCCGCGCTTTCGCGATCTCGGTTTCCACCAGGCTCAGCAAATGCTGGCTGCCCGGATTCTCCCCGCGCCACTTCTCGAACACGGCGTGAAACGCGGTGTCCAGCGCATCGAGCTCGGCACGGGGCGGCAAGATCACCCGGCGGTTGACGTCCGATTCGAGATCGGTCATCGCCTGAATGTTGTTGGTGTCGTAAACCTCGATGAAGCGGGCGGCCGCCCACTCTCCGCTGTATTTGCGGATCACCTGTTGGGCCCTCGCCGGCAAACCCTCCAAGCGCTTGCGGTTCATCACGAAGGCAAGCGGGGCCGCCCCCAGCGGCGCCGCATAGTGGAAGCGGGTGATACGCGAAACCCCGTAGGCGAAAAGCGAGTTCGCCGGCATCGTCGCGCCGTCTATGGTGCCGCGCCCGATGGCAAGCGCCGCCTCGTTGACCGGCATCAGCACCGGCGTCACCCCGATGGACTTGAGCGCGTTCCCCTCGACGAGATTATTGACGCGGAGAATCTTGCCGCGTACGTCCGCCAGCGTCTCGATGGGCGGGCGGGTGTTGATCATCAGCGGAAAATTGGCGCCGGCCGCGATCACGAAGTAATCCTCGTATCCGCGCAGCGCCCCGGCGGCCACCAGGCGCGTATAGACCAACGTGGCCTCGCGCAGATTTTGAAACAGCCCCGGGAACTCGATCACCCCGTTGTCGGGAAAGCGCTCCGGCGACAGGCTTGGATTGATCCAGGCCATGTCGGCCACGCCATCGAGCACCAGCTGTGCTTGGCGTGCATAGGAGCGCCCCAGTACGCCGCCGGTATAGGGTACGATCTCGATGGCGCCGTTCGATTCCCGGTTCACCGCGTCGGCAAACGGCTTGAGCACGGCGATGTAGGGCGGCTCCCGATCGGAGGAGAAGTATGCGAGCTTGAGCTTGATCGGCTCGGCGCAGGCCACGACCGGCAGCAGCGCGAATGCGATCGCGACGGCGGCGCGGGTGAAGTCATTGCGCATCGGATCTCCGATCCGGTTTGCCGGCTCGCGACACGGGCTTGCGCCAGACTCCAGATCTTCTCGTCCGGCAGAGACCGCGACTGATGCCTATCGGAGCGTCAACGTCTGGACAGCACGGCCGGTCGCATCCCACCGCGATGTTTAGTCGGCAATGATGTCGATTCCCTTTACACAGCGAACCGCCGGGAATGAGGGAAAGTACGGCGTTTCGACTGCAGAGCACGCGCGCGGGCACGCCCGGGTGCCGCGCACTTCATTAACCATGCGAGACAATGCGCTTGGCGGCACGGAGCGGTTTCCGCTGCCGTTCGTTCATGGATTGCTCGGGACGCGCTATTTGCGCTGACGCATGTCCTCGCGTCGGCGCAACGGCACGCTCGTCCGCGATATGCGCGTCAGCGGGTGCGTACGGGCGACGGTGGGGCGAGCGGTGCCTGCTCGATACCGGGCCGCCCCGCGGCCGATCCCACTGCAGTCGATCCCACTGCGGCCGCCTGCGCGGTGTCTGCCGGCGTGCCCGGCAACACCACGACGCGTGTTCCAACCTGGACGCGGCCGTAGAGGTCGGTGACGTCATCGTTGGTGAGGCGGATGCAGCCGGACGACACGAAGGTGCCGATGGTCGAGGGCTGGTTGGTGCCGTGGATGCGGTACTCGGTCTTGCCCAGGTAGAGCGCGCGCGCCCCCAGCGGATTGCTTTCCCCGCCGGCCATGAACCGCGGCAGATACGGCTGGCGTTCGATCATCTCGGCTGGCGGATGCCAATCGGGCCACTCGGCCATGCGCGAGACGCGTTCGGTGCCCGACCAGGTAAAGCCTTCGCGGCCAACCCCGATGCCGTAGCGCATCGCCTTGCCGTTGCCGACCACGAGGTAGAGATAGGTGTGGGGCGTATCGATGATGAGCGTGCCCACCGGCTCCTTGGTGCGGTACTCCACGATCGTTCGGCGGAACTGCGGCGGCAGCTGCGCCGGCCCGGTTTCGGGCTGGTAGTCGGGCGGAAGTGATGTGATGGCTTGGTTAGGCCCGATCGCCATGGGCGGGCGTGTTCCGCCCTCCGGGACCTGCACGCCGTAGCCCTGCGGATTGCCATAGGGCGGGGGTGGCGGCGGTGCGTAAGTGTCCGCTTCCGGCGGATAAGTGCCACGCGCACTGTCCTGTGGGCCTTGGACGCTCTGCGGCGGCCGGGGCGGAAACCCGTAGGTCCGCGGCGGTCCAAGCGCATCCAAGTCGTCGTCGTCCTCGACCTGCACCGGCGGTGGCAATTGCCGATGGGAATAGGCCTGGCCAGGATAAGGCTGGACCGGAAAGGTCCCGGGAGGCGGCGGATAAGGATAATATTGCGCCCGTGCCGATCCGCCCGGAAGCACAAGGCCGATCACCACAGACCCGACGAGCAGCACGCTCGCCGCACGAGCCACGCGCAAGAGCATCCCCCCTCCTCGCACCGATCCCACTAGCCTGACTATGAGCCCAAATCACCCAGGATCAAGGCACATTCAAGACCATGCTCCAAAAAAATGTTCAACTCCTTGATATCGCGTCGTGATCGGACGACCGGATGCAGATGGGCTTTACCCGGCGGGGGCGCGGACGAGCCGCGAGCCCGCGCATTATCCCTCGGGATTCATCTCGCCCGAAGTGGCGAGCAAGCCGGCGAACAAGACCTCGACCGCGGGCGCGGCGAAATCCATGGCGCAGCTCACCGCATAGGCGCCGACATTGGCTCGCGCCGCTTCGGCAACGGAGGGCGCGACTTGCCCGAGCGGCGTGGCGCGGAGGAGGCCGTACATGGCTTCCTGCTGCAATCTCTCGGCTTCGAGCTCGACCGCCTTGATCCGGGTGCGGAAGGCTTCCGCGTCCCCTGCCTCGACCAATGCCTGCGGCGATTT
>Ga0306920_100016913_pt1 | contig 10056 bp, 10 predicted proteins | sample flu12Cox44000170_FD_204666 | JGI IMG/M metagenome (GOLD analysis project Ga0306920, IMG submission 204666) | Lab enrichment of tropical soil microbial communities from Luquillo Experimental Forest, Puerto Rico - flux4day.12C.oxic.44.000.170 (v2)... | ecosystem: Environmental > Terrestrial >...
AGGCTTATCTCTATGCGCGGCTGTCGCCTCTGAAGCCGTAAGAACGTGCTGCATCGATCGCGCCGGATGGGGATGATCCCATGAGGCGACGGGAGATTTTGACGTCGTCGGGCATGGTGGCCATCCCTTATTCACGGCCCACCTTCGCTCAAGGACGCTTGCCAGTTGTCGCGGTGCTCGTATCCAACACAGCCGACCAGGCGAGGGACAGGATTGACGCGATCCGCAAGGGCTTGCAGGAGGCGGAAGCGGTCATGACCGACCGGAACAAGCGTCAGAATTTATCCAAGAGATTGCCGACGACTGCCTCTCGCTGAATCTCGACACGTTCCCTCGTCAGTATCGCATCGGGCTCAACTTGGTCAGTCCGAATATGTCCGACAAGCCGGTCGCGATGCGGCGATCGGGTGTTTCGCGCCCTCTTCACGCGCCCAGTTCACTCAGCAAGTCCGCCGCCTCCGCCAGATCGCGCGTGTCGAAACCTTCCGTGAAGCGACCAAAGGTGGGTGCGAGCGTGTCGACTGCTTGCTGCTTCTCGCCCCGCTCGGCCAGGAGTCGCGCCAGATCGCGCGAGGCGCGCAGCTCGAGCGAGAGCGCCTTTTGTTGCCGTGCAAGCTCGAGAGCCCGTCGCAAATCTGCCTCGGCACTTGCGGGCTCGCCGCCCTCGACACGCATCGAGACCACTGCCCGAGTGCGATAGAGCTCGGCGGCGAATGCTTCGTGATGTCCGCGCGACTGGGCTGTGAATGCTTCTGCCATTCGTTTTCTGGCTTCGTCTGTCCGTCCGGCTCGCGCATAGGCTTCGGCCGCGATGCCGAGATGGAACGATTCATACCGGCCAGCGCCGATTTGAAAGGCTTCGTGCAGGCCGGCCTCGATTTCTGCGAGGCCAAGCGCGGCATCCAGCTGGGACAGCGCCCAGCCGAGATGAATGCGACTCCAGGCGTGCCACAATGCCTGCGTCACCTCCTCGGCGAGCCTTATGGCTTCGCGCGCCGCGCTCTCGACCTGCTCCGTCCGGCGCAGCCAGACATTCGTCATCGTGCCCATACACAAGACTAGGCCCGTTGTGTTGGCGTGCTTGAACTCCCGGGTCCAACGCAGATTGTCCTCGAAAGTCTGCGCAGCTTGATCGGGAAGACCCAGGTGCCAGAGATTCCAGGCTTTGTAGTTTGCCGAAGAGGCGCGCGGATCATGGCCAAACCGATTGGCGAGATCCTTGTGCGCAACAGGGTCGTAGCTGTCGAGGCCCCGTTGCACGAGCACGAGCGACTCCTCGAAGCGGCCCTCGTAAAACCGCTCTAAGCCGAGCATTCGCAGGCCGATGAGACGAGGGCCAATATCGGGCTGAGAGTCGGCGAGCTCCGCGTAGCGCTCCGCGAGATCGCGAGAGCCGGTGCCGGCAATATGGTGGCCGGCCCAGAGGCCGAATACTGCCGGTAGTTGCAGCCCGACTTCTCCGATCTTGTCGGCGAGACTTCGCGCTGCCTCGAAAACCTGCAGCGTTTGCCGCGCCTGATAGCCCTGATTCGCGATGAGCGCCTGACCGAGCTGGAGCTGAAGACCTTGTTCGCGTCTTTTCCACTGCAGTCCATCGCCCATTGCCCTGCACAACCGCAATCCATTCTCGAGATGCGCAATAGCTTCCTTGTAAGCGGGCCGAAGCAAGGCTTGGCGCCCGGCGGCCTCCCAATAATCAAGAGCCCGCTCCGCGAGGCCGGCCGCTTCGGCATGCTGCGCCTTTATCTCTGGAGCCGCATCACCGCTGGCCTCCAGCACGTCGAGGAGGCGCGCATGCAGAACGAGGCGCTTGGCCTTGAGAAGACTCTCATAGGCGGCGTCGCGAACGAGAGCGTGCTTGAACAGATAAGTCGCCTCGGGCGCTGTGCCGCGCCGAAAGATCAGCTCGGCTTCGACGAGCTGTCGCATGGCTTCGGACAGCTCCTCCTCCCCGTGAGGGGCGAGCGCCGCGATCGTACGATGGTCGAAGCTGCGGCCGATGACAGATGCGATTTGTGCGACCTCTTTGACCGGCTTCAGCCGGTCCAATCGTGCCATCAGCGAGTCATGCAATGTGGTCGGGATTGCGAGCGCGCTCAGAGGCTCGTCGAGACGATAGCCATCGAGATCCTCATGTAGGACACCGGACTCGATGACCGCCTTGGTCATCTCCTCGACAAATAGCGGCACGCCATCGGTCTTCGCCACGATTTCGTCGATCAAAGGCTCTGGCAAATGCTTGTTGCCCGCGATGCGGGCGATGATCGAGCGCGTGCCGTCGCGGCTGAGCCGGTTGAGCGTCAATCGGGTGACCAGAGGATGACTGGCGAGCGAGGAAACCAGCGTCGGCCGCGCCGTGATGAGCGCGAGCAGACGAATACCCGCGACCCGATCGAGCGCGGACTCGATGAGCTCCATCGTCGTGGGATCGATCCAGTGCGCGTCCTCGATCACCCAGAGCACGGGCTTCTGGCGCGCGAGGCCTGTCAGTTGGTCGAGCAGGAGCGCGAGCGTGCGGTTGCGGCGCCGTTGCGGCGACAAGGTGAGCGCGCCGTAGCGGGCAGAGCCATCGATGCCCATCAAGGCTGCCATCACGGGCGCGGCATCGCCGCTCTCATCCTTGGCCTCGGCCAGCAGCGCCTCGAGCCGATTCAGACGGCGCCCCGGATCGTCATTCTCGGCAAAGCCGGCCGCATGGGCGATCTGCTGAATGGCGGGATGAAGCGCGCTGTCCGTGTGATACGGGGAGCATTGATAGCGGATCGCAAAGTGAGGCTCGTCGCTTAACGCATCGACCAGGGCCTCCGAAATCCGTGACTTCCCGATCCCCGCCTCGCCGCTGAGCAGGACGAATTGAGCGTCGCCTCGCCTGGATTGTCGCCAGCGCTCGATCAGGAAGGCGAGCTCTTGATCACGGGCGACGATCGGCATTAGGCCGGCCAGCTGCCTCGCGGCAAAACGAGTCTCGAGGGAGCGCTCGGCGACGACTTCGAAAACGGGCGTGGGCTCCGCGATCCCCTTGAAGCTCCGGATCCCGATCTCCCGAAGCGTGAACAGATCGCCTATCAGCTGGCGGGTGGTATGAGCGATCAGCACAGTGCCCGGCTCGGCTGCGCTTTGCAGGCGCGCCGCGAGATTGGGCGGGCCGCCGACGACCGACCGTTCTTGCGCCGCTCCCTCCCCGATGAGATCGCCGACGATCACGATGCCTGACGCAATCCCGATCCGCGCCTGAAGGGAAATCCGGTCGGTTGTCTGCACATGCGCGATCGCTTGCGTAACCGCCAATCCGGCTCGAACGGCTCGCTCGGCATCGTCCTCATGGGCCCTGGGCCAGCCGAAATAGGCGAGCACGCCATCGCCCATGAATTTGGCGATGTGGCCCTCGAAGCGCATGAGCTCCCCGGCGACCGTGTTCTGGTAGCTCCGGATGATCTCGCGCATGTCCTCGGGATCGAGCTTCTCGGAGAGTGCGGTCGAATCGACGAGATCGATGAACATCACCGTAAGGTGACGGCGTTCAGCCTCGATCGGGCTCGGCGATCCGTCTGCTCGAGGTGCCAAGTCCTCGCCTGAGTGGCTTTCGGTCGCCGGTGCGGGCCTCGCTCTCATGGTGGCGACGGCGGAAAGTATCTTGCGTCGATGACCGATCGACACAACTCCGAGTGCGTCGAGGTCTTCAGCTGTCAAATTCGGCAGCACATCGGAATCGATATCGTTTTCGCGGAACGCCTGCTCATAGCGCTGCAGCCGGAGGGCAGCGAGCCAAGCCTTGATGTCCACCTGCATCCCCTATTCATCGGAAGGGGCTTTTGACGGGTTCCGCCCAGCTTTAGCGCGGCCGGTGCCGACTGTCATGCTCTTACGGGTGGGAGATGCTCATACACGCTTGTCTGCGCCACAGCGCATTATAAGCTGAGTTCGATCCATTTAAAGTTCACGTCCATGGTCGAGCACATGCCTCGCAATCTGACGCTCTCCCGCGGGCTTCGACCGTGCCGGCGAGGCGATCGAGTAAGGCCATGCGCTTCCGGTTGTGTGCCCTAAGCCGTAAAGTGACAACCCCCTCCGACTTCCGCAATGGGGGTGGGAAGCGGTCAGGGCCGACGGGAACACCGCATCTCGATGGCTGCTCCCGCCGCCTTCCGAGACTTCGGCCCCCAGTCAGAAGCAATGGCCCGCATAGCTGCCGTCGATCTCGGTCAGCAAGCCATGCTCGTCCGGGCGCCAGACGATGCGGACGATCTTATTGCAGAGCAGCCCGCGGCGAACGAAGCTCGCGGATCTCGGCTCGCCGGCGCGCTGCCATCCCGGTGCGAAGCCTTCAGCGTCGAGATAGTCGATCAGCTTCGCCTCGGCTGAGCCGATCGGGAATAGTGCATGAATTCTCTCATCGATCTGCGCGCTGAATTCCGGCTCGTTGCCGGTGAGCGCAACGGCGATCGTCGGCAGAGCACGGTTATCGGAAGCGATGAGGTAGGCACCCGTCACGACGAGAACGGCAACGAGCGGCCAGAGCAGGAGGCGGATCAATCGGCACTCTCCAACAAGCGAGAGGAGGCTTCCTCCGGCGCGTGGCGCTCATCGCGGGTCGCTGGCGCTGCGCCGCGGAAGAGCCAGCCCGCGAAGCCCGCACCCGCAACGGTGCCGATGATCTGCGCCGCCACGAATCCTGGCGCATCCGCGTGCGCGACGCCCGAGATTGTATCCGTGAAGGCTCGCCAATGCCGGTAAGCTTCCGCCGCGGCGGAATCGCAAACCGTGACGATGAAATCCATCGCGGGCGCCTCCGGCGTGCTGAACTCGCTCCAGCTCTTGGGGTGCAAGGAGCTCGTGTCATAACCGAGTTCCCCTTGGAGCGCGATGACATGCGGATTCGCTTTCGCCTCCGGGGCGCTGTGATCTGAGTCTCTGCTTCAAGATTTGGCGCTTCCCCGGTACCCCTCATTAGCGCCCTTAATAATGGTCATCCGAGATGCTAATCCCGATCAATGGCCCAGAAATTTCCGTTCGACCTCTGGCAGCTGCAGATCTTCAACGCCGTCGTGGTGGCGGGCGGGCTCACCAAGGCGTCGCGTGAGCTCGGAATCAGCCAGTCGGCCATCTCGCAGGCGCTGGCGAATCTCGAGGAAGCGATGGGCATCACCCTCATCGACCGCACCACGAGGCCGCTCCAGACGACGACCGCAGGCCGCCTGCTCGCGGAAAGGTCGCAGGCGCTTTTGCAGGATGCGCACGAGCTCGAGGCCATCATGCGCTCGACCTCCTATCATTCGGCGCCGGTGCTGCGCATCTCGATGATCGCCTCGCTCACGACGACGCTCGGCACGGAGCTCGTCAAGGAGCTGACCAAGAGCGTCAAGCGATGCGCGCTCTTCGCGAATCTCCGCGGCGTGAGCGAGGAGCAGTTCAACAGCCGCGAGATCGATATCTTGATCGGCGTCGACATGTTGAAGGACGCCGACGGCGTCCAGTCGATCCCCCTCGTCCATCGAGCCCTATGTGCTGGCGCTGCCGGGGGAGTGGGATATCGAGGTCAACTCGCTCGCGGATCTCAGGGGCCTGAATTTCATCCGCCACACGCATCGCACCAGCGCCGGACGCCAGATCGAGCGGACCATCCGGCAGTTAAGGCTCGATTTTCCCAGGAACTTCGAGAGCGACACGGTCGACACCATCGCCTCGATGATCGCGGGCGGTCTCGGCTGGTCGATCACTACGCCGCTCATGGCCCTGCAGGTGCAGGATCGGTTCCGTGGCGTCGTCCTCAAGCCACTGCCTCGCGTCAAGGCGAGACGGCGAATCGACCTCTATGCGCGCAAGGCCGAGCTCGGCCCGATCCCGCAACGGGTCGCCCATGAGCTGGCGCATCTGCTGCGAGCCAACATCCTGCCTCGCCTGCGGGACTTCCTTCCCTGGGTGGCGGCCGATTTCCTGGTCATCGAACAGCCACGTGATGGCCTGTGAGCCTGGATTTACAGGAATTAGTGACGTCGAACGAACGCATTAGATTTTCTGATTGAGGTTGTTCCCACGGCCGATCGCGCCGCAATGGGGCGAGGACCGGTCCGGCCGGGCCGAGTCGCCGCCGCCACGCACGCCACGGGCCCGCCATGCCGCCAGAACTCGCCGCGCTCCGCAACGCATTGTCGCGCCAGATCGACGAGCGCAAGGACGAGATCATCGCGCTCCTGCAGCGCTTCCTGCGCGTCCGCAGCGTCAATCCGCCGGGCGATATGCGCGAGGCCGCCGATTTCGTCAGATCGCTGCTTGATCGCTTCGGCGTGCCCCACAAGACCCTGGCCTTGAAGGAGGCGATGCCGAACATCATCGGGCGCTGGGATGCGCCACGGCCGGGGCGGCACCTCGTGCTGAACGGGCATATGGACGTGTTCCCGGTCACCGAAGACCATCTCTGGGCCGCCGACATCGTCGGTGACAGGATCGTCGCGCGCGGCGCTTCCGACATGAAGACGGGCACGCTCGCCTCCATTCTGACCTATGCGTATCTGCACGCCTATCGCGAGAGCCTCTCGGGCGCGCTGATACTCACCGTCGTTTCCGACGAACAGTCGGGCGGCCGCTATGGCACCAAGTTCCTGTTCGACGTCCATCCGGACGAGGTGGTCGGAGATTGCTGCCTCAACGGCGAGCCGAGCGGCCTCGGCAATATCCGCTTCACCGAGAAAGGCACGCTGCGCTTCTCGCTCGAGGCGAAGGGGATCGGCGGCCATGGCGGCTATCCGCATCGCGCCTCGAACCCGGTCGAGACGATCTGCAAGCTCGTTGCCCTCATCTATGAGCGCTACCATATGCGGCTTGCCGACCTGCCGCCGGATGTCGAGGCGATCCTCAAATCGCCGGAGACGATCGCGGCGGCGGATGCCAATCTCGGCTTGGGCGCGGCCGATATTGCGCTGAGGATCACGGTGAATGCCGGCATGATAGCGGGCGGCCTCAAGGCCACGCAGATCCCGACCGGCTGCATCTCTCATCTCGATATGCGCATTCCGATCGGCAGCGATCGCGATGCGATCCGCCGCGATCTCGAAGCGCTCGCGGCGCAGCATGGCTGCGCCATGGCCGTCAACGAGGACCATAGCTACCCGGCGAGCATCACCGATCCGCATGGCGAGATGGCGAACATCCTGCGTCGCAACATCAAGGAGCTGCTGCACCACGATGCACCGCCTGTCGCGAGCCTCGGCGGCACCGATACGCGCTATTGGCGCTGGCGCGGCATCCCCGCGATCATCTGCGGCCCCTCGCCGAAGAGCATGGGCACGAACGAGGAGCATGTCACGCTCGAGGAAGCCCTGGCGGTCGTGAAGCTCCAGGCCCTTTGCGCCTTCGACTACCTCGCCGCAGTGCCGTCCATCGGCCGGACCGCCGGCTGAAATGCTGTCGATGTCCCTGAAAGCGCGGTCGTTCGAAGAGCCGGCCGCAGGCCGGCGGTCCGACGAGAGCGCCAGGGGCTGCACGAATCCGAAACCGCAACCGGAGAGACGGATCATGAAGGCATCGATCGCCGCGCTCGCGGCAAGTCCCTTGCTGACGGCTCCTTTGCTGACGGCAACGCTTGCGCTCGCGACGCCGGTCGTGGCGCAGACGCTGCAGGAGAGTACCGTGTCACCGGGCACGCCCGTCATCGGCACGACGCCCAACTATCCGCCGGTGACCTTCAGGGACGCTGCCACCAACGCGCTGACTGGCTACGACATCGACATCGGCAACGCCATCGGCGCCGCCCTCGGCCTCAAGGTCGAGTGGCAGGAGACGAGCTTCGAGCAGTTGATCAGCTCGGTCGCGACCAGCCGGATCGATCTGATCCTCGGCGGCATGAACGACCTGCCCTCGCGCCGGGATGTGGTCGATTTTGTCGACTATATGAAATCCGGCGTCCAGTTCTTCATCCAGGACAAGCGTGCCGCCGAGCTAAAGGACGCGACGGATCTCTGCGGCAAGACGGTCGGCGCCAGCCGGCGGACGAATTTCCCGAAGGACATCACTGCCTGGAGCGACGAGCATTGCGTCAAGGCCGGCAAGCCCCCGATCCAGATCCTCGGCACCGAAGGCTCAGCCGATGCGCGCGCCCAGCTGCGCCAGGGTCGCATCGATGCCGCGGCGCAAGGCAATGAAAGCCTGCCCTATCTGATGAAGCTCGATCCGGGCACCTACAGATTGCTCGGCGAGCCCTTCGCCTTCACGAAGCAGGGCATCGGTGTCTCCAAGACGAAGCCGGAGCTGCGCGATGCCGTCGCCAAGGCCCTGAAATCGCTGCTCCAGAACGGCGCTTACAAGAAGATCATCGACGCCTACGGCGTCCAGCCGAGCGCGATCAGCGCTTTGACGGTGAATGACGAGCCCGCGAAATAGGTGCCTTCCTTCTCCCGCAAGCGGGAGAAGGTGCCCCTTGCGTCAGCAAGGGGCGGATGAGGGACGCCGGGGACGCCTGTGAACGTCCCCCCGCCAAGATACGCAATTGATCTACATCAAATCAAAGTAAGGCGGTCTGCGGAATCTGAATCATCTGGACGAGCTGCCTTCACGGCCTCAACCTTGGAGCTCAACGATGAAGTTCGCGATTCCGCTTTGCGTGCTGTCGATGCTGGTCGCTGGCGTCGCACAGGGTCAGGTCGAACTGAAGACCTATCAGGACGCCAACGGCAATATCGACGTCCAGAAACTGACCTGCGCGCAATTGGCCGGTACCTTCCAGGAGGACGCCGACTTCCTGACCGTCTGGTACAGCGGCTGGTACAACGGCTTGGCGAATTACAGCAAGTTGAAGGTTGATCGCGCCAAAGAGATGGAGCATCGCGTGATCGTCTACTGCAAGGCCAATCCGGATGTGAAGATCATCAAGGCGATGGATATCACCATCAAGCAGATGCGCAAGGAAGCCGGAATCAAGGTCGAAGACGAGAAATAGGGCGATCTCATCAAAGCGTGATCCCGCTCCAACTGAAACGATTCCAATCGCGATCGGAGAGAAAAAATGCGCAGCTCAGCCACGACATATCGGGGCAAAATCGTCAGGGCGCTGCTTGGCCGGATGGATTGGCGCATAGCGCTTGTCGCGGCGGCGGCGTTGACGGCTTCGGCTTCGGCGCCGAGAGCACAGGTCGAGCTGAAAACCTACGCCGATGCGAAAGGCTATCTCAATGTGCGGGCGCTCACCTGCGCGCAGCTCGCCGGCACCTTTCAGGAGGACGCTGATTTCCTCGGCGTCTGGTATAGCGGCTGGTGGAATGGCCGCCTGAAGCGGCACGCAATCAATGTCGATCGCACGAAACAGGGCATCCACGAAGTCATCGTCTACTGCAAGGCCCATCCGGACACGAAGGTCGTCGACGCGGTCGATGCCTATGCGAAGAAGGTTCGGGCAGGCAGCAAATAGATCGCGCCGACCCGGAGAGCTTGCCCCGCCTTCTCCCGTCTACGAGAGAGAGAGAGAGAGAGAGAGAGAGAAGGTGTCACCACGCAGTGGCGACGGCTGAGGGGCGCAAGGTTTTTGCTTAAAGGTCTGGCACGTCAACAGCGCCCTTTGTGTCCGCCCTCACTATGTTCGGGCACCTTCTCCCGCATCGCGGGAGAAGGGAGGCAATTCACGCTTCATTCATCACCGCATCATCTCGCGCCGACTTGTTCGCGTATTGCGCCCCAATTCGCGCCCGCAGGTTGTGGGAACACCCGAAATTAACGGTTCCTCCCTATCGTCCCGGCGCAAGGGAGAGGTGAGCTATGCGTGCCTTGTCGTGCCGTGAGGAGGAGCGCCTCTCCGCAATTCATAGCCTGGGCATCCTTGATAGCCTTCCCGAGCCGCAATTCGATGCGGTCGTGCATCTGGCGCGCGACATGTTCGATGTGCCGATCTCGACGATCTCGGTGCTCGACCGCGACCGGCAATGGTTCAAGGCCAAGAGCGGCATCGAGGCGCAGGAAACCGACCGCGAATCCGCCTTCTGCAACGTCACCGTGCTCGGCGACCGGGCTTTCGTGGTCGAGGATGCGCATCGAGACAGCCGCTTCGCCTCGAGCCGCCTCGTCACGCAG
>Ga0306920_100016915_pt1 | contig 10055 bp, 10 predicted proteins | sample flu12Cox44000170_FD_204666 | JGI IMG/M metagenome (GOLD analysis project Ga0306920, IMG submission 204666) | Lab enrichment of tropical soil microbial communities from Luquillo Experimental Forest, Puerto Rico - flux4day.12C.oxic.44.000.170 (v2)... | ecosystem: Environmental > Terrestrial >...
CTGTCTTATCTTGTAGGGCGGGCGCCCGCGCCCCTCGAAATAGATGCGCGCCTGCACCTCGGCGATGATCCCGAGCAACAGAAAGAGCACGCCTGACAGGCCGAACGTCGCGGCGAGTAACGGCAACGGCGTCTGGATCAAGGTGACGTCCGAAGCATATTTAAGGGCCAGCGCCCAGCCGAAGATGCCGAGCGCGAACACCAGGAGGCCGAGGCCGAGCTTGCCGAAGAACTGGATCGGCCGGTCGAAGGCGCGGTCGATAAAGTAGACGATCAGCAGATCGAGCACGACCCGCGCGGTGCGCCCGATCCCGTATTTCGAGCGGCCGCAGCGTCGCGGATGATGGGCGACAGCGAGCTCGGTGACGCGCGCTCCTTCCCACGCGGCATAGATCGGGATGAAGCGGTGCATCTCGCCGTAGAGGCGGACATCCTCGACGACCTCGCGGCGATAGGCCTTGAGGGTGCAGCCGTAATCGTGCAGCGGCACCCGCAGCAGGGTCGAGATCAGCCAGTTGGCAACGACCGAGGGGAGCCGGCGGGTCAGAGCGCTGTCTTGCCTCGAGGAGCGCCAGCCGGAGACGACGTCGTAACCCTCGGCGAGCTTGGCGATGAGCCGCGGGATGTCGGCCGGATCGTTTTGCCCGTCGGCGTCCATCGCGATAATCACGTCGCCCGAGCTGCTCTGAATCGCCGCCATCAGGGCGGCGGTCTGGCCGTAATTGCGCGAGAGATGCAGCACCCGGACCCGCGGATCGCCGCGGGCAAAGGCGTCGAGGGCAACTGCCGAGCCGTCGCGCGAGCCGTCATCGGCAAAGATGATCTCGGCCGCTTGCGGCAATCGGTCGAGCGTGTCGGCGAGCGCCCGATACAGTTCGGGCAGCGCGCCCTCTTCATTATAGACCGGAATGACGACCGAAATGTCCATCTCGCCCTGTCGAGCTGCTGGTGCCCCGTTATTCGCCATGAGCTCATAAGAAAGCCTTAAGAATGCGGCGTTAGCAGCTCGCGAGCGGTTTTCCCTGTGCACCGGGAAAATACCGGGAACGCATCGATTTCGCGCCGTTCAGCGTCGAAATTTCCACCGCGAAGCCATTGATATTGCTGCAAACCTTAGGGCAAATTCAACAAGCGACCGAACAGGGAGTTAAATCGGCCGAACAGGGAGCTAAGTCGGCCGAAGAAGGAATCGGCCGAACCGGCGATCAGCGCCGCGGCCGCCGCGGGCGGGAGGACCGCGGGCTGCGGTATTGCTGCAGCCGGGTGGCGCGCAAGCCGGGCAGACCATGGGTGTCATAGGCACGCTGCCAGGCGCGGAACTCTTCCTCGGTCAGCTGGTAGCGGCGGCAGGCTTCCTCGAGGGTGATCTTGCCGCTTTCCACGGCGGCGACCACCGCCGCCTTGCGGCGGACCACCCATCGTCTCGTATTAGCAGGCGGCAACTCACCCATGGAACGTGCTCGGATATGTCCCCATGTGACAATCTAAACGGCCGGCGCCCGCGCTGCCCAGAATGATCGTTCCTGCACCGCCTGGCGCTGCCGTCGCGCCTGGGCGCGGGCGGCCGCGTAGACCTCCAGCGCGGCGCGGTCTTGAGGGGCAATGGTGCCCTGGGTCGGCAAAGCGCAGGCCGTCGGACAGCGCGTAACACCCTTGGTCCGGATGAATGCCGCGACCGCGGCCTCGTATTCCTGCTGACCCATGTTCCCCATCCCTCCTGCCAGGCGGTGCGACATTTTCGGGGAGTTGCCCGAAATGTCTCCCGTGCTGGTTTTAATTTCACCCGAAAAGGCGAATACTTCCAGCATATTTATGTTTAATACGATTGAATTCGTGGTTAAGTGTCGGTTTTGTCGCGAACGTCGCCCGGTCGGGGCCGCGCCGGCCGTCGGGCCGCGTTCCTCCCGGTCTCCGGCGTCCCCACGAAAACGCCGCGAAAACGGCAGCAAGGCCCAGGCGATTATCCGGTCCTTAACAAGTGCGCATCAGGCTACACCGACGATGACCGTGCCTGTTGCGCTGCACCTTATTCCTCTCGCCGGGTTCGCCGGTCTGATGGCGACCTCCGCCATTGAGGATTTCCGCCGGCTGATCATCCCGAACGGATTGGTCGTCGGCTTGTGCGTTCTCTGGCCGCTTCACGTCGCGACCGCGCCGATGCTGACCCTGGGGGCGGCCGGCATCGCCATGCTGTGCGCCGCTGCTGTCTTTGTGGTTGGCGCCCTATTGTTCTCGCGCGGCCTGATCGGTGGCGGGGATGTCAAGCTGCTCGCCGCCGCGACCCTGTGGGCTGGTCCGGCCGCGACCTTGCCGCTGCTCGTCTTGACGGCTCTCCTCGGGGGCGTGTTGTGCATCCTTCTCGTGACGCCGGTCGGGGTGCTGATCGCCGCGCTCCGACCCACCCTTCTCGATCCCTCCGGGGACCCGGCGCACAGTGCCGATCGGGTTCTCGTGCCCTATGGCGTTGCGATCTCTGCTGCCGCGCTGATCGTCACGATACCACCAAATTTCAACTAACGCTTGGGCCTCTCAGTTTCGCCCTTTGGGTCAATAGGCCGCTCTCCGGGCCGGGGATAGGAAACTATTGCGCGGAAGTAATCCCCCTATTGCGCGGAAACAGGAAACCATGTTAACCTTGAGTATCGCAATGCGACTTGAGGTCTGCGATGCGCTTTCTGCTACTCTTCGGTCTCGTCGGATCGACGCTGCTGGCGTTTACCGCGACACCCCAAGCGGCCGACCCGTCCTCCCCCGTTGCCGCGTCACACGGCGGCGGCGCCCAGATCCCGGCCAATGGCGGGCGGATCACGCTCGAGGTAAACAAAGGAACTTTGGTCCGTCTCTCCGGGCCGGCTGCCACGGTCTTTGTCGCCAACCCCGATATCGCCGACGTCCAGGTCAAATCGCCAACCCTTGTTTATATAAGCGCCAAGACGCCGGGCGAGACCGTGATCTATGCCGTCGATGCGAGCGACGCCGTATTGCTGAACGCAACGATTCTCGTCGAGCACGACATCTCGCGGCTGCGCTCCTCGTTGCGGCAGCTGGCGCCGGGCGAACAGATCTCGGCGGATTCGGTCGACGGCAATCTGGTGCTGAGCGGTGTCGTGGCGGACGCCGGGGAGGCGGAGAAGGTGCGGGCGCTCGCCGCATCGGTTGCCAACGAGGCCAAGGGCTCGCAGGTGATCAACCGGATGACGGTGGCCACCCCAAACCAGGTCCTTCTCAAAGTTCGCATCGCCGAGGTGAACCTGAATGTCTTGAAAGAGATCGGGGTCAACTGGTCGAAGATCGGCACGAACCTCAGCTTCCAGACCAACAACCCGACGGTGTTTAACGCAGTAAACCCGAGCTTCATTCGGGTTGGGCAAATTATGGGACAAGCGGTCAGCGCCACGATCACCGCTCTGACGCAGGAGGGGTTCATCACCTCGCTTGCCGAGCCGAACCTCGTTGCGATGTCTGGACAGACCGCGAGCTTTCTCGCCGGCGGCGAATTTCCGGTGCCGATCAACGGCGCTGCCTCGAGCACAGGGGGCGTCCCGACGATCACGGTCGAATTCAAGAGTTTTGGCGTCAGCCTCGCCTTCACTCCGACAGTGATCGACGCCAACCATCTCAACTTGCGCGTCCGACCCGAGATCAGTGAGCTGTCCACCAATGGCGAGGTGTCGGTGCCGATCGCTCCCGGCCAGGTCGTCACGATCCCCGCCCTGACCGTCCGCCGGGCCGAGACTTCGGTCGAGCTCGGCAGCGGCGAAAGCTTTGCGCTTGCCGGCCTCTTGCAGCACACCTCGACACAGACGGTTACCAAAGTTCCATGGATTGGCGATATCCCGATCCTCGGCGCGCTATTCAAATCGGATGGCTTCATACGCGGCGAGACTGACCTCGTCGTTATCGTCACCCCCTACCTCGTCAATCCGGTGCAGGGGCGTGTGGCGGCGCCGACCGATGGCCTCAAGCTGCCAAACGATCTGCAGCGCGTGTTCCTCGGCAACAAATATCGTCAAGGGCTGCCCGGCCCCGGCCCCGGCCCGTTAAATGCTGGCGGCAATGGCCTGATCGGTCCCGGCGGGTTCCGGTTGGATTGAGGAAGAATGTCATGAAGAATTACCTCCACCTTGTCGTTCCGTCGGTGCTGCTGGTGCTGGCGGCGTGTGCTGCCGAATACAGCAAGACCGAAGCGCCGGCCCAACTGCGGGTCGATGGCGCCGGGAGCCGTTTCGAGGTCGCCTTTGCCGGCGGCTCCGATCGCCTGAGCTCGAGCGCGGCCGCCCGGCTCGATCGCATGGTGCTGGCGGGCAACATCCGACCCTCCGATCTCGTCGAGATCGGCGCTGCCGGGCCACCGGGGCTCGCCCAGCGGCGCGCCCAGGCAATCTCGCGGGAGCTGCTGCGCTACGGCATTGTCACGCATACGCTGGCGCTCGATGCGGTGCCGGCCAATCGCGCGATCGTCTCGATCGGCCGCTATGCGGTGACCCTGCCGACCTGCCCGAATTGGAGCCAGTCGCCGGCGGCGGACTTCACCAACGCATTGTCGAGCTACTACGGCTGTGCCGACGCGACCAATCTCGGGCTGATGGTGGCGAACCCTGCCGATCTCGTCAGCGGCCGGCCATTCAGCGGGGCCGATGCACAGACCGCCAGCAACGCCATGCAGCGCTACCTCACCGACCGAGTAAAGAATCCGCCGAACCCGACGCCTTCGCCATTCGGTGGCGGCGGTGGCGGCGAGGGAGGTGGTGGAGGCGGCGGTGGCGGCGGAGCAGCGGGCACCGGCGGCCCGTAACCGCGAGCGCCGTCGCACGATCCGTCTCAGCCTAGCGAGCAACGTGCCGAACCTCGGCAAATTGGCAGCGTCGATATGAGCCTGACCTATCTGGCTCTGAGCGCTTTCTTCGCCCGGCTATGCGCTGGCCGGAATGGGCAACGCCTGGTACCGCAGTGGCAAGCCAGTTCTGATAAGTGTGGACCGCGCTAATACCGGATAACGATTTGAGGCGGCGCGCACTGCCCGCCATTGCCGCGGGCTGGGCATTATTGATCTAGAACAGCGATGTTCCCAATCAGTTTGTTTGAGATCCTCGCGGACCAAATCTGCGGGACAGCTTATCGATTAAAGCCGCCAGCCGGTTGGCGAGCACCGCATCTTCGATGCCGACCGATGGTATGCCCTGCTCCGGATCCTGATCTATGGCTGCTCGTGTAAATCCGTTACGGTTCCGGTTCCCAGAATTGCAGACCTGGTTCCCGCGCTCGATCGGTAGCCTATGGCGCAGTTGATCCGCAGGCGCCGGATCAGATCTTCGTTCTCCGGTCGTCGGTGCACGAAGATGGCCGCTGTCTGGTCGAGATAGACGGGCACCCACTCGTCGCTGATGCAGAACTGCCACAGTAGCAGGAAATCGAACGGCGAAAGTGAACAGTACTGTGTTGACGCCGTAGCGCTCGACCGCGCGGCGCCACACCGGCGCGCTGGGCGGGGCTCCGAGCAACTCGCCGGGAGTGAGGGAGACCTCTGTACTAAACGGCAGCGCGCGGCCATCAACGAAATTCAGATATCTCGGGCCGAGCTGCCACACGAAGTAGCCGCCGCCGACCATCCCTACGTTCAAGATCGGCCCCGGGATACCCTCCGGCTCGATAAATGCGTCGGCGCGCTCGGGGAAGGCTGGCGACAGGCCGGAGCCAAAATGGGTGGCCAGAGCGTAATAAGGATAATAGTCGGTCACGAGGTCGTATGAACGCATGCAAGCGAGCGCAACGGCGGCGCCGACGATCGCTCCGGTGCTCCACGGTTTCCTCGGGATGACCGGTGCCAGCACCGCTCCTCCGACAATCACCGCCGCCATTGCAAGCATTGCCTCGAAACGGTAGTGCCTGAACGCCACCGCCGCCAGGGTGACCAATAATGCTGCGGCGCCGAGCCGGAGGTGCCACAGCGCGACCGTGACCGCCGTGGCGCCGACCAGCAGCGTCAGCGTAAAGGCGCCGTTGGCGTCGTGCAGCGATAAACTCAGCCAAGCAAGTCGTATCGGTTGCCATTCCACCTGAAGCGGCATCAGCGGCGCCGTAAGCTGACGCAAAACGCCCGCGTAAATCCACCAGCCGAACGGGTTTAGCCCGGTCGCGGGGAGGCATAGAAACAGCCAGGGCCATGCCCGCCGTAATCGATCGACCGCGGCTCGCCGGCGCTCCGGCCATATCAGCTCGAGCGCCTCGACCCCGGCATATCCAACGATCACCGCCAGGCCCGCCGGAAACCCGGGGTGCGCGTTGGCCCGAACGACCATCAGCACAGGCAGCACCCACAACCGCGCCCGTCCCGTCTCGTGGTAGCGCCACAGGATTGCCAGAAAGGCGGCAAATAGCGCGGTCGTGAAAGCGTCGGCGCGCACTTCCATCCGCGTGGCGATCACCGGCAGCGCCAGCGCCGCCAGCGCCGCCGAGATAGCCGTGCCCGACCGCAACAAGAGTGCCGTCGTCGCGGCCATGGACACGGCCCCCAGCCATGATAGCGCTGCATACCCGCCGATCAGCCAGACCCCATAAAACAACAGACTGCCGCCCACGGGATATATCCACGGCTGCCCTTGCGCCCTGAGAAATGATCCGTCCAGGGGATCTCGCGGTTCTGGACGATCCAGCGAGCCGTGGCCAGCATCCAAAAGAGATCGTCTTGGTTCAACGTGTGCAGGTCGGTCAGGAACGCGTACCCGATGAGGAATGCGGCGAGTACCGCAAAGCACATCTTCCGCCAGCTCGATGATCGATCTTTGGCGATGGCGAGACTGGCTAATGACAAAATTGAACCGGTCGCACTGCTCGACTGCGCGGTGCTGCGGGTGGCGCCGGACAGAAACACCTCGGCCGGGCTCACATCAATGAGACAGCTGCTATCCTTGGATCGATTGACAAAATTTCGAATCTGGGACGATCTTTCACCATTTGTCACTTCGCGACTCAATTACCCCGCAAAGATCTTAACGCGTCTCCTAGCGACAACGGGATCCCGGGGCGAAAGGCGCAAGACGGCTGGGATTTCAATAACGCTCGAGTATGGAATGGAGCGAATCGCGGAGTAATCCGCGGGCAACATCCCGCTACCAGCATTGGCTGCCCAACGACGCCCAGCGGTTGTTTCCCGGCAACAAGTACCGTCAAGGGCTGCCCGGCCCCCGGCACCGGCCCGTTGAATACCGACGGCAACGGCCTGATCGGTCCCCGGCGGGTTCCGGCTGGACTGAGGAAAATGTCTTGAAGAATTACCTCCGGCCTGTCGTTCCGCCGGTGCTGCTGGTGTTCGCGGGGTGCGCTGCCGAATACAGCAAGACCGAAGCGCCGGCCCAGCTGCGGGTTGATAGCGCCGGGAGCCCTTTCGAAGGCGCCTTTACCGGCGGCTCCGACTGCCTCACCCGGAGCGAGATCGCCAAGCTCGACCGTATGGTGCTGGCGGGCAACATCCGACCGTCCGACCCTGTCGAGATCAGGGCCGCCGGTCCCCCCGGATCGCCAGGGGGTGCTCCCCGGCATTCTCACACGAGCTGCTGGGCTACGGCATCACCACCCAAACGGTGGCGTTCGATGCGGTGCCGGCCAATCGCGCGATCGTCTCGATCGGCCGCCATGCGGTAACGCTGCCGATCTTGCCTGAATTCGAGCCAGTCGCCGGGCGGTGACTTCTCCAATGTTTTGACGAGCAACTAAGGATGTGCCATCGCGACCGGACCTTGGGTTGATGGTGGCGACCCGGGCGATCTCGTCAGCGGCCAGCCATTCAGCGGGCCCGATGCTAGGACCGCCAACAACGCCGTGCAGTGCTACCTTACCAACCGCGTGAAGATTCCACCAATGCAGACAGCCTCACCGTTTGCAGTGAACAGGCGGCGGAGGCGGCGAGGGCGGTGATGGAGGCGGCGGAAGAGCGGGCACCGGCGGCCAGTAACCAAGACCAACCCGGAACTTCATCGCGCGAACAACAGCCATTTCTGAGCCGCATTTGGTCGCGGGTTACAACCCCACCGGCGGTCAGAGGAGGCCCATGTTCAAGAGCAGCAGATAGGCCGCGTAGAACATGGGCGACATGACGATGAGGACGCCGAGGGCTTTCATCGCGGCGCCTCCTTGCCGATGCACGCGAGAGCATTGGCGCCGATCGCGGTGTAACCGGTGGTGCCCAATATGCCGATAGCCGCTCGATCATGCTCAAACAACTGCCGCCGCATCCCAATGATTCGTCGCGTTTACCCGAAACTGCTCTTTCGTCGAAATTTATGGATTGCGGGTAAACGCTTTCTTAACAATGGTGTCCGACGGGCCGGGTATCGTCATTAATAACCGCTCGGCGAGAACGTTCCGCCGGGGCATCATCCCGGCGGTGCCGAAGCCGCGCGCCCGCCAATACAAAGATTCGGCGCGGCCCAGCACGATTAAAGTGTTCCTTAACCAGTGTGCTCCACGATGCCCCACTTACGATGGTGACGGAGCCACTATGCCCAATCGGCCAGAGCGCTCGCAGAACCGCTTTTCGCCCAGTCCAGCAGGCAACCTCTTGGGAGCAGGCTGGCCGGTGGTCATGCCAAGGGGGTGCGACGCGGCCGATGCCAATACCCTATCTCCGGTGATCGCGGCCGATACTGTCACGATCTTTTCGAACTTCAGCTGGTAGCAAGCAATGCGCGCACGCACTCTGATCCTTTTCGTCATCGCCCTTACGCTGGCTGGCGGTACCGCCATGCTGGTCCGATCGTTTCTCGCGACGAGACCCGAAGTGGAGGCTCAGGCGCTTGCCAAGCCCGCGGCACCGCAAATGTCCGTGCTCGTCGCCCGCGGCGCGATTTCCCGCGGACAGATCCTGAAGCCGCAGGATTTCTCATGGCAGACCTGGCCCGAAGGCGGGATCGATAAGAACTATATCGTGTCGGGAACCCGGACCCCCGAGAGCTTTGCCGGCTGGGTCGCTCGCGATCCGTTTGCGGCAGGCGAGCCGATCAGCGACGCCAAGGTCGTCTCGCCGGGCAGTCGCGGCTTTCTTGCGGCGGTGCTTGGTCCGGGCATGCGCGCCGTCTCGGTGCCGGTTACCGCGACGTCCGGCATCTCGGGTTTTGTCTTTCCGGGGGATCGCGTCGACATCCTGATCACCCACCAGCTAACGGAAGCCGGCGGCAAAGAGGCCCAGCACAAGGCTGCCGAAACGGTGCTGCATGATGTGCGCGTGATCGGGATTGATCAGAAGCTCGACAGCAAGAACGGCGAAGCTCTCGTTGCGCATACCGCGACACTCGAGGTGACGCCGAAGCAGAGCGAGATGATCGCGGTTGCCGCCGAGATCGGCAAGCTGTCGCTCAGCCTGCGCAGCCTTGCCACACCGCCGGACGAAAAAACGCTCGCGGATGCCTCCGCTGCCGATACGCAGGCTACCTATACCATGGACAGTGAAGTCAGCCCACTGGTGCCCAAGCCGGGAACCGCCGAGAGCGGCGTCACGATATTGCGCGGCGGCGCGGGGAAGTCGGGTTAACATAAGACTCTACGCTTTAGCCTTTGGCTGCGGTTTTCTAGTGTGCTCTATTTCCGGGCGCACTACAATTTAGCCAGTGCCGTAATATGCGGGTAAGCCGACCTGCAAGCGCGCGTTTGGTCCCGTATCTTAGCCGCGCTGCTCACACGTCGCGATTCACCGCCAAACTCCGGCGGGTCAACATCGGCGCATTTTCCTTGGCTCATGATCTCTGTTCGGGGATTCCGTAAACGATTTGTTAGTGGGCCCGCTGGTCAAATCAAGGCCGCGCCGCTCAATGCGCGTGAGCAAATGGAGGCGGTCAGTGGCAGGTAAAGCCGTAGCCTTGGCGAAAGGTTTTGTGCAGCGGTTGGCACAAGACACCAGAGGCGTCGCTGCAGTGTTCGTGGGGCTTGCGCTTACGATTCTGATCGGGGCCGTCGCACTCGGTGCCGAGGCCGGATTGTGGTACGCGATCAAACGCCAGGATCAATCGGCGGCCGACGCTGCCGCGATTTCGGGTGCGTACGAAGTAGCCGCCGGTCAAGCGT
>Ga0306920_100016916_pt1 | contig 10054 bp, 9 predicted proteins | sample flu12Cox44000170_FD_204666 | JGI IMG/M metagenome (GOLD analysis project Ga0306920, IMG submission 204666) | Lab enrichment of tropical soil microbial communities from Luquillo Experimental Forest, Puerto Rico - flux4day.12C.oxic.44.000.170 (v2)... | ecosystem: Environmental > Terrestrial >...
GGCGAGATGCTCAGTCCAAGATGCTCGAAATCGTCGCCGGTGTTGGCGACCACGAGCAGTTCGTCGGCCGGCAAGACGAGGCTCAGGCCGAGCGCCAGTTTGGCCCCGCCGACCCCGCCGGACAGTGCCACGACCAGTCGTTTCCTCATCGGAACATGTCCTCGGCGGCTGGGCGCACCAGTTCGGACGCGCCACTATGGGGACCGCTCCAAGTCAGACCACGCACGATCACGACAGGCTGGCCTTCGGCGCCCTGCCCCATCACGAGCGACGCCGCGGCGGCGATCTCGTCCGCATGCCCAGTGATGCTGACCTGAAGCTCGCGGCCGAACAGATCGGGCGAGCCACGCAGATCCATCAGCGACGGAAGGCCGGCCGCGCCGATGGCGACCCCGCAGGTGCCGCGCCGCCAAGCCCGGCCGAAGCTGTCGTTAATGATGACAGCCACCGGCACGCCGAACCTTTGCGACAGGCGCCTCATCAATATCGCCGCGCTGGCGTCGGGATCGACCGGCAGTAGCAGGGCTTGCTGGGGGTCATCGGGCGAGGCCACGTTGGACTGGTCGATGCCCGCATTGGCGACTACGAAGCCCAACCGGTGCTCGACGATCAGAAGGCCCGGTCTTGCCCGCACGACGCGCACCGATTCCGACAGGATCAGTTCGACCAGGCGCGGATCTTTCTGGACGTTACCGGCGAGTTCGATTGCCTTAGTCGAGGGTTCGACAGACGCGAGAGCGACCGTGCGCCCTTCGGCCTTGGATACGATCTTATGCGCCAGCACGAAGACGTCGTCGCTACGCGGCACGATGCCACCGCGCGCCAGCCCGTCGCCGATCAAGGCGACGAGGTCGTCGCCCTGGCGCACCAGCGGAATGCCGGGGACGGCGAGGATCTCGACTGCGTTGCTGCGTTCCATCGGCTAGCGCTCCGTTTCCGAAGTTCGCATCACTTCGCGGCACCCCCTCATGCGAACTTCGGAAACACAAGGAGCACTAGCAACTTTATGATTTTTAGTGCGGTTTATGAATTTGAAATTCCTGCGATGGACTCGCCGCGAAACTGGCAGGAATTTCAAATTCACCGCACTAGTCCCGCGCAGTCAACCGAAACGCTTACGCAGCCGCGGCAGCACGTGCTCACTGTAAAGTTTCAGGAAGCGTGCCTGGTCCGGTCCCGGCGCGTGGAACACCAGATTGCGGAAACCGAGACCGACATAGTAGCCGATCCGCTCCACGTGCTCGTCGGCATCGCTGGACACGATCCATCGACCGGCGGCGCGCTCCAGCGGCAGCGCGTCGGCGAGGCGCTGCATCTCGACGGGATCCTCTACCGTCAGCTTTTCCTCTGGCGTCAGCGCCAGCGCCGCCCAGTGGCGCGTGTCCTCGAGCGCTCGCCCCTTGTCGGTGTCGAACGACACCTTGACCTCGATCATGCGATCGTAGGGCCGCGACGGATCCTCCGACGCCGCGATGCCCTCGGCGACCTTCGGCAACAGGGTCTCGGTGTAGAGCTCCGGCTTCTTGCCGCTTGTGCAGATGAATCCCTCGGCTGAGCGGCCGGCGTAACGCGCCACAAGGGCACCAGCGGCTGCAACATAGATCGGCACCGGCGTGTCCGGGCGATCGTAGATCGTCGCCTTCTCGGTCTTGTAGTACTGGCCTTCGAAGCTGACCCGTTCCTGCGTCCAAAGTGCCCGAATGAGCGTGACGGATTCGCGCAGGCGCGCGAAGCGCTCCTTGAATTCCGGCCAAGGCTGGCCGGTCGATGGCACTTCGTTCAGTCCTTCGCCGGTACCGATGCCGAGCACGACGCGTCCCGGGAACATCGCGCCCATCGTGCCGAACGCCTGGGCGACGATGGATGGATGATAGCGGAAAGTCGGCGTCAACACACTGGTGCCGATAACGACGCGCGACGTTCTGGCGCCTAGCGCGCCCAGCCATGTCAGCGAGAAGGGCGCATGGCCGTCGACGTGCTTCCACGGCTGAAAGTGGTCGCTGATGAAGACCGAATCGAAACCGACTTCCTCGGCGAGACACGAGAAGCCCAGCAACTTGCCCGGCGCGAACTGCTCCGCCGATGCCTTGTATCCGAGCTTGATCACCGCACGTCTCCTGGCTAGTGCCGCCTATTTGAAGTTCCTGCACCACAAGCGAACGTCAAATCCGCTCCACCGGCGCCGGTCGATGCCGATGCCATGGTGCCCGTCGCGGAAATCTATAGAATAGCGGGAAAGCAGCAACCAGCCAAAAAGGAAGCGACCATGCATCTGGGAATTGCCATGCCCCTGGGCGACATCGGCGGCGATGGCCCGATCGTGCGCGAATTCGCTGAGCTCGCCGAGGCTGAAGGCTACGAAGGTCTGGTGCTGCCGGACCACGTGCTCGGCGGTAACCCGAAGAACCCCGCCAGCGGCCGCGCGGGTGGGCTAGGCCTGTTCCACGATCCCTTCGTGGCGTTCGGTTTCGTCGCTGCCTGCACGAAAAAGGTCGAACTCTCCACCCAGGTGCTGATTCTCGCGCAGCGTCAGACGGTTCTGGTTGCCAAGCAGGCCGCCAGTCTCGACGTGCTCAGCGGCGGCCGCTTCCGGTTCGGCATCGGCGTGGGCTGGAACGAGATGGAGTTCATTGGCCTCAACGAGAATTTCCACAACAGGGGCAAGCGGTCCGAGGAACAGGTCCAGATGATGAAAGCGCTGTGGGCCAATCCCTATATTACGTTCGAGGGCAAGTGGCACCGTCTCCAGGACGCCGGCATCAATCCGCTGCCGCCACGCCGCAAAATTCCGTTGTGGTTCGGCGGTCACATGGACGTGACGCTGCAGCGGATCGCAAAGTGGGGCGACGGCTGGATGATGCTATCTGAACCGCCGGGACCCAAGGCCGTCGCGGAATTCGACAAGCTGCGCCGCCTGGTGGAAGCCGAGGGACGAGATCCGGCCTCGGTTGGCCTCGAAGTCTGGACCTCGACCGGCACAGGCGCCGAAAAGGACTGGCGCGAGGAAATCAGCTTCTGGAAGAAGGCGGGCGTCACCCATGTCACGCTGCACAACACCTTCGGCGGCTACCACCACAAGCGCATGGCCGGCCGGAGCATGAGCGACCATGTGGCCGCGATGCGCCGCTACCGCAACGCCGTCGCCGATCTGCTCTGATTGGAGGGCGCTACTCACGCCTCAGGTATCGGCGAGCGCGGCCAGCATGCTGTCGCGGGCGGCGAAATCGCCATCCGCGTGGACGGGCTGCAGACAGACATGCGTGGCGCCGGCCGCAAAATGCGCCCGCAGGCCTCGCCTGATCGTGTCGGCGTCACCCCACAGAACCATCGCATCGATGAACCGGTCGCTACCGCCGTCGGCAAGCTCAGCCTCGCTGAAGCCCTGGCGCAGCCAGCTGTTGCGGTAGTTCGGCAGCACCATGTAACGCGACAGTTCCTTGCGCCCGAGCGCCCGCGCCTTCGCCGGATCGGTCTCGAGCGTTACCTTCTGCTCGACCGCGAGCCACTTCGAAGGCCCGAGGATCGCGGCGGCCTGAGCCGTATGCTGCGGCGTGACGTTGTATGGAACAGCGCCGCGCGACTTGGCAGCGCTCAGCGCCAACATCTTCGGTCCGAGTGCTGCGACCACGACCGGCGGCAGTTCGCCGGCGGTCGCGAAATTGTTGAAACCGTCGAGATAGGTACTCATCGCCGCCAATGGTTTTTCATAGCGATGGCCGCGCACACCCTCGACCATCGGAATGTGGCTGACGCCGAGACCGAGAACAAACCGGTCGCCGTAGAGCGCGTTCAGCGAGACCATGGCGCGGTGCGCGGTGAAGGAATCGCGGGCATAGATGTTGGCAATCGAACTGCCGATCACCAGCTTCTCGCTGCTCGACAGCAGCCAGGCCGCCAGCGACATCGACTCGTAGCCCCGCGATTCGGGGTACCACAGGGTCGAGTAGCCATTTTTCTCGACCGTGCGCACGAATTGGCGCAACTGCGATCCGTCGAGTTTATCGGTGCCGTACCACACGCCAAGTCGTCCGAGTTTCATGCGATTTTCTCCAGTCCAAGCTGCGCCATCAGGTTGCGGCTCCGAGAATGCTGCGCCGGGCGCGCGCGTCGCCTTCGGACTGGATGTCGCTGGCAAGCTGGCGCAGACGCTCGCGATCGGCGTTGTTCTTCACCGCGATCGAGAATTCGCAGTTGGTGACAACGCCGCCATAGCGGTCGCAGAGCTTGCGGCCGATCGTGTCGTAGGTCGCGATCGTCACGAAAGTGTGCAAGACGTCGTCGTTAATGTGCTGAGGCATCTCTTCCCAGCGTTGCGCCCGCGATAACAGCTTCAACCGGTCCGCGAGATCGCCCAAACCAAGATGGTCGAACGCGGCGCGATATTGCGGCGTCGAGGCATAGAAGGCGATCCGCGCGCGCACGTCGCGCACCTTGGGCGCCAGCTCTGCCTCGTTGGCTGCTGTGGCGACCAGCGGCTTGATACAGACCTGAAAACGATCCAGCGACCTCCCGGCCTTGACCGCACCCGCCCGCACGGCCGGCAGCATAACCTTCTCGATGTAGGATGGCGTGCATACCGGGTGCGGCCGGATACCCTCGGCGATTTCGCCGGCCACCTGACACATCAACGGGTTCACCGCCGCGATATGGATGGGAATGTCGGGATGCTCGATCGGACCCGGATCGAACAAGGGCACCATAGATTGATGTTGTAATGCGGCCCCTTGACGTCGAGCTGCGTGCCGTTTTGCCAGCAATCCCAGACCGCGCGAACCGCCCCGACATACTCGCGCATCCACGGCCCCGCGGGCGTCCAGGGCATGCCGAAACGTCGCTCGATATGGGCCTTGACTTGCGTGCCGAGGCCGAGCGTAAAGCGGCCACGGGACAGCTTCTGCAGCGTCCACGCACTCATCGCGGTCACGGTCGGACTGCGCGGGAAGGCGATCGCGACCGAGGTGCCAAGCTTCAGGGTCCGTGTCGTCTGGGCCGCCAGCGCCAGCAGGACGAACGGATCGTGCTTGGTTTCCTCGACGACCAGTCCGTCGTAGCCGATCTCCTCAAGCAGGCGCGCATCGGCGGCGATGGAATGAAGATCGAGTGGCATTTCGGGCGCGCGCAGGCCGGGGTCGACCTTGCCTAGCGGCAGAAGCGTTTCAAGCAGCACGTCGTCACTCCACGATGAAGCCTAGTGCCCACTTTCCGAAGTTCGTGCTCTATCTCAGCATCCACCTTTCACGAACTTCGGAAAGTTATGGGCACTAGCAAATCTATGATTCTAGTGCCGCCTTTCTATTTGAAGTTCCTGAACGGAGTTCGCCGCTTGTGGCGCAGGAACTTCAAATAGGCGGCACTAGCCGCAACCTATCACATCAATGCTCCGGGCCAAGCCGTCGCGCGAAGCCCGATCGCTGCCAACGGCGGCTATTCCGTGTTCGATCGTGATTGATCTCTGCGGGGCTTGACCGGTAGTAATTCCAACACGTAGCCGCCCCGAAAATTCTCCTGGCAGGGACCAAAACAAATGAACAGCACCTTCAGCACGGCGGACGGACTTCAGCTTGCCTATTATGTCGACGACTTTACCGATCCGTGGCGCAAGCCCGATACGGTCCTTCTCTTGCACGCGGCGATGGGCAATTCCCGGCGCTGGTTTCAGTGGGTGCCGCCGCTGTCACGTCGTTATCGGGTCGTGAGACTTGACCTGAGAGGTCATGGTAATTCCCAGATCCCCAAGCCGGCGGACGACTTTTCTCTCTCGTTGCTGGTATCCGATGCCTTGGCGCTGCTTGACCTGGTCGGGGTTGAACGCGCGCACATCGTCGGAAATTCGGCCGGCGGATATGTGTCGCAGCAATTGGCGATAAACTATCCAAACAGGGTCAAGTCACTTGCTCTCTACGGGTCGACGCCGGGTCTCGGGAATAGCCATGCGCAGACATGGATTCCGAAGATCAAGGAAATCGGCTTGAAGCAATTCCTGGCCGATACCATTGACGAGCGTTTTGATTCTTCAGCTGATCCTGGCCTGGTCAAATGGTTCATTGAACAGGCGGGCTCGAACGACCCTGCCTTCATCGCCCGCTTTGTCCTTCACATGTGCACGCACGACTTCATGAACGAAGTCTCGGCGATCAAGGCTCCGACGCTCATAGTGGCAGCAGGCAAGGAAAAGATCGGACACGCCAGCGCGTACCGGGAGATGAACCAGCGGATCGCAGGCTCCCAACTCCTTTACTACGACACGGCAGCCCACAACATCTGTGACGGCTACGCCACCCGTTGCATCGATGATCTGATAGCGTTCTTGAAGAATCATCCATGAGAGCTCGCAACCGGGATTCGCCGGGGGCGATTCCGCTGCGATAAGAAGGAGCCTTGCACCTTTGTCAGAGGCGCCTGCCGCCGGCGGCGGACACAAGTCCAAGCTTGAAATGGCCCTTTGTCCGTTCATTGTCGCGACCGGTGGCGCGAAAGTAGAGATTGTGCGACACTTCCCTTTTCCGCGGCGCTTACAACGACGCCGTCGGCGACAAAACCGACAACAAGGGAGCGAGAGATGTCCGGAAAAGATATGTCCTCAACGACCAGACGCGACGTTCTTCAGGCGGCAACTGCCGGCGCCCTGCTCGGTGGATTGGGCGTGAGCCCAGTGCTGGCGGCGGAGCTGGGACGTTCCGAGAAACCGCTGAAAGCCGCTTTCTCAAATGCCGGCCTGCAGGCGACGTGGTGTGCCCAAGGCAAGCAGGCGGCCGAATCGTGGGGTAAACTGTTCAACGTCGAGGTCACCTGGTTCGACGGCCAGCTGGACGCCGTCAAGCAGCGCGCCGCAATTGACAATATGGCCTCGCAGAAATGGGATTTTGTCGCCATCCAGGCGTTCGGCATCGGCACATTGACCCAGCCTGTGCAGAAGATGATCGACGCTGGCATTCCCGTGATCGACATGGACACACTGATCGCGCCGCTCGATCAGATCAATGTCCACTCTTTCCTTGCGCCCGACAATGAGTTCATGGGCGCCTCGGTGACGCAGGCGTTGGTCAACGCGCTTGGCGGCAAGGGCAAGGTCATCATGACCCAAGGCGCGCTAGGCCATACCGGCGCACAGGGCCGTGCCAAGGGTTTTAACTCGGTGGTCAAGCAGTTTCCCAACATCGAGGTGCTTGAGACCCAGCCTGCGGATTGGGACGTCTCGAAAACGGCGCGGCTGTGGGAGACCTATCTCACCAAGTATCCGCAAATCGACGCCGCCTTCTTCCATAATGACGACATGGCGCTCGCCGCCTACAACATCATGAAGGCGCATAATCGCACCAACATCCTGATCGGCGGGGTCGACGCTCAGCCGCCTGCGATCCAGGCGGTCATCGAAGGCCGCATGTTTGCAACTGTACGCAATCCGTCCTGCCGCATCCATGGCGGCGCCATCGTCGCGGGCGTCGCCGCCGTGACCGCGGGCGAAAAGACCGGACAGGGCATTCCCAAGAGCGTCGTCACCGATGGTCCTGTCGTGACCAAGGCCAATGCGGCAGGCATGCTGTGGATGGAGGATCACTTCCTGATCTGATCAGTCATGCCGCAAGGCAGCTCACCCATCCTGGACCTGCAAGGGATCACAAAGGCCTTCGGCGGCGTCGAGGCCCTTCGTGCTGTTGACTTTGCACTTTCCGCCGGCGAGATCCACGGACTCGTCGGCGAAAACGGCGCGGGAAAAAGCACGCTTATGAAGATCATCGCCGGCGTGCACACCGATTTCTCCGGCCGCTTCATGCTGGATGGCCGGGAGAGGCGCTTTCGGTCGGTGCGCGACGCGCGCGCCGCCGGGATTGCGATGGTACATCAGGAGCTCAGCGTTGCGCCCGACCTGTCGGTCGCCGAGAACGTGTTTCTGGGCAACCAGCCAACCAATCGCCTTGGGTTGGTACAGTGGCGGCGCATGGCGCGCGAGGCCGGCGAACAACTCGCGCGATTCGGTATCAATGTCGATCCGACGTCGCGGCTCGGCGACCTGCCAATCGGCCTGCAGCAACTGATCGAGATCGCCCGCGTGCTGTTTTCGGGCGCACGCATCATCATTCTCGACGAGCCAACCTCGGCGCTTTCGCCGCCAGAGGTCGAGCGCCTTTTCTCGACATTGCGACGGTTGCGCGACGAGGGCACGGCCATCGTCTTCATCTCTCATTTCATCGAGGATATCCTGCGCGTCTCGGATATGGTCACCGTCTTCAGGAACGGCAGGAAGGTCGCCGAGACGGACGCCGCCGATACCAGCAAAGCGGCACTGATCGAAGCCATGATCGGCAAGGGCCGTGAAGCGCTGGAGGAAACCTACACCCACGATATCACGCTACCCCGGCCCAGCGACCAACCGGTCGCACTGAGTGCAAGTGGAATTTCCCTTGCGCGCAGCCTTCGAGACGTCTCCTTCGACGTCCGAGCGGGCGAAGTGCTCGGCATCTACGGTTTTATGGGCTGCGGCCAGCTCGAGCTCGCGCGGATCCTGTTCGGCAAGCTCCGTCCGGACGGGGGCTCGCTTGCGGTCGCAGGCAAGCAAAAGGCCTTCCGCGGCACGGCGTTTGCCCGGCGCGCCGGCGTCGCCTTTGTACCCGAGAGCCGTCGTGCCATGTTGTTCCACCAGGAGCCGGTCTACAAAAACATATCGATCAGCATTCTGGACCGTATTTCCTCCCTGTTCCTTAGACCGTCACACGAACGGTCCATCGCCACGAGGCAGGTGGAGCAATTGCAGATCCGGCCTGCGGCCGTCGAACTCGACCTCGGCATGCTCTCGGGCGGCAACCAGCAGAAGGTGGCGCTTGCCAAATGGCTGAGCTATCCGCCACGCTTGCTCGTGCTGTGCGAGCCGACGCGCGGCATGGACGTCGGTGCCAAGAACGACGTCATCCACATCATCCGCGATCTGCGCGCGAGCGGGCTTGCCATCATCGTGCTCTCGACCGAGCCTGAGACCGTGCTGTCGCTCGCGGATCGCATCATTGTGCTGAAGCGCGGCGCCGTGGCGCGCGAATTCGCGGGCGAAACGATCAGCAAGGACCGCCTGCTGGAAGCGGCGTAAGGAGCTGAAGATGGCGCCTGGTGAGAGCGTGTCGGTCACGACAGCGGAGCGAAAGCAACCGCACAGGATCGCCGCTTTTCTGCGCTCCCAGATGCGCAACATCGCGCCGTTTTTGACCCTGATTTGCCTGAGCGCCTTCTTTGCCGCCGCAAGCCCCTCCTTTGCGACGCTCGATAACGTCGGCAACATCCTGACCCAGGTGTCGGTCACGGGCATCATCGCCGTCGGGCTGACCTTCGTCATCCTTTGCGCCGAGATCGACCTGTCGATTGCCAGCATCGCCAATGTCACCGGGATCGCGGTCGCCTTTTTCACGGTGCAGGAATCGTATGTCAATATCGCCAACGTCCCGCTGCCCGGCTGGGGGGCGATCCTCTTGGCGCTTGCGCTGTGCGCCCTGCTCGGCCTCGTCAACGCGCTCGGCCTCACGCTCATTGGCATTCCCTCCTTCATCATGACGCTCGCCATGATGCAGATCGCCGCCGGCATCTCCGCGCTCCTGGTGCGCGGACAGATCGCCTATAAGGTACCCGATCTGGTCGCCACCCTGGGCTCATCCTCAGTCGGCGGCATTCCCTGGATCGTAATCGTTGCCGCGGTGATGCTGCTCTGCGGCCACCTGGTTTTGACCTACACCCGCTTCGGCCGCTACGTTTACATGGTCGGTGGCAATCGCGAGGCGGCCGAATATTCCGGGCTCAACGTCAAAATGATCCTCGGAAGCGTCATGGTGATTGCTGCGGTCTGTGCCGGCATCGGCGGCATGCTCGGCGTCGCCCATTTCGGCAGCGCGCAGCAGAACGAATTCGACACCTACCTGCTTGACTCGATTGCAGCTGTGGTCGTCGGCGGCACCAGCCTATTCGGCGGGCGCGGCGGCATCGGCAATACCATTGTCGGCCTGTTCGTGCTCGGCGTGTTGAACAACGGGCTCGACCACGTCAATATCGACAGCTTTCTGAAGATCTTGATCCG
>Ga0306920_100016918_pt1 | contig 10053 bp, 10 predicted proteins | sample flu12Cox44000170_FD_204666 | JGI IMG/M metagenome (GOLD analysis project Ga0306920, IMG submission 204666) | Lab enrichment of tropical soil microbial communities from Luquillo Experimental Forest, Puerto Rico - flux4day.12C.oxic.44.000.170 (v2)... | ecosystem: Environmental > Terrestrial >...
GTACTGTACCGAAGTGGCGCGCCCGGAACGATTCGAACGTCCGACCCTCAGATTCGTAGTCTGATGCTCTATCCAGCTGAGCTACGGGCGCGTGCTTCGCTTGTCATCTCGGGCCAGGAAGCCCGCCGCGCTTCCGAGATATTGTCCGGAAACGGTCGCGAAAGAGCGCACTTGCTACCCGCTCCCGGCCCAATTGGCAAGGTCCGGCGTGTGAGACACGGCACAGCAAAAGGGAGTGGAACGGCCTTTTTTCCGACCCTCCGCGTCATGGCCGGGTCCCGGCCATGACGCGTCGGAAGGCGGGCTAAGCCCTTTGCCGCTCGTTGCGGATGGAGAGCAGTTCCACCGGCCGGTCCGGGATCACAATCCGGAAGGTGGCGCCGATGGTGCCCTCGACCAGCGAGATGGTGCCGCCATGGGCACGGATCAGCTCGGCGGCGATGGCAAGCCCGAGCCCGCTGCCGCCGGGGCGGCCGGACGACTGAAACGCCTCGAACAGATGATCGCGCGCCTTCTGCGGAACGCCGGGCCCGGTATCGGACACTTCCAGAATCGCCACCGCGCCCTCGCGCCGCCCGGTGACCCGGATCTGCTGGCTCCAGGGATCGTTCCGCGGGCTGGTCTCCAGCGCCTGCGCCGCGTTACGCACCAGATTGAGCAGCACGCGGAACAGATGATCGGGGTCGGCGTCGACCGAAAGCCCGCGCTCGATCGCGCTGATCCAGGTGATCGACACATCGTTGGCAAGGCCTGCGGTCTCGCGCACCTCGGTGACCACAGGCTCGATCAGGATCATGCGGCGGTCGGGGGCGGCCTCCTGGGCGCGGCCATAGGACAGCGTCGACTGGCAAAAGGCGATCGCGCGCTCGAGCGAGCGCATCAATTTCGGCGCGAAGCGCTGCACCCTCGGATCAGGCACGGTTGCGAGCTGGTCACTCAGGAGCTGCGAGGACGCCAGCAGGTTGCGCAGATCGTGGTTGATCTTGGAAACCGCCATCCCGAGCGCGGCGAGCCGGCTCTTCTGATGCAGCATCGAAACCAGATCGCGCTGCATCGCGGACAGTTCCCGCTCGGCAACGCCGATCTCGTCGCCGCGCTGGCTCGGCACGATGATTCGCGCGGTGCTTTCCGGGTTTTCGTGGAAGCCGACCATACTCTCGGTCAGCCGACGCATCGGTCGCACGAACAGGAAATGCAGCGCAAGATAGACCAGCGCCGCAGTCAGGACCGCAATTCCAAGCGATACCAGGAGCAGGTTGCGCGAGAAGCGATACATCGATTGCCTGAGCGGCTTCTCGTCGATCACGGTTTCGATGAATTGTCCCTCGCCTGGGGCCGGCCCGATCACGCGGATGGTCTGGTTGCCGTTCTCCAGCATCATCCGGACCGAGCCGGTGATCGCCTCCCACACCGTCATGGTGCGCATGTCGACGTCGTGATCGATCGATTCAGGCAAGTCGGCGCTGGCGAGCAGCCTGCGCTGCTGGCCCATCTTGATGGCGACCGCGCGCGCGCCGATGCTGGACAAGATCTGTCGCGACAGCGAATCGGGAACCATGCCCGACGGTGCGGCATCGAGCACCAGCGCGGCGGTGTTGGCCGCGGCCAAGCGGTCGTTCAGGCGGTTCATCCGGAAATTGGCGATAGCGGGCACATAGATCATCAATCCCGCGATCATGACCAGCGGAATGGTGAGCAACAGCAGCTTGCCCGAAAGGCCGAGCCGGCGCGGCAGCTTGGCCGGCGGACATTCCAGGGTCGGCTCTTCGTCAATCGCTGACACAGTACCTGCCTTCGTTGGCCCTGCCCCAAAATGCGATCCGTCGCCGCTGACGGTCAAATTACGGATCGCTAATGTCGGATCCATCTCTCATCTATGATGGGGGCGGGATGGGCGCCATCCTCAGCCCCAAAAACACCGCGAAAATCGACATATTCTTGTCAAACGCGACGTTTTAGTGAATCCGCCCCAAGACGACCGGCCTGATTGACGAAAACCGGTCGCTCTCGTATAAGCCGCGACCAATTGTCCGAGATGCCCCTGAGGGCCGCAGACGGTCCGTTCGGGCCTCGAGCCGGCCCGTTTGGACTGTCAGCATCACCGGATTTGCTCTCAATCCAACTGGCAGAATTGCCCGGGAGAAGGACCCGTGAAGCGGACTTATCAACCCAGTAAACTGGTGCGCAAGCGCCGTCACGGCTTCCGCGCGCGGCTTGCAACCGCCGGCGGCCGCAAGGTCTTGGCCGCCCGCCGCGCCCGCGGCCGCAAGCGTCTTAGCGCCTGAACGGGGCGTCTTCCGGAGATTTTTGATGGAACGGCTCAGGCAGCGGGCGGACTTCCTCGCCGTTGCCAATGGCGCGCGCGTGCAGGCTCCGGCGTTTGTCCTGCAAGGTCGCCGTCGCGACGATTTTGGCCCGATCCGGATCGGTTTCACGGTCACCAGGAAGAACGGCACCGCCACCGAGCGCAATCGCATCCGCCGCAGGTTGCGCGAGGTCGTCAAAAAGGCGGATCGCGTGGCGATGCGGCCGCACAGTGATTATGTGCTGGTCGGACGCCGCTCCACGCTGACTCGCGATTTCGCTGCCATGGTTGACGATTTTCGCAACGCATTGCACCGGCTCGACCGGCAAGGTGCTCCGCGCGCTCGAGCGAAAGCGGCTGCCAACACGGATTGAATGACGAGACACTGACCAATGAACGATAGCCGCAATACCATCCTTGCCGTCATTCTCTCCGGCCTGGTGCTGATCGCCTGGCAATATTTCTACAACATCCCGCAGATGGAGCGGCAGCGGGCGCAGAGCCAGACCCAGGCCGAGCTCGCCAAGACCGCGTCACAACCGGCCACGACAGCGGGGTCATCGACAACGCCGTCTGGCGCTCCTGGCGCCGACAACACGCCGGCACAAACGCCGAGCACACCGGCCACTGCCAATGGGCCCGTGGTGAACCGCGACGCCGCACTCGAGGCGAACCCGCGCGTCAAGATCGACACGCCGAGCGTGACCGGCAGCATCTCGCTCAAGGGCGCGCGCATCGACGATCTGTCGTTGGTCAAGTTCCGCGACACCGTCGATCCGAACTCGCCGGCGATCGTGCTGTATTCGCCGTCGGGAACGGCAAGCCCCTATTATGCCGAATTCGGCTGGGTTCCCGCCGCCGGCTCAAGCGTGCGCCTGCCCGACCAGAACACGATGTGGACGCAGGAAGGGTCCGGCAGTCTGACGCCGACCACGCCGATCACTCTGAAATATGACAATGGCGAGGGCCTGACCTTCCGCCGCACCATCTCGGTCGACGACCGCTACCTCTTCACCATCAAGGACGAGGTCAGCAATGTCGGCAGCGGACCGGTCACACTCTATCCGTTCGCGCTGATCTCTCGGCACGGCACGCCGCAGGTCTCCGGCTACTACATCCTGCACGAGGGCCTGATCGGCTATCTCGGCGACCACGGCCTGCAACAGTACAGCTACAAGAAGATCGACGACGAAAAGACCGTCAGCTTCAAGGCCATCGACGGCTGGCTCGGCATAACAGATAAATACTGGGCCTCGGCGCTTCTGCCAGACACCAAGGCGCAGTTGCAGGCGCGCTTTTCGTCCAACCTGGTCGGCGGGGTGCGTACCTACCAGACCGACTATCTCCAGGACCCGCAGACCATCGCCATCGGCGGCACCGGTGGCGTGAGCACGCGCCTGTTTGCAGGCGCCAAGGAGGCGTCCGTCGTCGGCATCAATTTCCCGGTCTGGGGTTTTGGTGGCTACAACCGCGATCTGTCGCTGAACCACTTCGATCTGTTGATCGATTGGGGCTGGTTCTACTTCATCACCAAGCCGATGTTCCTAGGCCTCGACTTCTTCTATCGGCTGTTCGGCAATTTCGGCATCTCGATCCTGCTCGTCACCGTGATCGTGAAGCTTCTGTTCTTCCCGCTCGCCAACAAGTCCTACGCCTCGCTCGCGAAGATGAAGTCGGTGCAGCCGCAGCTGCAGGCGCTCAAAGAGCGCTATCCCGACGACAAGGTGAAGCAGCAGCAGGAGATGATGGAGATCTACAAGAAGGAGAAGATCAACCCGATCGCCGGTTGCCTTCCCGTCGCCTTGCAGATCCCGGTGTTCTTCTCGCTCTACAAGGTGCTGTTCGTCACCATCGAGATGCGGCATGCGCCGTTCTTCGGCTGGATCAAGGACCTGTCTGCGCCGGACCCGACCAACCTGTTCAACCTGTTCGGGCTGATCCCTGTCGACCCGACGCAGCTGCCGGTGTTCGGCCACTATCTCGCGCTCGGCGTCTGGCCGATCATCATGGGCATCACGATGTGGTTCCAGATGAAGCTCAACCCGCAGCAGCCGGATCCGACCCAGCAGATGATCTTCAGCTGGATGCCGCTGATCTTCACCTTCATGCTGGCGGGCTTCCCCGCAGGCCTCGTGATCTACTGGGCCTGGAACAACCTCTTGTCGGTGCTGCAGCAGAGCTTCATCATGCGCCGCAATGGCGTGAAGGTGGAGCTCTTGGACAATCTCAAATCGACTTTCACCTGGAAGAAGGTCGAGTCGAAGACTTAGAGCGAAAGCGACATGCTCTCTCGTTCGTCATGCCCGGCCTTGTGCCGGGCATCCACGTCTTGGAGGGCAGCGCGCAGGAAGGCGTGGATGGCCGGGACAAGCCCGGCCATGACGGAGACCTTCGCATGACGATCGATCTGGATGCGAAGCTGATCGAGGCCGGGCGAAAGCTGTTCGCCGGCGACTGGCAGTTCGTGTGGGCCTCGCCCTCGATCGAGACGCTGCCGCCGATGGAAGGGCTCGAGATCGCCTTCGCCGGCCGCTCCAATGTCGGCAAATCCTCGCTCATCAATGCGCTGACCGGCCGCAATGCGCTGGCGCGGACCTCAAACACGCCGGGTCGCACCCAGGAGTTGGTCTTCTTCGCCGGCCCCGACAAAGCGGGGCTGCGGCTGGTCGACATGCCCGGCTACGGCTATGCCGCCGCGCCCAAGGCCAAGGTCGCCTCGTGGACCGCGCTGATCCACACATTCCTGCAAGGCCGCAGCTCGCTCGCACGGGTCTATGTGCTGATCGACGCGCGGCATGGACTGAAGGACGTCGACCGCGACGTGTTCAAGACGCTCGACAAGGCGGCCGTCAGCTATCAGGTCGTCCTCACCAAGGCCGACCAGGTCAAGCCTGCCGAGCTCGCTGCGCGGACTGAGGAGATCGCAGCCGCATTGACAAAGCACCCGGCGGCGTTTCCGCGTGTCACGGCGACGTCCTCCCGCTCGGGCGAGGGTATCGCCGAGCTGCGCGCGGCGATCGTGCGGCTCTTGGAGGAGCGATCATGACACGGATCCTGGTTGTCCTCGCCGGCCTGATGGGCGCGGCTGGCGTCGCGCTGGCCGCAGCCTCGGCGCATCTTGCGCACGAAGGGCAGCTCGAGGCGGCGTCCTCGATGCTGCTGTTTCACGCGCCGGCCGTCCTCGCGACCGTGCTGCTGGTCGACCGCGGCATCGTTCATCGCAAGACCGGAATTTTGGCCGCGTTCGGCTTTGTCGTTGCCGCGACGCTCTTTGCCGGCGATCTCTCGATGCGCCAATTCGCCGGCCATCGCCTGTTTCCCTATGCCGCGCCGACCGGCGGCACGCTGTTGATTGCAAGCTGGCTCACCCTCGCGGTCTGTCCGGCCTGGCCGCGGCGCATGTGACACTTTGCGCCGCAGCCGCCAATCAGATAGAACCCCGCCCGACCCAAGCGAAAGCACGAGAACCGGAAGAACATGACCGACGCGCCCGTGACCATCAGCCCGCTCGATCAAGCCCGCATCCTGTCCGAAGCGCTGCCGCATATGCAGCAATATGACGATGAAACCATCGTCATCAAATATGGCGGCCATGCCATGGGCGCGGAGGACACGGCCAAGGCCTTTGCGCGCGACATCGTCTTGCTGGAGCAGACCGCTATCAATCCTGTCGTGGTGCATGGCGGCGGGCCGCAGATCGCGACCATGCTCAAGCGCCTCGGCATCGTCTCGGAGTTTGCCGCGGGCTTGCGCATCACCGATGCCGCGACCATCGAGATCGTCGAGATGGTGCTGGCGGGCTCGATCAACAAGCAGCTGGTCGGCTACATCAACGAGGCCGGCGGCAAGGCCGTCGGTCTCTGCGGCAAGGACGGCAACATGGTCATGGCGTCGAAGACGACGCGTACCATGGTCGATCCGGATTCGCATATCGAGAAGGCGGTCGATCTCGGCTTCGTCGGCGACCCCGAAAAGGTCGATCTCACGCTGCTCAACCAGCTCATTGGCTATGAGCTGATCCCGGTGCTGGCGCCGCTTGCGACCTCAAAGAATGGCCAGACGCTCAACGTCAACGCCGACACCTTCGCCGGCGCGGTGGCGGGTGCATTGAAGGCCAAGCGCCTCCTGCTGCTAACCGACGTTCCCGGCGTGCTCGACAAATCCAAAAAGTTGATTCCGCAGCTGTCGATCAAGGATGCGCGCAAACTGATCGCTGAGGGCACCATTTCGGGCGGCATGATCCCGAAGGTCGAGACCTGCATCTATGCGCTCGAGCAGGGTGTCGAGGGCGTTGTCATCATCGACGGCAAGATGCAGCATGCCGTGCTGCTGGAACTCTTCACCAACCAGGGCACGGGCACGCTGATCCACAAGTGATGCAAGCGAACATCCGCCGCAGCTCGGACCTCTGGCGATATTGGCGCCGGACATTGCTGGCGCTGCCCGCCGCGGCGATTTCGCTCTTCATCTCCGCTGAGCCGGCGCTCGCGGACCTCAAGCTCTGCAATCGCATGAGCTACGTGGTCGAGGCCGCGATCGGCATCGACGACAAGGCGGCGACCGCAACGCGCGGCTGGTTCCGCATCGAGCCCGCCGCCTGCCGTGTCGTGGTGCAGGGAACGCTCACCGCCGACCGCATTCTCTTGAATGCACGGGCGCTCAGCCTCTACGGCTCCTCGCCGATCCCGCAGAGCGGCACCGATACCCTGTGCGTTGCATCGGACAATTTCGTGATCGCGGCCGCGCGCCAGTGCCGTACCGGGCAGACGCCCGCGCAGTTCACCCAGATCACGCCAACGCAGGCCGATGACGGCAATCTCGTCGCCTATCTCGCTGAAGATTCCGAGTATGACGACGACCAGGCCCGGCTCGCCGGCATCCAGCGTCTGCTTGTGATCGCAGGCTACGATGCTGCGCCGATCGACGGCGTCGACGGCCCGAAGACCCAATCAGCCCTGGCCGCGTTCCTGAAAAGCCGCGGGCTCTCGCCCGACGTGGTGCAGTCGGCGAACTTCTTCACCGCCATGATCGAGGCGGTGCAGTCACCGTCCGCGACCGGGCTCACCTGGTGCAACGACACCCCGCACAAGATCGTGGCGGCGGTCGCAACCGGTGACGGCAAGTCGGTGGTGACCCGGGGCTGGTATCGCATCGATCCCGGCAAATGTCTGCATCCCGATGTCGCCGGCCAGCCAAAGCAGGTATTCAGCTTCGCCGAAGCCGTCGATGCCGACAACCGCACCATCAAATACAAGGACAGGCCGCTGAACTGGGGTGGCACGACGCCGCTCTGCACGCGTGAAAACAAGTTCGAGACCAATGAACAGGGCGATTGCCCAAGCCGCGGCTTTGCCGCGACCGGCTTTGTGCCTGTCGACATGTCGAGCGGCGGCAAGACGCTGCGCTTTGCGATGCCGTGATGAACACCACCCGCGACTTCAGCCATGTCGACACCTGGGTGTTCGACCTCGACAACACGCTCTACCCGCATCATGTCAATCTGTGGCAGCAGGTCGATGCGCGGATCAACGAGTTCGTCTCGGCATGGCTCAAGGTATCGTCCGAGGAAGCACGGCGCATCCAGAAGGACTATTATCGCCGCTTCGGCACCACCATGCGCGGCATGATGACCTTGCACGGCGTGCGTGCTGACGACTACCTCGCCTATGTTCACAAGATCGATCACTCGCCGCTCGAGCCGAACCCTGCGATGGGCGCAGCCATCACAAAACTGCCCGGCCGCAAGCTGATCCTGACCAACGGCTCGGTCGATCACGTCGACAAGGTGCTGGAGCGGCTCGGCCTCTCCTCGCATTTCGACGCTGTGTTCGACATCATCGCCGCCGAGTTGGAGCCGAAGCCTGCGCCGCAGACCTATCAAAAGTTTCTCGACCTGCATCAGGTGAACCCTGCACGATCGGCGATGTTCGAGGATCTGGCGCGCAATCTGGTTGTGCCGCACCAGCTCGGCATGACCACCGTGCTGGTGGTGCCGGACGGAACGCGCGAGGTCGTGCGCGAGGACTGGGAGCTCGAGGGCCGCGAGGCCTCCCACGTCGACTATGTCACCGACGATCTGACCGGCTTTTTGCAGGGGTTGGTGCCGGCGCCTTGACTCTGCCGCTCTAAATCCCGAAAAAGCCTGCCCGTCCTTCCCCCGCAAGGAAATCCGATGTCCGCGAAAGAGCTTGAATCCACAATCAACGGCGCCTTCGACGCGCGCGACGCTATCTCGACCGCGACCAGGGGCGAGGTCCGCGAGGCCGTGGACCATGCGCTCGAACTGCTCGACAAGGGCGAGGCGCGGGTCGCCGAGCGCGAGGCCGGCGGCAAATGGAAGGTCCATCAATGGCTGAAGAAGGCCGTGCTGCTGTCGTTCCGCCTCAACGACATGAGCGCCATTCCCGGCGGCCCCGGAAAAGCCTCCTGGTGGGACAAGGTGCCGTCAAAATTCGAGGGCTGGGGCGAGAACCGCTTTCGCGACGCGGGCTTTCGCGCGGTACCCGGCGCGATCGTGCGCCGCTCGGCCTATATTGCGCGCAACGTCGTGCTGATGCCGTCTTTCGTCAATCTCGGCGCCTATGTCGATGAGGCGACCATGGTCGACACCTGGTCGACAGTGGGCTCCTGCGCGCAGATCGGCAAGCGGGTGCACATCTCCGGCGGCGTCGGTATCGGCGGCGTGCTGGAGCCGTTGCAGGCCGAGCCCGTGATCGTCGAGGACGATTGCTTCATCGGCGCACGGAGCGAGGTGGCTGAGGGCGTGATCGTGCGCAAGGGCGCGGTGCTGGCCATGGGCGTGTTCCTGGGTGCCTCCACCAAAATCGTGGACCGTGAGACCGGCGAGGTCTTTGTCGGCGAGGTGCCCGAATATTCGGTGGTGGTGCCGGGCGCGCTCCCCGGAAGGCCTATGAAAAACGGCCAGGTCGGGCCTTCGACGGCCTGCGCGGTTATCATGAAGCGCGTCGATGAGAGAACCCGCGCCAAAACCAGCATCAACGAGCTGCTGCGGGATTAACCGAACCGGACGCCGGTCTGGCGCGACCCATAGACCGGACCGCGGGGCGTCCCCCCGCCGTCCGGAGAACGCATGGACTGGGTCTGGTATCTGTTCAAGTTCGAAGGCCGCATCAACCGCGCCAAGTACTGGCTGGCCGGGCTGATCATCGTCTGCTGGACGATTTTCCTGATGCTGCTGTTGTACGCGCCGGTCGGCTATCTCTTCGGCTGGCCCGCAAAGCTCAGTCTCGACCTCGACAACATTTTCGCAATCGTCGACCCCAATTCGTTTCAAAAGCTGTCGCGAGCGGACGTCAGCATTATCGTGGTCAACGTGATCACCATGCCGCTGTTCCTGTGGGTGTTGCTCGCCACATCCGTGAAGCGCCTGCACGACCGCGACAAGAGCGGCTGGTGGATCGTGCTGTTCTTCTTCCTGCCTGGCCTGGTCGGACGCTTCGAGGATCGAATCGGCGATTCGATCCTTGCTACGTGGCTCGGCATTTCCGCCGGCATTCTCTACATGTGGGGCGTGGTCGAGCTGTATTTCCTGCGTGGCAGCCCACGAACCAACCTCTATGGCGCAAACCCGCTGCCGAAGGTACAAAACCGGCCGCGCGGCGCGGAGACGCGCCTTCGCGCGACCACCAGCTGGGACCAGGACAGTGAGATCGAATTGCTGCCGCATATCGGTAGCCCGCCGACCGGGATGCATGTTAATCGGGGGACATGACTGATGCCCTCTCAAT
>Ga0306920_100016920_pt1 | contig 10053 bp, 9 predicted proteins | sample flu12Cox44000170_FD_204666 | JGI IMG/M metagenome (GOLD analysis project Ga0306920, IMG submission 204666) | Lab enrichment of tropical soil microbial communities from Luquillo Experimental Forest, Puerto Rico - flux4day.12C.oxic.44.000.170 (v2)... | ecosystem: Environmental > Terrestrial >...
TTTCGCTATCGCGGAACGTGGCCTCATACTTGCCAAGCCCAAGGCTTCGCAGCCAATCTCCCACATTCATGGCCATGTACCAAGCGGCTCCGGACTCATGAGATGATAACAGCATCTTCCAAGCAAAACAGCGTGTCCAGGGCCCGCTGCCGAATGACTGCTCCAGATCATCCTGGCTATCCCGCGTTGGGTCAAAAGCACTCATTCCAGCGATGTCCGCTGCACGACCACTTTGACCTCATAAGCGGACTTAAACCGGATCACGTCGTGAGGTCTCAGACGTGCCAGAGCAGGCATCTAAGGCGGTGCTCGTTTGACCCGGTCGCTGCCTCGTTTTAGGCTTCGAGTGCAATCTGGAGGTGACCTGTGCGACGCATGGCTGCAATTTGCTCTGCACTGCTGCTTTCAACGGTGTTGTCCGCGCAGGCGCAAACGCCGAGCGGAGGCGCGGGTTTCGAAAAGAAAAACTACAATTACAGCGAGTGAACGAAAGGGCTGTTCTCCGAGGTCGTCACGGTCACCCATCCCGGCAAGATGATATTTCTCGCCGGAGTGGGAGCCGAGGACGAGAGTGGTGCCCGCGGCACGATCCGGCATGTCGGCGACTTCGCGGGGCAGTGCCGCTATGCCTATGACAAGATCAAACGGCTGCTCGCGGCCCACGGCGCCACGATGAACGACGTGGTGAAGGTTGTCACCTACGTCACCGACGTGAGAAATCTGCCCGAGGCGGGAAAGTGCCGCACGGAAGCGCTCGCCGGCGCGCCGCAGCCGGTGCATACGTTCCTGAACATCAATCAGCTCGCATGGCCGGGAATGCTGGTCGAAGTGGATGTGATCGCAGCAACCAGCGCGCCTTAGCGCGTTGCCGGGCGCCATTCGTGCAGCGCCCCTAATCTGATACGTTCAGCACACCCAAGGCGCTTGATCACATTGTGCGCCATCGCCGGTGTCATTGGCCGGCCGATCAAACCGGTTTCGGCAATATGCCGATTGGTTTGGGCAAGATGCCTGCGCTCGTGATCTAGATCCATTCAGGCGATCCCGCCTTTTGGGCGAGGGACGTGGAGCGCAACAAGCCCGCGAGCGGTCAGAGGAAAGCCCCGCCGGGGGCCACCCTCAGCGGGGCTGTGGCTCACATGGTAGGAGTTGGCGGTCCGGGGTCATGCGAGCCGGAGCGCGCGATGCGCCCCTTTACGTTCATCCTGCCAGAATGCCAGTTCGCTGTCGGTTCGATCCTCGACTCAAGAACCAAAAAAAGAAGCCACGCGGCGTCTGTCCAGCGCGAAGGCACTCGTAGTGAGATCAGTAGCCAAAGCAAAACCCCGTCGGGGCCGTTCATTCTCCGACGGGGTTCTGGTGCTCAGGACACGGAAGGACTGACTTCCCTTCCCCCCTGCCGCCCCGCTGTCGGTTCGATCCACGACTCAAGAACCAAAAAAGAAGCGCCCGCGATGGAACTAATGTCCGGTGACGCATGTTTGTCCGCCAACGAGCATGCTCTTTGTAACCGGCGACACTCGGCCGCCAGTGTTCTCGCTGGTCCTTAGCGGGATAGCCAAAGGCCTAGGTCGCCGGTTGAGTCGTCAAGGGCTGCGCAAAAAAAGCCCCGCTCATCGCGGGGCCGAGTTTGGGAGTGTGCCCAATCGCACGTCCGCATTCGCGACCGTTCGACGAGCACATGGTCTCTAGCGCCGTCGATGTATTCGCGATGTGATGGCGATCACAAGAATGCAGCGGGGGCCGTGTCGTTTTTTTGGACAACGACCTGCATTTTTTGGACAGCCATTTGTGTGATTTGTGCTTTGGGATAGAAGTCTTACAGCGATGAATGGAACCGGCATCAACGCCGGCAGTTCATCCCACAGGCCGCTCGGCTTACTCCCGGGCGGCCTTTGTGCGTCAGCCACCGAGTTGTCAAATAACGAAGATGGTCAGCGGGGCAAAAATTATCCGGAGGCTCGCCCTCGTCGGCGTTTGGGTCTTTCTAATATGCTTCGGTCTGATCGCGGTAGATCGAGGCGATAGTGGCCCGCTCACTTTCTATATCGGAGTAGCTTGTAGGCAGCCGCATTTGCGGGCATCATGTTTTGGGTCTGGAAGTATTGATTTGACGCTCCGGCGCAGCGCCATCGAGGGCGGTTATTTTGTCGGTGCGGGCGATGTAATGACCGCCTAATTCTTTAGCAACATCGGCGCCTGCAAGCATTGACAATGCGACCGTGTATCGAGTTTTCATGATGTCCTCGCACTCACGTGCCGAACACCAGCGTCCGGGGGATGAAATCATGCTTCGCTCGCGTGAGACGCGCAAATAAAAAAGATTGAGATGCGCGGCTATAGTCCCTAGCTATCGGCATTACGTTGCGTATGCGTGTGAGCCAAATCACAACCAGCGCAACTATGATCAAAAAGAAGAAGAAAACGGAGCCTGCGCGTCGTGTTCAGTCGTGCCGGACGTTTCGTGAGGTTGAAGAAAGCCCCGGCTTCTCTCTACCGGGGCTTTAAGTGGCGGGGGTAACGCTAACGGATCATTTCTATCCCAAAGCACAAATCACACAAATGGCTGTCAAAAAATGCAGGTCGTTGTCCAAAAATTGCTCGTTGAAATCGGGATGTCGAGTGTCCCAGCGTCGAGACGATTTTTGACTCACAGCTTCAGCGAGCGGTCAGCAATGGCGGTTCGCTTACAATTTGCCGCGAAAGATGGCCCCGAACCCCACCGATCAGCACGTCGGCAGCCGGGTGCGAATGCGCCGCAAGATGCTTGCAATGAGCCAGCAAAAGCTAAGTGCCGCACTCGGCCTCAACTTGCACCAGGTGCAGAAATACGAGAGTGGCGCCAACCGCATCATGGCGAGCAGGTTGCAGCAAATCTCCCATATCCTTCAGGTGCCAGTAACATTCTTCTTCGAGGGCGCGCCGAACGCTTCAGCGCCCCACGGCTCCAATGAAAGCAAGCTATGGATCGCCCAGATTGATGACTTCGTCTCCGATCCAGACGGCTTAAGGCTGATCGAAGCGTTCATGCGAATTGATGATGCCGACCTGCGACGCAGGATCGTGATGCTCGTGCAAGAAATTGCGAGAACCCCGCCAGAGCACCGTCTTCGTGGGCTAAAACGTCAAAAGAAAGCCCCGGACGTACCGGGGCTTTCAAGGTGGCCATAAGAGTGAAGTCTAGAATGAGCGGAATACTCTAGAGACCGACCTTATTGTCTTATCGGCGCCTTGCCATGACCATCAGGGTTTCCCCGCAATGAGGAACTGCAAAATCCTGAAACACCGGGAGGGAGTTACCAGTCCGTTGCAAATGGCTCTTGCGAGAGGCCGGAGCGGCCGATGCGTCCATCATTATCGCGTACGGGCTCGCTGCCGCGCCGCTTCGGCCTCCGCCGGCCTCCTGCGCACGGGGCGCGCATGGCGGCGGCGCTTTGTTTGCCAATGCCGGAGCGCGGCATGACTTGGGGCTTAAAGTAAAGAGGGAGCCTCGGTTGGCGAAAGGCTCCCTCTGACGGTCCCTACCCGTGAGATGTGGTGACACGGGGGACGGGGGCATCCTAGCAGCTAACTGGGCCTTGTCGACTCTGGCCCGCGACGCCCGCGCGCAGGGCGGCCGCTTGCGAGTGCTCATGCGGCGCCGCCTTCTTGCTTCTCTATGCTGCAGCGTTGCCGCGTCGCGCGATGCGACGGCGTCGTGTTCCTGCGTCGAACGGAAACCCCCGCCACGGAAGGCGCCCGTGACGAGGGTCCGGCCCCTAGGGGGCGGCAGTGGAGCTGTCACCCGGGGGGCCACCGAAGCAACGCTTCCCGGCGGTGCCATGTTCCGGCTGCGAGTAACGGAAAGCCCCGCCACGCATCGCACCGCTAGGCGGGTTCCCGGGCGCCTTATGTGCGGGCAGTCATTCGGTTGATCTACCGATATTTCGTAGCAAAAAGAAAATGCCGGGCCGTGGTAGCGACCCGGCAAGTTCAGTGTACTCGTCATCTCCCGGAGGGAGGGCACCGAAACTAACAGGAGAGTCTTACATGAACCTGACAAATCGAAAGCGCTCAGTCCTGTCCGTTAGCCTTTTGCGCGAACTCGCGTCATTGCATCGCTAAAGCGAGCACAACAAATCTAATCAGCGTCCAGCATGTCGATCCGGTGGGCGAAATGGGTGCGGCTTTTCATTTTGGCGGGCACCTTTGGCAGAAATGGCACACTCACGGAATGTTACGCTCACGCCATTGCTGAAAACGTACAATGCGCTACGTTTGAATTCGCCTGAGCGCATCAGGCGCAACCCAAGTACCCAAGCCTCGGTCGCGCGCCCCAAGCAGAGCGGCCGGGGCTTCCTATTTCGCCGGTATCTCCGACACGTCTAGCTTGGCGTCAGAGAACAGCGCCAGCTCGAGCGCGCGGCTAACCGTCAGCACGTCCTCTTTGGCTAGGATCAGCTTGGCGACTCGCTGCCATTGGCTCCGCAGCTCTCGCTTCTTGCCTATGCCGGTCATGTAATTGACCGCTTGCCCAATCGTGGTCAGCACGCCGCCGTCTTTTGTCGGCAAGGGGCGGTCTAGTTTTTGCGCGAGATACGCCGGACGCAACAACATGGGCTATAGATGGGACAAGGACACGGGCGAGTCGAGTCGACCCTGCCCGCTAGAATGCCTCCCAGAGCCCAATTTCGGGCGCGCCTCAGCGAAAGATGCTGATCCGATGGTTTGGCCGGGACCAGCTCAGGCCAGAACGGAAGAAAGGCCCCGGCCATTAAAGGCCGGGGCAAGTTGGCAGAGCGGTTCGAAGGTAGAATTCGGCCTATTCCGCTCTGCAGGACCTGAGCCGAACGCTTCTTGGTAGCCGCTGACCCTTCCCTGGGTTTTGTTGGCTCACGACAAAGATTTGTTCGTTTAGGCCAAGCACGCAGGGCCGGTTTCATCAACCGATGCCACGGCGCAAGCAAAGGGCCGACCCGGAGCTTAGCCGAGCGGCCACAAAGAAAGCCCCGCTGCACAGGAGCGGGGCTTAGGATTTAGGAGAGATTCCAACAACCAGCCCGCCCACGCTCATCGCCAGCGCTCCCTTCTTCGCGTTCGGGCCCGGCCCGTCGTGACAGCGGCGGGTCGGGCCGTTTTAAATAAGCGTGTGATGAAACCGCCACGGATCGATGCGGCCTTGCGGGAGCTGATTGGGCTTTCCTTGATCGCAGGTGGGGGTTGTGGTCTTGCGCTGTCGCAGGGTGACCTATTGTTCGCCGCTATCTTTGGTGCTGCCAGCGTAGTTACGATCATCGAGGCGATACGATTACGGTGAGATCATGGGCGCGCGGAGGTCGCGACCTCTCTTTATCGTCGTCGCCATTTTTCTTAACCCCAATCCTCTTCCACTTCCCGTTTCACGGCCGGGTGCTTTGGGTTCTTGCTCTTGACCCAGTGCCGTGAGCGGCCGGAGTGATAGGGCGAGCCGAGCCGCTTCGACACGATGCCCTCGAAGCCAAGTTGGCAGGCATGGCGCTGCCGTGGACGACTTCGAGGTGGCCGAAGCGACCTACCGGGCTGCGATTGCGCGTTGGCCAGCGGCCAGGATTACCCTGCGGCACGGCATCCGGGTAGTGCACGACACGGGACAGCGGCTACTGCATTGACCGAGCGCGCTTGGCAGATTTCCGCCGGTTTGAATTCCTAGTCGCTCGACCGCGCCCGCCATTTCTCGCGTCAGCGACGTGATGTCCGCTTCCGCCGGCTGCGGACATTCCATCGCATGAGGCTATGTCCGAGAAGTGCCAAACGCAGACTCATGAACTCCGACCCCTGCGTGCAGCACAGAAGGTGCCGCCTCTGGGGATGCGCTAACCGGCGACACTTACTACTTCGAAGCCGGCGTGCTTTCGGAACAGCGCTGGTAGTTCCTAAGGCTCTCGAATGCGGGGCCGACGGAAATCTGGTTGGCGTCGCCCGACCGGATGATGAGGTTGGCGGTCGTTTTCTTCTGTGCTTGCCCTGGGTCGGCGCACCGCAACCGGGCAGAGTAGGTAGAGCCCTTCAGGCTTGGTGTTTCGCTCACCGAGGCAACGTCGCACTTCCCCAAGGGACCTGCATATGCCTTCGCCGACAGGACGATGGCCTCCGTGTCCCCGTCCTTGCAGGGCCCTACACCGGGCGCCCACGTTCCCCAGTAAGCGTCGGGGATCGAATTGAGCACCTTGATGCCCCCCCTGGCGGCCGCGCCAGCTTGTGGCGCGAACGCGGCGATGAACACCAGAAGAGCTACCTTGCGCATGGTTTGCCTCTCACCGTCCACCAGGCGGGCCATACTATCCTTCTAGGAAGGACGGCTATGGGTCAAAATGAAACCGAGCATATCTAGTCTGCTGTTGCCCCCGAAAGCGAACGTTAGAGCGGACGTACTGGTTGGGATTTTTCCACCGCAGCAAAATCCGTGCTTATTCGATCACCTCGTCAGCCAGTGCCAGCAACTTGTCGGGAATTTCGAGGCCAAACGCTTTCGCGGTCTTGAGGTTGATTACCAGTTCATACTTGGTCGGGTTCTGCACCGACAGCTCGGACGGCTTCTCGCCTTTGAGGATGCGAGGGTAGCGAGTGAGCCCGAAGCTCTCCTGCAGGTGCTGACGAACACCCTCTATCGCTTCAAGCGAATTGGGCTGGAAGCCGGACCGCTGTCGCAGTGGCTTTACAGCGTTCTCGCCGAAGCGGGCTTGCCGGTGATCTGCGTTGAGACGCGGCACATGAGGACGGCGCTGAAGGCACAGATCAATAAGACAGACCGCAATGACGCACGCAGCATAGCGCCGATAATACGTGTGGGACTTTATCGGCCAGTGCATGTGAAGACGCTACGCAGTTTCCTTCAGAGCATGCGCGCCCGGTTCTCGGGCAGCGGACTATCGCTAGCGTCAGTCATTCATGGCGCCGCTCCACGCACTGGAACTCCTCTTGCACGAGATGATCGAGCGTTCAGCGCCATGTAAGGTTCTATCGCTAGAGTCGTCCCAGTCGGGGACATCGCTCCAGCGAGGAGACAGAGCCACGCTCCGAACGCTTAACGCTTACCGTCTGGCCGGCGTCTACGCCGCCTGCATTCTCAACGGCGAGAAGCCGGGGGAGCTGCCGGCACAGCAGGCCATGAAAGAGTGCGGGGCGTCCAGGAGGGAACATGTCTGAGGGCGTATCACCGTTCCCGAGGGGCAGGCGTCCCGGCTTTTCAGTCAATACGCACAATTTGATTGGTGGATTGACGGTTGCCGTGCTCGCCCTCTTGTTTCTGGGGTACGCATTTTATGTACCGAACCCAGTCATCCCGGGACTCATGTCAGCCGCTTTAGTTTTGGTAGGGATCGCCGCGGCCATTGGTTTAGTGCCTGTGCATGCTCCGCGAGATTTTTATGGCGGCATCGCCCTCACCATGCTGGCGACGCTGGCCTTGATCGCTTCGGCAGATTTGCCCGGCCAGCGCGGTTTCGCCTTCGGCCCCGGCACGGCGCCGCGGCTGTTCTCATTTGTTCTTGCCGCCCTCGGCGCCGCCGTCGCCGTCAATGGTGTCTTTATCGACGGGCCGCCGATCGAAAAGTACAGAATACGCGGTCCATCTCTCGTCATCATCGCAATTATCGCCTTCGCCAACATGATCCGGCCGCTCGGCCTGGTCCCCGCAACATTTCTGGCGTTCATGATCTCGATCCTCGGATCATCGGAAATGCGCTGGATCGAAAGCACGATCGCCGCGGCGCTGATGACTTTGTTTTGCGTGTTGCTGTTCGTCTACCTACTCAACCTACCGTTCCAGCTTTGGCCGCGATTTTACTGATTCGGGAGTGAGTAAGTCATGTCGGACCTTCTCGCGAACCTCTGGATGGGCTTCCACGTCGCGTCCAACGTGTACAACGTTCTGTTCTGCTTGCTCGGCGCACTCGTCGGAACTTTAGTCGGCGTTCTGCCCGGCATCGGCACGGTTGCGACCATCGCGATGCTGTTGCCGATCACCTTCGGGCTGCCGCCGGTCGGCGCGCTGATCATGCTCGCTGGCATCTACTACGGTGCGCAATACGGCGGCTCGACCACCTCGGTGCTGGTCAACATCCCGGGTGAAGCCACTTCCGTGATTACTTGCCTCGACGGCCATCAAATGGCGCGGCAGGGCCGCGCGGGCCCCGCGCTCGCCATTGCCGCTATCGGCTCGTTCTTCGCGGGTTGCGTGGCGACGGTGCTGGTGGCGGCCCTCGGCGCGCCGCTGACCAGCCTCGCGCTGCTGTTCGGGCCGGCTGAGTATTTCTCGCTGATGGTGCTCGGCCTGATCTTCGCGGTGGTGCTGGCCAAGGGCTCGGTGCTCAAGGCCGTCGCCATGGTCGTCACCGGCCTGCTGCTCTCGATGGTCGGCTCCGATCTCGAGACCGGCGCCGGCCGCATGACTTTCGACATTCCAGAGCTCGCCGACGGCATCGGCTTCGCCAATATCGCCATGGGCGTGTTCGGCTTCGCGGAGATCATCCGCAATCTCGAGCTCCCGCCCGAGAGCCGCGACATCCTCAAGACTAAAATCAGCGGCTTGATGCCAACCCGCCAGGACCTGATCGATTCCTCGGGCGCGATCGCCCGCGGCACGCTCATCGGCTCACTCGTGGGAATTCTCCCAGGGGGCGGTGCGGTGATCGCGTCGTTCGCGGCCTACACCTTCGAGAAGAAACTGTCCAAGCATCCCGAGCGCTTCGGCCGCGGGGCCATCCAAGGCGTGGCCGCGCCGGAAAGCGCCAACAACGCGGCGGCGCAAACCTCATTCATCCCGCTGCTGACGCTCGGCATCCCGCCCAACGCGGTGATGGCGCTGATGGTCGGCGCCATGACCATCCACGGCATCGTGCCAGGTCCGCAGGTCATGACCAAGCAGCCGGAGCTGTTCTGGGGCATGATCGCATCGATGTGGCTCGGCAATCTGATGCTGGTCGTCATCAATCTGCCGCTGGTCGGCATCTGGGTCAGCCTGCTGCGCGTGCCATATCGGCTGCTCTATCCGTCCATCATCGTGTTCTGCTGCATCGGCATCTATTCGATCAACAACTCGCCGACCGATGTGGTGATCGCGGCGATCTTCGGCGTGGTCGGCTATTGGTTGGTCAAGCACGACTTCGAGCCGGCGCCCTTGCTGCTCGGATTCGTGCTGGGACCGCTGATGGAGGAGAATCTTCGCCGCGCCATGTTGATCGCCCGCGGAGACGCGACGGTGTTCTTCACGCGCCCGATCTCGGGGGTGTTGCTGAGCACCGCCATCATTCTGCTCATCATCGCTGCGCTGCCCAAAATCCGTCGACGCCGCGACGAGGTCTTCGTCGAATAGAAGATACGGCGGTCGGGCTGCGACAAGTTATCACCGCGCGGAGGCATCACATGTCTGCCGCGCGGTGATAGCATTCGCATCAATCGGACATTGAGAAACACGATAAGGGGAACAGCCATGGGTATCCTGTCTCGCGCGATTGCCGTCGTGGCGGCGCTCGGCTTTGCCGCGGGCACCGCCGCGGCGCAGACCGACTATCCGCGACGCGCGATCACGTTGATCGTGCCGTTCGCCGCGGGCGGGCCGACCGATGTGATTTCCCGCATCATCGGCGATCACATGACTCGTACGCTCGGGCAGCCGATCATCATCGAGAATATGGTCGGTGCTGGAGGCACCACGGCTTCGACGCGGGCAGCGCGTGCCACGCCGGACGGCTACACGATCGAGATGGGCCATATGGGAACCCATGCCGCCTCGGTCGCGCTCTATCCAAATCTGGCCTACAGGCCGGATGTGGATTTTGCGCCGATCGGTTTGGTGGCGGGCACGCCGGTCCTGATCCTGGCGAAGAAGGACTTTCCTCCCAAGGACCTCAAAGAGTTCGTCCCCTACGTGAAATCGAATGTGGACAGCTTGAACATGGCGCATGCCGGCGTGGGATCCGTGTCGTACACGACCTGCCTATTGCTCAATTCGATCCTCGGCGTGAAGCCGGCGTCGATTCCGTTCAACGGGACCGGCCCGGCGCTCACTGCCTTGATCGCCGGACAGGTCGACTA
>Ga0306920_100016921_pt1 | contig 10053 bp, 17 predicted proteins | sample flu12Cox44000170_FD_204666 | JGI IMG/M metagenome (GOLD analysis project Ga0306920, IMG submission 204666) | Lab enrichment of tropical soil microbial communities from Luquillo Experimental Forest, Puerto Rico - flux4day.12C.oxic.44.000.170 (v2)... | ecosystem: Environmental > Terrestrial >...
TCCGCGTCCTCGAAGGCTTCCCAGATTTAGCGCATGACGATGAGGTCGACGCCTGCAGCGGAGCCCTGGAAATACTCAACCCGCAAATGAAGGGCGAGGGCATCTTCGAACTCTACCGCCGGCGAGCAGAGGCGGCGAAGCAGCGCAACAAGCCACAACCGATTAAAACCCTGCCTCAGCCCGGCTCAATGGAGTGGTTCGAGGCGCAGAAGAAAAAGAGCTGAACCATAGCGGCTCCTGGGCGATCGCTTGCACCGAGGATCGCCGCGCGGAACTCGGCCGCCGATTTGTCGCGCATGACGAAAATCGGCGTCGTAACCTACTGTGCCTTTGTCACTTTTCTGCGGTACTGTTGAAGTCGGGCATGGCTGGCCGAGACCAGAGCCGCTTGGCGCGATGGCCATGACATTGGCGGTCGGACCCCAGTGGAGAGGGTTCGACGCTGAACTTACTACCTCGACTACTGAACGAGACTGGTGGAGATCCCGATATCATTCTCAGCAAAGATCGGTTCTGCAAACACAGTACGGTTCTCAGCCAAATGGCTTCGCCAGATCGATCCGTTGTCGCGCGCGAAACACGGTGCGCTCACCGGCCTTGAGATCGGCCGAGACGATCCACAACCGGAAGGCCACATTGAGGGGATCGATGCGCAGCGCGGACCAGAAACTGAGCTCGCCGATCCGATGCTGTTTTGCATGGCAGGCAGTGCACAGAGGAACGGCGTAGCGATCGCCCGGCTTCATTCCGACCCCACCATCGGATCCGGTGCGGACATGCGCCGGTTCCGATGGCGCGGCTCTGCCGCAGGCCACACAGGGGAGCTGACGGATAAAACTCAGGTGCTGTCCTCGCCTCCGGGAGTCGAGCTTGGGTTTGCGGCGTGCAACGGTGCGGGGAATGCGGGCGGCGCGCATCGGTCTTACGAGCGGCCCGCGCGTTCGGGTTCAGGCGGAGCTGAAGGTGGATTGGGCCGGGCGATGACGGCTTGTTGGGTCACGGGGCGATCTCCAGACTTGCCCGGAACGCCGCCTTCAACGCCAATTTCCCGTGCGCGACCGGTGCCTCAGTGGTGGTGCCGATCTTTTCCATGACGCGCTCGATAAAGAAGTTGACGATCTGCAATTGACGGTCGAGCGCCTTGATGAAGGTCTCATCCGGTTCCACCCGCAGGACGACCTTGGGAAGCACGTCATGCCAGCAGAGGATGTCGACCCAACTGCGCTGTGAGCATAGAGCTGGCCCTGCAATTGCGGCCGGAAGCGTTCATTGACCTCGTCGGAAAGCCAGTATTCGACCTGAGTGTGCGGCAGCGGGGCCTTGATCTCCAACAGACCGTCATCGCCGACGAGCCGGTCGGGACTGCATCCGACCGTGCGCGCGTCATCGGTGATGAAGCCCACCTTCTGGACGGTGACGTCGTGATCGAATTCATACCAATCGGCCGCCTCGGCCTCGACGATGACGCCGCGTTCCATCGCCGGCGAATGATAAAACTCGATTTTCCGCTGCAGGATCCGCTCGGCAATCAGCAGGCAGGCGTATTCACGCCACTGTTTCGACGGTTTCCCTTGCGGTGTGATGATCTTGTGGAAATTGGAGCTCGTCGGGATCCCGAGCTTGAGGCGGTCATACGCTTCGGAATATTGCGCCACGTCATGAAGGATTGGCATGAAGGACCTCGGCCTTAGCGATCTGTTCCTCGAGTGTGCTGATGGCCTTGCGATAATCCGGGGCGGCGATCGTCGCGACAGCGGCCGCGAGAGAGCCGGCTTCCGCGATGCTCTGGGCCTTCATGTATTTGAGAAACTTCGGCCCCGCCTTTGCCCGTTTCATGAGATCGAGAATTGTCTTCGTCTGGGCCTCGTCGATCGGTCCCCCGGTTCCATCGTCATCATCGCCAACGACGACAATGTTGAAGATGTTGCAGGCGACGTAGCGGCGAAGGAAAGAATTGGTGCTCCCCACTGCCTGCACTTCCGACTTGCCACCCGTGGTGTCCAGCGGGGCCGGCATAAAGGAATCTTCGTAATGGCCGCCCGGCAAGTGCTTCAGACGGCCGCGGATCAAAATGCCGCCGCGCTCCAGTGGTTCATCGGAATAGGAGAGATCCATATCCTCCTCCGCCAAGAGCGGCCTCAGATGTTTGTCGACCTCCTCCAGCGGAGCGTATTTGAAGGCTTCATAGCTGCTCTTCTGTGGTTTCCCGTTCTCGATTTCGTAGAGGGCGGACCGTTTCTTGAGGATCTTGATGGCAGCGAGCTTTCTCAGGATCCGGCCCTTGGCCGCATTATAGGCGAGCTCGGCGTCTTTCGCTCTGAGCCGTTCGTACAGTGCCATCATGCGGTCGAGCTTTGCGACATCGGCACAGGAATCAGCCGCGAGCCGCTCGATCAATGCCAAAACCATAGCGGAACTGTCCGTTGGTCGTGGTGCAGGCCGTCGCCGCTCAGCTGGCTGGTCGCTTGGCTCGGTATCGCAGGTGAGGCTTGTCTGCTCCTCCATTGTAACCTCTCGTGATTCGCCCGGGATGGCAGTTACAGCGCGTTGATCGCACCGAAACGACTGACGGATCGCGCCAGTAACCCGGCCCGCAATATCGCCATTACCGTTTTGCTCGCCTCGCGGGACTTCACTGACCGTGGAGGTCAATGCTGAGACTGGTCTCTATTGCTTCACCGCCCGGTTGTGGATTTCGGCGGCAACTGAGGCTCTTGCGTAATGTAGCGGGCAATGTCGGAAGTGAGCCGATCGCCGTGACCCTTCTGCAGCAACAGAACGGCGTGCATCGCTCCGCCAAAAAAGCAGTCGCGCATCAGTGGCAGGAGAGCCTCATTGGTCGGGCTGTCGCCGACGCATCGGTCGAGGGTATGGCACCATGCCTCGTCGAGCGAGGAAATCGCGCGCGTTGTTTTCCCTTGCGGGAGCTGGCCAGAAGGATGCCTGCTTATTTCACCGTCGCGCGGGTTCATCGCTTCTCTTGGTAATGTGATGGTCTATGCGAGAATTATTCACAAAAACTCGGATTTAGTCAATGTAAAACCGACAATTATTATTGGTAAATTTTCAGTCCGGCCAGCTTCGATTTCGTACGACAATGATAGTTTAATCGCACGGACGACCGTCATCGGCGGATTGATGCTCGCGCTTTCCGGCTGCTCAACGAGGCCGATTGACATTATCAGTCCCCCAGCCGGCCAGTGTGACGCGAGCTAGTGCGGTCGGATTTGCTTTCAAGTGTTCCAAGCGATCGGAGACGCTCACCACTTACCGAATTATCGGCCATCCACCCAGGTCACGACAGCGATGTGTGAAAGGATCATCGGGCAGCCATCCGCGCGCCCATATCCTCGTACCGGGCGGATGTTTCTCGCCCGACGACTGGATTGCCTGCCGGCCCCGCTTTTTTCTTCCGGTCCGGGTCCTCTCACGCCTCTTCCGCCGTCTGCTTCTGGAAAAACTGACGGCCCTACCAAGCCGGGCAGCTGGAGTTCTTCGCCGACCTGGCCGCCCGGCCGCCTCCAACGTTCACCTCGCCGCACCGTGCAAGCACGAACGGGTGGTCTATGCCAAAGCGATCCTTTTAGCGCGTCACCTCGGGGGAGCCGCGCCATGTCGATGCCGCTTTCTCTTGCGCCAGCGAACCCGTCCAATGGCGTCGATCAGGAGGAGCAATATCACGGGGCTGAGGGCAACCGCGGCCACGACCAGCCAGGATTGCGCCGAGCCAGTTGGAAGGCTATCCACAGTAAGATCCCCGGGGCTGAGGCAGCCCGCTTAGAGGAGTCCTTGGCCTGGGGCAGGGTGCGAACCATCCGCCGCGCCGTTCGAGGGCTGGTTTAGGCCGCGAACCTTAATATTCGTTCAGGATCAGCCGCTGAGTTTGAGGAACCTGCGCGATCCCCGTGCAATGGCTTTAAGTCTACGACGAATGCAGTCAAGAGTATCTGCGCTCTTGTGAGGAACTCTGACTGGATTAGGGGATCTTTGCTTTCACGCAGTAGTGCGACACAGGAGATAACCATCCACACGTGGAGTAGTTGGCCTTCGTTAATCGTATAGACCATTCCCACGCCTCCGGTGCTTCTGCGAGGTTGTCTCACTAACGGAGATCGCTGACAAAGTCAGTTCGAACCTAGTTAACACATTATGAAGCTCTGACCCCGAACTTTCGAATAGGATTTGAGATGGATTTGGGAAGAATTGTTTATTGCAGTCTCAACAGACCGCCAAATGCTTTTGTCTCGTCTCACTGTTTAACGGGCCGGTCCGCGCTCCGATCAGATGCAGGTTAGGCTTCAGCTGACCACTACGTCGGGATTGGGCTGGCGGTGACGTTTCCGGCGGAGACGCCAGAGCCGACACAGTTTTGCGTGGCGAGGACGCTCAGCTCGTCGACCTCGTTCCATCCTTGCGGGGGCTGTTCTCTACCCACTTGCTTACCCTTCCGGAACAGCCGGCCAATGGCATCGACCACGAACAGGATTACCATGGGGCTCACAGAAGCCGATGCCACAATGACCCAGGACTGCATTGACCCCGTTGGAAGACTGTCCATAATGTGATCCGCTCACACTGCGGAGGTCGATATCACACGATGGTAAATGCTCGCTTACCATAGCATCGCGAGCCCGCCTACCTTGCCCGACGAGCGGGTTACTATTGCCCCGTTTTTCGTCCACAGCCTGGAGCCCTGGCTTCTGTCGAGCCGCAAGCCCGCAGCGTCGCTAATAGGTGGACTTGACCCGTACGGACCGGTACAGCACGGCCGATTTAGAGCTCTCCGACGCGGGGCCTCGCGAGTGTGAAGGCTTGACTGCCCGCCTCGTAGCCGCCCTGCTTTTCGCTGTCTGGCCACCTATCGAGCGGCTCGCCCCTTATCTGACGTGGTTGATGCGAGAAAAGGAGTGAAATTGGCGACAGCATGCCTGGTCCGCCGTCCGAGGCCTCCATTTTTCCCCGTGATCACGACCGACAAACTCCGCCATCGCCCCCGCACTTCGCGAAGGAGAAGGCACCCGGCGCCACCCTCTGCGATGAAGGCAAAGATCGCGGGCACTCCCACTTCCTTGAGGAGGCCAACTATGATCAGTATTGCTACAGCCAATAGGAACGCTAACACCGGAGCGAGTACGCCGACACCCGGTATCGTGGACCATATTGCCCAAATTGGAAGACTGTCCGTGCCTCACTCTAGGTGGTTCCAACAACGCTCATCCTCGCTGTCCAGCGTCCTCACAAACGTCAGTTCCGGTGTCACTTGCCCATCGTCACCCCGATTTTCGAGTGGGGTTTGAGACTGATTTCGGGAGAATTCCGCGTATTGCGCTCGCCCTATGCCAACAGCGTCAGTCGCGGGCTGCCCATAGCAACGGCGGCTGAGAACTAGAGTAGCAGTAGCTCCGGAGTCGTAACCGTCGGCTCAGGTGAGGGCCGCTGGGAATTGGCAATCAGAGGCAGGTTGGAAGGGGCCGAAGGCTGGTCCGAATTGGAAGCTTGGGCTGACGCTTCTATTGTTCACTCCAGTTGCCGTGGCCCCGGCTGCGGGGCATCGGGACGTTTCGTTGACCCCCGGTGAGTACGCTCGTTCTCGGCTTGGTTATTATAGCCTGGCCAAGCCGAAAGGGAAGGGCGGCGTCGAGGTAAACTCGTCCATCCTCCGCCGCTCCTTCTGGTCACGTCCGTCAAGGTGGTGGAGATTCGGGACTGCAGCTGAGAAGATGAACGCGTCGGCGCCAGTGGAAATGTTGTTTGCAGTCGGTGCGGCTGCGGGCAGCGATCGACGGCATGGCGGATTGTGCTGCGGCCGCAGCGCCGCTATCAAGCCCTGCGCCTTCGGCGCACCGCTGCGCGGCTGCGGGGCTTGACAGCGGCACTGCGGCCGAGCGTTTGGCATCCATGCCGTCGACGGCGCAGTGGATCGCTTCAAGCGGGTCACGCGGCCGATGGGATCTGGCGGGCGTCAGCCGCGCCGGCTGCTGTGCCTAGTTCGGCCATCGCTTCGACCTGCATGTAGCGGTGTTGCAGCTGCCACTCGTCGTTTTGCTCGAGCAACACCGCGCCGATCCCCCGAATGAGCGCCCCAAGGCGCTGGAGCCCAATGTCGGCACCCTGCTTTACCTTGTCTCTCTCGGGTTTGTCGCAATAGCGACCGTGGTCGTTTTCTTTGGCGTCGGTTTTTTGCTGCTTGCCCACCGTAATGAGGAACTGATCGCCGGACCCGACGCCCGAAACCGTGTCTCAAAATCGAACCCCGACCCCCCGATCTTGCGAGCTTGTTCATCCTATTGGCCGGTCAGATCGTCGAGAGCTTCGTTACTGGCGCGGCCGGGCCGGCGAACCGGATCTACAAGTGGCTGTCCAACTAGGGTGACTGCGATCAGCGATTTCTCCCCAAATCCATCTCAAAGGCCGCTCGAAAAATCCGGCTTAGGATACGCTAATGACGCCCGAACTGACGCTGTCCAGGACGCCGTGCAGCGAGCATGAGCTTCGTTGCAAGCGAACCAGGAATGGCAGAAATGGTCTACCAAGTGGACGGAAACCAGTTACTACGGTTGTGGTCCGTGATTAGTTGTTTTGAAGTTATGAGAGAGATCCAAGATCCTTCAGTACAATCTACGGTCATAACGCGGGCTCAGGCATTACTGACCGCTTTCGTTCTAGACCTGACGCCATTGCCTGAGGAAAAAGTCAAATCTGCGACCTTGGGAGCCGGGCTCGAAGAAATTACCGGGTTCGACGCCTAAATTGGTATCTGCTGCGCTTGCTCTAGTGGCCCGGAACGGACTGCCTAATTCGTAATCCCGAGCACAGACAGGCTCGCGACGACTCTGTACAAGTTGGGTCATTGGGGCCGCCGCCTGCGCACCCCTAGTGACATTGTTAGTAGGGTTCGCCGCACCAATCGATTGCTTCAGACAGCTGAGCGAGATACGGCAACCGCTTAACCGAACGTAACAAAGCCTAACGGTGGGGCCATTGCTGACGCACCTAATGGGGGAAGTCGGTAAGCGAACGTTTACCAAAGTCTGATAGCGTATTCGTTAATACGAGAGGGTATTAACATGGACAGTCTTCCAACCGGCTCAATCCAGTCTTGGGCAGTCGTTGCCGCGATTGCGGTGACCCCCACGCTTGTGTATTTCATGATGGGTAAAATCACCGAAATACTGTATCGCAGGTCGCAAAAAGCACCAAGTCAATGACCCGCATATTTGAGAGACGCAGGGCGGAGCAACTAGCCTATGAGCTGACGACTTACCCATGTGAAGTCGCTTCGCGTCCGAGGTTAGTCTCCGCTCCACACTTTTGAGAGACGCGCCGCTTATCAGGAACGCCGGCGGCGGTCCAGCTGTTCAATCGCTTGGGTCCTGCAGCTGAAGCGACCCCGAAAGAACCGGACAAGGTGTACCCCTTGACCAAGACCAGGAGTATGCCTGCGGTTACGACTGGTACGATCGATCGGGCAGAGGTGATCACGTCGGTCCTGCCGCGGCGGCGCTGGTCGGCGGAAGAGAAGGCGGCGATGGTGCAGGAGACCGACGCGCTGGGGATGTCGGTGTGGCTGGTGGCGCAGCAGCGCAGTGTGACGCCGCACCAGGTTTTCAAATCCCATTCGGCGGGTATTAGGTGCGATCACACTAACCAAAAGGTTTATTGAAGCCCATCGTGGTACGTACCCTGGCATCGTATTGTTCTACTTTGGTTTGTTGATCTCGGCCATACCGGCGCCGATTGACCGGATGGCGTGAAACCAGAGAGGTGTCAGCACATCATACCCAGCTGGCATCAGGTGTATGCCATCATCAGTAAGGCACGCGGTTATTATATTGTTGCCGGCCGTGTAGAAGTCGATCGTTGAAACACGCGGGAATTCCGCCGCTCCGCTCATTATCGCTTTATTGTAGCCTATGACTTGATCGAAGAATTTGACTTGCGATCCCAACGGCGGGATCGTTGAAAGAATCACCCAGCTATTGGGAGATTGGATAAAAATGTCGTTCAGCATGTTGCGCAGGTCGTTGGGGCCTTGCGATATATTTCCTCTCCGGACGTCGACAGTGCCGACCATCGCAAGGATGACGTGCGGCTTAAGCTGCGTTATCGAATTGTCAGCATTGAACCAGGCGCGGATTTCGGCCGTCATGTAGCTGCCGTGTCCTTCCCAGTAGTCGGGGCAGTCGGTGACTGTCCATCTGTTTAGGAAGCCGCTGAGACCAACCGCCGACGCGTCGTACCCGGCATCGACGAGTTTCGCTTGAAGCGGGCACCGATAGCCGCCAGTGCGACGGCCCCCTTGAGTGATGCTGTCGCCGAGCGGCATATATGTGAGGCCAGAAGGCGGCGGCGGGCGTGATATCGCCAGGACGCCGTAACCTCCGGCGACGACCAGGAGCCCCGCAGCAACGAATGCCCAAAATCGCCAGAATCTCATGAATTTACTGCCTTCTCTGCGTCACGTTTTCTCGGCGCAAAAACATCTCGCGCCGCGTTGGTCGTGTCCCTTGAGGTGGTGTAGGAGCTGTGGGTAAGTGGCCCGCTGCCGCGACCGCCGCGAGTCTGGCGGCAGCGGGCCACTTATCCACGGCGGTGGTCATCGCGGATCTCCGGTAGGGTTTGGTCGCCAAACCTTCACGCGAACCAAGGACCCGACGATGACCGATGAGATGATGCGCCTTCGCACCTTGCTGGAGAAGAGCTCGGACGCTGATTTGCTGCGCGAGATGGTCGGTTTTGCCGCGCAACGACTGATGGAGCTGGAAGTCGAGAACCTGACTGGCGCCGCGCATGGGGAGCGCAGCTCGGACCGCATCAATCACCGCAACGGCTATCGCGACCGAGTTTGGGAGACCCGCGCCGGAGCCGTCGAGCTGCGCATCCCGAAGCTGCGCAAGAGCAGTTATTTCCCGGCCTTTCTGGAACCGCGCCGCATGGCCGAGAAGGCGCTCACCGCGGTGATCCAGGAGGCCTACGTTCAGGGAGTATCGACGCGCTCGGTCGATGATCTGGTCAAAGCAATGGGCATGACCGGCATTTCGAAAAGCCAAGTCAGCCGGTTGTGCGCTGAAATCGACGACAAGATCGCGGCCTTTGTCAATCGACCACTAGAGGGCGACTGGCCCTATCTTTGGTTGGATGCGACCTACGTGAAGACCCGTGAGAACGGTCGCATCGTCTCGGTTGCGGTGATCGTCGCTGTCGCCGTCAACGGCGATGGCCGGCGCGAAGTGCTCGGCATGACCATTGGCGCCTCCGAGGCCGAGATGTTCTGGACCGAGTTTCTGCGCGCACTCGCCAGACGCGGCCTGCGCGGCGTCAAGCTGGTGGTCTCGGACGCCCATGAAGGTTTAAAGGCGGCCGTCGCCAAGGTGCTGCACGCCTCCTGGCAGCGCTGCCGGGTGCACTTTATGCGCAATGTCCTGGCGCACGCCGGAAAGCACGGTCGACGTGTCGTCGCCGCCTTTATCGCCACTGCCTTTGCTCAGGAGGATGCCGATATGGCACGCCTGCAATGGCGCCAAGTCGCCGATCAGCTCAGGCCCAAGGTTGCAAAGCTAGCAGCGCTAATGGACGAAGCCGAACCCGATGTGCTCGCCTTCATGAGCTTTCCCAAAGACCACCGACTAAAGATCCACAGCACCAACCCGCTGGAACGCCTCAATGGCGAGATCAAGCGGCGCACCGATGTCGTCGGCATCTTCCCCAACGAGGCTGCCATCACCCGCCTGGTCGGCGCCATCCTGCTCGAGCAGAACGATGAATGGGCCGTGCAGCGCGCCCGCTACATGACACTGGAAACGATCGCTCCATTGAGCGAGGATCCGATCGTCAAGCTGCCCGCCGTGGCCGCCTGAGCCGCCGGCCAAACTCGCCGGAGAGCGTCAAGATCGACGCCGCTCTTACACCACAGCATGGGACACGACCTAGAGCCAAGCCGTATGACATTCCGAAAAGGGAGGTGTGGGAAGCCTATAAGAGGGTCAGAGCCAACCAAGGGGCGGCTGGCGTAGACGGCCAGATGATTTCGGATTTTGAGGCTGATCTTGAAAA
>Ga0306920_100016922_pt1 | contig 10053 bp, 8 predicted proteins | sample flu12Cox44000170_FD_204666 | JGI IMG/M metagenome (GOLD analysis project Ga0306920, IMG submission 204666) | Lab enrichment of tropical soil microbial communities from Luquillo Experimental Forest, Puerto Rico - flux4day.12C.oxic.44.000.170 (v2)... | ecosystem: Environmental > Terrestrial >...
GATCAGCAGCGCGTACTCGCCCTTGGTAAGCGGCACCGGAGCACCGTCAGGACCAGTGAGCCGTCGCGTCTTGCGGTCCAGCTGCCAGCCGGAGAAGCGGCAACGGCTGCGGTCGGGATCGCGCGCCGGCGCTGCGCGTCCAGCATCGAACCGTCGCAGCACGGCGCGCACGCGCGCTAGCAATTCACGCAGGTTGAATGGCTTCGTCAGATAATCGTCGGCCCCGAGTTCCAGCCCGACCACGCGATCGATGTCGTCGCGGCGGTGTCCGGTAATGATGATCACCGGCACGTCGGAGTTCGACCGGAGCTCGCGGAGCAGATCAAGGCCATCCTCCTGACCAAGTCGAAGGTCGAGGATGACCAGGTTTACCTCGGAACCGTTGAGTTGGCGGACCATCTCGTGGCGGCCGGACGCCACAATCGTACGGATGTTATTTTCCCCGAAGTAGTTTAGGATCATGCGCTGCAGGGCAGGATCATCCTCGACGACGAGGACACACGCTTGGCGATCACCGCTCGCGCGAAGGCCGAGGTCATTTGACGATGTCTCGCCCATGCCGCCCAGTTCCCACCCTGATGCCGCCGGCAGCGATCGCTTCTGGCGTCGGAGTAACCTGTCTGCTGCTTGCGCTCGTCTGTGTCGATGCTGCCTCGCTCGTAGCAGCTCAATCGCCAAAGCTTGAGCGGCGCGCGGCGCAGGAACCGATCACGCCAGTCCCGGCGGTGCCCGCGCAGGACCCACGACGTGTGGCGCTTGGGGAACAATTGTTCCAAGACCGGCGCATGTCCGGTGACAGCGCCCGCAGCTGCTCGTCGTGTCATGATACACGAACCAATGGTGCGAGCGCCAATGCCCTCGATACGACTCCGCAGGGGAAGTTGCTGGCGCTGAATACGCCGACGGTGTTCAATGTGGCATTGAACTACCGTCTGAATTGGGAGGGGAACTTTCGCTCACTCGAACGCCAGGCCGAGCAGGCGCTCCGCAATCCGGCCGATATGGCGTCGAGCGTTGAGGAGGTTGTGGACAGGCTGCGCGCTGACCCAACCACGGTGAAGCATTTCCGTGAAGCCTATGGGCGCGTGCCCGATCGCAACAGTCTTTTGGACGCCATCGCCACCTTTGAGCGCTCACTGATCACGCCGGGCAGCCGCTTCGACCTCTGGCTTGGCGGAGATACCGGGGCGATCACCCGGGAAGAACTCGCCGGCTATCAATTGTTCAAGTCGCTCGGCTGCATCTCCTGCCACCAGGGCGTCAACGTGGGCGGGAATTTGTTCCAGCGGCACGGTATTTTCCATCCGCTTGGCTCTCCGGAACCCGAGCTGGTGCGTGTCCCGAGCCTGCGCAACGTGGCAACCACCGCGCCTTATTTTCACGACGGCAGTGTGGCGACGCTGCCGGAGGCGGTGAGGGCGATGGGCATCGCCCAACTGGACCGCGTGCTAACCGGAGAGCAAATTACCGGCATCGTTGCCTTCCTGAATACGCTCACTGGTAGCTACAAGGGAATGCGGGTCATTCCAGGCGCCAGCGCACCGCATTCAAGGCCGCCGTCGTGAGACCGTTGCTGGGTGTCGGCAGTGTGCTGCTGCTGCTCGCGCTGCTCACTTGGCTGTTGCTGCGCAGCATCGACACGAATGCGCCTGCTTATACGGCGACGCTTCAAGCCTTCGACGATTTCGCGCTGGCTGAGGCCTCTCTTCATCGCGACGTCCTCCAGGCCCGCACCGGTCTGCTTCGCAACTACGATAGCCTTGGCAGTTCCTTGGAGGCGATGGAGAACGCGGTCGCTCGGCTGCGATCCCACGCGATGACAGAAGGCCTCGACACCGGGCCGGTCGACCGCTTGGCCGCCACGGTTGCGCAGCATGAGGAACTGACCGAGCAATTCAAGAGCAGGAACGCGCTTTTGCAGAATTCGCTGTCCTATGTCGGTCAGCTGAGCACAGATTCGGCGTTCGGCGCGACGGACGCGCAGCTCGCTTCTGCAACCGGCGCGCTGGCGGCCGCAATACTCCATCTGGCGCGCGACACGTCCTCGGAGGCCGCCCAGGGGCTCCAGGAAAGGATCGACCAGTTCGCGGCGCAAGCGCCCACGACGGGCGCGGACATGGAGGCGGCCCAGGCGCTCCTTGGGCATGCCCGCTTGCTGCATGAGCTGCTGCCTGCGGCCGACGCAACACTGGAGTCGCTCGTCGCGGTTGCGAGTCGAGAGCCCTTGGAAGAGACTCGCGCTTTGTTCTCCTTTCATCAGCTGGCCATCGAGGCGACGGCACAGCGCTATCGGCTGTTCCTCTACCTCGCGTCACTGCTGTTGCTCGTCTTGCTCGTGCGTCTCGGCCTACAGCTGCGCGCGCGCTCTCTCGCGATGCGGCGGCGGGCGGCCTTTGAACACGTCATCGCCGCGAACTCAACGCGCCTGATCAATTGCCCGCCGGCAGAAACCGCGGCGCAGCTGAAACAGGTGCTGGCCGAGCTCGCCAGGGCGATCGGCGTGGAACGAGCCTACGTGGTGCTCGCCGAAGGCCCCTCCCGCGAACATGCTTGGCAGGCGGACGGAACGAGTTATCCACCGGGTTGGCCGCAGCAAGCCCTAACGGTATCCGCGCGGCTCGGCGCCACCGGGCGTGATATCCTCACAATACCGGATGTCACCGCGCTGCCGCCCGGCGAGGTCAGGAGAACCCTCGAAGCCGCCGGCGTCCGCGGCTGGGCCTGTGTACCGTTGATGCTGCCAGGCCGGGTACAAGGCGTCATGGGGTTCGATAGCTTCCGGCCGGCATGGGACAAAATATTCCCGCTGCCTGTGGTCCGCCTTGCCGGCGACGCGATGGTCAATGCGATCGAGCGAGAGTTCCTCGAGCGCGACCGGGCAAGGCTCGCAACGCGGCTGGAACGCGCGCGCCGCATGCAGATGATTGGATCGCTGGCAAGCGGCATCGCGCACAACTTCAACAACATCATCGGCGCCATCCTCGGTTATTCGGAAATGGTCGAGCCACAGCTCACGCCTGGAACCAAGCCGGCACAGCATGTTGATGAGATACGGCGAGCGGCCGAGCGCGGGCGCGATCTGATAGACCACATCCTCACCTTCGGACGACGGCGTGACGCCCGCATGCAGCCGGTTGGGGTATTCACCCTCTTCGAGGAAGCAGCCTCGTTGCTGCGCGTCTCCCTGCCCGCGAGTGTCCAAGTCGCCTTCACTGACGTGCCTGGCTATGTCGCAGTAGTCGGCGAACCGGCGCAGCTTCAGCAGGTCATTCTCAATCTGTGCACCAACGCAGCGCATGCGATGGAGGGCAGCGGACGCATCCAGGTTAACGCCGAGTTGCGAGCCGTCTCTGCTCCTTTGGCGTTGAGCCACGGCGAACTTGCACTGGGGCGTTACGTATGCATTTCGGTCAGTGACACGGGGAGCGGCTTCGATGAAGGTGTGGCGCGAAGATTGTTTGAACCTTTTTTCACGACGCGCGCGGCGGGAACTGGGCTTGGCCTTGCGACTGTGCAGGAAATCGTTCGCGACCATGAAGGGGCGATGAACGTGCAGAGCAAACCTGGACACGGCAGTCGCTTCGAAGCGTGGCTGCCCGCGGCGGCGGCAAACAACACCAAAGTGGTCGGTCCAATGGCACTGCCGCTCGGGCGCGGGCAGACAGTGCTCATCATCGAGCGCGACGGGGAACGACTGCTGCGGGACGAGGAGATGCTGGCAGCGCTGGGATACGAGCCCGTCGGCTTCCGGCTCCCCGACGATGCGCTCGCAGCGTGTTGCTCGGCGCCGGACCGTTTCGACGCAGTTGTCATCAGCGACGCGTCCACGGCAGGAAATGGCTTCGACCTGGCGCGCGCGCTACACAAGGTCTTGGCTGAGCGGCCTATCCTGCTCGCAGCCGCGTCTACGGCGAATGTGGACGTCGATGGACTGGCGGGCGCGGGAATTTTCGAAGTCCTGCACCGGCCCCTGGTCAGCACCGAACTCGCCGCGGCGCTGGCGCGGTGCTTGTCCCCACCCGGGAATTCATGCCGCATTTTACAATCGTAACGCGATTCCCCATTGGCTGAAACGGTTCTGTAGCGCCGGTCATCGACGGTGCGCATGTCGCCTTCGCCATCCGCATGGCGACATTTCGAGGCAAGGCAAATCGCTTATGAACATCACACATGGACTGCGGCGTGCCCTGCAGGTCAAATCGTGCGGTATTGCTACAATCTTCGAGAGCCGTCGCCGCACGTGGCGGGAAATGGGCGACCGCGTGTCGCGCCTTGCTGCGGCGTTGCGCAGTCAGGGCCTGGGTCGGGGCGATCGGATTGCGGTCCTGATGCCCAACCAGGATCGCTATATCGAGTGCTACCTCGCTGCGAGCTGGGCAGGCGCCGCGATCGTCCCCCTCAACAAACGCTGGAGCATCCAGGAAACCGCGGACGCCCTGACCGACTGCGGCGCCAACCTGCTCGTCGTCGACAGCGCTTTTGCAAGCGCCGGGACGACGCTGGCGGCGAATGCGGCCGGAAGCGTGAAGCTGATTTATGCTGACGATGGTGCCGTGCCGGACGGGATGCTCGCGTTCGAGGCGCTGATCGCCGCGAGCGCGCCGATGCCGGACGCCATGGCGGCGCCCGACGATCTCGCCGCAATCTTTTATACCGGCGGCACCACCGGCCGCTCGAAAGGTGTGATGCTCAGCCACCGCAACATCACGGCGAATGCCTTCAACTTGCTCGCCGAGGGACTGTTGGGGGAAACCGCGGTCTACCTGCATGCCGCACCGATGTTCCACCTAGCGAATGCCAGTGGAATGTATTCGATGTTTCTGAGCGGCGGGACCAGCGTCGTCATCAAGGCGTTCACGCCGGAGGCCGTGTTCGATGCGATCGAGCGTCACAAGGTCACCGAGACCATCCTGGTGCCCACCATGGTCCAGATGATTGCGGATCACCCGGAAGTGCGTTTGCGCGATCTCAGCTCCGTGAAGCAGATCCTGTACGGCGGTTCACCGATCAGCGAGGCCGTGCTTGAGCGGGCGAGCTCGGTCCTCCCGGGAGCCGCGTTCATACAAGCCTATGCCCAATCGGAGCTCTCGCCGGTTGCCACCATTTTGCACCCGCACGCGCACGTTGGCGCAGGACGCGCTCGCGGGCGCCACCGTTCGGGTGGCCGGGCGACGTTCGGCATCGAAATCCGCATCGTCGACGAAAGTGATCGCGAGGTACCGCGCGATACTGTCGGTCAGATTTGTGCCCGCGGCGATGTCGTCATGATGGGCTACTGGAACCGTCCCGACGAGACCGCCAAAGCGATCGTCGATGGCTGGATGCACACCGGGGATGCCGGCTACATGGACGAGGATGGGTTCGTCTACCTGGTGGACCGCGTAAAAGACATGATCATTTCGGGGGGAGAGAACATCTACTCTATCGAGGTCGAAAATGTGCTGGCGCACCATCCGGCTGTGGCGCAGTGCGCGGTTATCGGGGTCCCCAACGAGACCTGGGGTGAGGCGGTACACGCGGTCGTGATGCGCAAGCCGGGCGCGAAGGCCGACCCAGTCGACATCATCGCGTTCTGCAAGGAGCGCATCGCCCACTATAAATGCCCGCGTAGCGTCGAGATTCGCGACGAGCCACTGCCGATGTCCGGGCCCGGCAAGATTCTCAAGCGCGACCTGCGTGCCCCTTTCTGGGCATCGCGAGAGAGGCAGGTCAGCTGAAAATTGGGAGTGCCGGAACACCCGTCGGAGACGAGCTCATTTTATGGCGTTACCTAATGTGCTTCGTAAACGGCTTCGATTACCGGTCATCGGCTCGCCGCTGTTCATCATCTCCATTCCGGACCTTGTCGTGGCACAATGCAAGGCGGAGGTGATCGGTGCCTTTTCGGCACTCAATGCGTGCCCGCGCAGACTGTCAGCGAATGGCTCGAATGGATCACCACCGAACTGAGGGAGCATGGCGAAAACCATCGTATGCTGCGGTCTTTTTCCTTTGCGGTCAACCAGATCGTACACGAGTCGAATGATCGTCTGAGCCATGACCTGGACGTTTGCGTAAAGTAGCAGGTGCCGATCGTGATCACGTCGCTGGAGCGTGCGAGGATGACAATCGGGCGGTCCATTCCTACGGCGGTGGAGTACTGCACGACGTCATCACCCAGACATTTGCGCGAAAAGCGATCGAGAAAGGTGCCCGGTCTGATCCTGGTCGCCGGCGGCGCGGGAGGCCATGCCGGAACGCTGTCACCTTCGCGTTCGTGGAGAAAACTAGGCAGTGGCTCCATGGCCCCATTGTACTTTCGGGATCATCGCAACGGGTAGGGCAATTCTCGCCCCCGAAGCGGCCGGAGCCGACCTTGGCCGAAAGATCAACGGAGCTCAGCTGATGCGATCGCACCGGTCTTGCACGTGGCAAGGAGCGCGGCGAGTGATCGACACTGCAGGGCGCGCTCGGGATCGCCGGCGAACCAACCATGGTGCATTACTTGCACATCGGGAGGATCCGGGGCCGTGAAATCGGGGCCAACCGTGCAGCTAGTAATCAGCACGAGCCGTATTTTGGAAGTCACCATCAATGAAATAACCTCCCGTTCAGCGATAAACCTCATGATCAGCCCCTTCCCCTCGCAGCGCTGTAATGCCGTCCCTCTCGATCGAAAGCCGTCCGCCGGCTCAATTTACAGCGACCATAAGCTGCGATTCCCCGACGTTAGGAAGGCTAGTCGTGCGCTTCAGCAAAATCGAAGGGATCGGAACGACCAGGAATGACCGGGCTCCAGTTAGTCGACACAGCCAGATTTGGCTCGCAATGTGCCCTCGGGATGCGATAGAGAGCCGCTCGGTAAGTCGGGGCCTGATCGCCGCAGTGGACGAAGAAAGTCCGGCATGTTGGGACAACGCTCCAGTCCGGGTCGGACTGCTCCATAGTAGTTCGCCACCGGCTTTGCCGACCCACAGCGAATGAAACCGCGTCGTTCGCTCGTCGATGGTCAGAATCGCCCACTGCCCGCGCAGAGCAGTCTTGAAATCGGCCGGCGAGACTTCCGGATGCGCCAGCAACAGTTTCCGCAGGGCATCGAAGGTACGCTCTTCGACCCGACGCTCGGCCTTGGCGATATACACCAGCGCCCGCGTAGCAGCGTCGAGCGTGGCCGCCCTCGGCGATGCGTCCCGCGAGACGGGCGATCTCCACGTCGACTGCCGCCCGGCCCGACGGCAATAGCCCGGGCCGCGGCCGAGGCGGACCATCATTTCGGGAGATCCCGCATGCGGCCTGAACCACAGGAGAACCATAGACCGCGTGGAACATCTGCTCGGTCAGCTGGTCGCGCACGTCGCGATAAAGATTGAGCGCGTCGATCGTGGCTTTCGAAAACTGCTGCTGCATTGCGACGAAGGGATTGTCGGCGGCAGGGACCGTGCGCTCGGCCCGGGCCTTTTCGGCGAGCGGGGCAACCGCACGCATCGGACTCATGTCCGACAGGAGAGAATAGCTGAGCCGCAGCGGGTTCAGCTTCAGAGCGGCACGCGCGACCTGCGGGCTGCTCATCGCCCTGATCCAGGGCTGCAGATAGGTCGTATAGAGCGCATTGTTAAGTTCCGACACCTGGGCGACGGCCGCGAACTCGCGCTCGTCCTCGAGCGAGTTGCACCCCAGAGCGCGAATGTCGTCGAGGCTACGCGGCTCGATGCAGAGGTCGAAGCCGGGGGCCTCTCCCGGGCTCGGGGACAGGCTCGCCGACTTCTCGGTGATCTGGATCTCGTATAGCCCCGGCGGCATCGCGTCGATGAGCTCCATGTTGTTGATGAACTCGGCATGATCCTTCGCAGCGACCTTGGTACCGACGAAGATCGGCAAATGCCCGATCTTCGGATCGACAATGTAGAAGATCTTCTGGCCACACCGCCGGATCTCGTCCACACTTAGGTAATTGTCCAGAATCCAGTCCAGCGCCTGCTGCGGCGGCGTGATGTTGTCGCCCTGTGAGCAGAAACAGACGATCGGCGTCTTGACCTCGCGGATATCGAGGCGGATGCCGTCACTGGTCACGATTTGGGCGGTCGAGAGCTTGTTGCCGACAAAGCGATTGTCGACCATCCACTGGACTTCCTCGCCGCGCTGCAGCACGAAGTCGCCCCAGGCCGATAAGCACCACCCGTCAAAGGCAAAAGGCCCTGACGGGGTCTGCCAGAGCCTTAAGCGAACACGGAATATATCACCTCAAAGCAAAAACAGCTACCAATCATGTGGTCCATTTCCGGGCGGAGACGAGTGGACAATCCGTCCCATCCGATCCTGTGCCACAATAACTCGGTCCTTTAGTGGAGGCGGCAACTGTATCGTGAACTCAAACGGAATCTTGGATGCGGGGTCGTATCTGGTCGCGTTCAAACCAATGCCTATCGCGACACGGTCAGTCTCTTTGCGATTGTCGGTGCGATCGGGGCCAGGAGGCCGTCGAAGCAAGCTTTCGAGCTGTTTTGCGCAAAATCTGAATGAACGCTTTGACGTGCGGTTTGTCTGTTGAGGCGCGCAGCCATACCGCCTCATATCGCAGCAGGACCGGTTGCCCAGCGATCACGAGTCTCGGAAAACGTTCCGCGTCGCCACGGACACGGGACTCAGGAAGAAGCGCCGAACCTATTCCGAGGTCGGCCCACTCCTGAAGGGCCGAATATGTGATCGCCTGCCCCGGGTACTCGTTGATCGCGATGCGTGCCTTGCCGAACAAAGCACGCGTCGCCGGAGCGAGCCCACATGTGCCGACCGTCAGCACAAACGTGTGCTTGGCGACCTCGTTCAGATCGACAACGCCGCCGCGCGACGGCCCCTCACTGCCGCTCCGAATGAACCGCAGCGGATCCAGATAAAGCGAGCATCGATCGCGACCCGGCCGGTCAGCGAGATCAAGACCGCAGGCGACGTCGATTTGCTCGTCGTCAAGGCGCGCTTCGAGCCCGCCGACGTCGCATTCCTTGAAGACGACCTCGACATCCGGACGAGCATGCCTGAAAGGTTCGATCAGCGCCGATAGCCGCCGCGCATCTATCAGCTGCGAGAACGCCACGCGCAGAAGCCTTCTGTTCGGTTCGAGCACCGCCCGCGCCTCGCGTGACAGATTCTCCGTATCCGACAGGATCCCCGAGATGCGCGGCATGATGGCGCGACCGAACGCCGTCAGCTCCACGCGCCGTGTCGTGCGGCGGAACAGTCGAGCGCCGAGTGCCGCCTCAAGCTCGGAGATGCTCGCGGAGACCGACGGCTGCGACATGCCGCAGCGCCGCCCGGCCTCGCTGAAAGAAGCGTGCTGGGCGACCAGGCTGGCGCACCGAAGTTGGGCAAGCGTGAAGGCCACTGATAGGCTCATCCTATGAATGTATTTTTCTTATCGGTGTTCTACAACAATGAACCGTGCCGATGTGGAATGGCGTCCTCATCACAGGAGGTTTGCCATGTTCCGATCACTCTCGGCGATCGTTGCCCTGCTCGCCTTCCCTCTGCGGGCGGACCGGCCTGGGCCACTCCTTGCACGCACCGAAGGAGCCCCATCATGCTGAAGATCTACGACTACAAGGGCTTTCCCAACCCCGCCCGAATCCGCATAGCGCTTGCCGAAAAGGGCTTGGTCGACCAGGTCGAATTCATCGCCGTTAATGTGCCGAGAGGCGAGCACAGGCGCCCTGAATTCCTGGCACGGAACCCCGCGGGCACGGTTCCGGTGCTCGAGCTCGAGGACGGCACTCACATCTCCGAATGCACGGCCATCACCGAGTATCTCGATCACCTCGACCACAATCCGGTCCTGACGGGCAAGGAAGCGCGAGACCGCGCGCTCATCCACATGATGCAGCGCCGCGCCGAGACCGGCCTGCTCGACGCGGTCGCCACTTACTTCCACTATGCGACGCCCGGCCTTGGCCCCCAGATCGAGACCTATCAGAATCGGGAATGGGGCGAAAAGAGCCGGGAGCGAGCGCTTGCCGGCATGCGATATCTCGATGGTATCCTGGGCAAGCAGGCCTATCTCGCGGGAGAACGGTTCACGATGCCGGA
>Ga0306920_100016923_pt1 | contig 10053 bp, 10 predicted proteins | sample flu12Cox44000170_FD_204666 | JGI IMG/M metagenome (GOLD analysis project Ga0306920, IMG submission 204666) | Lab enrichment of tropical soil microbial communities from Luquillo Experimental Forest, Puerto Rico - flux4day.12C.oxic.44.000.170 (v2)... | ecosystem: Environmental > Terrestrial >...
AGAGCGGCACATAGGGAAGATCTTCGGCGAGAATTCTCTGCGCTCGGGCGTAAATTTGTCTCCGCTCCTCATGATTGTTCGTGGCTCGGCCCGCTTCGAGCAAGCGATCGAGCTCCGGGTTGGCGTAGCGGCCGCGATTGTCGCCCGCCGGCGGAACGCTTGAGGAATGAAAAAGCTGAAACAGAATATCGGGATCCAAAATGCCGACCCAGGCGAGGGAGTAAAGATGGAAACTGCCTTTTTTTATGTCGCTATAAAATGCGGCCCACTCATAGCTGCGGACATCCAACTCGATGCCCACTTTCTGTAGCTGTTCTTTGATCGCTTCGGCGATCCGCCGGCGCAAATCGATGTTGGTGGTTTTGAAAGACAATCGGAAGCGCGGCAATGGTCCGTCGCCATCGGGGTCGGGAAAGCCAGCTTCATCAAGGAGTTGTTTGGCGCGCTCAGGATCATAAGGCCAATGCTCGACATTGTCTTCGTACGACCAATTGAGCGGTGAGAGTACGCCTCCCGCAACGGTTCCGGTTCCTTTCAAGATATGCCGAACCAAGCTTTCACGATCGATGGCGTATGCCAAAGCGCGGCGGACTTTCAACTGTTTTAGGACCGGGTGCGTCAGGTTGATGCCGATGTATTGAAAGGTCGTGCCAGGGTAGGCGCCGACATCAGCACCGGTGTTTTTCTCAAGCCATGGCACCATGTCAGGCTCGATGTCATTCTGCATAAGATCGATATTGCCCTTTTTGAATTCCAGCACACGCACCAGCGCGTCCGGAACGGTTCTAAATACGACACCACTGAGAGGAGGGTTTTCTTCCCAGTAGTGCGGATTCCTTGTCAGCGTAATCTTCTCGCCTGATTCTGCAGTCTTCAACATAAATGGACCGGAGCCCGGCGGAGCTTGCATCGGCGCCGCTGGATTAACAGCAGAAGCCGCGGGCACAATTCCGATGGTGAGCTGCTCGATGAATGGAGAATGAGCAGCGAACAAATGGAAACGGAGCTGATAAGACCCGATCTGCTCGACTGCGCGAAGTGGCTTCAGGTTGCCGCGTTTCGGTGAGCGGTTGTTGGGATCCAAAATGGATTCGTAGGTGAATTTAACGTCGGCGGCGGTAAGCGGTTGACCGTTGTGGAATGTCACATCGCGGCGCAGCTCGATGTCGTAGGTCCGCTCATCGAGCAGGCGTAAACTTTCTGCGAGCTCGGGTTGTAATCGCGACTGTGGATCAGCGCGGAGGAGAGAATTGTAAATCAGGTTTCCAATCCGGACGCCATTGGCGTCCGTCGAATAACGTGGGTCGAGCTGCAGCGGATAACTTTCAATTGCCGCCACCAAATAACCCGGCGGATGATCGACGTGCGTTGGCCGACACGCAGCAACAAAAAATATAAAGACAAAACCGGCAGGAAAAAAATAAAGAGAGCGCGGCAAAATATTCTCGGCGAAAAATTTTGACTGAAAATAGCCTGTTTGCTAAAATCAGGCAAATTTTTTTGTCTTTGGTGTATAGATGTTTCTATTGCGATTGTTTTGTTTGTGCGTTGTGGTGGTTGTTCTTGGATTCGGAAGTCTAGTTCAGTCTCAGGAAACGCCTTTTCCCGTGCCGGAGGGTCTCGAAGGCGCGGTTAAATTTTGGAAGCAGATCTTTGCGCAGTACAGCACCAATGAAGTGGTGCTGTTTGATCCGCTAGATCCTGGCACAGTCTACAGCGTACTGCGTGCGCCTGACAACGACGAAGGGCGCGCGTCTGTCGATCAAGAGCGAGCTCGCGTGATCGCGCAGTACGACCTGGCCGATGACGAAAGCCGAATTCGAAGCCAGCGCGGCGCCAAGGAGCACTTTACCGAAGGTCTCAAGGTTGCCGGTCGTTACATCACCGAGATGAGAAAAATATTTCGCGGCGAGGGGCTGCCGGTAGAATTGGCTTATTTGCCGCTGGTGGAATCGTCTTTCAACATACGGGCGCGCTCCGGCGTGGGCGCCGTTGGCATGTGGCAATTCATGCCTGACACGGGAAAAAAATTCTTGCGGATTGACTGCAATGTCGACGAGCGCCGCGACCCCTTCGAGTCCACCAAAGCGGCGGCGCGCTTGCTTAAGGAAAACTATCGTCTGCTGGGAAGTTGGCCCTTGGCGATCACGGCTTACAATCACGGAACCGACGGAATTTTCCGCGGCATCAAGGCCGTGGAGTCGGACAATCTCGTGGACCTGATCCGCCAGTATCAGTCGCCAACGTTCGGCTTCGCATCCAAGAACTTCTACGCCGAATTTCTTGCGGTGGTGGAGCTTGCGAGCAATAAGGATGTGTACTTTCCATTTCTGCGGAGCCACGCGCCGGTCACTCTCCGTGAGGTGAGCACCAAGCGTCAAACGCCGCTCCGGTCGGTATTGAAACCGGCGGCTATTTCACAGAGTGATTTTTTCGAGTGGAACCCGGCTCTGGACGCCTCTTTAACTACGCTTCCAGCCGGCTACCGTATCAAATTGCCGCCCGAGAAGGTGGATGATTTTCTCGCCGCTGAACGGCGGTTTGTAACGCCACCCTCGAAACCGCAGACAATGGTTACGCCGAAGGCTCGGCCAGTCAGTGGGAAACCTGTCAACAAGAACAGCGGCGCCGGGAAGCGCTCGGTTGCTGCGGCAGCCAAAAACAATGAGGCGTCGAAAAATACATTCAGCCGCGCCGCGCGCGCTCCGATGAAATTGGCTGCGCGATAACTTTATTCAGATCCCTCGATAAACGGTTCGCAATTCGGGTGTTTACCGTCCTACGGGATGATTTCCCGTGACTTGAAGGCGGGTAGGGTTAGCTTATAATGACCCTGCCGATGGACGTGCTTCTTATTGAGTTGACCGCTGTTGCGTATCTGGTCGCGGCGGGAAGCTTGTTCCTCTATCTTTTTCGCGGCAACGTGGAGAGTCGTTTGCCAGCAGCGATTTTGCTCACCGGATTCGTGGTGCACTCGTTGGCGCTGATCCGGCTTTTTCTCCGCCAAGGCTTTGCCGCCGTGGCACTCATGGGTGACGCGTTGCTATTTAATAGCTGGCTCATGGTCGGGATCTATTTGCTGATTCACCTCAAGTATCGTCTCACCGTTTTGGGGGGCATCATCGCTCCTCTAGCATTTCTCATGACCTTTGCTGCGTTCGCCGTCAGCCGCGGCGCCACCGAAGTGCCGCCTGGATTTCAAACGTTCTGGCTGCCATTGCACGTTACTCTCGCGTTTCTGGGCAACGCCGTCTTTGCTCTGGCTTTCGGCGTGAGCTTGATTTATCTCCTGCAAGAGCGCCACCTAAAGCATAAGAAACTCACGCTGGTGATGAAGCGGTTTCCGCCACTGGAATCGTTGGATCGTCTTAACTACAAGCTTCTCATGTGGGGATTCCCGTTGATGACTTTAGGAATTCTCACCGGAACTCTGTGGGCGGGCATTCATTGGGGGGATTATTGGTCATGGGATCCGCGGCAGATATCCTCCGCAATCGTCTGGTTGCTTTATGGTGCGCTCTTACACGGACGCGTTACCGCTGGACTGAGGGGGAAAAAAGCAGCGGTGCTGACCATGGTCGGTTTTTGTGTCGTGCTTGGTTATTTTCTTTGGGGTGATGCCATTTTTCCGAGTCGCCATGGCGGGCGCTTCGAATAGTCGTGCAGAAACAGATCGTCATCGTCGGATTGAATCATCGGAGCGCACCCATTGAAGTGCGGGAAAGCGTCGCGTTCGAGAACTCTTATGTGGCCGACGCATTGACGCGCTTGCGGGGCTATCCATCCATTCTCGAAGGCGTCATTCTATCCACCTGCAACCGGGTTGAGGTGATTGCGGCTGCTTCGGACGAGAAATCGGCGCTAAGCGAAATCATGTTATTTCTCGCGGAGCAAAAAGCCCAGCGACATGCCGGAGCGCTCGATGACCATACTTATACGTATCATGACGCCGAGGCTGTTCGTCATTTATTTCGTGTTGCGGCGAGCTTGGACTCCATGGTGATCGGCGAGCCGCAAATTCTTGGCCAGTTGAAAAATTACTACGATACAGCACAACGAGCGGGCACCGTCGGCACTGTGCTACACCGGCTATTTCATCGATCATTCTCGGTGGCGAAGCGAGTGCGCAGCGAAACCGGAATCGGCAGCGGTGCGGTATCCGTCAGTTCCGTGGCGGTGGAGTTGGCCAAACGGATCTTCGACCGGTTCGACGACAAAACGGTGATGCTGATCGGCGCCGGGAAAATGGGCGATCTCATGGCGCGCCACCTGCAGAGTGTAGGCGTCAAGACGCTGATGGTCACCAACCGCACGTTCGAACGGGCCCTGGCCATCGCGGAAAGGATTCAGGGCAACCCGATTCGCTTCGAAGATTTCGCGCGCTATCTGGCCATGTGTGATCTTGTGATCGGCTGCGCCGGCGCGCCGGATATATTGATAGATGCCGCTACCATCGAAAAAGTTTTGCGCGAACGAAAATACAAGGCGATGTTCTTTCTCGACATCGGCGATCGGCGCAACTTCGATCCGCTGATCAACGATCTCGACAACGTGTATTTGTACAACATCGACGATCTCAAGAGCGTTGCCGATGAAAATCTCCAGGAGCGCGCCAACGAAGCCGAAAAGGCCGAGGAGATCGTGCACGAAGAAGTGCAGAGTTTTATCCGATGGCTGGCTTCCCTGGAGCAGGTGCCGACGATTACGGCGCTGCGTCAGCGGTTCGAAGAGATCCGCCAGCGCGAAATCGAAAAATCCCTTGGCGGAGATCTCAAGGGTCTTTCCGAAGAGCAGCGGGCGGCGATTGAGGAAATGACGACGGCCATGGTCAACAAGATGCTGCATGGACCGATCTCTCAGCTCAAGAAAAATTCCGCGGATCATGACGATGACGGAACGCTCTACATCGCCGCTTTGAGAAAACTGTTCAACCTGGAGAAGCAGTGATCCGGCTGCGGATCGGCACGCGCGGGAGCGTGCTCGCCTTGGCTCAATCGAGCTGGGTGAAACGACAGATCGAAGCGCATGAGCCGGAAATTCAGGTAGAGTTGCGCACGATCAAGACTAGCGGCGATCGCGTCATCGATGCGCCGATCAAGGAGATTGGCGGCAAAGGAATTTTTACCAAAGAAATCGAAGACGCTTTGCTAGCCGGAGAAATTGACTTGGCGGTTCACTCGCTGAAGGATTTGCCGGCGCAGTTGCCAGCCGGCCTGACCATTGCCGCTGTGCCGAAGAGAGAAGATGCCCGCGATGTATTAATCAGCCGAACGAAGTCCAAGCTTGCTGAGTTGAAGGACGGGGCGATCGCCGGCACTGGGAGCTTACGCCGCAGGGCTCAGCTTCTCGCATATCGTCCGGATTTGAAGATTTTACCGGTGCGGGGCAACATCGACACACGGCTCAAAAAACTGGATACCGGCGAGTTCGACGCGCTGGTTCTCGCTGCTGCGGGCCTCCGGCGCATCGGGCGCGACGATCGCATTGATCAGTTCCTACCCGACGAAATATGTGTCAGTGCAGTGGCGCAAGGGGCGCTCGGCATTGAAGCGCGCGACGAGGCAGACCTCTGCGAGTGTTTGGCTTTTCTGCAAGATGCGCAGACATTTGCGGAAGTATCGGCGGAGCGCGCGTTTGCCGACCACCTTGGCAGTGGCTGTCATGTGCCGATCGGCGCGCGCGGCCGGGTTATTGGCGATCAGCTCATGATGATTGCCGTCGTCGCCGATTCAGAGGGCCAAAAACTTCTGCGTGGCGAAATTGGCGGTGATATCACCAATGCCGTGGAATTGGGATATACACTCGCTGACCAGCTGATCAGTGAAGGGGCTGATAAGCTGCTGGCACCGTTCAGGCCATGACGGATCCAGACGGTAAACCCACAGCGATGCAGATCGCTTCCTCGCACAAACCGCTTTCCGGTAAACGAATCGTTATCACCCGAGCGCGAAAGCAGGTGGAAAACTTGGCCCGATCCATTGAGGATCTCGGCGGCGAGGTCGTCGAATTTCCGACCATCGAGATTTGCCCACCTGAGAGTTTTGCCGAATTCGATGCCGCCGTCGAGAGGATCGCTGACTATGATTGGGTGATATTCACCAGCGTCAATAGTGTCGAACCTTTTCTGCAGCGCCTAAATCTCAAGGGAAAGGGTGCCGAAATGCTGAGCTCGCACAGAATCGGCGCCATCGGCGCGGAAACGGAAAAACGGCTGCGAGCTGCGCGTATTCGCACATCTCTCGTGCCCGAGCGATATCAAGCGGAAGGAATTTTGGATGCGCTCTCGGCTGAGGAAGTACGAGGCAAGCGAGTGCTGATACCGCGAGCCGCCGAAGCGCGGGAAGTTTTGCCGGTGACTTTGCGCAAATGGGGCGCACAGGTCGATGTGATCGTCGCCTATCGCACGGTGCTCCCGTCCGTTGATGTTCAGCCGTTAGCGCGATTGCTCGCGGAGCGCAATATCGATGTGATTACGTTCACGAGTTCCAGCACCGTGAGGAATTTTGTCCGGCTTTTCGGGTCCCGTAGCTTGAGCGAAATTGTCAATGGAAGCACGATTGCCTGCATCGGCCCGATCACGGCGGCTACGGTCGAGGAGTTGGGTGGGAGTGCCGATATCGTCGCGGATCAATTTACGGTAACAGACATGTTGCGTAGTATTGTTAAGCACTTTCAGACTAACTCCAAAGCTGCACATTAAATATTTTTTGGTTTAAAACTGAATTGCTCGACGGGTTCTGAACTTAGCAGATTGAACCGAATTGGATTGCCCTCATATTCAGATTGGAGCATGTCATGAACTATCCAATCTATCGGCCGCGAAGGCTGCGGCGTAACGAAAGATTCAGGAACCTAATCAGAGAAACTACGCTGCAGCCCAAAAATTTTATCTATCCGCTGTTCATCGGACCGGGAAAAGACAGAACCGAGCCGGTTTCGTCCATGCCGGGGATCGCTCAGTTGAGCGTCGATCACGCGGTTCGCGAAGCACAGGAGGTGAACTCTCTGGACATCTCCGCGGTGATTCTGTTTGGCATTCCAAGGCAAAAAGATGACCTCGGCAGCGAGGCGTACGCCGCGGATGGTGTTGTGCAGCAGGCGATTCGCTCCATCAAAGAAAAGGTTCCTGACCTGCTTGTGATCACGGACGTTTGCCTGTGCGAGTATACCGACCACGGTCATTGCGGTGTGGTCAAAAATGGCGAAGTCGATAATGACAGGACAGTCGAGTTGCTTGCCAAAGAAGCATTGTCCCATGCGCAAGCGGGTGCGGACATCGTTGCGCCATCAGATATGATGGACGGACGGGTCGCGGCCATTCGGAAAATTCTCGACGACAACAATTTTCAGCAGACGCCGATCATGGCGTACGCAGCCAAATATGCCTCTGGTTTTTACGGGCCTTTCAGAGAGGCCGCCGAATCGGCGCCGCAATTCGGCGATCGGCGCTCGTATCAAATGGATCCCGCCAATGCTGAGGAGGCATTGCGCGAAGTCGATCTCGATATTCGCGAGGGAGCGGATATTGTCATAGTCAAACCGGCGCTGGCTTACCTTGATGTGATCTATCGGGTGAAGGAGAAGTTCGGTTATCCGCTTGCCGCCTATAACGTGAGCGGCGAATATTCGATGATCAAGGCGGCGGCGCAGAACGGCTGGATCGAAGAGTCTCGGATCATGATGGAAGTCTTGTTTGCGATACGCCGTGCGGGGGCCGACATGATTCTCTCCTATTTTGCCAAGGACGCGGCGCGACTGCTGCACGGCTAGATGCAGCGCCGCTGGACGTTTAAAGCAAATTCCACAAATCTTTTATTTTCCGATTGAGCGTTCGCTCGCATTCCGCCTCGCGGCCGTCGGTATGCACCTGTGCTTCGGAAAAGCGAAAAATCAGAACCCTGGAGCCTTTGATCAGCCGTAGAATGAACGTATTCGAATCGGCATCGAATTCGACAGTAATGCCGACGCCAGGATCGATGCGCTCGGCGATTTCGCCTGCCCACCGCTGAATGTCGGCGGCCGCTCTGTCGCCTCGTTGCGAACTCAACATGAAAAAAGAGGGAAGGGTACTGCTATTTCTTTTTGTAGAGCCCGTCGATAAAACCGCTTTGGTCGAGCTCCCGAATAAAAGTCATATCGACGAATTGTTCCGGTTTGGCGCTCTTGACTCTGGGATCACGCTCGGCAATATCGTCGAGCACGGTCTTAAGTCCTTCCAAACTAGGATACTGCTTTTTCGGATACATGGCTTCGGTCATGACATTCTCGTAACTTTTCTCCAGGGTTTCCCGGTCGAGACCGCTGCCCATGTAATGACCCAAGGCTTTTGATGGTCGCCTCTTTATCGGTCCACATTTTGTGCACCGCTTCCACGTGCGCTCGAACGTAGCGGCGCACCGTATCCGGATGTTCCTTGATGTACTTCCGCGTTGTTGCTGCGCCGGTGTGTTGAAAGACCAAACCCATTTTGGGACGTCGGCAATGATCGCCAATCCCTTTTTCTCGGCGATGAAACCGGAGGGCGGATTGATCATCGATGCGGTGACTCGCCCGGTCAAAGCCGCGCTGAGTCGGTCAGGGCCACTTCCGACCTGGACCAGAGTGATATCCTTCCCGGGATTTAAGCCAATTTTACGTAGAGCGAATCGAGCAATGGTGTCCGTGGCGGAACCAAACCGGCTAATCGCCACCGTGCCGCCTTTGAGTTGCTCCGCGGTCTTAACTCCCGGTTTTCCCATCAGCACATAATTGAGTGACGCAATTCCGGCGGCGACGAATACCGCATCGGATCCGGCAAACACGCTATTGATCAATGCCGGGCCGGAAACTTGTGTGATGGGAACATCTCCTGAGACCAGTGCGAGAATAGCAGTGGTGCCGCCGGTGAAGAAGATCAGCTGAACATCAAGACCGTTTTTGGCAAAGAGACCGGTGTCCTTAGCAACCCATGCCGGTAGCTGATCGGCGCTGGCAGACGTTGAGCTTGGTCAATTGCGCTCGCGCCTGGGGGCCGAGAGCCAAGGTTGTCGCTACGCAAACGGCGAACACCATCACCACCGTAATTCGCATAGTATGATCTCCTCAGCTCAATCTAACATTTGTATAGCGGAGAACACATAGATACAAAAGGCCCCGCAAGCAGTCAGCTTGCGGGGCCTTTTGGGAGGCAGGTAACCGCCGATGTGTTACCCTTCAGATTTCTTTGCCGGAGGCGGGCTGCTGCGAAAATCTTTATGGCAGTCAAAACACGCGCCCGATCGAAATGGGCTGTCGGCGCCCAAAGCTTTGAACTGACTCTGGACACGAGTTTCATCCTTTGCCGCCGCCGCTTTTGCCAAGCCCCCGGCAACATCTTTAACTTTTACCGGAAGCTTCGTGAACTCATCCCACCGATCCCAAATTTCGGGCTTAGCGCGGGATTTTTCTGTGATACTTCCCTTGGGAAAATACTCGGTAAGATGATCCATTTGCCCCATGATATCTTTCGCTTTGAGCTCTATGGTCGGATAGTCTTTTTCCTCCACAGCCTTTTTGATCGCTTTAAGGTCATCGTAGTTCGCTTCCATAAAAGCTTTTCTTTTCTTAACGATGTCCTCTTGAGCAAAGCTGTGAGTCACCAAAACCAGCGATGATAGCAGGAACACGCTTAAAGTGATAAATTTTCCCCGCATCATTATTTCTCCTTCCAACAGCAGAAATCTCACTTAGGAATGAAGCGACTATGCTACTTAAGCCGCGAGCATATTTCTCCGCCCTTATTGGCGGCACTATGCACGTTGACGTAAAGATTGCCCGCCTTAAAGCTCTGGTATTGCGCATCGGTCAGCTTGGCTCCCGCTGGTGCGGTCCAGGTGTTATTGGCTCCTTTGGTCAAAGGTATGATCACAGGACCATTTTTGGCTCCGCACATGGTGTCGCCGGGAGTGCTGTCGTGAATGTGCGCAGCGGTTCCTTCAATTCCTGTCGTGGTAATACTGCCGCTCACACTTTTGTCTGCGGCAATGACAAACGTGCCGCTACCCGATGCCGAAGTCTTGACTGGAGGGACCTCTT
>Ga0306920_100016927_pt1 | contig 10052 bp, 6 predicted proteins | sample flu12Cox44000170_FD_204666 | JGI IMG/M metagenome (GOLD analysis project Ga0306920, IMG submission 204666) | Lab enrichment of tropical soil microbial communities from Luquillo Experimental Forest, Puerto Rico - flux4day.12C.oxic.44.000.170 (v2)... | ecosystem: Environmental > Terrestrial >...
CGCGGTCGAGAACGTTGCCGTAAACGCCGTCATCCAGCAGGAGACGCTGGCGGATGTGACCGCGACTACGCAGTCGGCGGGCATGAGCTTCACGAATGTCATCGCCGGCTGGCAGCACGTCTTGCAGCTGAATGGCGTGCACACCATCAGTGACAACAGCGCACCCACGGTCACCAACGTCAATACCGCGCGCACCGACGAGCTGCTCGTGCCGGAGCTCGACCTGGCTCGGGTGCCGAAGGGTTATCTCGGCGAACCATTGTTCGAGCGTCCGTTCCTCGCCACTATAAAGGCCTCGCACAGCGCGCTCGGCTCGCAGGCCGACTTCGTCCAGCTGCACCTGCAGGCCGAGCGGGTTTTCAACCTGGGCCGCAAGTGGCACCTGCTGCTGCGCGATGAGATCGGCACCACCTTCGTCAAGGACTTCAACGATATGCCCGCCGTGTACCGCTTCTTCGCCGGCGGCGACAACAGCGTGCGCGGCTTCGCCTACAACGAGCTCTCGCCGCTCGAAGGGCCGGTGTGCCAGACGAACGCTGCGGGGCAGGTGCTGACCACGCCCAACGGCAGCTGTCAGCCGAAGCCGGGCGCCTACCTCAAGACCGGCGGCAAGGACGTGCTCACCGGCACGGTGGAATTCATTCGCGAGCTGCCGCGCAGCCTCGGAGTCGCTGCGTTCTTCGACTACGGCAATGCGCTCAACAGCTTCCACAAGCCCGACTGTGTCCCGGGAACGGAGCCAGGAACGACCTTCTGCCCGCCTCTCCTGCAGTATTCGGTCGGGATCGGCCTGCGCGTGCGGCTGCCGGTGATGACTCTCGGGGTCGATATCGCGCAGCCGCTCTCGACCAACGGCGGCCCGCGCCTGCACATCAACTTCTCGCCGAAGCTCTGATCCAGGTCGCCATCCCATGCGCCGGCTGCTGCTCGCCCTTGCCGTTCTCATCGTCGTCACCGCGGTTGCGGCGCCCGCGGTACTGCTGTGGGCGGCTCTGTTCACGGAGAGCGGTCTGCAGTTCGTCGTCCGGCATGTCCCGCAACACATCGGCTCGGTACGGCTCACCATCAGCGGGGTGAGCGGCACGGTGGCCGCGGGACTGCGGGTCGAGCGGGTAGAGGTCGAGCACGATCTCGTCCATCTCACTCTCACCGGCATCGAGGCGCGTGTCGCGCTGCGGCCGCTCGTGCTGCAGACCATCCGCGTAGCCCACGGCAAGGCGCAGAATGTCCTCATCGAGGTGAAGCGCCGCACCAGGCCTTCCACACCCGGGCCGCCGAGCTTCCTGCCGGCCTGGCTCAGCATCAATGCCGAGGACGCGCAGGTCGGAAGCGTCCGGCTCATGGTCTACAACGGCTTTCATCTCGACCTGAGCGACATTCGTGGCGCGGCACTGGTCCGCCACCGCTACATCCGCTTCTTCGGCATCGATGGCCGGCTCGAGGGCGCGCAGATCAACGCCCTCGGTGTGCTGCGCGCGGCCGATCCGCTCGGCATGGAGGTCAAGGCGCATCTCGACTGGACGCCTGCCGGACAGCCACCGTGGACGCTGGCCGCGAGCGCCCGCGGCGACCTCGATGCGCTGAATGTCGTCGGGCACATCACCAGTCCTTTCCGCGCCGACTTCAGCGGCCAGGCGCTCACCTTGACGAGTCACTGGCACTGGGCGGCCGATGCGGTGGTGCAGAGCTTCGACCTGCACGCCTGGAACGTGAACAGCCCGCTCGGCAGCATCACCGGACACCTCGCCGGCACCGGCGATGAGCGCGGCTTTACGGCCCACGGACCGGTGAATCCCACCGGACTGCGCGCCGGAGTGTTCGAGGTGCAGTTCGACGGCAACTACGCCGCCCACGCCCTCACTGTGCGCAGCATGGAAGCGCGCCACGTGGCCTCGGGCGCCCGCGCCACCGCCGCGGGCACGATCGCCATCGTCGAACACGGCCCGCGACTCGACCTCAAGGGAGAATGGAGTGATTTCCGCTGGCCACTCGCGGGGCGTGACCCGGTGGTGCGCAGCCCGGCGGGCGCATTCACACTCTCGGGCCTCCTGCCCTATCAGGTGCAGCTGCGCGGCCGGGGGCGTGCGGCAGAGCTTCCCGAAATGACGCTGGAGGCGACCGGGACGCTCGGCAAGGACGGGGTCACTTTCGATCCGGCGGAGGTGGGCCTCTTGGGAGGACACGCGAGTGTCAGCGGCAAGGTGCTGTGGTCACCAGTCGAGAGCTGGTCGGTGAGCGGCCGTGCGACCGGTATCAACCCCGCACAGCTGCGTCCCGACCTCCCGGGCAGTGTCAATTTCGCGTTCGCAGCCGCCGGACGCGGCTTCGATCCCCACGGCGAACTATCGGTGTCCTTCAGCGACATCAGCGGCCGGCTGCGCGGGCTCGCGGCGAGCGGCGTCGGCACGCTCACCCACAGTGGCACGACCTGGGGGTTCAACAACGTGCGGGTCGGGCTCGGCACCGCGACCCTCGCGCTCGATGGCAGGGTGAGCGAGCGGCTCGACCTGCGCTTTGCGATGAGCGTGCACGACCTGAGCCTGCTTGCTTCCGGCGCACGGGGTGAGCTGAAGGCCTCGGGCGCGGTGAGCGGCACTCCCGCCGAGCCCGCCATCGTGGCGAGCGCGCACGGCGGCAATTTCGCCTGGCAGGGCGCAACGCTCAAGGCACTCGATGCGGAGGTCAACTTCGATCCGGCCGCCAGCGCACAGGAGTCGAACATCGATGTGCGGCTGCGCGAGCTGAGCATCGGCGGGCGTACTCTGGAGACCGTGGTATTGACGCTGAACGGCGTGCCCTCGGCGTACCAGCTGCACTTTGCCGCCACCGCCCCCGGACTTGCGCTCGGTGCACAGGCAAGCGGGCCCTACGCGCACGGCGTCTTCAACGGCACGCTCACCGCGCTCAGCGTCACCGGCAGCGAGCAGCTGCGTCTCTCGCTCGAGCACCCGGTGGAGATGAGCCTGGCACTCGACCATGCGCGCATCGAGTGGCTGTGCCTCATCGGCACGCCGGGCAGCATCTGCGAGGATGGCAGCTGGACACCCGCCGAGTGGTCGGCGACGGTGTCGGCCAATCAACTTCCACTCGAGACGCTGACCGCGGGGATGACGCCGAAGGTCGATTACCAGGGCACACTGAGTGCGCACCTGCAGCTCTCGGGCCGCGCCAACCTGCCGCTGCAGGGGATGCTCAGCGCACAACTGGCCAACGCCGAGATCGTGCACAAGCTCGTCAGTCACAAGCTGGAGCACACACGGGTCGGCTCCGGCACCGTACAGGTGATTGCGACGGCGGAGTCGATCAGCGCGCGCGCCGATCTCGGCGACGGCTCCGTCGGCACCCTCCATGGAACGCTCCAGCTGCAGCGCGGCGCCGCCTCGTGGCAGGACATGCCGCTCACCGGCGAGCTGCATGCGCAGACCGCCGAGGCAAGTCTGGTCACGCTGTACGTGCCGGATATCGACCGCGCCGTGGGCCACCTGAGCGGCGATGTCCAGTTGTCGGGCACCGCCGGCTCCCCAAGGCTCAGCGGTCTGTTGAAAGTGTCCGACGGCGAGCTCGATGTGTATCAGATCAACCTCAGTCTGCGTCAGCTGGCCATGCAGGCGCGGCTCTCCGAGAGCGGCGTCGACTTCGAGGGCGGCGCGCGCGCCGGCAAGGGTGAGGTAAGTGCCCGTGGCCACCTCGAGTGGCGGCAGCTGCTGCCCTACGGACAGTTCCACCTCGAAGGAAGCAACCTGCGCGTGGCCGACCTCCCCGAGGCACAGATCGATGCCTCGCCCGCGCTCGATTTCACCGTCAACGGACACAAGATCGAGGTTACCGGCAAGGTGACGCTGCCCTACGCCAAGATCCAGCCGAAGGACATCACCGGCGCAGTGCGCACCTCGCCCGATGAGGTGATCGTCGGCAGCGAGCCGGATGACCCCACGCGCAAGTTCGAGGTGCTCAGCACCATCACACTCGTGCTGGGCGATCGGGTCAACATCGATGCGCTGGGTCTCAGCGCGCGGCTCATCGGCAGTGTCACGATCCGCAGCGGCTACGACCCGGTCACTCGCGGCACCGGCGAGCTGTCGGTCGCCGAAGGCAAGTACGCCGCTTACGCGCGCCAGCTCGACATCCAGCGCGGACGGTTGATCTTCACCGGCGGCACGATCACGAATCCCGGCATCGATGTCGTCGCACAGAAGGTGTTTCCCGATGTGACGGCGGGCGTGAACGTGCGCGGCACGCTAGCCCAACCGCGCATCTCGTTCTTCTCCGATCCGCCGCTGCCGCAGCAGCAGGTGGCGTCGCTCATCCTCGCCGGCGGCTCGCTCGAATCGGCGCAGAACGCGAGCAACGCCGCGCTCGGCCAGGGTGCAGCGCTGCTTGCCGCGCAACTCGGCTCGCATGTCGGCATTCCGGATGTGAGCCTCGAGACCGACCCGATCGTCAACGAGACCTCGCTGGTGCTCGGCCGCTACCTGTCGCCACGGCTCTACGTGAGTTATGGCGTAAGCCTCACCGAGCAGCTCAACACCCTCAAGATGCGCTACACGCTCGGTGATCACTGGACGCTGCGCACCGAGGTGGGCCAGGCTTACGGGGCGGATCTGGTGTACTCGATCACCAAGTAGGAGCGCCCGTGAGTGCGAGCGTGGTGCTGTCGATGCTGCTGCTTGCGCCGGCCGGCTCCGGCGCACCAGCGCCACCGCCTGCCTCCGCCTGCCAGAGCTTCGGCCGCGATGCGGAGAACATGCCGCTGCTCGTGCGCGAGTGGTTTGCACATTCGGCCGATGAGCGTGTGCTGGTCTGCCCGCAGAGTGCTGCGGGCACTCAGGGGACCGAGGCCGCCGCCTACTTCGGCGAGGGCGCGGTAAAGCAGCACGGCGGGGTGTGCAGCTACCTGAGCCATGGGCTCACCCTCACCGGCAGCGGCGCTGCCACCCGCCTGCAGCGCTACGAGCGCAGCGAGGCGCTCGACATGGCACTGGCGGGGACCGGTTGCCCGGCACCGCACGGCGACGCGGGCGCGTATGTCGAGACCTTCGATGTCAGCTCCGACGCATTCATCGGCATCATGCAGCTGTGGTCGGCAGCGACGGCCACCCTCGCTGCGGGCCAAGAGCACTGCTGCGCGATGGGTGCCGACGCGCACGGCAGCGCTTCCGGTGCGGCCCACCCGGGCGCAGCGGCGCAGCCGCGGGCCGCGGAGAGCAGGATTACGCCGGAAGCCCGGGCGCGTCTCGAGGCCGAAATCGGCCCGGGCCACATCGGCGCTGCGAGCGTAACGCGCATCGTGCGCATCCCCGGCTCGGTGCTGCGCCACCGTTACGCGCTCTTCCTCACGGTGCCCGAGGACAGCCGCGGCAGCCCCGCGGACTATGTCGTCTATATAGATAAGAGTGTACGCCGGCCGTACGAGATCACGGACTTCGCCGAAACCAACTGACGACGCTTCCTGCGGGCCGCGCGCAGCACGCAGCAGCACGCGCCCACGGCAGCCCCTTGACCTATGCGCATTAATATGCACAATTGTTGCATGTTTATGCGAGGACGGTCCCTGGCATGCTGAACGATGCCGAGCAGCTCGAACGGCGCGGAGCCATCGTGCGCATCCTGCGTGAGGACCAGGTGCGCCGGCAGGTGGACCTGGTGCGCCTGCTGAAGAAGGCGGGTCACGAAGTGACGCAGTCCTCCATCAGCCGCGACCTGCGGGATCTCGGGGTTCTCAAGGCGAGCGGCCGCTACGTGCTGCCGGCCGAGGAGGTCGCGCGCACCAACGGCGACTTCGACACGCTCGCGCAGTTCGTCCGCCAGCTGCGGCTTGCCGGACCCACCATCGCGGTGCTGCGCACCACCATCGGCGCTGCGCAGAGCGTCGCGGTGGCGATCGACCGCGCCGCCTGGCCGGAGGTGGCTGGCACGCTCTCCGGCGACGACACCATCTTCATCGCCACCGCCAGTGCACGCGCGCAGGAGAAGCTCATCGAGCGCCTGCGCACACTTTTCAGGGTCTGATCATGGCCGACACCGCTGCAGCGCTGGGCGCGCCCATCGTGCTCGCCTACTCCGGAGGTCTCGACACCTCCTTCCTGGTCCCATGGCTCAGCGAACACGAGCGCCGCCCGGTCATCACGGTCACGGTGGACACCGGCGGCATCGATGCCGCCGCGGCACGCACGCTCGAAGAGCGTGCGCTCGCACTCGGCGCGGTCGCGCACCACCTGGTCGATGCGCGCGCCGGCTACTTCGAGCAGGTGCTGCGCTTTCTCATCATGGGCAATGTGCGCCGCGGGCAGCTCTATCCGTTGTGCGTCGGCGCCGAGCGGGTCGTGCAGGCGCAGACCATCGCGCGCATGACGCGCGAGCTCGGCAGCGACACTGCCGCCCACGGCTGCACCGGCGCGGGCAACGACCAGGTGCGCTTCGAGGTCGCGCTGCGTACCCTCGCCCCTGATCTGAAGGTGCTCGCGCCCGTGCGGGACCAGGCGTTCCGCCGCGAGGATGAGCTCGCGTACCTGCGCGAGCGCTCCCTCCCCATCCCGCCGAGCGGTGCGCGCTACTCGGTCAACCGCGGCCTGTGGGGCGTCACCATCGGCGGCCGCGAGACACTCAGCTCCGGCGGCAGCCTGCCCGATGAGGCCTGGATTCTGACGCGCGATGCGTTCACCAGCCTGCGGCCCGCGCAACAGCACACGCTGACTTTCCGCGCGGGCCGCCCGGTGGCGCTCGATGGCAAGGAGGACGAGGCGGTGGCCATCGTCGAGGCGCTCGAGCGTCTCGCTGCGCCCTTCGGCATCGGGCGCGGCATTCACCTCGGCGACACCATCATCGGCACCAAGGGGCGCGTCGCCTTCGAGGCGCCGGCCGCGGAGGTGCTGCTCACCGCACATCGTGAGCTCGAGAAACTCGTGCTCACCGGGCGCCAGCAGCGCATCAAGGAGCTCGTGGCACAGCCCTATGGCGACCTCGTGCACGAAGGCCAGCTGCTCGATCCGGTGTGCCGCGACATCGAGGCGCTGCTGCTGTCCTCGCAACGGCGCGTTAGCGGCGAGGTGCACCTGCTGTTGCAGACCGGCAGCGTCTTCATCACCGGCGTCGAGTCCCCGTATTCGCTGATGGCCGCCTCCCGGGGCGTGTACGGCGAGGCGGCGGGGGAGTGGTCGGCGAGCGATGCGCTGGGTTTTTCCCGGATCGCCGCACTTCCCGGGCTGTTCCATGCACGCGCGGGCGAGCGCGCCGCGGCGCCTGGCAAGGATCATTGCACGTGACGGCGGGCATGCGCAGCGTGGTGGTCGACAAGCTCGCGTCGGTCACCCAGACGTGCGGGCTTTCACACGAGGTGCGCATCGCCGCGGACATCCCCGCCGAGGAGGGCGTGGTGGTCGTCGTCGAGGTGCTCACCAACAAGACGACCTACAACACACTCGAGCTCACCAGCGGGCGCATGGCCAAGGTCGGCAAGGGTGATGTGGTCGCGGGCGCCCTTGGCCACCGGCGCGCGCTGTTCGGTTACTCGGGGCACGTGCCCGAGCGGCTCGAGCCGGGTGATGTCATCCAGCTGCTCAACATCGGCGGCGTGCTCGGAGTGTGCGATTCCATCAATCCGGAGAAGGGCCGCCCGTTCGACTGCCGCGTGCTCGGGGTCGCACTCAACTTTCCCTACCTCGGTGAGCGCATCGGCGTCCCGGCCCGCGTCGGCCGCAAGCCCCTCGATGCCGGCGCGCAGCTCGATGTGCGTGGCGTGCCGGTGGTTGCGTTCGCCGGCACCTGCATGGAAGCCGGCAAGACCGCCGCCGCCTGCGCCGTGATCGGGCGCATGCGCCATCGCGGACTCACGGTCGATGCCTTCAAGGCGACCGGCGTCTCATTGCGGCGGGACATTCTCGCGATGGAGGACGCCGGCGCGCGCCGCTGCGCGATCTTCACCGACCTCGGCGTGGTCACCACGACGCGCGTCAACGGCCCGGCACTCACCCGCACCATGTTGACCGAGCTCGCCAGCGGCAGGCCCGATGCGCTGGTGTTCGAGCTCGGCGATGGGATTCTCGGCACCTATGGGGTCGATGCGATCCTCGAGTGCCCGGATATCCGCGCCGCGCTCAGCGCGGTGATCCTGTCGGCGAACGACCCGGTCGCCGCCTGGGGTGGCGTGAAGCTGCTGCGCGAACGCTTCGGGATCGAGCCCTGCGTGGTCACAGGCCCCGCCACCGACAACCAGGTCGGCATCGAGATCATCGCGGCGCAGATGGGCCTGCCGGCCATCAATGCATTGAGCAATGGCGCGGCGCTCGGCGATCGCGTCATCGAGGCGCTCGGCGTCAGGGCCGAGGCGCTGCAGTGAGCGCGCCCATTCCCGCGCTAGTGCTCGGCGGCACCGGCTACGTTGCCGGCGAGCTGTTGCGCCTCATCGGGACGCACCCACACCTGAAGCTGGCGGCGGTCATGTCCGACAGCGCTGCGGGCCAACCCGTGGCCGCAGCGTTTCCTCACCTGGTCTCCACCTACCCGCAGGAGCACTTTTGCTCCGAAGCGCAGGTGCAGAAGCTGCTGCGCGAAGCGCCGCAGGCGGCAGTGTTCTGCGCCGCGCCGCACGGGGCCTCGGCCGGGGTGATCGACCGGCTGCTCACCGGCGCCGAGCAGGCCGGCACCGCGCCGCGCGTAGTCGATCTCTCCGCGGACTTCCGCTACGCCAGCGCCGAGACCTACCAGGCCGTTTACCAACATCCACACGGTGCCGCGCACCGGCTCGCGCAGTTCAGCTGCGCGCTTCCCGAGCACCTGCCGCAGCTTCATACCCGCCATGTCGGACATCCCGGCTGCTTCGCCACCGCCATGCTGCTTGCGAGCGTGCCGCTCCTCGCCGCGGATCTGATCACCCCGGCGCTGTTCGTGAGCGGCATCACCGGCAGCACCGGCTCCGGGCGCAAGCCGGCCGATGCCACGCACCATCCGCTGCGCCACGCCGATCTCTACAGCTACGGCGCGCTGACGCACCGGCATGTGCCGGAGGTCGTCGCCTGCGCGCGCGCGGCGAGCGGCAGGGAAGCGGAGTTCGCCTTCGTGCCGCATTCGGGACCCTTTGCCCGCGGCATACACGTGACGGTCCAGGCGGCAGTGCGCCGGCCGCTCGACACCGCCACAGTTCTCGCGACGCTGCGCGAGTTCTATGCGGCCGCGCCCTTCGTGCACGTGGCCGAGCGCGCGCCACACGTCAAGGAAGTCGCGACGAGTAATTACGCGCACCTGTCCGCCGCGGCGCGCGGCAACACGGTGACGGTGCTGTGCGCCATCGACAATCTGGTGAAGGGTGCAGCCGGCGGCGCTATCCAGTGGATGAACCGCATGCTGGACCTGCCGGAGACCGCGGGGCTCACCCTTGCGGCTCCCGGCTGGACCTGACCGGCAGCCCATGCAACCCGCCGCTTCGGTCCAGGCTTGCCTCACGGGCGATTTTCTCGCGCCGGTATTCGCGCGGTATCCGCTGGAGGTAGCCTCCGCGCACGGCGTGTGGCTCACCAACACCCGCGGGGAGCGGGTGCTCGACCTCTATGGCGGCCACGCCGTGGCGGCACTCGGCTACGGCCATCCGGCCTGGACCGCGGCCCTTGCGCAGCAGGCGCAGCTTTGCCAGTTCCAGTCGAACGCCGTCGCACTCGCGATCCGCGCGCGCGCCGCGCAGCGGCTGGTGCGCTTCGCGCAACTGCCGGACATGCGTGTGTTCTTCGTCAATAGCGGTGCGGAAGCCAACGAGAACGCGCTGCGGATCGCGCTGCGCACCAGCGGGCGCACGCACATCGCCGCCATCGAAGGCGCGTTCCATGGCCGCACCGCCGCGGCGGCCGCGGTGACCTGGGGCGCGCAGGCGAAGTGGTACGGCTTCCCGCGCGCGCCGTTCAACGTGAGTTTTCTCCCACGGGGCGACACCGCCGCGCTACGCGCCAAGGTGAGCCGCAGAACCGCGGCCGTGATCGTCGAGCCGGTGCAGGGAATCGCCGGCGCCGTGGACCTGGGCCGGGAGTTCCTCGGCGCGCTCCGCAAACGCTGCGATGAGGTGGGCG
>Ga0306920_100016928_pt1 | contig 10052 bp, 14 predicted proteins | sample flu12Cox44000170_FD_204666 | JGI IMG/M metagenome (GOLD analysis project Ga0306920, IMG submission 204666) | Lab enrichment of tropical soil microbial communities from Luquillo Experimental Forest, Puerto Rico - flux4day.12C.oxic.44.000.170 (v2)... | ecosystem: Environmental > Terrestrial >...
CACGTCGCACGCAAGCACACCCCAGGCAAGCGCCGCTTGAGCATCTACTGGTCGTGGAGCTACCCATTTGAAGCGCAGCGCGATCCCGCGGCGATGGAAAACCGCTTCTCGACAATGACCGAAGTACGCAATGTGGTGTGGCCTGCGTACGAGAAGCCAGAGTGGAGCGCGGCGCAGTTCCTGCAGGGCATAGCCGGCACGCTGGAGCTTTTTCACCGCTCGACAGTGAGTTTTCAGAACACCGTCGAGGAGGCTACCGGACATCCAGTTGCCGTGTTCCAGCGCATCGACCAAGCGGGGTTCTCTCTGCCGATTGACGAGCGTGTCCTCGCAGACACCGACACGCTGCTGGTTTTCGGCCTCGACCACCTGGTCTCCGGGCAGGAAGCGACCCCTGAGGAAATCGCGGGCCTCAGGGACTGGCTCAAGCGCGAGGGTACGTGTCTCGTGATCTGCCCGCACCACGACGTCGGATTGACCGATGATCTGAAGCAACGCCAGATGGAATATGAGCATCACGGCGACCCGCTGGTTCCGCGACAGCAACGCTTCAGCCAGTACACGCGCTCCTTGCTCAAGGCGTTCGATATTCCGGTCATCAATCAGTGGGGCCTGCGCCCTGCGCGCGTCAAGGGCACGCGTGATATCGCGCCGCTCACCACTTTCCCGGATCTCGACAAACTGGGCTTACTGAATAAGGTCCCCACCCTCACTTTCCACATGCATCTGCCTCACTACGCGCTAACCCGTGACGACGATCCAAGGGTCCGGGTGCTCGCACGCCAGCCCGTCGATCTTGAGCGGCCACATCCGTTCATCGCCGCTGGAAACAAGGAATTCAACTCCCTGCTGTGGCTGCCACCGCGGGACGGCCGGGCGGGCGACATCGTAATAATCGACATGACGCACTTCACGACGCTCTTCGGCGGGATTGAGAGCATCACGAACTTCTGGCGCAATCTCGCCCTGATGAAGTGAGCACCAATCAGAGAGATGGCGGTCCGCTGCGGCGGGCCGTCGAACACAATCGCAAGCGTATCCCTAGACACTCGAAATGGATCCTGGCCGCGGTTTGCTTGTGGCTGGCGGAGACCTCAGCGCACGCGCAGAATCGCGGCGTTTATCCACTCGGGATGAGCGCTGTAAATTCTGGCGTCACGCCTCCGCCGGGTTTCACCTATGCTGGACAGCTCATTTACTACTCTCGCGACGAGGCGAAAGACAACGGCGGCAATACGCTCCCGGTCAAAGGTCAGAACTACCTGCTCCTGAACCTCAATACATTCGCTTGGGTAAGTGAGTGGACTTTGCTTGGCGGAGCCCACTACTCGGCGGCGGCTACCCTGCCGTTCGCCAAAAACGATCTGACCTCGGATATCAACGGAAACATCAGCGGCGGGGCGGGATTTGCTGATTCCTACTATATGCCGCTCATCCTGGGCTGGAGTTTTGATCGCGTTGCGGTCCGGGCGATTTATGGATTTCTCGCGCCGACTGGGCACTTCGTCGCCGGCGGTAGCGATAACGTAGGGTCTGGCTATTGGACGCACGCTCTGTCATCAGGACAGACCTTCTACCTGACCCAGAGCAAGCGTCTCGTCCTGTCCGCATTCGAGATGTACGAGTGGCACACCACCCAACAGGGAACGGGCACTCGTCCGGGCGACACGCTAGATCTTGACTACTCATTGATGGCGGCGCTTCCAGAACGTGAAAATGTTCGTCTGCAAGTGGGACTGGTGGGATACGGGGCATGGCAGACGACCGCTAAGACGGGACCCCAAATTTCGCTCGCTGAGTCGCAGGACCGGTACGTCGTCAACGCGCTCGGACTTGCGGTCAACGCGGCCTTGCCGCAACACAGGGCGAGCCTTGGCCTCAGGTTCTTTAAGGAATTCTCAAATCGCTCCACCTTTCAGGGATACTCGGTACAGCTTTCAGGATCGATCGGTCTTTAGGTCGTTCGTCCTACCTTGGCACGATGGTGTGGGCCTCGTCACCTTGTGGCCGTCCGTCGGCATGGCGACGATCGGCAGCGTCGTGGGATATCTTGCGATCCCTGAATGACTGACCGGCCGGAAGCTGTGTCCTCGATCAGTACCGCCGGCGCGCTCGAAAGCGCATCACTGCAGACGACCGCATAACGCTGCCACCTCCGCCTTGCCGAGATCGCCAAGTGCTCGCAGCGCAGTCGCGGTGCGAACGATCGCGAGCCAGTGGCATTCGACTGCGCACGCAGCCGCGACGGTTAGCGGCCTGCGCCAGTTGTGCGGCAACTGATCCATGCGCACTCGGGCTTGCAGGATGTCAGAGCTGTGGAACAAGGCCTCCTGCCGCTCGATGCTCGCGCCGTCCGCAAGTTCGGCGAAGACGCCGGCGAGGTCCGCGGATATGAGAGCGATCTCATCCTCACCCTCGTATTCGCAGGACCCTGAAGCGTCACCGCGGATCCGCACGGTTCGGACGCGAAGTCCGCCGACATGCGCGATGACCGCATGTCCAGCTTCATGAATGGCCGTCCTCGCGAGCTCGGCTTGGGTCGCAGTCTGCGGGACTTCATGCTGCGCATTCTTCGCTGCGTCTCGCGCCCGCGAGTCCACGATGCGACTCCCAGCGCCGTCAGGCTCGACCATACTCAGCCAATCGACTACCAGATTGATGCGCCTCTCAAGCATCCGGCGGCCCGACGCGGGGTGCGGTCACGTGGTCGCCGGAATCCCATTGTCGAATTCTGCCGCCGCAGCTCAGGTCCACCCCGTTCATTTCCGCGACGATCGCGTGAACCTGGTTCTGGAACGGTGCGCGGGCCGACTGCGCGGCGTTACGCTCACGCTCGTAACTCTCGGTGGCGGCCTGCCATGCCGCGCGCGTCCGTTCCATGACGGCGTAGGCGCCTGCGACCCGCCGCTCACCCTCGGCGGTCGCAGTAACGAGCGCCTCCTTCGCGGCGGTGAGACGTGCGTTCTGCTCGCGCAAGCGCGCGACTGCTTCGGCGCGCATTTTCTTTGCCGCTTCTGCGAGCACCGGCCCCAGGAGCGGCCCGTGCAACGTGCCGAGCGACATGCGCAGGGCTTCGTCGTTCGAGTTGTCAGGCCCGCTCGTCGGCGCGGGAGTATCGGAACCATCACGAGTGAGGTGTTTCATGCTGATCATCTTGCCTGCGCGGTCTAAATTGACGTCGATTTGTCAATTTGATCGATGCACGCCGGCCACTCGCGGCGCTCGAGCGGCGGCAGGCCGAGTGCCGCAAGGATGCTGCTGGCGGTGTGCTGAAACGTCAGCACGTTGGCCCGCCCCACTACGAGCTTGTGCGGGCCTTGGGTCGCGCGAAAGGTCGCGACGAGACTCTCCGCCAGCGTCTGAATCGTCTCGCGCGCCTGCCTGCGCCGGACGATCTCGGCGGAGTATTCGCCGCGAGCCTCCATCCAGTGGGAGATCGCCACGGGGTCGAGCAACGCTCCTCCTCCCCGTCCCTTGTGGCCGTGTCGCACGACCGGCGCGCCCTGCCGCACGGCATAGCGGAGCTGGCGCACGGTGAGGCCGAGCTCGGCGGCGCAGGCGGACAGAGTGACTGTGTTCACGGCGGTACAGTTCAGTGAGGTTTAGAGCGTCGTGACGCTAAGCGAAAAACGCGGCCCGTGGCACCCGCGGTGGGGGCGGCCGCCGGAAGTACCTTTGAAATCGGAGGCCGGGGGGTGTAGAGCCGCGCCGGCCAGGCAGCCGCTAGCGGCGAGCGGCCGCGCGTGTGCCACGCCGGCAGCGCGTGTGTAGCTCTTGCCAGTGGCGGGAAGAGCATGCTGATTCTCAGCCTACTCACGGCTGCGTCTCCACGCGGTGGCTCGCCTGTTGAGCCAGCAGCGCCACCACGGCGCTCTCAGTGAGGCGCAGCGCGTCAGCGATATCGCGGGGCGTCAGTCCGCGCGATCGCAGTTCGTGTGCAGCGGCGCGCAGCGTTGCGCGGTCGTGGGGGCGGTGCGGGTCTTTCGCGGCGCTCAGCGCGGCCATGGTCGGCTTGGTGGTCCCATCAGTCATTCGGCTCTCTTGCTCTGCTACTCATAGGGGTTCACAGGGGTAAATTTGGACTCTTACTCACACACATGTGCGCGCGCGCGTACATAGGACGTAACTTTTCCCCTATGAACCCCTATGCGCGAGGGGTTAACGTCGGTCACCGAACCCTCCGGTAGACGTTGCGGCGGTCGATGCCGCGACCGACAGAACGCACGCGCTCGCATCCGTGGGTGTACATGGCGGCGGCAACCTGTGCGCCGAGCTTGCCCGCACGCTCGATGAAGTCGGACTTGTCTGGATCGAGGCGCAGCGCATGGATCATGATTTCACGCGGCGTGACCTCGGCCCCGATCGCCAGACGCGCGATGTAGTCGGCGGTTTGCTTTCGAGCTGCGTGACCATCATCCGCTCACCCTGCTCGATGACGGCGAGCGCGTTCTCGTCATGGGTGAGATGCCACGGTTCCCCGGCGCGGTAGGCGGCGAGCGCTTCGGCCCACAACTGGTCGCGAGCTCCTTCCAGGGCGGCGAGATCGGCATCGCTGAGCGGGGTCGACAGCCGCACCGGCCAGAAGCGCCGGTTGCCGGTCGGGTCGCGCAGGTATTGCTGATCGTTCGTGCTACCCGTGAACACGCACTGGCGCGGGGTCTGCACGTTGCGGCGCTGGTACGGCGGGCGGAAGTCGTCATACCGGCGCGTGAGGAACGCCTTCATCGGCTCGATGTCCGAGCGGCGTAGCGCGGCAAGCTCGCCCAGTTCGACGATCCAGTGCGCCCGCACCTGCATGCCGGCGTCCTTGCTGTGCACGTCGGGAAGCTCGTCGGTGAACCACTCGGGGCGCACGGCCATGACACGCAGCGCGGTGCTCTTCTTCCACCCCTGCCCGGACTCGATCACCAGCGTGTGATCGACCTGGCATCCCGGCGAGCAGATGCGCGCCACGGCCGAGATCAGGAACTTCCGCCCCACTGCCTCGAGATAGGCCGCGGTGCCGACCGCGCCGAGGTACTCGATGAGCCACGTGGTCAGCCGCGCGGTGCCATCCCATGTCAGTCCGTTCAAGTACTCGCGCACCGGGTGCACGGTGTTGTCGTGCGCCACGAGCTCGGCGACGCTGCCGACGATCTGCCGCTGCCGCACCTGCACCTCGCGCTCCTGAAACCACGCAAGCGCAGCCGTGTCGTCGGCATCAGTCCACTCGGTGCCGGTGGTGACCGTGCGCCAGGGCGGCGAGCGGGTGAACTCGCTGCGAAGCGCGAACTCGTTGTAACGCAACAGTCCGACCAGTTCCGGCGCGGCGCGAAAGGCGCGCAGGATGTTGCGCTCGTCGCCGATGAAGCCTCCCGCCTTGCTTGGCGCGAGCGTGGAACGCCAGTCGTCGGCGTTCCTTTCAGGCAGCGCATCGAGATGGGCGCGCGATGCTTTGAGGGTGTGCACGGTAGCGGACATAGTCGGCGGCCTTTCCGATGCGCGACGCCGCCAGCGCCAGGCGCTGCCAGTCGCTCTCAGTGATGGTCTTGCCAGCGAGGAAGTCGGCTGCAACGAGCGCCGCGACGTTGATCTCCTGGCTGACGATTTCGAGCAGGTCACGCGCGGGAATTCGCGCGTGCGAAGGCTTGTAGGCGTGCTCTGGCAGGCGCTGCGGGAACAGGTCAGCCACGGTGAGGCCCACCGCAGCCAGCACGTCGCCGACCTCGCAGCCGCCGAAGTCGTGCACGAGCACGCGCCCGTCATCGAGCTCGCGGATTGACAGAGACGGCGACTTGTCCTGATGAGCAGGGCACCGCGCCAGCCACCGACCGGAGACGGTCTCCCTCACGCGCTCGAGGCGGTCGAGCAGAGTCGCGGCGCTCACGGCTTCTCCACTCGAATGATATGCGCGCAATTCGGGCAGCGATGCTCGCGGGGCTTAGTGGATTTTCCGGCGTGGCGCCGCGCCAGCAATTCGAGCTGCCTTATGGCGCCGAAGTCGCTGCTTTCGACGACTCGCTCGAACTCATCGGCGGGAATGCTCGTCACGCGCAGCGCCAGCTCAAGACGGCTGCGCTTGACGCCAGTCGCGGCTGCAACGTCGCGCAGGGCCATGCCTGGCGTGATGTCCGTCCCGCGTGTCGGGCGCGTTTTGCGCGGACGCCCTCTGCGGCTCACAGAGGCTCCCTGCGCGCTCACTGCCGCACCCCCGACGGCTCCCACGCCCGCAGGAGCTTCGGCAGTATGCGATCGAGGATGTCGCTGGCGTGCTCGGGTCCGTAAAGAGACGGGGACTCTGACGCAGGGGAATCCTGATCGCGTTCGCGCTTACAAAGTTGCGCCGGACGCGGGCGACATGTGACCATTGCTGTGCTGTTCCTGATCGTGACGATGAATTGACGCCGCCGGAGTCGTGTCCGGCGGCGTTGTCATATCCGCCTCGCGCATAAGCTCGCCGACCAAGTAGTCGATCAGCGAGTCGTACTTTGCGAAGTGAGGGGGCAACGCCACTTACGAACCCGAGTTCACCGATTTGGGCCGAATGCACTCACGGGCCCGCTCAATGTGCTCATCCGTGTAGAGGCGGCGTCCAGCACTGTCACGAAGTGGCTGAATCTTTGCGTCATTAGCGCGCAGCGTCCCTTCCGAGCAGGGAACATCCCGTGCTGCCTTTGAAATGCCGCGCAGAACCTGCTGCATATTCCTATCCTCAGTTCCTCAAGTTGCTCCTGAGGATGCTAAGGTGTTATCGTCATAGCGGCTACTTATGCCGATACTAATAGCCGGATAGCAGGGCAGCCGCTAGTCCTATGCCGCTACACACCAAGTTCGCTGAGGCGCGCGCAGCCGAAGAAGGTCGGCTTCAGGCGTTGGTCGTAGACGACTGCCTGTTTCGTGCTGAACTCGTGAGAAGTGTTCTCACGCTGCTCAACGCGGTTTATTTGACGAAGCCCATCGGAGAGACAAACCCGCATGCGAGTGCTGAGCCGCTCGCATGGGTTGCTGAAGTGAATAGGCGGAGGGCGACGTTAGGCGGCTTTCCTGTTGATGCCCGGACGACCTGGGCTCGACCGAACGATCCAGGCAATGCGATTCAACCTCGTCCTGCGGGTCGAATGCCCGCGCCAGTGCAGCGACTTGCGCAATTCTTTCAGGGAGTTCCGCTGTCTCATGAATTCATGGAGGACCGCCCGGATGACGTACCTATCACGATGAAGGATGTGATCGAGCTGTTGGCTCGCGCGGAGAACCCTGAAATGGTTCGAATGAGAGACGCCTATATTCGCTGGCTGAATTCTGTCCTCGATAGCACCAACATTTGGACAAAGTTGCGGTTCAAAGATGGCGTTATCCAACAGGTCAGCCTCATCCAACTAAACACAATCGAGCGGTGCGTGGCTTTCGTGATCGCTTGGCTTCTAGAGAACAGGGACGGCCTTTACGATCGAATTCGGCGCTGCCCATTCACGGGGCGCGAGATGGCGAGTCCGCACTACTGGCTCGACTTCCGGCGCGAAGCCGATGGGCGCATGGCTAGGGGTACAGAACAAATCTATTGCTGCACGCGGCACACCGTTGCGGCTGGCGCACAGCGCCGCCGAGAAGCCGCAAAGCAAAGGAGAGCCGTAAGCGGTGCCGGCGGCAGAACTAGCGAAGTGGAGCGAGCCGTGGAGGCGAACCGCACCGTCAACCCTGGACCTGAGATGCTCCAAGCGGAGCTGTGGCTCGCGGGACGCATCATGAAGCACGACATGTCCGCGAACGGTATGGGATCGAAGCAAAAGCTGAAGGTACGGCGTCAAAGGAAACACAAATGAGAGCGGCAATCTACGCCCGGTTCAGCACCGAGAAGCAGCGACCTGTGTCCATCGAGGACCAGTTTCGTGAGTGCGAGCGCACTGCACACGCCGCCGGCCTTGAAATCGTTGCTCGATTCGAAGACAAGGGAATCTCGGGCGGAACGGCTAGACGCCCTGGCTATCAGGCACTGCTCGCAGCGGCACGACGGCGAGAATTCGAAGTCATCGTCAGCGAAGACATCAGTCGCCTATGGCGTAACCGCGCAGAGTTTGGGCCACGCTCCGCAGAGCTTGAGGACCTAGGCATTCATTGGGTCTCTTGCGTCGGACAGGACACGCGTCGAGATGGGTGGGGAGTTACGGTTCAGGTTTTGTTGGCGATGGCTGAGCAGGGGCGCCGCGAAGCGTCGTATCGCGCGCGGCGCGGCCACGAAGGGCTCGCGCTCGCCGGCAAGTCAGCCGGTGGCCGCGCGTATAGCTACATTCCGGCCGCGCTCTCGGGCACTGGTAAGACCGAGATTGATCAGCAGCAGGCTGCGGTGGTGCTCCGCATCTTCGAGCTGTACGCAACAGGCGTGAGTCCGCGCAACATCGCCGCACGGCTCAATGCTGAAGGCGTGCCCTCGCCTGGGGCTACCTGGAAGCGCACAACGCGGCGGACGGACGGCAAATGGCTTGCTAGTGCGATTCATGGCGACGTGAAGCGCGGTAGTGGGATCCTAAACAACCGTCGCTATATCGGCGTCATCACGTGGGGCCGCACAGAATGGAAACGCTCAGCAGCCGACAGCTCCGTGCGTCGGGTGAAGGTGTTGGATCAGGCGCGCGTCGAGCGCACCGATGAGCGCCTGCGCATCATCCCGCAGGCATTGTGGAATCGCGTGAAGTCGCGCCAGGCGCATCAGCGCAAGACGGTTGGTGCGCGCGTGAAGAGGGGCCTGCGGCGGCCTGGGGGTGGCAGGGCGCCTCGGCATCTGCTCAGCGGGCTGCTCCGCTGCGCTGTCTGCGGCGCGGCCTTTACGTTAGCGGACGCGCGGGCGTACGCCTGCGCGAGCCACGTCAACGGCGACTGCTGCACCAACCATATCCGGGTGCGCCGCACGCTCGCCGAGGAGCGCATCCTCGCTTCGATCAAGCGCGACCTGCGAGACCCCGCTGTGCTGACGGAGGTCGAGCGCCGCGTAAGCCTTGCGCTCGCACAGCGCGCCAAGGCACCGCGGTGCCACCAGGGCGCGCGGATCGCGGAGCTGGAACGGCAGATTGCGAACTTTGTGAAGGTGATCGGGGCAGGGGAGTACTCGCCCGCACTCAGCGCCGCACTGAAAGCGGCTGAACTCGAGCTGGCGCACCTCAGCGCCGAGCGGCAGCCGAGGACGGCGGTCATCGCCCGCGTCATGCCGAAAGCGCGCGAGCGGTTTCTCGGCATGGTGGATGATCTGGGTCTCCGGCTCGATCAGGACACCGAGCACTCGCGCCCGGCGCTGATTGAGGCGATCGGCGATCGCATCGAAATGCACCCGGATGCCTCGGGTCGCTTCCTCTGGGCCGAGTACGGCCTGGAGGGCGAGCGCCTGTTAGCGTCTTTGGGGGTGCCGGAAATAATGGTAGCGGGGGCAGGATTTGAACCTGCGACCTTCGGGTTATGAGCCCGACGAGCTGCCAGACTGCTCCACCCCGCACCAGGAGGGGCGCGCATTCTACAAGCGGCTACTCCGCGCGGCAATACCGCAGGCAGCCCCGCAGGTGAGACCCGTCGCGGCGCACCGCACATCAGGCCACGCCGCCGCCAATCGCTGCGAGTAAGCTGTGCCGCGGCCCTGACGCTGCTCCTTTGCGGCTCAGGAGATTGATCCAGCGATCTTCTTGGCGAGGGCAGCGGCAGCCTCGCGGTCGAGTGCTCTCGCTGGCCACCCGATTCCGAGCCCTTCGCGGGAGTTCGGCTTCGGGATGATGTGAAAGTGCACGTGGTCGATCGCCTGGTGCGCGCCGGCGCCGTTGTTCTCGAGAACGTTGTATTCCTTGACACCGGTGGCTGCGACCACCGCCCGGCACAGCCGCGGCAGCACCCGCCCCAAAGCCGCCGCCGACTCATCCGACAGTCGGTCCAGGGTCTCGGCAGGCTCCTTCGGCACCACCAGCGTATGGCCAGTCGACAGCGGGTTGATGTCGAGGAACGCGAGCACCTGTTCGTCCTCGTACACCTTGTTACAGGGGATCTCACCGCGAACGATCTTGCCGAACACCGTGTCTGCCATGGGGCGATCCTCGCAA
>Ga0306920_100016929_pt1 | contig 10052 bp, 6 predicted proteins | sample flu12Cox44000170_FD_204666 | JGI IMG/M metagenome (GOLD analysis project Ga0306920, IMG submission 204666) | Lab enrichment of tropical soil microbial communities from Luquillo Experimental Forest, Puerto Rico - flux4day.12C.oxic.44.000.170 (v2)... | ecosystem: Environmental > Terrestrial >...
ATCTTCCTGTCCGTCGCACAATAGTCCCGCCTGCCCTTCAACGACCGAGAGGATCTGACCGAAATGATGAGCAACCCCTTCAGCTACTCGGCAAAGGATCCGCATCCGTTGGGCCTCACATAGCGCTGCTTCACGCCCGAGTCGTGGACCGATGTCTTCGGCAAAAATCAGCCGAGCCGGAGAATCGCCGAATCTCAGGTCCATGGCCATGACTTCAACGTCCAGCACTGATCGATCTTTTCGCCGATGCCGCCAAATCCCCCGCGCTTCCAGAGACGAACACGGCCGGGCAGAATCAGCAAGGAATTCCTCTGCCGCCTCGCGTGCCAGCAAATCTTTGGCTGCAAGTCCTGCAAACTCCTGCTGGGTGAACCCATATTGGGTTAGCGCCGCGACATTCCCCCCCAGAACACGCCCACTGCGAAGGTCAAAGAGCCACATCGGATGCGGGCTTTGAGTAAATAGTAAGCGGTATTGTCTTTCGGCAGCCGATGACGCCGCCAGTTGTTCCTGTAAGCGGACGATCTCCTGCGCCATTTCGCTTTTGATCTTCAGGAGCTCCTCGGCTCGCACCCGCGCCTCTGAATCTAGTTTGACACGCAGTTTTTGCTCGTCGATTTGAGTTTTCTGCCTTTGTCGACACACTGTTTCGGTGTGACCCATTCCAATCAGCAACAGCACCGACGCACCGCCGTAAACCATACTCAATGTAAAACCGGTAGGAGCGCCGATTCTAACTGGGTTAAACAAGTGCAGCAGCGCCAATGAACAAAAGGCGATAACCACAAAACTGCCCACCTGGGCGGCACCAAAACGGCGCACTAACCGTAGGGCATAGGAAGGAACACAAAGCTCAAGTAGAGCCACAACAAAGTTCAAAATGCCAATAGCAGTCATAAGAACAATCTGCGTTTACGACCTGCAATTCGGACTATCGTGTCCCGGAATGAGACGCTGCAGATCAGGTTGAGACAGCGCCAAACCGGTGGGAATTCCCGCAAAGGCCCCATATCCGCCTTTCCCGATGAATTCCTTAGTGATCGGTGGGATCAGGAAGCATTTGCCAGGCCACGTGTGAAAAATCCGAGACCCGTGCTAGTCCACAGGCCGGCTTACAACGAAGTGCTTGAGATTACTTGAACGCCAGCCTGCTTCATTTCGCCGATCGCACGCATGACGTCGCCGGGCTTTAGATTCACTCCGCGACACGCATCCCCAATCAATCGGACATGGAAGCCGAGCTTGACTGCATCCAGGGCGGTAGCTTTCACACAATAATCCGTAGTCAATCCGCACACGCTGACTTCGCTAACTCTGTTCTCCCTGAGCCAGTCGCCTAAGCCGGTTGCGCGGCGATGCCCATTGTCAAAGAAGCCGCTATAGCTGTCGATTTCCGGATCCACACCTTTCGGAAAGACCTTGGCAATCCGCTGCCTGTTCAAACCCGGGGCCAGTTCCGCACCAAACGAATTCTGAACGCAATGCACAGGCCACAAAGTTTGTCGCAGGCCATTCAGCATCACTTCGTCGTAGACCTTCTTTCCAGGATGATTCACCGCGAAGCTGAGGTGGTCGGGTGGATGCCAATCTTGAGTCGCGACCACGAAGGCAAATCGATCTTGAATTTTATTCGCCACGGGGACAACTGCATCTCCTTCGGTAACTGCCAGCGCGCCGCCGGGCAGGAAATCGTTTTGGATATCTGCCAGGATTAAAGCAGCTTTTGAGTTCACTGTGCTGCAGGTCGCCAATCAAGGACTTTGAGTTGAACGATCCTTTCTCCATTATGTTCGTTCAACTGTGGAGCAAACGCCAGGTCGTAGCGGCCAACAGGCAGCGACTCATTTCCGGCGCCAAACCATACCGCTTCACGCGTGACGGCTCCATCGGTTACCCACATCTTCACATGCTGTTTCTCAGCGCCCATCCGCTGCAGCGGCCGCTGGTGAACCAGGTTTCGCGAGTAGAAATGGACGGGTGGATTGCCCTGGCCCATAGGATTGAGGCGGCCCAAGTGTGTAAGACAATCCAGGGACATTTCCTGCAGACCAACCTCCGAATCCAACCGCAAAGATGGGAAAAGCTCCTCCAACTTTAATCTGCGTCGAGCCACCTCATTCAACCGGGTGCGGAAGCCATCAATGTTGTCTCGCTGAATGGTAAGGCCCGCCGCCATCGCGTGCCCGCCATGACGCACTAGCAAATCGGCACATTCACCAAGCGCCGCCGCCAGATCAAATCCGGCAATGCTGCGCCCTGACCCACGCCATTCAACACCGTCCCCGCCAACAATGACGGTGGGGCGATTGAACCGATGCAGCACTCGAGAAGCTACGATCCCCACGACGCCGACGTGCCATTGCATAGCGCCCTCGACTATGACGAAATCCTCCTCTGGCTTGAATTTCGCTTGTACCTGGCCAATCACACTGTTGGCAATCGCGCGTTCGAGCTGTTGTCTATCCCGATTTCGGGCATCCAACCTTTCGGCTCGAGTCATAGCGTCGGTCATATCTCCAGACAGCAGGAGTTCCAGTGCCTCTTGCGCTGTCTCGAGACGTCCCGCAGCATTGAGTCGCGGAGCCAAATGGAAACCAACCTCATAAACTCCCATTCGAGATGACGCACGGGCCACTCTTTTCAAAGCCACCAATCCCGGACGCTCCGTGCGGGTTAACCGTTCTAAACCTGCGGAGACCAGGATCCGGTTTTCATTCCTCAGGGGAACAAGATCCGCAACTGTCCCTAAGGCAACCAGCTCCAGAAGGGGCCGCAGGTCATATTCAGCCGCCCAGGACAGGTTGGCTTGCCGTCCACGCTTCAACAATGCATGGGCTAATTTAAAGGCAAGCCCGACTGAACAAAGCTCGGTAAACGCGCGATTGCCCCAGTCGTTGCTTGAATCGGCATTGGATCCTGAGCACGGCTCGCGCCGAATCTGAGGGTTGATTAGCGCAAAAGCGCGCGGCAATTGATCAGACGGTTGATGGTGATCCACCACGATGACGTCAATGCCACGCCCCTTCAGCACCTCGATGCACTCCACTGAAGTCGAGCCGCAATCGACCGCAATTAGCAATTGTGTGGGTGTCTTGCGCAGGCACCGCTCGACGGCGTCGATGGTCAGCCCATAGCCTTCCTCCAGGCGGTGAGGCAAGTAGTATTCGGCTTTCCACCCCAGGCCGCGCAGGAATTCGAGCAAGAGCGCGGTCGACGTCACTCCATCAACGTCGTAGTCCCCAAAGATGACAACCATTTCGCCTTGTTCGCGAGCCTGGAATAGGCGCTCAACGGCCAGTTCCATGCCGGCCAATAAAAATGGGTCGGCCAGGTGCTTAAGGCGCGGTTCCAGGAACCCGGTTATCACCTCCGGCTGGTCCAGTTGACGATTGACCAGGCACTGGGCCAGCAGCGGTGAAAGGCTGAATTGCTTCGCCAATTGCGCAGCCAGTAGCGGCTGCGCCGGCGCAGGCAACCATCTGAATTTCATCGTTTAGGGCGACTTGTTGCCGGCTTGCTTCTTGCCCAGATCGTTGCGTTTCTCACGCCACAAGGCAAACACAGACGCAACAATTGAGCTAAGAATAATTCCGGCGACCACCGCAAGCGAAACCGATACAGGAATATCCACTTGCCACGGTTTTGGATGTTCATCGTCGTGAGGGTCGAGAATCATCTTCACTCCAATGAAAACAAGCACAATGGATAGGCCGAATTTCAAATACCGGAAGTACCCGATCGCGCCGGCGAGAACAAAGTAGAGTGAACGCAAGCCAAGAATGGCGAAAACGTTCGATGTAAAGACGATGAACGGTTTCCTCGTCACAGCGAAAATCGCCGGAATGGAGTCCACGGCAAAAACAAGGTCGGTCGTTTCAACCAGCAAGAGAACTAGGGCGAGAGGAGTTAATGCTTTTTTGCCATTCCAAATAGTGAGGAACTTTTGCTCGTCCATGTGCGGACAAACGGGGTAGAGCTTGCGCGCCCAGCGGATGACTCGACTTTTCTCCGGATTTATCTCCGATTTGGAGACCAGCATTTTGATTCCGCTGAAAACCAGCAAGGCACCCAATAGATAAAGCACCCAATCCAGTTTCGAAATCAATTCGACCCCCAGGCCGATCATGGTGCCTCGCATAATGAGGGCGCCCAAAATCCCCCAAAAAAGCACCCGGTGTTGATACTGCATCGGAATGGCAAAATGACCAAAGATAAGGGCGATGACGAATACGTTATCCATTGAGAGAGACAGCTCAATGAAATAGCCCGTGAGGAATTCCAACGCCTCTTTCTGGCCGCGCAGTGGCTTGAGGGCCGCGGCAAAGAGCAATGCCAGACAAACCCAAACGCTAGTCCAAATCAGCGATTCACGAAACCCGACAACGTGGGCCCGCCGATGAAAAACCCCCAGGTCCAGCGCCAGGAAAATCAGCACCGCCCCAATGAAGCCAATCCAATGCCAGTAGGTTATCGCGATTAGCGCAACCATCTTAGACCCACCGGCTCAAGACCGGCTGTTTACCCGCGCGCGTGCGCTGCGTTCTCCACTGCCACGGGAGAAGTACCAATCTGAGGCCGCTGCCCTTTGTGCCACCACAACACCAACGCGCTGGCAATGTAAATACTCGAATAGGTGCCCGTGATAATGCCGATCAGGAAAGTAAAAGCGAAGTCGTTAATTTCGCCGCCACCGAAAATAAACAACGACAACGTTGCCAGAAAGACGGTGCCTGAAGTGATAATGGTTCGGCTCAATGTCTGATTGAGCGCCTGGTTCATTACGTCCTTAAACGTGCCCCGTACTCCCAATTTCAAGTCTTCTCGTATTCGGTCAAAAATAACGATGGTGTCGTTTGTCGAAAACCCGATGATGGTCAGGATGGCCGCCACAGTCGTGGCGTTAAACTCGCGCCCCGAGATGTAATAAATGCCAATCGTCATCAGCACGTCATGGACGACGGCCAACACCGCCCCGACGGCAAAAGAGAATTCGTAGCGGAAGGCCACATAGACCAGGATGCCAAAAAGTGAAAGCAGAGACGCGATGAGCGCCGATTTTTGGATGTCTTTGCCCACTGATGCCCCAACGTGGTCTTGGAAGGTGGCATGGAAGCCGCCGACACCAACCCGCTCAAGCGTGGTTTTGACAAGGTTCCCCGTTTCCGGCAGTGAATCGACGCGCAACACCTCTTTGCCGGTGCTCAGGTCACGCTGGTATTGAATCAAAGGATCTTTGATCCCGGACGAAGACAAGCTGGCCCGCAACTTGTCTGGATCGACCTTTTGTGTGAACGAGAAAGTCACACTGTCTCCGCCCACGAAGTCGCGGCCGAAAGCGCTCTTGCCGCGGTGAAACCCGAACGCAATACCAATGACAATAATGGCCCAGGAGGTTGCAAACGCGGGCTTTGCAAGCTTCATGAAATCAAGCTTGGTGGCTCGAATGATATGAAGCATCTGGACGGACTTGAGCCAACCGCGTTCCAGCAGGAAATCAAAAATCATCCGGGTAACCACCAGTGCGGTAAACAAGCTCGCCGCCACACCGATTGTCAGAGCCACACCAAAGCCCTGAACGGAACCAGTCCCCATTTTCCATAGAATGACCGATGAAATTAGGGTAGTGACGTGCGAGTCAAAAATCGTGCCGAATGCCCTGTCATACCCCGCCGCAATAGCTCCTCGCAACGATTTGCCTTTGGCCGATTCTTCCCGGATACGTTCATAAATCAGCACGTTGGCATCGACGGCCATACCGACGGTCAACACCAAACCCGCAATGCCGGGGAGGGTAAAGGTCGTGCCAAACGCGCACATCACACCAATCAGGATGATAATGTTGGCAATGAGGGCCACGTTGGCCACCAGACCGGCAACCATGTAATAGATCAGCATGAACGCCGACACGGCCAAAGTCCCGTAAATCGAGGCGCGGACACCGCTCCGGATCGAGTCTTTGCCCAAGGTCGGGTCTACCAACCGCGAGGCCTCGATGCTTAATGGTGTCTTTAGGGGATTTTCCAGCACGGCCTGCAACGCAAAGGCTTCCTGTTGGCTATAGTCTCCTTCAATCACCCCACTGCCGGCCGTGATGGCCGAATTTATGCGCGGCGCGGTCTGCAATTCGCCGTCTAACACAATGGCAAGCAGACGACCCACGTTATCGCTAGTGATTCTGCCAAATGTCTCAGCCGCCGACTTGTCCAGCGTGAATGAAATCTCAGGCCGGCCTAAATTGTCGCGTGTGACAAAAGCAGCCTTAATCCCACCGGTCATCTCCGGGCGCTTCTTGACAAGGTATCGTTCGACCTGCTTGGTACCGTTAGGCAGCGTTTTGCTGTGGGTCATGAGTTGATAGCCGGGCAACATGGTCGTGCCCTGGGAAATCAAGTTGGCGCTGTCTTCATGCACCATACGGAACTCTAGGAATGCGGGCTTTTTGATCGCCAGCATCGCGTTTTCCTGATCGTCCGCAGACAAGCCGGGCAGTTGGACAAGTATATGGTCCCCACCCTGTGGCTGGATCATAGGCTCGGCCACGCCGAACTTGTCCACACGTTTGCGCAGCACCTCCACAGCCTGGCTGAGCGCTCCGCTGGTGTCAGAGGCATTTGTCAGGCTTGAAACGTCCATCCTTACCAGAAACGACGTGCCACCCTGCAGGTCCAACCCAAGACGAATGCGCCCCGCCGCCTCACGTTGCAACCGGTTCAGGACATAACGCGTGGGGTTTTCCTCGTTCTTGGCCTCAAAAAACGGAAAATAGCGGGTGATATCGTTGGTGCCGATCGCCTCAAGCAGGTTGTCATACTGTTTTTCTGGGGCGGCCTTCTGCAGAGTCTGGACCCTGGCCAAGATGTTCGAAAAGCCGCCGTCATGAGTGCTTACCGCGCGCTCACGAAAATACTGAACCAAATCCTTGCCCTTTGGCGGATACAATTCATAAAAGGACCAAAGCACGACCAAGAGGACGAGGGCAAATCTCCAGACTTTATTTTGATTCATGAGGACAAACTAGGATTCACTCGGCGCACCGCTGCGCTCGGTGATTTCCGTGATGGCGGCTTTCGTAACTTCAAATTTTGAATCCGCCGACCGGATGGACAAGGTCTTTTCTTTAACCGAGACCACAACGCCCACGACACCTCCGGAGGTGACGACTCTATCGCCCGATTTGACCGTTTTGAGCATTTCCGCGTGGTCTTTGGCTTTCTTGGATTGAGGCCGAATCAGCACGAAATAAAACATCACAACCATGATCACGAGCATCAGCACCGTATAAAGAGCCTGCCCGCGCGGATCGGGTTGGGTGCCTGGAGTGGCTGGCGCACCCAAAGCCAGCATCACTTCCATATTCGGCAAATTCATATCATCAAATGAGCCGATAAAGGTATGGATGGTTCCTGCTTTGGCAAGCTTAAGTTAAGAAAACAAATCTCTTGGCCTCGTCCAGTGCGAGACGCTACTATTCTGCTAAACCGAACATCGCGCGCTGATTAGATGATTCGTTTCACTAGCTTGCGGGCCAGGTTGGTGGGCACTGTGTTCCTGGCGGTCGCGCCTGCAGGGCTCCTGACGTACTTTCTCCTCAAATTTGCCGGTATGGAGCAGGACTTTGTCTGGCTCCTGCTGGCAACCGTCATCGGTTTAGTCGCTCTGGCCGCCGCCTGGATTGGCGGTGAGCGTTTCGTGTTGCGCCAGGTTCGCGAGTTGTATCGCGCGGCCCGCCAATTAGCCGCGGGAGATTTGACCAGCCGCACCGGCTTGTCCCACGAAAAAACCGAACTGGGCGAACTGGCCCGTACGTTCGATAATTTGGCTGAATCGCTTGAGAAACGCGTCAAAGAGAGGGAACAGGCTGAAAAAACTTTAATTGCGCGCTCGCTGCAGCAGACCGTCGTGAGCGCGCTTGGCCAATTCGCTCTGGTTAGCAACGACTTCGGAGCACTCCTCAACCAGGCGTCGATCCTCGTGGCTCAAACCCTGGAAGTCGAGTATTCCTGCATTCTCGAACTCAAGCGCGATAACCTCTTGTGCCTGTGCGCCGGGGTCGGTTGGAAAAACGGGATGATTGGTAAAGCGACTTTTCCAGCTGACGCAAAAAATCAACCCGGGTTCACGCTTACAGCCGGGGAACCTGTTGTCGTGGAGGATTTGAAGGCCGAAACGCGATTTGGCGGCGCACTCCTGCTCACTTCGCATGGTGTTGTTAGTGGTGTCACTGTTGCTATTTCAGAACAGGGGATGGCATTCGGAGTCCTGGGAGCGCATACCACTCATCGGCGAAAATTCACCGAAGACGAAGTTCATTTTCTCCTGGCGGTGGCCACCGTCCTGGCCATGGCCGTTGCCCGTAAACGAGCGGAGGCGGAATTGGAGAGACTCGCTTTGTTCGCCCAACTTAATCCCAACCCGGCCATGGAATTGTCTCAGGATGGCAACCTGACTTATTTCAACCAGGCAGCGTCGGATCTCGCTACATCCGTCGGCCTGGACCAAACTCACGGCATCCTGCCATCCAATATCGCTTCCATTGTGCAAACCTGTCTGACCAGCGGTCAAAGCCGCGTTAATCTTGAAACCAAAGTTTCTGGCCGGACCCTCTCATGGCTGTTCCACCCGGTGCGCACCAGTCAGGTTGTTCATGCATACGTCGAGGACATCACAGACCGGCTAAGCCTCGAAGCACAATTGCGCCAGTCGCAGAAAATGGAATCGGTCGGTCAACTGGCCGCAGGGGTCGCACACGATTTTAATAACATGCTCACCATCATCCAGGGGCACTCGGGCATGTTGCTCGCCAAATCCGGTCAGAGGCAGGAATTACTTGATTCGGCCCAGGCCATCTATTTCGCGGCCGAGCGTGCTGCCAATCTCACCCGGCAATTGCTCATGTTCAGCCGCAAGAACGTAATGCAACCCAAGCCGGTGGACCTGCGCGAAATAGTGCTCCACATGACCAAGATGTTGCAGCGGTTGCTGGGCGAAACAATCGCCTTGGAATTTCAGGCTCCAGCGGAAATTCCCCTGATCCTGGCTGACTCTGGGATGATCGAACAGATTATCATGAATTTGGCAGTCAACGCCAGAGATGCAATGCCCCAGGGAGGCAGCCTGACCATCAGCACCAGCCATCTCGAAATCGGCGATGCGTACGTCCAGGCCCATCCAGAAGCGCGACCGGGTTCATTCGTTTGCCTGAAAGTCACCGATACTGGCTGCGGCATGGATGAAGACACTATGGCGCGCATTTTTGAGCCCTTCTTTACTACCAAAGAAGTAGGAAAAGGCACTGGCCTCGGGCTGGCTACCGTCTATGGAATTACCAAACAACACGACGGGTGGGTCGATGTGGCCAGTGAACCTGAGAAGGGAACCACTTTCCGAGTGTTTTTCCCAGCTCATTCGCAACCAATCGAAGCCAAGGCAACCTCTACCACCCCGGATGCCGAGGTCCCGGGAGGGAAAGAGACCATTTTGATCGTCGAGGACGAGCCAGTGTTACGCGATATGGCTCATATAATCTTGCATGACTGCGGGTACAGAATTCTCGAAGCCAGTTCAGGCAAGGAGGCGTTGCTCGTCTGGGATCGCCACCAGGGAGCCATTGACCTGGTCCTTACCGACGTGGTCATGCCAGAAGGAATTTCCGGCATGGACCTGGCTCAGAGACTATTGGCCACCAAACCCAAACTCAAAATCATCTTTGCCAGCGGTTACAGCATGGAAAGCCTGGATACCGCATTTGTGCGTAACGGCCGCGCGGGATTTCTTCAAAAGCCGTACACCCACGTCACACTGGCCCAAGCGGTGCGCAGCGCGCTGGATGCGGAGGTGTGACGGGGCGCCGTGCGCCAAAGGCCGAAACTCGAAAGAGAAATCCGAACGCCGAAAACGGTTCCCAAGTGAGTTCCTGTTCAAACGCCAGCATTTTTCGGATTTCGGGCTTCAGATTTCTTTCGGCCTTCGGCCTTCGGGTTTCGGATTTTGTTATTGCTTGGGCGGACCAACGGAACGTAAATCGATCGGCTGGAACCCGCTTTTCAAAGCAG
>Ga0306920_100016930_pt1 | contig 10052 bp, 6 predicted proteins | sample flu12Cox44000170_FD_204666 | JGI IMG/M metagenome (GOLD analysis project Ga0306920, IMG submission 204666) | Lab enrichment of tropical soil microbial communities from Luquillo Experimental Forest, Puerto Rico - flux4day.12C.oxic.44.000.170 (v2)... | ecosystem: Environmental > Terrestrial >...
CCCGGTAGGTGTCCCACAGAGAATAGGTGCTGTAGTTTTTTGCGCCGGCAGGTAACTGGTGTACGTCGAGGTCCATCCCGCGATATTGCCCGTCCACATCGCTGAACAACGTCGGCGCCAGAAACGAGTGGTACAGTGCGGTATAAAAGATCTTCCGGTGATCCTCGCGTTTCGTTTCAATGGTGATTCTGCCGAGTTCCTTCTCCCAAGCGAGGTTTGCCGCTCGTCGTACTCCGTCAAAGTCCCAGTCCGGTACTTCCGCCTCCAGATTCCGTCGCGCGCCCTCCATGCTCACCGCGGAAATTCCCACTTTCACCAGAATCACTTCGTTGTCCCTGGTCGGGCAGCGCACCGCGCATTTGAGCGACTTGCCTTGGGCCTCCTGAACCCCTGCTCCGAGCGGTTTCGAATCCGAGAAGATCTCTGCGCTCTCGAAGGGCCTCGAAAACTTCATGGCGAAATAGATGTACCGACCCGGTGCCCATTCCTCTACGCGGCGCCCGCCGGTGATGGTGTCCCTGCCAACGACGTACAGCTCCGCACGGATGATCTTGGTCTTCGCGAGTTGCGGCAAGTCCACGGCCCCGTGCTCGAGGTCGATGACGAAGTGGCTGGTCGGGTCTTGCGGAAACGTATAACGGTGTAACCCTACGCGCGCCGTGGCCGTCAGTTCCGCTTTGATCTGGTAATCGTCCAACACCACCGTGTAGTAGCCCGGTTCGGCTCGCTCCGTCGCATGCGAAAATCGCGAGCGATAGCCGCTTCCCGGATCCTCGGCCTTTCCGGGCTCGCTACGCACCTCTCCCGTTCCCGGCATCAGCAGAATATCCAACAAGTCGGCCGCGCCGGTCCCGCTCAAATGCGTGTGGCTGAAGCCCATGACCGACGGGTCGTTGTAGTGATACCCGGAACAGTGGTCCCAATCGCCCACGCCGGTGTCCGGACTGAGTTGCACCATGCCAAACGGCGCGGTCGCGCCCGGATAACAGTGCCCATGTCCTCCGGTTCCGATGAATACGTCGACCGATTGCGTGAGCCCCTTCGCGTTCGTAGCGGGTTCCGCCAGGCCATGGAGCGGTTCGAAGTTCAGTCCGTGCGTGGTCGCCACGGTCAGACTCCCTAGCGCCGCCGACTGCAGAAACGCCCTTCTCGTTAGGTCCCTGGTCATGCCCCCGGCTCCTTAAAATGCTCACGCACGTTTCAGTAAATTCGGCCGTTCCTCGCTTAACTTGACGATCAATTCTCCAAACAAGGTATTCGCCCAGGCAAACCAGGCGCGCGTAAATTTCGCCGGATTATCCTTGTCAAACGATTCGTGCATGAATCCGCTGCGATCGTGGGTGCTCCTCAGCCAGTCGAGGCACCGGCGGATCTCCGCCTGGTCATCGCTGGTCAAAGCCTGCGCGACGAGCGCCATCGGCCAAATCATGTTCAATCCTTCGTGGGGACCGCCGATCCCGTCTGCCGCCGTTCCTTGGAAAAAATAGGGATTGTCGAGGCTCAGTGCCTTTCTCCGCGTTCTCAGATAAACAGGATCGTGCGCACCGCAGCATCCCAAATACGGCAGGCTCAACAGTCCCGGAATGTTGGCATCGTCCATGAACAGCTGGTTCCCGTAGCCATCGACTTCAAATGCCCAGATTTCCCGACCGTCCGGGCCCTCGATGCGCCCATATTTGGCAAGTGCTCGTTCGACCTCGTTGGCCAACGCCTGGCATTCGCTCGAAAGTCCGTCATCGTCGAGAATCCCGTTGGCCATTTCTGCGAGCTGCCGTAACGACACTACGGCAAATAGGTTCGACGGCACGTAGAACGAGTAGAGACATGCATCATCGGATGGCCGGAACATGGAATGGATCATCCCCACGGGGCGCGCTGGATTTCCGAATCCCCCGAGCGCCTGCGTATCCGACGGCACTTCGGTGCGCCGCTGGAAGTGATACGGCCCGGGACCCTTCTTTCTCTGCTGCTCGCGGAATGTGGCTACCAGCAAACGCATCGCCGCCGCCCATTCCGCGTCGAAGGGCAGCGCATCTCCGCTGGCCTTCCAATATCCGTGCGCCAGACGAATGCAATAGCACAGAGAGTCCACCTCCCATTTGCGTTCCGCCACTCCCGGCCGCATCTCCGTCGAATCCTCGAGCGCCCATTCGAGCGCCTTCTTGCTCCTCGCATCTCGGAGAAACGCGTTGGCATAGGGATCGATCTGGATCGATTGGGCTTGTCTGGCAATGAGCCCGCGGAACATGCGCCGCAGATCCTCATCGTTTTTCGCTAGCGGCACATAGGGCCACACCTGGCACGCCGAATCGCGCAGCCACATGGCATCGATATCCCCGGTGATGATGAAGGTATCCGGTCGCCCGGCCGATTCGCTGCAGTCGACGGTGGTGTCGAGTGTGTTCGGATAGCAATTCTCAAACATCCACGCCAGTTCCGGATCGCCGATCCCGGCCTTTACCCGCACAATGGTCTCTTCCACAGCGTGCGACACAAATCGCCTCTGCCCCACCGGCGGCCGCTTGGAGTCGAAGGCTTCGAGGCCACGGGCAACGCCGAACCTCCCGATGGCCGCCGCGAGCGTCCCGAATGCCACCCCCCTCAGCAGTTCCCTTCGATGGTAGATAAGCAGCCCTCCGTCGAATCCGGCGAATTCCAAATTGAGATCATACCTCAGACCGTCGCCCGGCCCGGGGTCGCCCGTACCCGCTTGCCCCTATTTCTTTCCGGAGGTTTTCCGGCAGTTGATGCCGCCCTTGTCTCTGCCCTCGCTGGCCAATTTCACGGACCTTGCCTTGCTGCCGCGTGCGCCGGTCGGCTCGGTGTAGTCTCCGGAGTGCTTGCTCAATTCGCGGCCATCGGCTTGATTCTGATCATGTTCGGGGCCATCCAATAGAAGTTTCACCCGCGCGCTCATCGGTAAGCGGCGAGAGCAAGAAAACCAGCCCGCTCGGTTTCGAAGTCGCGGTATAGTTTGAACCCGCCCTCCGGCCTACCGAAGCTTGTGGGCCGAATCGCGCATCTGCCGCATCCAACCGTTGGGAGAAAACCATGGCAGCCACCACTTCGGCCGTCCGCGTCCAGAACGACCTCCGTAGCCGCCTCGCCGATGCCAGAGCACGCACCGATCAACTCTTTGCCATGGTTCGCCCGGAAGCCATGTACGAGCGCCCCGTTCGCGAGCGGCATCGCCTCATCTTCTATCTTGGCCACGTCGAGGCCTTCGATTGGAATTTGCTGTCCGGGCGCGCGTTCGGCCTCCCGTCCTTCCACAAGATCTTTGATGATTTGTTTGCCTTCGGGATCGATCCCGTAGGCGGCGGGCTGCCGACCGACGTTCCTTCCGATTGGCCGCAGCGTCCGGAAATCGATGCTTACCGCTTCGAGGTCCGCCGGCACCTCGATTCCGCCATCGACAACGCGCTTCGACACCCATCCGACGCCGATCCGTCTTTGCGCACGCTCTTGCAGGTCGCCATCGAACACCGGCTGATGCACGCGGAGACGCTGGCATATTTGCTGCAGCGCCTCCCAGCCGGAGAAAAACTCGGGGAACCGGATGCACCGCGACCGGGCGCGCTCGAGGGCAACTCTCCCTGGGTGCGGATCCCCGCGGGAGCGGCGACGTTGGGATGGTGCCCCGGGATCGGCGGAGAATTCGGTTGGGACAATGAATTCGCCGCGCATACCGTCGACGTCGGCGAATTTGCTATCGAAAAATACGACGTGACCAACGCGGATTTCCTGCAATTCGTCGAAGCCGGTGGCTACGAAGATGGCTCTCTCTGGGAGGATACGGATTGGCAATGGAGACAGCGCGAGAACGTCGAGCAGCCAGCCTTTTGGTATCGCCAAGGAAATGTCTGGAGGTACCGGGCGATGTTCCTGGACATCCCGCTCCCCAAAGACCGGCCCGTTTATGTCAGTCACGCAGAAGCCAGCGCCTACGCCGTCTGGAAGGGCCGCAAGTTACCGAGCGAAGCGCAATTCCACCGTGCCGCCTACGGTACACCTTCCGGGCAGGAACGTTCCTATCCGTGGGGGGATGACGCTCCCGACGAACGCCACGGGAACTTCGATTTTAGGTGCTGGGATCCCGAGCCCATCGGCGTTCGTCCCGAAGGCGCCAGCGCTTTCGGCGTCGACGACTTGGTCGGAAACGGTTGGGAATGGACGCGAACGCCGTTTGCGCCATTCCCGGGATTTGCCGCCATGCCAGCTTATCCCGGCTACTCCGCGAACTTCTTTGACGGAAAGCATTTCGTCATGAAGGGCGGATCGGCGCGGACCGCTCGATGTATGCTGCGGCGTTCGTTTCGCAACTGGTTCCAGCCCCATTATCCCTATGTGTATGCGACGTTCCGTTGTGTCGAAGACTGACGGGTCGTTCGTGCAACTAACGATGCGTTTTTCCCGGCCTCTGGAGAAATCATGCTGATCACTTCCCTCTCGACAAATCGCCATGTAGCGGAATTTGCCGCCGACGTCCGCGCGGCGTTGACGAAATCCGGTCAGCGAGAACTGCCTTCGAAGTATCTCTACGATGAGGTCGGCTCCGCGCTGTTCGAAGCCATTTGCGTTCTGCCGGAATACGGATTGACTCGCGCGGACGCGCGGCTTTTAAAAAGACATTCCGGCGAAATCGTCAGCCGCTTAAGCGGCACGGTACAGGTCGCGGAACTCGGCAGCGGCAGCGGAAAGAAAACCCGCTGGATTCTCGAGGCCTTATCGCGCAGGCAACAAACGCGCTACTACCCGATCGAGATCTCCCCGTCCGCGCTGGCGGCTTGCGAAAAGGAGTTGGGGCAGATCGATTTAGTCAGCGTTTTGGGTTACGAGCAGACGTATCTCGAAGGCTTGCGGTCGGTTGCGGAAAACCGCCATCCGGGTGACCGGCTGCTGGTGCTGTTCCTCGGCAGCACCATCGGCAATTTTGATCGCGATGCCGCGGACACGTTTCTCCGCGAAGTCCGCGAGACCCTGCTGCCCGGCGACGCGCTGTTGCTCGCCACCGATTTGGTCAAGGACGTTGCGAGGCAGATCCTGGCCTACGATGATCCCGCCGGCGTGACCGCGGCATTCGACTTAAACCTTTTGGGCCGCATCAATCGCGAATTGGGAGCGGACTTTAAGCTCTCCTATTTCCGCCACCAAGCATTGTGGAACCCTCTCGAGGAACGGGTTGAGATGCATCTGCGCTCGCTCGTACGGCAACGGGTCTCCATTCCTTTGGCGGAATTCAGCTTTACCCTCGAAGAAGGCGAGTCCATTTGGACCGAAAGCTCGCACAAGTACCGTGCCCGGGATGTCGTGGCCATCGCCGACAGCACCGGTTTCCGTTGCGATGCGCAATGGATCGACGAGGAGTGGGCCTTCGCCCAAAACCTGTTTGAAGTAGACTGATCTTGGTTCTTCCCGCTCTACCGGCAGCCCGGGTGCCTTTAGCTGCGCTTCAAAACCTCGAGTTCTTCGAGCGTCCGTGGCCAGTCCGATCCGAGTAAGCGCGAAAGACCGCGATCCCGAAGCAGCTTTCCGCCCGTTTGGCAGCGCACGCAATAGTTGGTTTCATGGTCCGCGTAACGGATGCGCTGAATCGTTTCTCCACACCTCGGACAAGGCTGCCCAAAGCGGCCGTGCACGGCCATACCTTCGCGAAACGCCGTCACCTTCTCCGGGAACGCAGCTTGCGCTTCGGCGCAAAGCTTCTGCTTCCAACTCTCCAGAACGTGGCGCGTCGCCCGAAACAGCCGTTCCCACTCGGGATCTCCGAGCCTCTGCGTCAGCGCCACCGGCGAAAGTTGCGCCGCATGCAAAATCTCGTCCGAATATGCATTGCCGATGCCGCTCACGAGACGCGGATCTGTCAGTGCTCGTTTCAAGGTGCGATTCTCGACCGTGAGCGCCCGGCGAAAGGACTCGAAATCGCTCTCGAATACTTCGATGCCTCCGGGATCGACGGAGCGCAGGCCTTCTTCGCCCGCCAGAACCTGCAACGATGCGCGACGTCTGGATCCCGCCTCGGTTAACAACAGGGCACCGCTCGGAAAATCGAAGGCCGCGAGACTGTTCCGCCCGGAAAGCTTGGTGTTGCTGGGCTTCCAATGGAGGCGCCCGGCGATCATCAAATGCAGCACAAGCCACCGCTCACCCTCGAAGCCCAGCGCAATGCGCTTGCCGATTCGCCGCAAGGCCCCTACCGTTCGCCCTTCCACACTGGCGACGGGCGGTTCAACGGTTCGCAGGAGAAATGGGCTTGCCAGACGCACTTTCTGTAAGGGTTGGCCAAGGACCCGCCCTCGGAGGGCACAGAGGTACGCCTCAATGTCCGGAAATTCTGGCATGCCGGTTAGCTTGCCGGCGTCAATCCGCTTTTGCAACCTGCAAAGATTGGGGCGCCGTAGAACCAAGAGCGGCTGCGAGGTAATAGTGGATCGCCGGCGTAAACACCAGCGACAAAACCATGGAACTCAGCAGTCCGCCAATGACCGCGATGGCCAGCGGTTGCAGCATCTCGGAACCCGCCCCGATGCCCAGCGAAAGCGGCAGCATGCCGGCAATGGTCGCGAGCGCGGTCATGGCGATCGGTCGTAAGCGGCGGCGTCCCGCCTGGATCATGGCATCCTCGAGCGAACGTCCCAGCTGACGAAAGCGCTGCTCAGCGTCCAGCAGCAGAATCCCGTTCTTCGCCACAATCCCGATGACCATGATCATGCCCATAAACGACGCTACGTTGAAGGTCGTACCGGTAACCAGCAGGGCCACGAAGGCCCCGGACGTCGACAGCAATCCCGACGCCAAAATCGCAACCGGTGCCAGGAATGTTCGAAACTCAAAAAGTAAAACGCCGAACAGCAACAGCAGTGCCAGCAACAGCACCACCACCAGCTCCTCGAAAGACCTCTGCTGTTCCTCGTACTGGCCGCCATATTCGACACGAATCGATTTCGGCAAATGCAGGCCGTTTACGACTTTTTTTACCGCCGCAATCCCGCTCCCGAGGTCGATGCCTTCGAGGCGCCCGGTCACCTGAATCAGCCGCTGCAAATTCTCTCTCCGGATTTCTGTTTCGCCGGGATCTTCGACCACCTTCGCAAGGGAACCCAGGGTTGCGGTCTTGCCCGTCGTGCTGACCAGCAAGGTGCTGCTCATGCGGTCGAGCGTCTCGCGATTGGCCTCGGGGAACCGCACGCGGATGGTGTAGGCGCGGCCGTTCAGGATCACCGGCGTCGCCGCCGGTTCTCCAGCGAGCACCGCGCTCGCATCCACGGCGATTTCCTCCGGGGTGAAGCCCGCGCGAGCGGCTACCGCCGGATCGACTTGGAAGGTAACCGCCGGCCCGCTGATGGCGTCTTCCACGCCATTCAGAACGTCCACCACGCCCTTCACCTTGCTGATGGCGTCCGCCACGCGTGGCCCGGTTTCATTCAGCAGCTTGCCGTCCTCGGAGTAGAGGCGGATGGCCACCGGCTCGGGTTGATTGCTGAGGTCGCCGATCATGTCCTGCAGCGTCTGGACAAACTCCACCTTCGTCGCGGGCTCGGACGCTTCGATGTGCGCGCGGATATCGGCGGTGACTTCGTCGACCGACCGGCTGCGTTTTGCTTTGAGCTTGACGGTGAAGTCGCCACGATTGGCCTCGGTCACCGCGGCGAGTCCCAACTGTAAGCCGGTCCGTCGCGAAGTGTTTTCAACTTCCGGAGTGGCCTTGAGGATCTGCTCGATGCGCAATAGGATCCGATTGGACTCGGCGAGCGAACTTCCCGGTGGCGTGTAGTAATCCAGAATAAAGCCGCCTTCGTCGATCGCCGGCAAAAGATCGCTGCCGAGAAAGCTATAACTGACCACCGCGAGCACGATCACCGCAAGAAAGCTAAACCCAAGAACAACCGGGCGTTTCAGAAGCGATTGCATGACGCGCTCGTAGAGGGCCACGGCCTCGCCGAACAGGCCCGTGACGTGTGCTTCTTCGGCCGCAACCGGCGAGACTCCCTCCGCTACCGCCTCCCGAACCACTCCCTCGGCGGTCTTTCGCCGCAGCAGATATTGACTGAGCGTCGGGGTCCAGGTGAGCGCCAGGAACAAGGAAGTGAGCAGCGACACGGTCATGGTGATGGCCAGGGCGCGAAAGAAAGCGCCGTTGACACCGCTCATGGCGAGGAGTGGAACAAAAACCACGATGGGAGTCACGGTCGAACCGATCAGCGGAACAGTGAGCTCGCGCAATGCACTTCGGATAGCCGCAAAGCGGTTCTGCCCGCGGTCCCGGTGCAGCACAATGTTTTCGAGCACCACGATGGCGTCGTCGATGACCAGCCCGACCGCCGCGGCCAGCCCACCGAGGGTCATGAGATTGAAACTCTGCCCTGCGGCCTTCAGCACGATGAAGGTGATCAGCAGCGTGACCGGAATCACCAAGCCGGCTACCAGCGAGGTCCCCCAGTCCCTCAGGAAAACCACCAGAACGATCGAAGAAAGCACGATTCCGAGCAGCACGGCGTCCCGCACGCTCGAAATGGAATCTCGCACGATCGTGGACTGATCGTAGAACGGCTCCAGGTGCACATCTTTGGGCAGCGTCGGTTCCATGTGTCGGATCAATTCGTGCACTTCGTTGGCCACCTCGAGCGTATTGCTGTCGGGCTGCCGACTCACGTTGAGTAGCACCGCCGGCTTTCCGTTCGCGGTCACCATGGTGTACACCGGAGCGACCGACGGCGACACGGTCGCGATGTCCGCGATGCGAATGGGCAGGCCCGCCGGCGAACTCTTGACCACGATCTGCCCGAGCTGCTCGGCGGACCGCACTTGGCCGCTCACGAGGCCGAGCACCAGTTGATGGTCGTTTTCGATCAGGCCCGGCGAGTCGATCAGATTGGTGCGCCGCACGGCGTCGAGAATATCGGACACCGTAACCCCTGCCGCCGGCAGCCGGGCGGGATCCGGAGTCACTTGGAACTCCGGAACCCGCCCGCCCTGCACAACAACCGTGGCCACTCCGTCCAGCCGGTTCATCCGCGGCTTGATGTCGTACGTGGCGATTTCCCAAAGACGATTCTGTGGCACCACATCGGAGGTCAGGCTGTAGCCAATGATGGGAAACACCGCAAACGTCAGCCGGTGCGTCTCGACTTTTGCACCCGGCGGCAGTTCCGATTGCAATCGGGCCACCACCGCGTCCACGCGTTGCAGCGTCAGAACCATGTCCGACTTCCAATCGAAGAAAAGATCAATCTCTGCCGAGCCGCGGCTGGTGATCGACCGCACGGTCTGCAAACCAGGAACGCTGTTGACCGCTTCTTCAATCGGCCGCGTGACGGTCACCAGCATCTGGTCGATGGGCGCGACGCCGTTATCGACGCCGATGACGATCCGCGGGAAATTCGTGCTGGGGAACACGGACACCGGAATGGAGAACGCCAGGTACACGCCCACCAGCGCAAGCGCAATCGTGGAAAACAGGATGGGGCGCGAAAACCGTTCAAACCAGGGCTGCGTGGCGCTTTGATTCTCGTAAGCCGGAGATCGACGCACGCCCCTACTCCTTGTCCTTCGCGGGCCGACCGGCATCCTTTGCCGGTGGGTCTCCGGTTTTGTCCCGACGCGGACCTTCGGGGTCTCCCGGTCCTGGCTTTTCAATCTCAATCGCCGTGCCGTCGGGAACCGAGTATCCGCCGGCGACAATCACCGATTCCCCGGCCTTCACGCCGCTCACGATCTCGGTCCACTGGGCGTTCTTCACCCCAGTCTCGACCACCTTCTGGTGCGCCTTGTGATCCGCCCCGGCGATCAACACATAGTCGGCCCCTTCGGCGTTTTTGAAGACAGCACCCGTCGGTACCGCAACCGCGTCCGGCACCGTTTTCGCGGTCGCTTCGATGCTCACGGTCATGCCCGGTTTGAGTTTCGGATTTGCTTGGCGCGTTTCGACCCATACCTCGATGGTCGTACTTCCCGGATCGAGCGCCGGACTCACCAGGCTGATGCGGCCCTCTACCGGCTGATCCTCGCCGGGAACGCGGATCTCCGCGGGATCGCCCACCTTCAGTTGATTT
>Ga0306920_100016931_pt1 | contig 10051 bp, 6 predicted proteins | sample flu12Cox44000170_FD_204666 | JGI IMG/M metagenome (GOLD analysis project Ga0306920, IMG submission 204666) | Lab enrichment of tropical soil microbial communities from Luquillo Experimental Forest, Puerto Rico - flux4day.12C.oxic.44.000.170 (v2)... | ecosystem: Environmental > Terrestrial >...
CTTATCCGCATTGCTGGATCGCGATCGGCCAATTGGGCCGATTTCGCCGCCTCGCCCGCGCCGAGGGCTGCCGCGACCTCGTGCTGGTCGGCGGACTGGTGCGTCCCGCGATCCGCCAGGTGCGGCTCGACTGGGCGACCCTCGTTGAGATGCCGCGCATCATCCGCGCCTTTCGCGGCGGCGATGATCATCTCCTCACCGGCATCGGTCGCATCCTCGAAGGCGACGGGTTTCGCCTGCTCGGCGCCCACGAGGTGGCGCCGGATATCACCGCACCATCGGGGGCGCTGGGGCGCCACCGGCCCGATGCCGGGGCCGCCGCCGACATTGCGCGCGGATTCGACATGCTCGCTGCGATGAGCCCATTCGATGTCGGGCAGGCCGTGGTGATCGGAAAGGGGCACGTCCTGGCGGTCGAGGCAGCGGAGGGCACCGACGCGATGCTGCAGCGGGTCGCGGCGCTGCGCGAGGCCGGACGCATCAGGCTGCCGCGCGGGGTGGGCGTGCTCGTCAAGGCACCGAAGCAGCGCCAGGACCGCCGGTTCGATCTGCCTTCGATCGGGCCCGACACTGTGCTCCATGCGGCGCAAGCGGGGCTCGCGGGCATTGCCATCGTTGCCGGGGGCACCATCCTCGCCGAGCCGCAGCGCCTCGTCGAGGCCGCGGATGCGAACGGGCTGTTCGTGTTGGGTCGCGCCGAATGCGAGGCAGGCTGATGCAGGCGCTGTGGTCATCGCAAGATCGGGCCCGCGATGATGCGCTCGATATTTTCATCATCGCCGGGGAAGAGTCCGGCGACCGGCTGGGAGCGCCGCTGATGGCGGCGATCGCCGCCCAGGCCGACAGGCCCGTCGCCTTTGCCGGCGTCGGCGGGCATGCCATGGCGGCGCAAGGCCTCACGAGCCTGGTCCCGATCGCCGACCTTGCCATCAATGGATTTGCCGCGATCCCGGGCCGGCTCCCGGCGATCCTTCGCCATCTCCGCCTGACCACCCGGGCGGTCATCGCCGCGCGCCCCGATGCACTTGTCATCATCGACAGTCCCGATTTCACCCACCGGGTGGCGCGACGGGTGCGCGCGGCGGCACCGTCGATTCCGATCATCGACTATGTGTCTCCGACGGTATGGGCATGGCGGCCGGGACGGGCCGCCTCGATGCGGCGCTATGTCGATCACGTGCTCGCGGTGCTGCCGTTCGAGCCGGACGCGCATCGCCGCCTCGGCGGCCCGCCATGTACCTATGTCGGCCATCCCCTCGCTGAGCAGGTCGCGATGCTGCGCCCCGGCCCATTGGAGGCCGCGCGGCGCAATGCCGACCCGCCCGTGGTCCTCGTCCTGCCGGGGAGCCGCCGCGGCGAGGTCAGGCGTCACATCGCAGTTTTCGGCGCTGCGATGGCCGCGGTGCAGGAGCGTATCGGCGCCGTCGAGATCGTGTTGCCGACGGTCCCGCACCTCGTCGACGAGGTAATGCAGGCGAGCCGCGACTGGCCGGCGCCGGCGCGGATCGTCGTCGAGCCGGCTGAGAAATGGTACGCCTTCCGCCAGGCGCGGGCGGCGCTCGCCGCCTCCGGGACGGTCACGCTCGAACTCGCGCTCGCGGGGATCCCGACCGTCATCGCCTACCGGGTCGCCTTGTTCGAGGAACTGATCGCCCGCGCCCTGATTAAAACCGACACGATCGGGCTCGCCAATCTCATTCTCGGCGCGAAAATCATGCCGGAATTGCTGCAGCGGGATGCGACCCCGCAGAAGCTCGCCGACGCCCTGGTTCCGCTCATCGGCGATACTCCGGAGCGCCAGCGACAATGCCAGGGCTTGGCGCGGCTCGATGCCGTCATGGAGGCCGGTGTTGCCGTGCCGAGCGCGCGCGCGGCCGCCATCGTGCTCGCCATCGCCGGCCGATCCGGCCCGGTTTCATCGTCACATGCGGCGTGCTAACAGAAATCCGAAAAGGGATCGCCTCAGCGCCATGGACAAGATGCCCGAGACAAGGCGCCCGAGCCCGGTCCGCGCGGCGATTACGGGGGTGCACGGTTCGCTGCCGGATTATGTGCTGACCAACGCGGAACTCGCCGCAATGGTGGACACCACCGACTCCTGGATCGTCGAGCGCACCGGCATCAAGGAGCGCCGCATCCTCAAGGGGATTGGGCTCGGGACCTCGCACATGGCGAGCGGTGCCGTGAAGGGGCTCCTCGACAAGACCGGCACCGCGCCTGCCGAAATCGATCTCCTGATCTGCGCGACCACCACGCCGGACATGGTGTTTCCGTCCACCGCGAACCTCGTCTGCGACATGGTCGGCATCCGCAATATCGGCAGCTTCGACGTCCAGGCAGCCTGTTCGGGTTTCCTCTACGCGCTCACCATCGCGACGCAATTCATCGAGACCGGTCGGGCGCGGAAAGTCGTCGTCGTCGGCGCCGACAAGATGTCGGCGATCATCGATTACACGGACCGCGCGACCTGCGTGCTGTTCGGCGACGGCGCCGGCGCCGTGATGATGGAGCCGTCGGTCGACGGGCACGGAGTCATCGACACGGTAATCCGCTCGGACGGCAGCGGCGTGGCGTTCCTTCACCAGAAGGCCGGCGGCAGCCGGATGCCGCCGACGGCGCAGACCGTCGCCGACCGGCTCCATTACGTCCATCAGGAAGGTGCGGCGGTCTACAAGTTCGCGGTGGCCAAAATGGCCGAAGTCGCGACCGAGTTGATGAAGCGCCATCAACTCGCCGCCGCCGACGTCGCCTGGCTGGTGCCGCACCAGGCCAACCGCCGGATCATCGATGCCACTGCCGAGCGCATGGGCGTGCCGCTCGATCGCGTGATGATCACGATCCACAAATATGGCAACACCACCGCCGCTACGATCCCGCTGTGCCTGTGGGATTATGAAAGTCGCCTCGCGCCCGGCGACAAGCTGATCATGGCCGCCTTCGGCGGCGGCTTCACCTGGGCCGGCGCCTACGTGACCTGGAGTGGCGGCGGGCGCTGAGGCGGGCTCGACGCTGCACTTTCCCTTCCGTTTTCGGCCCTTCTCGGGCCAGGGAGGGAAGACGGGGACACATCGTGTCGTGCTTTCCTCAACTGCCCGCGGCGCGTTATGACGGCATTCGTTTTTGGACCGTTGTGGCCGCGAGGGGGCGGTAGATGAGCGCAAGAACCTGTCTCACCATCGTTCTCGCCGCCGGCGAAGGCACCCGCATGCGGGCGTCGCGGCCCAAGGTCCTGCACGCTATCGGTGGCCGCAGCCTGATTGCCCATGTGCTCACCACAGCCGGCACCGTGGGCGGGGCGCAGGCGGTGGTGGTCGGTCCCGCCCAAGGGGCAGATCAGCAGGCGGTGGTCGCGGCGGTGAAGGCGGCGATGCCCAGCGCGGTGTTGTTCGTGCAGAGCGAGCGGCGCGGTACAGCCCATGCGGTGCTGGCGGCAAAGCCGGCCCTGGCGCGGGGCGCCGACGACGTGTTGATCGTGTTTGCCGACACCCCGCTCATCACCCCGCAGACCCTCGCCCGGCTGCGCCGCGCGCTCGGGCAGGGGGCGGCCGTTGCGGTGCTCGGCTTCCGGCCGGCCGATCCGACCGGCTACGGCCGGCTGATCGTGGGGCCGGATGGTCAACTCCTGGCCATCCGCGAGGAAAAGGATGCTAACGCGCAGGAGCGCGCCATAGGGCTGTGCAATGCCGGCCTGATGGCGCTGCGCGGCGATGTGGCGCTGGCGATCCTGGAGCGGATCGGGGATGACAATGCCAAGCGCGAGTTCTATCTGACCGATGCGGTCGCCATCGCCCGCGGGCTGGGATTGGCGGCGGTGGTACTGGAAACCGAGGAGGACGAGGTGCGTGGCGTCAACACCCAGGCCCAGCTTGCCGAGGCGGAAGCCGTGCTGCAGCGCCGGCTGCGCGCGGCCGCCCATGATGCCGGGGTCGCCATGGTTGCCCCGGAAACCGTGCATCTGAGCGCCGACACGAGGCTCGGCCGCGACGTCGTGATCGAGCCTTACGTGGTGTTCGGGCCGGGCGTGACGGTCGAGGAAGGCGCGGTGATCCGCTCGTTTTCCCACCTCGAAGGGGCGATGGTCGGGCGGGGCGCCCGGGTCGGTCCGTTCGCGCGGCTGCGTCCCGGCGCGCGGCTCGAGGCCGATGTCCATGTCGGCAACTTCGTCGAGGTAAAGGAGGCACGGCTCGCCGCTGGCGCCAAAGCGAACCACCTCGCCTATATCGGCGATGCCAGCGTGGGGGAGGGCAGCAATATCGGCGCCGGCGCCATTACCTGCAACTACGATGGTGCCGCCAAGCACCGCACCGAGATCGGAAAAGCCGTGTTCATCGGCTCGAACGCGGCGATGGTCGCCCCGGTCAGGATCGGCGACGGCGCCTATGTCGGCACCGGGTCTGTGATCACCAGCGACGTGCCGGCGGATGCGCTTGCGCTCGGCCGCGGCCGGCAGGTCAACAAGGAAGGCTGGGCGAGGCGCCTGCGCAGCTTGGTCGGTGCCGGCAGAAAAGCGCCATGACGCCTGGGGTGGCCGCTCAAATGGTGCAAGCAAACGCAATAACTTGTGAATTCATAAAGGTTTATTCGTCGCTATCAGTGAAACTGGGTGAGGTCGCGGACGCCAGCGGCCTGCGGACCAGGGGGTGGGCCTGATGTGCGGAATCATCGGTATCCTGGGCAGCGAGCCGGTCGCGACGAGCATGGTGGATGCTTTGAAGCGGCTGGAATACCGCGGCTATGATTCGGCCGGGATCGCGACGCTGGAGGCCGGCCACCTGACCCGCCGCCGTGCCGAAGGCAAGCTCCGCAATCTCGAAGTCCGGCTCTCCAAGGAGCCGCTGTCGGGCACGATCGGCATTGGTCACACCCGCTGGGCGACCCACGGCCGTCCCAACGAGATCAATGCTCATCCCCATGCGACCGACCGGGTCGCCGTGGTCCACAACGGCATCATCGAGAATTTTGCCGAATTGCGTACCGAACTGGAATCCCGCGGCGCCAAATTCGCAACCGAGACCGACACCGAGGTGGTGGCCCATCTCGTCACCGACGAGATGCAAAGAGGGGCCGGCCCGATCACGGCGGTCGCCTCCGCGCTGCCGCGCCTGCGGGGCGCGTTCGCGCTCGCCTTCCTGTTTTCCGGCGAGGAGGATCTCCTCCTCGGCGCAAGGCGCGGCTCGCCGCTCGCGATCGGCTATGGCGACGGGGAAATGTATCTCGGCTCCGACGCGATTGCGCTCGCCCCGTTCACCTCTTCCATCAGCTATCTCGAAGACGGCGACTTCGTCGTCCTCACCCGTGGCGGCGCAGTCATCCAGGACCTGACCGGCAAGGTTGTGACGCGGCCGGTGATCCGCTCCAGCGCCTCGGCTCTCTTGATCGACAAGGGCAATCACCGCCACTTCATGGCGAAGGAGATCCACGAACAGCCCGACGTGGTCGGCCACACGCTCGCCCATTATGTCGACTTCGCGAAGGGCCGGATCGCGCTGCCGGGCAAGCTGCCGTTCGATTTCCGCGCCGTCGACCGGCTCTCGATTTCGGCCTGCGGTACCGCCTATTATGCCGGATTGATCGGCAAATACTGGTTCGAGCGCTTCGCGCGGCTGCCGGTGGAGATCGACATCGCCTCGGAGTTCCGCTATCGCGAGGCGCCGTTCCTGCCCGGCAATCTCGCGCTGTTCGTGTCGCAATCGGGCGAGACCGCCGATACGCTGGCGACGCTGCGGTACGCCCGCGAGCAGAAGCAGCACGTCATGTCGATCGTCAACGTGGCGACTTCGACCATTGCCCGCGAAAGCGACGTGGTGATGCCGACGCTCGGCGGACCGGAGATCGGCGTCGCCTCGACCAAGGCGTTCACCTGCCAGCTCACGGTGCTCGCCTGCCTCGCCATCGCGGCCGGGCGCGCCCGCGGCGTGCTCGACGAGGACGACGAGACCGCGCTGGTCAAGGCGCTGATCGAGACGCCGCGCCACATGGCGGAGGCGCTGGCGCTGGAGCCGCAGATCGAGCGGCTGGCGCGCGACCTCGCCAAGTCCCGCGACGTGCTCTATCTCGGCCGCGGCACCAGCTATCCGCTCGCGCTCGAAGGCGCGCTCAAGCTCAAGGAGATTTCCTACATCCATGCCGAGGGCTATGCGGCGGGCGAGCTCAAGCACGGCCCGATCGCGCTCATCGACGAGACCATGCCGGTGGTGGTGATCGCGCCTTACGACCGGGTGTTCGAGAAGACGGTGTCGAATATGCAGGAGGTGGCCGCGCGCGGCGGCCGCATCATCCTCATGACCGATCCCAAGGGGGCGCGCGCCGCGACCATCAAATCGCTCGTCACCCTGACATTGCCGGACATGCCGTCCACGGTGACGCCGCTGGTCTACGCCATTCCCGTGCAATTGATCGCTTACCATACCGCCGTTATCATGGGCACCGATGTCGATCAGCCCCGCAACCTCGCCAAATCGGTGACGGTCGAGTGAGCCAGCGGCCCAACGTCGCGCCCCGGCGCATGATCCCGAAAAGTTGCCGACTTTTCGACCAAGATTATGCGCAAAACGAGAGGGATCGGCCGGGCACGGGTTACCAGCGGCGATAGGCCATGGCGCACGCAGGCATGAAGACCATATAGTTCCCGACATGACCTCGTTCGACGATTCGCAGGCACCGCCCCCCGCCTCGGCCGGGCCCGCCAAGCCGTCCACGCATCACCACGGCATGGGCAGCCGGATCCGCAACTACTTCCTCACCGGCATCGTGGTCGCCGGGCCGCTCGCCATTACGGTGTGGTTGACTTGGTCCTTCGTCACCTGGGTGGACAATCTGGTGCGGCCGGTCATCCCAGTCGCCTACCGCCCGGAAACCTACCTTCCGGGCAGGATTCCAGGTACCGGCCTGGTGATCGCCCTCGTCGCCCTCACGCTGCTCGGATTCCTCACCGCCAACCTCGTCGGTCGCACCCTGGTCGAGGCGGGCGAGCGCATCCTCGACCGCATGCCGCTGGTGCGCTCGATCTACAAAGGCTTGAAGCAGGTGTTCGAGACGCTGTTCTCGCAATCCGGCTCGAGCTTCCGCACCGTCGGCCTGGTCGAATTTCCAGCGCCGGGCATGTGGTCGCTGGTGTTCCTGTCGCAGCCGCCGAGCCCCGAAATCACGTCGTTGATGCCGAACAAGGAAGAGCATGTGTCGGTATTCATGCCGTGCACCCCGAACCCGACCACCGGCTTCTTCTTCTACGTGCCGCGAAGCGCCGTCATCGAGCTCGACATTCCCGTCGAGGCTGCGGCCAAGCTCATCATGTCGGCCGGCCTGATCCAGCCGACCGCCGGCGACGGCCCGAAGCGGCTGGCGGCGCTGGCCGACACCGCAAGGGCGGCGCAAGCGGTGCAGGCCGCACGGCTGACGAGCCCGGCCTCGGTGCCGGTGGAGTGATCGGGGGCGAGGTGGGCAAGGGCGCGTTCTTTTCGCGCCGCGCCTGCGTACGAGCGGAGCCTGCGTCAAATTTAGTGCACTGTCACCGTAATTCAAATTTAGTGCACTGTCACGTAATTCCTTCACCGTAATTCCGGAGCACGTCAAGGGGCCGGATGAACCGTCAGTTTTGTTCGGGTTGAAATCACCGAAGCCGGACGGCAGGCGACGGTCGCAGTATGAAATCGTGGTGCTGCTGGCTGCTCGTTAAAGCGGTCTGCCGAAGCCTCCACGTAGGCCGCCAAAGATCACGGAGATGAGGAACAGCACTAAAGCCACGACGAACACGATTTTCGCAAATTCAACAGCGACACCGGCAATTAAACCAAATCCAAGAATGCCAGCGATTAACGCAATGATCAGTAAGGTAACGGCGAGGCCAAACATCGTCTGTCCTCCTGAGGTTGTGTCAAACTATGTCGGCAAAACAACGCTCCCGAAGGCAATGTGGTTCCAATGCCCCAATAGCGGCAGGAACCACCTTAGCTCTGGCGCGTTGTTAAGGCGGACCCGCGCCGGCTTGCAGGCGTGTCGTCGCCAGCCTCGACGATATGGAGGCGCGGGTCCCCAATCGAATTCGCTTTTTGGTCGGCCTCCGCGCCAACAACTGCGCCACGGTTTCGGGCTTCCACTCGCCGACCCCGCGCGGGGTGCGGAAGCCGCGAGCGTTGAGCTTGGCGACGATGGCCCGCAGCGACGTTGCGCCGCTCGCATGTAGCTCTTTCTCGATGGGGGAGAGGTCAGCTGCTCTCTCATTGGCGCGCGTTGTGAGGGTTTCGCAGCCGGGCCGGAATTACGGTGACAGCCCGGAATTACGAATTACGGTGACATCCAACTCGTAATTCTCAAATTGGTGCAGCCGGGCAGGGTGGGCAAAGGCGCGCCGTTTCGCGCCGTGCCCACGCCCTACCTGATAACGCGGGCAACGCTTCTCTTTGCCCGCCCTACGCACCTATCCACCTCACCTCTGCGTTATCGGCGTCCGTTCGGTCTTCGATCCGCGCAAAATGTTCGGATTGAGCGCCAGCGAAACTCCGAGCGCCACCGCGAGGAGCGCGGCGACGACCTTCCACACCAGCAGCGGATTGCGCTCGTAAAGCGGTCGGCGCCGCGGGGCAGGGGGCGCCGCGCGGATCGCGCCGTGCTCCAGCGCGAAGATGAACTCGAACACGTCGCCGAAACGGTCCTCACGATCGGCCGCGGTGGCGCGGGCGAGTGCCTCGTCGAGCCACGCCGGCAGGTCGGGGCGGTGTGCGGCGAGCGGCTTTGCCCGCTTGAAGCGCGGATGAGAGAACGGCTCGATCTCGCCGTAGGGATAGGCTCCGGTGAACATCCGATAGATCGTGACGCCGAGCGCGAATTGATCGGAGCGCTCGTCGCCCGGCGCGCCTGCGAGCAATTCCGGTGCCATGTAGCTCGGCGTTCCCGGCGCGTAGGGAGCCGGGATGTCCTCCATGTGCGGCAGCCGTGCGACGCCGAGGTCGATCAGCCTCAACCCGGGCACCTCGCGGTCGCGGATCGCTTCCAGCATCACGTTTTCCGGCTTGATGTCGCGGTGGACGACGCCGGCGCGGTGCAGTGCGGCGACGCCGCCGGCGAGCTTGATCGCGTAGTCGAGCCCTGACGTCAGCGTCAATCCGGGCGGCCGCGACAGCCGCCGTTCGAGCGTCTCGCCCTCGTAGAACGGCAACGCCGTGTAGAGCGCGGTCCGGCGGCCCGCCGGCAGCTCGATCGCCTCGCCAACCCAGGGACTGCGGACGCGTGCCGCAATCCATGCCTCGCGAAGAAATGCGTCGCGCAAGACGCTCTCTGCTCCGGTGACGGGCTTGGGGAACTTGAGGATGACGCGCCGGCGCTCGATGCGGTCTTCGGCGTCGAACACCCGTGTGTAGCGGCCGTCCGCCAGCATGGCTTGCAGGTAGAAACCGTCGATGGTGGCGCCGGCCTTCGGTACGGCAATGAGCGGCAGGCTCGCAGCCGCAAATGCAAGATCGCTCCGGTCGGCCGGCGGCAGGCCGATGACGTCGACCACCAGCGCGGTGGCGTTGTCGCCGGTTCGCGCAGCGATCCCGGCCTCGACGAGTTCGCGCGCGGTCTCCTCGGGCGCGTTGCGCCGCGCCAGGACGTCGGCGATCTGCCGGTTCGGCACTCCGCCATGGATGCCGTCGCTGCACAGGAGATAGCGGTCATAGAGGCGCAACGTATCGACGGCGTAATCGATGCGGATGCTTTCTTCCGCGCCGACTGCGCGGGTGAGGATGTGCCGCAAACCGGCGCCGGTCATGGCGTGGTCGGTGGTCATCTGGTCGAGCCGTCCGTCGCGCCAACGATAGGCGCGGGTGTCGCCCACATGGATCACATGGACCTGGCGCCCGCGCAGCACGAGCACGGTCAGGGTGCAGGCCATCCCCGCGAGGTTCTCGTCGCTCCGACCGATGGAATGCACCCAGGAATTGAAGGCCTCCACCGTGCGGGCGCTGTTGTGTTGGATGCCGAGCGTCTCGTTCTGGCCGAGATGGCCCTCGATGAAGGAGCGCACCGCGAGCTCGGCCGCCTCCCGTCCGCCCTTGGCGCCGCCGACGCCGTC
>Ga0306920_100016932_pt1 | contig 10051 bp, 12 predicted proteins | sample flu12Cox44000170_FD_204666 | JGI IMG/M metagenome (GOLD analysis project Ga0306920, IMG submission 204666) | Lab enrichment of tropical soil microbial communities from Luquillo Experimental Forest, Puerto Rico - flux4day.12C.oxic.44.000.170 (v2)... | ecosystem: Environmental > Terrestrial >...
TCTTGGGTTCCGGGCGTGGTTCGATGCGATTTGCAGAATTTTCCACAGGATATCCTGTTGAAAACAATGGGAGGCCTGGCAGAGATTTGTGAGTAACCCATTTATTATCATAAACATCGTGGGATAGGACTGCTTAGTTTTTGTCTTGCCCTTTGTTATCAACAACATCGAACCATCCTCGATGTGGAGAGGGAGGGAGTTTTTGCCTTCTTTTGTTTCTCATCGAACTCTGGGCGCTCCCCTCTGTTGTCCTCCGCCCCCTTCACTAGCCCCTTGATCTGGGTCCGGATCTGAACATGCGTGCTTGGCGAGCTACCGTGCCGCAGGCCCAGTCCGAGCACGAGATTTACTATTGAAATCCTATCACATGATTATTTAAGTGTCAAGAGAAATCTTGAGCCTGTGTGCTTCTGCAGCTTTTCCAGCCAACCCGGCTTCGTCTGCAGAACCCCGCGATGAGGCCACGGCGGACGGTAACAGAAATTCATCCTCAGTTCACATAGTTGTAATGAAATACGTGTACTTTCGCGCCTGTTAGCATAACCGTGGGATGAGGAACACGCGGACTCGGACAGAGCAGCCCCAAGCGGGAGAGTGAAATGTTCATCGGTGAAAGAGTTAAGCAGCTGCGCGAGCAAAAAGGTCTCTCGCAAGGAGACGTCGAGAAGTTCACCGGCATGCTTCGCACCTACATCTCCAGGTTGGAGAACGGTCACCGCGTACCGTCGCTCGATACCCTGGAGAGGTTCTCGAGAGCCCTAGATGTTCCTCTTTATCAGTTCTTCTGCGAGGCAGAAGGTTCAATAAGAACGCCGAACCTGAGGCCGCGCGACCGTACAAGCGACGAACCCGGACCAAACGACCGTTTCCTCCGGGAGCTCAAGGAGCTGGCGGCCCGCATGGCTGAGTCCGACCGGACTCTTTTTCTAGACTTCGCGAGCCGCCTTGCCAGCCGTTAGACGTGATCGCTAACGCCACTGCGTAGGAGACGACCGACCTACGGACGGGCGGCCGCAGGGTAGCTCCCCGCCAGCTTCATAAAAAAGCCGTGGACTCGGTGGAAAAGCGGCGTCCTGGACAGAAACATGTAGGGACAATGGCCCGCGACGACCCGCATCCCCTTCTGCCGGCAGAAATCAACAGCCTCCTGGTTCACCGCCCCGGTTCCTCCGCCGCGATGCATCCAGACCCGCATGATCCCGGCCGCGAAGCAGTCTCGAACCACACCGTCCGTGACTGTCGGCGGCGTCATTAGCAGCGCGCCGTCGACGGGCGGCGCAATGTCCTGCAAGCAAGCGTAAGACTTCTGCCCATCCAGTTCGCTGATCTTCGGATTCACAGGGACCATGTCATAGCCACGCCGGCACAGGTCGCGGAACAACCCGCGGCTGAAGTCCTTGGGGTTGCGCGAGACGCCCACCATCGCCAGCCGTTTCTGCGCTAGAAAATCTTCAACATCCTCATGCGTTGACTTCATCATGTCGAGAACCTCCTCGATTGATCTTTCCCAAGAAATCCGCGCCACCGAGCGTCCGTCTTCGGGGCGTCGCCAACTGCCCACAGCCGGCCCCGCTCCCGGACTGGCCATGCATCCCGCCACAAGGCGCGCGGATCCCACCATAATGATCAGTTTGCGCGGTCGTATTGTCGGTGACCGCCGTCACAGTTCAACGGCGACCGAGGGAATCACGGCTTGAGAGCGGAATGACAAGAACGGTTCAGCTCATCATTTGGCCGCGAGACTGCATGATTTCGAACCGATGGTTGCCGCTGACCCTCGGGTTGCCACGTTACCACAGCAACGTGAGCAAATATCACGTGTTGCTGAGTCCCAAATTTCTCGATCCAATCGTCATAAACGTTCCAGCGGTCTACGCGACAACGTATACTCCCGCCTTCGTTGCCGCGGTCTTTGGCCCTCCACCCGATTGCGGGCCTCTCGGAGTCGTAGACATCGGCTGGTTCGACAATTACGTGACGAGTACGCTTATTCCGGCGCTGGCAGCGAAAGGGGTGAACCCAACCACTTTCCCGATCTTTTTTGTCCACAACGTGGTGTGGGCCGAGCCGGTAACCAACCTTTTCACCTGCTGCACTCTCGGTTACCATGGCCTAACCGGTTTTCCCACCCCCACACAGACCTATTCGCCTGTCGATTACCATTATTGGAATACCAACCGTGGACCGCAATTGAGGGTGTCGGGAATCGGTCCCACAGCCCCCTGCAAAATATGCACGCTGGGTGGAAGGGCTCAGCTGCATGGGGGGCCTGCATCGGTCAAAAAGGATCCTTCGCTGTGCCCAGGATGACACGTCATCCTGGGCAGTTTCTACATTTTGCTTACCTTTCGGGCCCTTTTGGGGAGCGGAAGGGCACCAAAGAACCAGCAGAAGAACACTAACTCTTGCAGATGATAAGTGAAGCCATTGGGCATCACGATCGGGGGAGCTTGAGTGCCGCTCAACGGGTCGCCCACCTCAAGATTTCCCTGGCAGCCTGTATCCCCAGAGCGGTGTCGGATTGATGGTCATCGGATCGTCCATCCATTCATCCAGCTCATGGGAAGCAACTGCGGTATCCGAAGGCGCGGGCCCGATGAAAAGCGGACGTGAGACTCGTAGTCTTCACGGTCTCGAATGAGGTGCTGAGTGAATCCCGGCTGCCAGACGGGAAAGCGTGTTGCAAAGGCCCGGCCGACGTCGTAAGAAGCCCGCCCTTGATCAACTGGGCGGCTCTCTCCAAGGTTGTGTCGGGGCCCGGCGTCAGAATAACGTGCAAGTGGCCGGGCATGATCACGTGACGGTGAACTAGGTACTCGCCCTTCTGCCGGTGTTCCAAGATCTTTCGCTCCACCATGTCGGCCCACTCCGTGCGGACCAGTGTGGCGGCCTCCGGAGTGCGCTGGTACGAAATCCGCAGCCCCAACGGGACACCAACGGTCTTTCAGAAGGGCACGATCACCAGCGGAAGCACCTCGCTGTGGATGGTGAGCATCGGCATGGACAAGGCCGGTGACATTGCTGTGGGATTCAGCGAGTCCAGTAGCAGCATCCATCCGGCCATTGCTTATACCGGTCGGGTGCCCACCGATACCCTGGGGACGATGGAATCGATCTTTGTCGTGAAAAGCGGCGCTGGGTCGCAGAATGGCGGTCTGAGCCGATGGGGCGACTACACTAGCATGTCCATCGACCCAGTGACGACTGCACTTTCTGGTATGCCAACGAGTACATTTCCAAGCCACGGCAGCTTCAACTGGCATACCCGCCTTAATTCCATCAAGTTTACCGGCTGTATGTAAGACCGAGCAGAGCCGGTCATGGGGACCATCGAGGATTGGGTGATGGAGGGCCACCGGCTGGCTCAGACCGCGGCCTGCGGAGACCTTGGCAGCGAGAATCCGGCAGCCATCGAGCCAGCGTATCAGCGGCAGGCCGACCCGGTGATCGAGCTTCAAACCGGAAAAGGCCGGCGTGAGGCTGGCCTTCCTTCTAAACGCTGCTTTGAGATGAAGGCGTTGACGCGATGCGCGCGCCTCGACCCTCCCTTCCCGGTGGGGCTCGCACCGACCTTTCGTTGGCGTATTCTCGGCGTACTTTTGGCGCACATCAATTGCCCGTCTGCGTGGTTCAAACGGCATGGTGCGTCAGTTTAATACAAGGGCTGTTCCCAACAGTTACCGAGGAGTGCGATTTGAAGGTGCCGGTTTCCGACATGCCGATCTCACAGGCGCAAGCCTGAGCTGGGCTGAAATAGCCCGCCAGCAGTTACCCACGGTGTGTTGAGGCCACCGGCGGGGTTCCATTGCCGCAGGCAGCGCTTTTGAGCAGTCCGGAAACTCCGCCCGGACGGAGCCACCGTCAACCTTACCAACTCGCGAACTCGGTTGAACGGCGGTCAGCCAAGTGATACACTCTTCGCCCATAGGGCGGTCTACTATTCCATGGAAGCGGCTCGGTCTAAGAACGCCGTTTGTTTCGGGCCCTTCAAGCTGGACCTCAAGGCCGGTGAACTGCGCAAGGAAGGGGCCCAACCGATCCGCCTGCCGGAGCAGCCCTTTCGAATTCTCACCATGATGCTGGAACATCCCGGCGAAGTGGTGAGCCGCGAAGAAATCCGCAAGAGGCTGTGGCCGAACGACACGATCGTGGAGTTTGAGCACAGCATCAGCGCTGCCATGAACCGGCTGCGCCAGGCGCTGGGCGATTCTGCCGACAATCCCCGCTACATCGAAACCCTGGCTAGACGAGGCTACCGTCTGCTGGTGCCGGTGGAATGGATGGGAGAGGAACCGGCTGCCACGCACAGCAGCGAGCCAGGTAGCGCGGATTTGCTTTTGCAGTCCGCGGCCTCTGCGCAAGGAAAGGCCGCAGAGTTGGAAAACAACGCTGCGCTACTCTCTCCGTCCGTTTTGGGAATTCTGGTTGGCAAAAAGGTTTCGCACTACAGCGTGCTGGAGCTGCTGGGCGGTGGGGGGATGGGAGTGGTGTACAAAGCGGAGGACATCAAGCTGGGCCGGGCTGTGGCCCTGAAGTTCCTGCCCGAAGAGTTGGCGAAAGACCGCAGCGCCCTGGAACGATTCGAGCGAGAAGCCCGCGCCGCCTCAGCGCTGAATCATCCCAACATCTGCACCGTTTACGAATTTGGCGAACATGAGGGTCAGCCGTTCATCGCCATGGAGTTGCTGAAGGGGCAGACGCTCCGGGAGCGGATTGCAAAACCCCTCACCCCCGGCCCCTCTCCCCAAGGGAGAGGGGAGGAAGAAAATGGTTTTCCCTCTCCCCCGGGGAGAGGGTCTCCCGAAGTTGTCGGGATGGGTGAGGGAACGCGTGGGACGCCCCTACAGATCGACGAACTGCTCGAACTAGCGGTTCAGATAGCGGACGGGCTGGAGGCGGCGCACGCGAAAGGCATCACTCACCGCGACATCAAGCCTGCGAACATCTTCATTACGACTCGCGGGCAGGCCCCACAGGTGAAGATTCTGGATTTTGGCTTGGCGAAATTGGATGTAGGGGCGGGCCTTGTGCCCGCCCAAGGGCACCCACCAGGGGTGCCCCTGCAGGACGCAGCCACGGCGGCCGCTGACCCCAATCTCACGAAGAGTGGCATAGCCATGGGTACGGTCGCCTACATGTCGCCCGAGCAGGCCCGCGGCGAGAAGCTGGACGCACGCACGGACGTGTTTTCATTTGGTGTCGTGCTTTACGAGATGGCGACGGGGCGGCAGCCCTTCGCCGGCGGCAGCGGGGCAGAGACCCTTACCGCCATCCTGAGAGATCGGCCGGTGCCGCCTTTGCAGCTCAATCCGGAACTGCCGTCCAGGCTGGAAGAGATCATCAACAAGGCGCTGGAGAAGGATCGGAATCTTCGCTACCAGCATGCGGCGGACATTCTCACCGACCTGAAGCGTCTTAAGCGAGACTCGGTTCCCGCGCACCCTTTGCCAAGCGGCGCCTCCGCGGAGGAGTTTAGACCGTCCGCAGTCGCACCGCCTGTCCCGAAAGCAGCAGGACCAGGAATGCGCGCCAGAGTGCGCCGATGGAGCGTGCTGTTAGTTGCCGCGCTCTCGTTGCTGATTGGGCTAAATGTGCTCAAGCGTTTCTGGCAATCGCCAAAGCAGGCCCCACGCGGAACACAAAAACGGCTTACTGCTAACCCCGACGAAGACCCGGTCAGAACGGCCGTGATTTCGCCGGACGGCGCCTATCTGGCTTATTCGGACCCTACGGGTGCGTATCTGAAGCAGATTGCCACGGGCGAAATGCATCCGGTGACACTGCCGAAAGGAGTGGGCGGCCATCCTGTCGCGTGGTACTCCGACGGCAGTCATTTCGTGCTGCAATGGTTTACAGACGCTGAAGAGAAGCCAAGTCTTTGGTCGTTGTCCATGTTAGGGGGGAATGCCCGGAAACTGGTTGATGATGGCTGGGGGGCCGCCGTTTCACCCGACGGCTCCCGCATTGCTTTCATCAGGAGCGCCGTCGGGGTGAGTGGCTTTTGCCGGCTCGATCTTGACTGCCGCTACGCGCTCGGACGCGAGATCTGGACCATGGGCCCTGACGGCGCCGAGCCACAAAAGATTGTTGATGCCAACGCCGAAGAGCGCTTTGGACCTGTAGCATGGTCCCCCGATGGCCAGCGCATCGCCTATGTGAGACTTCACGGAAACGCGGCTGTCAGCCAGTTCTTTATTGAAACGCGCAATCTTTTGACCGGCAAGACAGCCGTTGTTCAGGCTGAGCCCAGATTCAATCGCGAGGCGGAGCTGCTCAACTGGCAACCGGTGGTTTGCTGGACGCGCGATGGTCGCGTTATCTTCGCGCGCCACGAACCGCGCCCGAACGAAGATGACTCGAACGCCTGGGCAGTCCGACTTGATCCAAAGAGCGGCTACCCAAGCGAGGAGCCCGTTCGCCTAACCAACGGGACGGGTGCTATCTCCTCGTTTAGCATTAGCACTGATGGGAGGCGGCTCGTATTCATCAAGAATACTCTGCAGCCCCAGGTCTATGTCGGCGAGCTGGATGCTGCAGCAAAGATCTTGAAAAATAACCGCCGCCTTACGCTTGATCAGAGAGCCAGCTTGCCTTTTTCCTGGACTCCTGACAACCGCTCAGTTATTTTCTCTTCCAACCGCAATGGACCGCTTGAAATCTTCAAGCAAGAAATTCATCAGCCCACCGCCGAATTGCTGGCTTCCGAGGCGGCGCGACACGAGTTTCTTGGGCGTCTGAACCCAGACGGTTCTGAAGTCTTCTTTTTGTCCTATCCCGTGGAAGAGTCCTCCCCAAGTATTGGACGGCTTATGCGGGTACCCACGGCGGGTGGACCACCTCGCCTGGTGCTCGAAGGTCCGGATATTGACAACCAGCAGTGTGCCCATGCCCCAGCAACGGTTTGCCTCTTCAGCCGAGGAGATAGCGCCGGAAACGAAACCATTTTTACATTTGATCCCGCCGACGGCACCAGCCGTGAGTTTCTGAAGATCACCGATCAGCGGTACGCCATCTGGAACCTTGCGCCTGATGGCTCACTCCTCGCGTTGTACGCCCCGGATCCGCACGAGGGCCGCATTCGGCTGCTTTCCCTGCGGGATGGAAGCACGCGAGAGCTCATGGTCAAAGGCTGGGCGGGGCTAAGCACTCTCGATTGGGCGGGCGATTCGCGCACCTTCTTCAGCTCCGCTATTCGGCCGGACGGAACGATCGTGTTGCTGAATATCGATCTCGAGGGGAATGCTCATCCTCTCTTGGAGCAAAAAAATGGCCAAATGTGCTGGGGCATTCCTTCCTCTGACGGGACGCACTTGGCGAACACGCTGATGAACGGCGAGAGCAACGCCTGGATGCTCGAGCGGTTCTAGGTCACAGTTCCTGCATGCCGATTCAGATTGATTAACGTGAATAGGCAGTTCTTCCCATGTCAGCTCGCACGGTCGGTCACTACAAACATTGAAGAGGATACGCTAAACCCGCTTGACCAGAAGGTCGACATCTCGGGAGCCGGCACCCTCGAACAACCATCAGGGTTGGGAAATCCCCTTGTGCTAAACAACAGAACCGATACTCGGCGTCCCCATCTCCGCCCGGAGATGATTCACCCGCTCAAGGACCTCCTGTCGAATAAGCAAGCCCTCACTCGCGCGCAAGCACGACCTGGCGGTTACGGTGTCGTCATTCGCTGAGTGTATGGGAGGTGAGCAATGAAGCGCTTCGACATTTTTCGCGCCTGGGGCGGCATTTTGCGCGGCTACAGACCGTTCTTGTCGCTAGAAATCACTCGCGAGTGTCCACTCCGATGTCCCGGGTGCTATGCGTACGAACCGGAACACTTAGGGGCTGTGGGATCCCTGCGCCAGCTGGCCGATGTCAAAGGTGAAGCTTTGGTTGCTGGAGTCTTGGGTCTAGTCCGCCGCTTTCGTCCGTTGCACCTCTCGATCGTGGGAGGTGAACCCTTGGTTCGATTTCGAGAACTGGACGTTCTGCTTCCGAAACTCGCCGATATGGGTGTGGAGGTACAGTTGGTTACCAGTGCAGTTCGTCCAATTCCCGCGAGCTGGAGACAATTACCCAATCTTCACCTACTTGTCTCGGTAGATGGCCTACAGCCGGAGCATGATCGACGACGATCTCCCGCGACTTATGATCGTATTCTGAAGCACATCTCCGGTCACCGGATTGTGGTGCACTGCACGGTCACCAGCCAGCAGCTTCGGCGGCAGGACTATCTCAAGGATTTTACGGCGTTCTGGTCCGAACGGGAGGAAGTCCGGAAGATTTGGTTCAGTCTTTTCACGCCTCAAGATGGAGAGCAGACCCCGGAAAGGCTGAGTTTACAGGACCGCGTGGATGCGGTCCGCCAGATCTCGCGCCTTCGCACTTCGTTCGCAAAAGTGGACATGTCCGAGCTGGTTCTGAAGGGCTATTTAGCTCCTCCCAAACTTCCGCAAGAGTGTATTTTTGCCCGAGCGACGACTTGTATTTCGGCCGACCTGACAACCCGCATCACACCCTGTCAGTTTGGCGGGCGCCCGATTTGTGCAGAATGCGGCTGTATAGCCTCCGCCGGTCTTGCTGCAATCGGAAGATACAAGCTGGCAGGGCTGATTCCTGTCTCGAATATCTTTTCCCTCTCGGAACGAATAGGCTCACGTTTAGTTCAGGTCCGAAAGTCGGCAGACTAGTCCGGATGCCTTTTACATTCACCCGATCGCCGTGGTGGTGAGCAGCCGCACGCCGCCCGTTTGCTGGACCTCCCCTCCGCTTCGCCCTAAGCGCCCCGCCTTCGGCTCTGCAGGGCTTCGCTTCGGGCAGGCCCACCAAACATTGAAAAAGCGAAACACCCAGAACAAACCCGACAACCCACCCACACCACCTATTTCGAAAGGGTGAAAACGCAATCGTGCGAGCGCAGTCTTGGCACGTAGATTCCACATAACATACAAACGTCCGACCGTTTGATGGAATCTGCGAATAGCAGCGGGTTGCTGCCCGACCGCTCCAGGCAAGTTGAGCATGGCCCCGCGGCAGGGAGAAGGGAAGCGTCGTTCAAATCAAACGGAGCGTTGGCCAGGCTCAAAATGGATTTCCCGCTGAATCCAATCGCGAAGCTCGCGCACTTTGATCGGACGCGGGTCTTTGTCCTTCAGGATCGCCCTGGCAGTGTCGTGGCCTGGGAAACACTCCCGGAGAGCCTGCTCCTGGTCTTTCGGCTGCAGCCGGGCAATTTCAATGGCGTGGCCCGCCGTCAACTTGCCTTCGTAACAAGCCGTCTGAACGGACGGCGTGAGCTCGGCGAGTTTCAGGCGTTTGTAGACGTATGAGGGCTGCGGCCCACTTTGGCCGCGATAGTTTCCACCGTACAAACCTCCGGGTTTTGCTTCATGAGAGCCTTATATCCATTGGCCTCGTCAAGCTCGTGCACATCTTCCCTTTGAAGGTTTTCAATCACAGCGAGCTCAAGCGCCTCGGCGTCGCTGAGGTCCACAATGCGGACGGGGATGGTTTGTTTGCCTGCCGCCTTCCAGCGGCGCTCGCCGCAGACGATCTCAAAACCGTCGGCGGCCACAGGGCGGATGAGAACCGGCTGTAAGACGCAGTGGGTCTTGATCGACTCCGCCAATTCCGCCAGAGCCGATTCGTCCATACGCCGGCGGGGGTTAGCCTTCGTCGGTTTGATGGTGGTAATGCTGATTTCCTGAATCAGCGGGCTCTCGTTCTCTTTCGGTAATGCAATAGTCATAGCACTCATCGTTTTCGGTCTCCTCTTCGATTGGGATTTGGGATGTGGGTTATTTCTTGGGGCCCGTTAAGTAGTCACAAGCGCCTTGTTATCAATAGATACGCCAAATCCTGTAGGACTTTACGTACCTTTGTCCAATTTGACCATTGTTGTGGGTCGTCAGAATGTGACTGCGCCCTCAAGAACGAGCACCGTGAAAAAACCGCTTGATCTCGCCAGCGCCTCAGGCCTGCCTTCCGTGACCGGTGCCACAGCCTAACACGGGATTCCCGACCAGTGAGGTCAACTCTTGAGTCCTCCTCACGT
>Ga0306920_100016933_pt1 | contig 10051 bp, 5 predicted proteins | sample flu12Cox44000170_FD_204666 | JGI IMG/M metagenome (GOLD analysis project Ga0306920, IMG submission 204666) | Lab enrichment of tropical soil microbial communities from Luquillo Experimental Forest, Puerto Rico - flux4day.12C.oxic.44.000.170 (v2)... | ecosystem: Environmental > Terrestrial >...
GGCGAGGCGCGCTACACCGACGATATCCCCGAGCTGCACGGCACCGTGCACGCGGCGCTCGGCCTCTCGCGCCATGCGCACGCGCGCATCGTCGCGCTCGATCTCGAGCGCGTGCGTTCGTCGCCGGGCGTGCTGGCCGTCCTCACCGCCGCCGACATCCCCGGCGCAAACGACTGCGGGCCGGTCGTGCACGACGATCCGGTGCTGGCCAGCGACGTGGTGCAGTACCTCGGCCAGCCCGTGTTCGCGGTGATCGCCACGAGCCACGAACTCGCGCGCCGTGCCGCGGCACTCGCGGCAAGCGAGGACGTCGTGGGCTACGAGCCGCTGGAGCCGGTGCTCACCATCGACGAGGCGCGCAAGCGTCAGCACTACGTGCTGGCGCCGCTGCGTCTCGTGCGCGGCTCGCCCGTCGAACGCATCGCCGCGGCGCCGCATCGCCTTGCGGGCACGTTCGCCGTGGGCGGCCAGGAGCAGTTCTACCTGGAAGGCCAGGTGGCCTATGCGCTGCCGCAGGAACAGACGGGCATGCTCGTCTACAGCTCGACGCAGCACCCGAGCGAGATGCAGCAGGTCATCGCGCATCTGCTCGGCTGGCCCGCGCACTGTGTGAGCTGCGAATGCCGGCGCATGGGCGGCGGTTTCGGCGGCAAGGAATCGCAGTCGGCGCTGTTCGCCTGCGTCGCCGCGCTCGCGGCGCACAAGCTGCAGCGCCCGGTGAAGGTGCGTGCGGATCGCGACGACGACTTCATGATCACCGGCAAGCGTCACGACGCGCGCTACGCGTACGAAGCGGGCTACGACGACGAAGGGCGGCTGCTCGGCGCGCGCGTCGAAATCGCGCTGCGCGCGGGCTATTCCGCCGATCTTTCGGGCGCGGTCGCCACGCGCGCCGTCTGCCACGTCGACAATGCCTACTATCTTTCGGACGTCGAAATCGTCGCGCTCTGCTGCAAGACGAACACGCAGTCGAATACCGCATTTCGCGGCTTCGGCGGCCCGCAAGGCGCACTCGTGATGGAAGTGATGCTCGACGAGATCGCGAAGGCGCTCGGGCGCGATCCGCTCGACGTGCGGCGAGCGAACTACTACGGCATTGGCGAGCGCGACATCACGCCGTACGGCCAGCGCGTGGAGGACAACGTGCTCGCGCCGCTCACCGACGAGCTGCTCGCTTCGAGCCGCTATCGCGAGCGCCGCGCGACGATCGCCGCGTACAACCGCGCGAGCCCCGTGCTCAAGCGCGGCATTGCGCTCACGCCGGTCAAGTTCGGCATCTCGTTCAATGTCCCGCACCTGAACCAGGCGGGCGCGCTCGTGCATGTGTACCGCGATGGTTCGGCGCTCGTGAACCACGGCGGCACGGAAATGGGCCAGGGGCTCAACACCAAGGTCGCGCAGGTCGTGGCGGGCACGCTCGGTTTGCCGCTCGCACACGTGCGCGTGAGCGCCGCCGATACGTCGAAGGTGGCCAACACGTCGGCTACGGCCGCCTCGACCGGCAGCGACCTCAACGGCCGTGCGGCCGAAGACGCCGCGCTTGCCATCCGCGCGCGCCTCGCCGCACTCGCTGCCGCGCAATACGGCGGCACGCCCGAAGCGGTGACGTTCGAAGACGGCTTCGTGCGCGCGAATGGCCGCGCCATTGCCTTTGGCGAATTCGTCGAAATCGCGTATATGAAGCGCGTGCAACTGTGGTCCGACGGCTTCTACGCCACGCCCAAAGTGCACTGGGACGCGCGTACGCTCACCGGCCATCCGTTCTACTACTTCGCCTATGGCGCGGCGGTGTCCGAAGTCGTCGTCGACACGCTCACGGGCGAATGGAAGCTCGTGCGCGCCGACGTGCTGCACGACGCCGGCCAGTCGATCAACCCGGCCATCGATCTCGGCCAGGTGGAAGGCGGCTTCATTCAGGGGATGGGCTGGCTCACGACCGAAGAGCTCTGGTGGAATGGCGACGGGCGGCTCATGACGCATGCGCCGTCCACGTACAAGATTCCGGCGGTGAGCGACACGCCGGAGGCGTTCAACGTGCGGCTCTATCGCAGCGGCGGCAACGACAACGTGGAGCCAACCGTGTTTCGCTCGAAGGCCGTGGGCGAGCCGCCGCTGCTTTTGCCGTTCTCGGTGTTCCTCGCGATTCGCGACGCCGTGGGCGCGGCGGTGCCCGAAGCGCACGAGGCCGCGCCGCTGCGCGCGCCCGCGACGCCCGAAGCGATTCTCGATGCGATCGACGCGCTCCGGGCGAGCAGCGCAAAGATGGACCAGGCGCGCGAACCTGTCAGCGCTACGCACACTCCAACCGCGAAGCGCAAACCCGCGCGAGGCCACGAAGATTAACCGGCGGCACAGGCAACGACGTGCCGCCCCGTAGGGAGAACCGCCAGATGCAAGCCTGGCTTTCCGATCTGCAGCAACTGCTCGCGCACGGCGACGCCGCCGTGCTGGTCACCGTCGCGCGCGTCGAAGGATCGGCGCCGCGCGAGGCCGGCACGAAGATGATCGTCACGCGCGAAGCGGCCCGCCACACGATAGGCGGCGGCCACCTCGAATGGAAGGCCATCGAGATCGCGCGCCAGGTGCTGCGCGACGGCATGCGCACGCCGCACGCGCGGCGTCTCGAGCGCCTCGCGCTCGGGCCGAGCCTCGGCCAGTGCTGCGGCGGCGCCGTGGTGCTCGCGTTCGAGCGGCTCGACGTGGCCGATCTCGGTTGGCTCGCCACGCTCGCGCGCCGGCTCGCGGCAGGCGCGTCGACCGTGCGTAGCGTATCATTCCGCTCCTCGCGGAACGGGACCCCGGAGGGCGAAGGCACTGTAGCCGATCCGGCGATGCTATCCGAGCCTGAAGCGGGCGTGGAAGCGCCCGACTGCCTGCTTTGGGAAACGGGCGCCACGATGCTCCTCACCGAGACGATCGCGCCGAACGACTTTCCCGTCGTGCTGTTCGGCGCGGGCCACGTGGGCGCGGCGCTCGTGCGCGTGCTCGGCACGCTGCCCTGCCGCGTGCTGTGGGTCGACGAGCGCGACGCCGCGTTTCCGACGCCCGAGGCCTTCGCGCGGCTCAACGCGCCCAACGTGGCGATCGACGCCAACGACGCGCCCGACGAAGCCGTGGACACCGCCCCGCCCGGCACGAGCTTCATCGTGATGACGCACGATCATTCGCGCGACCTCGATCTCGCCGAGCGCATTCTGCGCCGCGGCGATTTCCTGTTCTTCGGCATGATTGGCTCGCACACGAAGCGCAAGCAGTTCGAGCACCGGCTCGCCGCGCGGGGCATCGACCCCGTGCAGATCGCGCGCATGCATTGCCCGCTCGGCGTGGACGGCATCGTCGACAAGTCGCCTGAAGTGATCGCGATCTCGGCCGCCGCGCAACTGTTGCAGGCGATCGAGGCAGCGAAACCGGCGAGCGCGGCGCATGCCGCAGCAGCCCATTCCGCGTGATGTCAAACACTGAAGACCCCATAAGCCAATCGAACCGACCATGACGATCACGACCACTGCCAGCGCAAAGGCGCTCATCGAGAAGGCCGCCAATGCGCCGAAGGCCGAGCTGCACATCCATATCGAAGGCTCGCTCGAACCCGAGCTGATCTTCGCGCTCGCCCAGCGCAACAACGTGAAGCTCGCGTACGACTCGATCGACGCGCTGCGCGCGGCCTACGCGTTCACCGACCTGCAGTCCTTCCTCGACATCTACTATGCGGGCGCGAGCGTGCTGCTCACCGAGCAGGACTTCTACGACATGACGATGGCCTACTGCGAGCGCGCGCTCGCCGACCACGTCGTGCACGCCGAAATCTTCTTCGATCCGCAAACGCACACCGAGCGCGGCGTGCCGATCGAAACGGTGGTCGCCGGTATCGACCGCGCGCTCGCCGACGCCGAAAAGCGCGGCCTCTCGAGCAAGCTGATCCTGTGCTTCCTGCGCCACTTGAGCGAAGCCGATGCGCTCGCTACATTCGAAGCCGCGCGCCCGCTGTTCTCGCGCTATGCGCGCCTGATCGGCGTGGGCCTCGACTCCTCCGAGCGCGGCCATCCGCCTTCGAAGTTCGAGCGCGTGTTCGAGAAGGCGCGTGCGATGGGCCTGAAGCTCGTCGCGCACGCGGGCGAAGAAGGCCCGCCCTCGTACATCTACGAAGCGCTCGATCTGCTCAAGGTCGACCGCGTCGATCATGGCGTGCGCAGCATCGAAGACGCAGCGCTCGTCACGCGTCTGGCCGACACGCGTGTGGCGCTCACCGTGTGCCCGCTCTCGAACACCAAGCTCTGCGTGTTCGACGACATGACGCAGCACACGCTCAAGCAGCTGCTCGACAAGGGCGTGGCGGTGACCGTCAACTCAGACGACCCCGCCTACTTCGGCGGCTACGTCAACGAGAACTACCGCGCGATCATCGAAGCGCTCAAGCTCGACGACGACGAGGTGTACACGATCCTGCGCAACGGCTTCGAGGCGTCGTTCGTGACGCCCGAAGAACGCGCCGCGCTGATCGCGAAGCTCGACGCGAACTGGAGCCGCGCCGCCAGCTAGACCAGCTAGTACGCGGCCCGATCCGCACGGCAAGCCCCAGCCCGGGCTGTCACACGAATCCGGCCCGGCGCGCGAGCGCCGGGCCGTGGGTCCTCTTGCGCTGCGTTTTCCGGGGCGGCGCGCGGCGACCGGGACAAGCACTGGATCACTACCTGATTTTTTGGAGACGAAGTTCCCATGACTCAATCGGCTTACCGCGCAAAACTGTTGACGTTCACCGGCGACCCGGCGCAATCGTCCGACGCCGCCGTCTATGACGAAGACGGCGTCGTGATCGTCGAAGACGGCCATGTGGTCGCCTCGGGCGCGTGGTCCGCGCTCAAGTCGCGCGTGAATGAAAGCGCGACGGTCCACGAGCTGCGCGACAAGCTGATCGTGCCGGGCTTCATCGACACGCACATCCACTATCCGCAGACGGACATGATCGCCTCGCCGGCGCCGGGTCTGCTGCCGTGGCTCAACACCTACACGTTCCCGACCGAGCGCGGCTTCGAAAACGAAGCGGTGGCGCAGGATACGGCGCGCTTTTTCGTCGACGAACTGCTCGCCTGCGGCACGACCACGGCGCTCGTTTATTGCACCGTGCACAAGCAGTCGGCCGATGCGCTCTTCACCGCGAGCGAAGCGAAGAACCTGCGCATGGTCGCCGGCAAGGTGCTAATGGACCGTCACTGCCCCGAGTTCCTGCGCGACACGCCGCAAACGGGCTACGATGACAGCGCGGAGCTGATCGGCCGCTGGCACAACCGCGGGCGCCAGATGTACGCGCTCACGCCGCGCTTCGCGCCCACTTCGACCGAAGCGCAGCTCGAAGCGTGCGGCGCGCTTGCGAAGGCGCATGCCGACGTATTCATCCAGAGTCACGTGGCCGAGAATCCCGACGAGGTGAAGTGGGTCAACGATCTGTTCCCGGGCCATCGGAGCTATCTCGACGTCTACGACCACTACGGACTGCTGCGCCGCCGCGCGGTGTACGGCCACTGCATCTGGCTCGACGACGAAGACCGCCGGCGCATGGCGCAAACGGGCGCGGTTGCCGCGCACTGCCCGACCTCGAACCTGTTCCTCGGCAGCGGCCTGTTCGACTTCGACAAGGCCGGCGCATCGTCGATGCCGGTGACGCTCGCCACCGACGTGGGCGGCGGCACCTCGTTCTCCATGCTGCAGACGATGAACGAAGCGCACAAGGTCGCGCGCATGGGCGGTCACCACCTCACGGCCACGCGCATGTTCTGGCTCGCGACGGCGGGCGCGGCGCAGGCGCTCGATCTCGCCGGCCAGATCGGTACGCTCGCGCCGCAGAGCGAAGCGGACTTCGTCGTGCTCGATCCGCGGGCCACGCCGCTGCTCGCAAGGCGCACCGCGCGAGCCGAATCGCTGGAGGAACTGCTGTTCGCGTTCGCCCTGCTCGGCGACGATCGCGCCGTGTTCGAGACCTACGCGGCGGGCCAGCGCGTGCACAGCCGCGACGGCGGACGCCGCTAATGCCGACGTTCTGTCGCGAATCGCAAAAAAAAAGACGCGTCGAACATGAGGTCCGGCGCGTCTTTTTATTCGGCAGGCACGTCGAACGTGCCTCAATGTGACTATTTCGCCGGGGCCGCCTGCGGCGGCGCCGTATTGCCCTGCCCCGCATTCGTTGGCGCCGCACCGGTCTCGTTCGGCGCGCCGCCGCTCTTGCCAACCGGAATCTTGACCTCCGTCACCGTGCCGTTTGCCAGCGGGAAATTCCCCAGCGCGCTCTGCACGAGAAAAGGCATCACGCGCACGAGCGAGGGATCGTCGCCGGAGGTGCGCGCCGTCACGTTATAGACCTCCTTGCCGCTCGCCTTGTCGGTGATGCGAATGCCGAGCGCATGCGAATACACCGGATACGTCTGGTTCACATAGGCGGGCTGATACGGTCCCCACGCGCCCCACGGGTTCCAGGGCCCCCAGTACGGGCCCGGCCAGGGGTTGTAGAACACGGGCTGCGCAACCGTCACCGTGTCCGTGCGGCTGCCGTAGGCGAGGCCCACCAGATAGTGCGCCTGCGGCTCGGCGACCAGGCGGAACGCGTGCATCGCGAGCCCGTTGGCGACGAACTGCTCGTAGGTGCTCTGCTCGATGCTCTGGCTCTGCTCGGGACTGCGTTTGAATGCAAAGGTACGTGTGGCGTCGCTGCCGCCGTCCCATGCCGAGAAAGCGGTCACCTGGCTCGTCACGTACGTCGTGCAGCCGGAGAGCGTGAGAGCGAGCGCCGCCAGCATCAGGAGCGCGCGGCGGGTCCATCGGTCGTGCATCATGGTCTTCTCGTAGCAGTGTTGCTTCGGTTGGAAAAGTGCAGTCGTGGGGGCCGCCCTCTCCGATACGGTACTGCTGGCGTGCTTGTTCCACGGTCGTTCCGTGCTCAATCCACGGCGGTCGGGTGATGTTGTGCGGTCCGCGGGCCATCCAGCAGGGCCCGATCATACTGACTCGCGCCGCCGCGCGAAAGTTCGGGGATCGGCCAGTCCGCCTGCGGGCGGCTCCGGGCGCCGCCGGACAAAGCGGCCCGAGCCTTTGTACAATGGGGCGAACCGCCGTGCTTCCCGCCGTGTCCCCCAAGGGCAGGCGGCGCGCGCCGGGCGCCGGCGCTGTCGCAGCCGGCCACCCCGATCCACACCGATCCGACACGCCCCTATCCAGACCATGTCCGATACCGCCACGCCCACCGTGATCCGCCGCGAAGACTACGCACCGCCCGCGTTTCTGATCGATACCGTCGACCTCGAATTCGACCTCGTGCCCGAACGCACCGTCGTCAAGAGCACGCTGCGCGTGCGTCGCAATCCCGATGCGAAACCCAGCGCGCATCTCGAACTGATGGGCGAGCAGCTCGAATTCATCGGCGCGGCAATCGACGGCAAGCCGTACGCGAACGTGCGCACGCACGAGCACGGCCTCGTCGTCGAGAACGTGCCCGACGCCTTCGAGCTCACGCTCACCGGCGCATGCGATCCGGCCGCCAACACGACACTCTCGGGTCTGTACGTCTCGAGCGGCAACTTCTTCACGCAATGCGAGGCCGAAGGCTTTCGCCGCATCACCTGGTTTCTCGATCGCCCCGACGTGATGGCAACCTATACGGTCACGCTGCGCGCCGACAAGGCTTCGTACCCCGTGCTGCTCTCGAACGGCAACCTGATCGCAGAAGGCGATCTGCCCGACGGCCGCCACTATGCCAAATGGGAAGACCCGTTCCGCAAGCCGAGCTATCTGTTCGCGCTCGTGGCGGGCAAGCTCGTGGCGCTGGAAGAGCGCATCAAGAGCGGCTCGGGCAAGGAAAAACTGCTGCAGGTGTGGGTCGAGCCGCACGACCTCGACAAGACGCGCCATGCGATGGACTCGCTCGTCCACTCGATCCGCTGGGACGAGCAGCGCTTCGGCCTCGAGCTCGATCTCGACCGCTTCATGATCGTCGCCGTGAGCGACTTCAACATGGGCGCGATGGAGAACAAGGGGCTCAACATCTTCAATACGAAGTACGTGCTCGCGAATCCGGAAACGGCCACCGACGTGGACTTCGCGAACATCGAAGCCGTGGTCGGCCACGAGTACTTCCACAACTGGACCGGCAACCGCGTGACCTGCCGCGACTGGTTCCAGCTGAGCCTGAAGGAAGGCCTCACGGTGTTCCGCGACCAGGAGTTCTCGGCGGCGATGTCGGGCGGCGACGACAATGAAGCCGCGCGCGCGACCAAGCGCATCGAGGACGTGCGCGTGCTGCGCCAGATGCAGTTCGCCGAAGACGCGGGCCCGATGGCGCACCCGGTGCGCCCGGAAAGCTACGTCGAGATCAACAACTTCTACACGATGACCGTCTACGAGAAAGGCGCGGAAGTCGTGCGGATGTATCAAACGCTGCTCGGCCGCGACGGTTTCCGTAAAGGCATGGACCTGTACTTCCAGCGCCACGACGGCCAGGCCGTGACCTGCGACGATTTCCGCCACGCGATGGCCGACGCCAACGGCCGCGACCTCGCGCTGTTCGAGCGCTGGTACAGCCAGGCGGGCACGCCGCGCGTCTCGGCGACGACGAGCTACGACGAAGGCACGCGCTGCTACAGCGTGACGCTCACGCAGGGCTACGCCCAGGGCGCGCCCGCCGCGCGCGAGACGCAGAAAGGCCCGCTGCACATTCCGTTTGCCATTGGCCTGATCGGCCCGGATGGTGCCGACCTGCCGCTGCGCCTCGAAGGCGAAGCCGCGGCGCACGGCACGACGCGCGTGCTGGAGCTGACCGAAGCGCAGCAGACGTTCACGTTCGCCGACGTGATGGCCAAGCCCCTGCCCTCGCTGTTGCGCAACTTCTCGGCGCCGGTCATCGTCGACTACGACTACGGCAACGACGAACTCGCGTTCCTGCTCGCGCACGACAGCGATCCGTTCAACCGCTGGGAAGCGGGCCAGCGTCTCGCCACGCGCGAGCTGCTCGCGCTCGCCGCTCGCGCCGCCGCGGGCCAGCCGCTCGAAGTGACCGACGCGCTCGTCGACGCATTCCGCCGCGTGCTGACCGACGAATCGCTCTCGCCGTCGTTCCGCGAACTGGCGCTCATGCTGCCTTCGGAAACCTATCTCGCCGAGCAGATGACCGAATCCGATCCGGCCGCCGTGCATGCCGCCCGTCAGTTCGTGCGCAAGCAACTGGCAACGGCGCTCAAGCCGGAATGGCTCGCGGCCTACGAGCGCAACGTCACGCCGGGCGTGTACGAGCCGACGCCCGAGGCGGCCGGCCATCGCGGGCTGAAGAACCTCGCGCTCTCGTATCTCTCTGAACTCGACGATTCCGCGCAAGCCGTGCGCCTCGCCACGGCGCAGTACGAGGCCGCGAACAACATGACCGACCGTTCGGCGGCGCTCTCGACGCTGCTGAACGCACAAGCGGCCACCGGTGGCGATGTCGCGAGCAAGGCGCTCGAAGACTTCTACGTGCGCTTCGAGAAAGAACCGCTCGTCATCGACAAGTGGTTCGCGCTGCAGGCCACGCAGCGCGGCACGGCACAACGCCCGACCATCGAGACGGTACGCGCACTCATGGGCCACCCGGCGTTCAACATCAAGAACCCCAACCGCGCGCGCTCGCTGATCTTCAGCTTCTGCGCCGCGAACCCCGCGCAGTTCCACGCGGCGGACGGCTCGGGCTACGCGTTCTGGGCCGATCAGGTGATCGCGCTAGACGCGCTCAATCCGCAGGTCGCGGCGCGCCTCGCCCGCAATCTCGAATTGTGGCGACGCTTCACGCCCGCGTTGCGCGACGCGATGCGCGCGGCGCTCGAGCGGGTTGCCAGCGAGGCCAAATCGCGCGACGTGCGCGAGATCGTCGAAAAAGCGCTCGCTTGACGCTTCATCAGACGAAACGGGCGGCGCGCTCATCGCGCCGCGCCGCAACCCGAAAGCCGGCCTTCGCGCCGGCTTTTTTTCGCAATTTTTTCCGCTTTATTTTGGCCGAACGCCAAACCGCAGCCGCGACGCGCAAGCCCGGCCAGCGCGG
>Ga0306920_100016935_pt1 | contig 10050 bp, 6 predicted proteins | sample flu12Cox44000170_FD_204666 | JGI IMG/M metagenome (GOLD analysis project Ga0306920, IMG submission 204666) | Lab enrichment of tropical soil microbial communities from Luquillo Experimental Forest, Puerto Rico - flux4day.12C.oxic.44.000.170 (v2)... | ecosystem: Environmental > Terrestrial >...
GGCGCCGAGCCGCACTGTGCCGCGATCGGCGGTCTCGGGCTTGGGCTGCCGCAGCGGCGGGAAGGCGGCGGTGATGTTGCCGGCGCCGAGCCGCACTGTGCCGCGATCGGCGGTCTCGGGCTTGGGCTGCCGCAGCGGCGGGAAGGCGGCAGTGATGTTGCCGGCGCCGAGCCGCACTGTGCCGCAATCGGCGGTCTCGGGCTTGGGCTGCCGCAGCGGTGGGAAGGTGGCGGTGATGTTGCCGGCGCCGAGCCGCACTGTGCCGCAATCGGCGGTCTCGGGCTTGGGCTGCCGCAGCGGCGGGAAGGCGGCAGTGATGTTGCCGGCACCGAGCCGCACCGTGCCGCGATCGGCGGTCTCGGGCTTCGGTTGCTGCAATAGCGGGAAAGCAGTTGTCGTTGTTACGTGGGTCAGCCCTTCAGTCGAACTCATTTCTTCCCTCCTAGATTGCACGTAGGGCAGGATCGCCCCCTTTTAACCAAAGGATATTTACAGGCGCCGCAAGAACCGACCGTGAAAAAGCCTCTTTCTTTTCGTGAATAAGTCGTGAATTCAGCGGTTTGCCTATTGACTGAGCCTATCTCGGCATGGCGATTGCACCGACGTCGGGAGAGCGCAGCCGGCGGCTTGATGCCACTGAGGCGAGCCCCTTACGATCAACGCTCCATTTGTTTTTGCTGGGAGCGCCCCACCCGCCTCAGTCACGGGTTAGCTAATAGGTTGAAAACGCCGGCATGCGGCGAACCGGCCGATGGTCTGATTGCAGAGTTCGTTTCTGCGACCTCCCGGCGTTTCTGAGATATTCGTCGAAAAAAATAAAAAAATTGGTCGACAAAACCGCGAATAAACGTGAAAAATACGTGATGCGAGACCGCGAGTGTCCGCCACGAACGGCCGAATCTATTACCCCGGGGTACTCTGTCGGAGGTTTCCTGATGCCATCTTTCGCTGAGGAGTTCGTGACGGAGCCAAGCATCTGGGAGCTCGTGCCTATGGGCAGGCGACAGGGAAGTCCCGTCCCGCCTGGCGGCGCGCACTATCGAGAAATGGCACACGGGCTCCGCACATTGGCTCGCGAGTGCCGCTTCCCAGGCGCGCGAAAAGAGCTCCTGCAACTCGCGGCCAGTTATGACCGAAGAGCCGATCATTTTGAGTTTCGAGAGCCGTAGGCGCTTTTTGCGCCGAGGGTCACTCGCGCTCCCAATCTCGTGGCGTTTCGGCAGATGAGGGCCTGCTCACCGGCAATACACCCCGCTCCCTTTTTGCACTCTCGTGCTCCAAGGGCTCTTGCTGCGAAAGCCCTCCGACTAAGTCGGCCGGGCTAAGCGCTCGTCATCAGATATTATTCGTGCGCCGTCTCGGTGTCATATTTTCCAGCAAGCGGGATGCCGGCCCTCGCAAGGGCATCGCAAAAAAGGTCGGCGTGCGGGCTGCCGCTGCCGGGGTAACGCCGTCGGAAGCCCGCTACAGTCAGCCCCGGCTCGAGCTCCAATAACCGCCGTGCCGATGCGCGGGCTTCGTCCCCCCGGCAGGCTAGCACGAGTGCGATTACAAGCAGCCGATACGCAGACGTGTAGGTGCGGTTCTCCCGCAAGGACCGCAGAGCGCACTCGATCGCACGCTCGTGCTGGCCGTCGACGAGATAGGCCATCCCGGCAATGGTACTATAAGCATACATCAGCGGGTCGTACGGCGACAGCGCCATCGCCTTGTTGATCTCCTCGATGGCCACGGGTCCGTTGCCCATCCAGGCATGTGCCCCAGCGCTCCACATCCATGCCGGCGCGGCATTGGCGTTGATGCGCAGCGCCATCTCGAAACGGCGGAACGCGAGATCGAAATCCTTGTAGAGATATGATGCAACGAGGCCGTGAACGGCGAGCGCCATCGGCTCCATACTGTTGCAGTCGATTGCCGACCGCGCAAAGTCGTCGGCCTGCGCCGCATCATTTGCCGCATCGGGCGACCATCCCTGTCCGACGCGCAGCACATGCCAGTAAGCCCGCCACGCGAGAGCAGCCGCATAATGCGGATCTTTCGCGATCGCTGCATCGAACAGCGCCTCCGACGTCTCGAAGACCGCGCGCGAGGAATTATGCATGTTCTCCTGGGCGCGCAGAAAGAGGTCATAGGCCTCGAGGCTGTCCGGCCGCTTGACGCGGATGCGGTTCATTTCGGCAGCGTGCAGAGAGGGTGCAACCTTTTGAACGATCATGTCGGACAAGCGGTCCTGAACCTCAAAGAGGTCGGCAAATCGTTCATCGAGCTTGGCGAACCAGAGCGCAGCACCCAGTTGCGCGTCGGTCAGCTCGATCGTTAAACGCAAGCGATCCTCAAAGACCCGCATACTGCCCGAGAGAACATAGCGAACACCGAGCACCTCGCCAATCTCACGCGGGGGGCGATCCTGGTTCCTGAAGGCCAGCGTCGACAGCCGGGAAATCACGAAAAAATTTGGGACACGAGACAATCCTTCGATCAGATCCTCGACTAGCCCCTCGGCAACGAAGTGATGCGCCGGATCGCCGGTGAGATTACGAAAGGGCAGCACTGCAATTGACGGCGCACGGCTGGACTGGTGTCCAGGGTCGTACCCGAAAGCGGAGGGCGGGTGGCTTTCTTTTTTGACCTCCCAAGGCACCGCAGACAGCACCATCGATCCGGTCCCCGCGACCTCGCTTGGCTCGACGCCTGCGCGCCCCTCGAAAATCGCAGGTGAAACCGCCTCGGGCGATTCTGTCCGTATGGATTCGTAAACGGCTATCGTCTCTTTGGAGGGGGGCAAGTCGAGCACGGTCAGCAGCACCTGCCGACAACGCTCGAATTCGCGGATTGCTTGGGCCCGATCGCCCATTTGCGCGAACGCCTTCATCAGACTACGCACGGCACCCTCGTGCGTTCGCTCAAAATTGAGCAGTCGACGCGCCGCCGCCGCACGCAGTTCCGGTTCTGCGTTCTGTTCGGTCAGGCGGTCGAGGTCGGCCTCCAGGATTCTCCGTACGCGGTCCTCGAAACGCGTTCGCTCGGCAGTGAGCCACTGATCAAACGATGGTGTGATCCCGTCGAGATCTTCGAGGAGGCGCTCGCTAAAAGGCTGCACCAGATTGCTGGTACCGGCGGTCGCATCGAGGCTGGCATCGACGATTGCAAGCGCATCGACCCAGCACTTACGGACATCAATCCGAACGCTGTCGCGACCGATTTCTACGAGACCAGGAACGTGGCGATTAACGATGCTGTTTAGCTCCGAAAGGGATTGGCGCAAGCTCATCCGAGCCTGCGCTTCAGCCGACCGATCCCATAACAGGCCGATGAGACGACTTCGCGAAATGCGCTCGCCCTGAGCGAGGCACAAGCACGCCAGCAACCCCCGCGTTTTTCGTCCGCGTGGCAAAAAATCGGCCCCGCCCGGCGCGATTGCCCGCATGGTGCCAACCAGATGAATTCTCGGCAACGCTCGCGGCACCCACCCGCCCGCATGTGCAGGAGCGATGAATTCCTCAGCCGCGCTAAGATTTGTCCTCACCCTCCTCGCCCTTTCCGAGCGTCGTCGATGACCCAGTCAGCAGCAACACTCAAGTAGAGGGCGCGATGGCGCGGATCAAGAGATATCGCAACACTACAGACTACAGCCCTTCAACCCGCGCTGTCTGGAGGATTCACGCGCCGCCGGTTCGCGCGACATATTGTTGATGGGGGTAGCATATTGGTGGCAGCACATATGCGGCCTGAATATTGCGCGGAAATCGCATGTGGACGCAGACGGCCACGGCTCACGGGTCGTGTTGTACTCTTCGACGTTGACTGGTGGTGCTTGAAGGCGTGCATCTCGGGGAAGTTGTCGTGGCAGACGATCTCGGCGAGACGCGCGATAACGGCCTGCGGATCGAAGCCAGGCTTCCCATATTGCGCCGCCAGGTTTACTTCCGGCACCGCCCGCATCACACCGAGATTGGTGACCTTGGACCAATCGGTCGGCGGCTGGTTGTAGATGCCGTGTTTGACCGCGTCGAGCAGCTCTTCCTGGCTGCGCTGCGGCAGGGCGGCAACCGCCGTCATGTCGGGCTGCGGGTAGGGCTCCATGCGGCCCGCGGTCGAGCGGATCTCCGGACCCGATTGCCACGTCAGCAACAGCAGCAATTTGTTCTTGAGGCTGATGCCGTCGAACTTCAGCAGGTAGCGCCGCAGATTGATGCTGGTGTGCAGGTGCACATCCATCGGGTTGCCGCCGAGCGAGCGCAAAAAGAGGCCCGCGGCGCCGATCGACAATGCCTCACCCGCACCCTCCAGCGAGATCCCGTTCGCCAAAGCCTTCGCCATCAACACCGGAATATCGGCAAAGACGTCGACCGATGAGATCGCCTCTCCGAGCTCGCCGATCACCACGGTTTCATCATCGCCGGTCCGCTGGCGGTAGATGCGTTTCAACAGCTGATGTTCCTCGATCAGCCCTTCGATCTGCGGCAATGGCGAGGGCATTGGATTATTGGGCGCAACCGGCGAGCGGGTGACAAAGCGCACGACCGGCCGCATCACGGTCTTGAAGAACTCCTTGTCGAGGACCCCTTCCTCAAAGGCGCGCCACGCCGTGCCGGGGAACATGAAGTAATGGTCATCGCGGAAGTTCTTCGGGATTGCCACGCTCAGCAGCAGATCGAAGGCCCCGATCCGCGGGGCATGATTCCACAGCCACCGGTAAAGTTGGTCAGCCTTGTTCCGCGCGCCGCGACCCACCGCGATCAGGAGCCGCTTTCGTCGCCTCGCGTGGCCGGTTTTTGCCCGCCGCAGTCAACAGAGCGCTTCGCTGCGAGGAGCTCATGGTTGATCCACAGCATCACACTGGGCCGACGCCGGCATGGCAGAGCTTAGCCTTTCGCGTGGATGGCGACGAACTCGCGGCACCGAGCCACGTCTCCGCCACAGCGTTCCAAGACGTCGAGGACCGGACTTAGGGTTTGGGGTTCGATGCCGTCGGTGGTCGCGGCCAGCGCCAGGTCCCAAACGGAGGCCGGGCGACCGTAGTCGATGGCATCGAATAAGCGACGGACGATTAGAGCGGCTTCCGGTGTCATTGGTATCGCATCGAATCGGTGAATCAGGCCGTCGTCAAGACTAGTTATCTTCCCGAGATCGACCCCGGTGTCCGCGAGTGAAAGTGCAACCTTGAAAGCCTGCGCAAGGGTCCCGAACCGAGAATGACATGCAGCTTTATATAGATGTGAAGCTGTAATATAGCGAATAGAGGGCTGCGTCGTACCGCTGAAATCATATGTAAGGAAAATTTCTTGTAAAAGGGTAAGGTTTGGCAGTCTTTGGAAATCGCCTGTCCATAGATCAAAACGACGTGCAAGATTAGCCATTGTTTCAGGGTCTTGGCTATGGCTATAGCCGTAACCCATCAGATATCCTGGATATCTATCGTTTTGTTCCCTATGGCTCGCGTCTCGAAAGTAACGTTTGAGACAGTCAAACTCCGCTTCGGTTAGCGCTACATCCCGCGGTGATCGTTCAAGATCTGGAATCTGCACACCGTGGCCGGAAAGCTCTTGGGCCAGTGCCAGCACAGATTCAATCTGTAGGCCTTCGGCCTGCGCAAAATAGGAAAGCTCGATCCACGTGAGGCAATCTCCGAAAGACAATCGACAGAGGTTCCGCTGCAATGGCCCCAGTTCCTCCAGCCGGTCGAGGTCGAAAAGCAATACCTGGGGGGACAAAATCGCGATTGCTCGTGCTGCGTCGAATACAGGTACCAAATCGGCTTCGATCCACCGCAGCCATTCGCGCAATGCAATACGTCCACAACCCTCAAGCGCGCGCAAAGCCGGCCCACACCTGGTAGGGAACTCCTGCTTCTCCTCGGGCGTCTCAAATGAGGCGGCCTGTCGTAGGCAATGGGGTAGGCTGAGCCCGGCGCTCGCGAGTTCGCCCACCCGATAAATGACGCCTTGGGCAACGACCTGATGTACGGAGCTGCCCGAATCCTTACGAAAGTCAAGTTGTGGGAGATATTCAATTAACGGAAGCTTGTAAGTTCGTTGCAAGCTGTAGGCGCTGGTGCGGACATCCAATCGAGAAGCCAACAGAAGCTCGCAGCCGATTTCCGGGTCGAGATCAGATACGCCGGCGACCGAAACCGGCCACTCTAAGTCCAATATTGGTAACGCGGTAGATACGCGTGGCCCCGCTTTAGCACGTAGGGCAGCGTCGGCGGCAGCGGCGACATCGGGATGAAGTTCGCGCATAGTCTGGTGCAGCCCCATGAAATCAGGCTTGCTCCACGCGGCTAGCGCCGCGCCGCCGTTCTCTCGAACCCATCGTAGAACGGGTTCGATCTCTGACTCCGTGGGATCGACTCGCCGGCGATCGACGGTCAGCGTAGATCGAAGATCTTCGCTCAGATTGACGATTAGGGAGACCGGCCAGGGTCGACCCGCCAGGTTGGTTATAATGCCGTCTGAGAGGGCGACACGCGAAGTGGATCCGTCCGAGCCGTCCCGCGCCGGCCTGATTCCGTGCTCCCGATTGACGCAGGGAGCGATATAGACTCGCGGAGCGGCTTTGGTGTCCTCAGACCCGTGAAGCGGTAACAGCACATCACCGCTCGCAGAGCGCAGAAGATCCGCCGGCTGCCCAGCTGCCAGCTCCACATGTTTTCCGGTCTCCAACCAGATGGTGACTGACACCTCGGGTAATAAAAGCCAATTCAAGATTGACTGGAGCAAAGTGTCGTTATTGGAGGCGTCTTCACGGAGGTAGAGCCGCACCGATGTGCCGTAGTCATCTGCCAGCCGGGTCGGATCAATAACGGGCTCTAAGCGAAACAGGCTGCCGCTGCCGATGATACGGGCATGAACTGGAGCAGGCGCGAGATCCATTGGAGGCACCCAGCGGCGTGATGCGATGTCCAGTTCCTCGGCCAACATGAAGTAGCTCAGAACACCGACCCCAAACCGGCTATTGGGGAAAAACTGAATGCCAGCCTCGTCCCATCTAGCTCGGTCGATATGGAACTCGTGGCTGTCGGCGAAACGCTGTCCGGCGTAGGCGAACAGGCGGCGTATATGGGGATCGGCCATGCCGATACCATCATCCACGCATTCGACGAAGCGGCGGCCGCTATCTACTCCAAAGCGAATAACTATACGACCGCTCATAGCGGCGGCCAGGCCGAGCACGGCCCTCGTGTATGGCCAACTGCTCTGAGGCCCGGCGATAGCGGCAGGCATCAAGCGCATTCTGGTAGAGCTCTCGAAGTGCCGGCCATCTCTCGCCATAGAGCTGCTGACCCATCAGCAGGCCAATAATCCGCGTCCGGTCCAATTCAAACCGCAATGGCGGCCGTGTTGGATGCCACCCACTCGGCGTCGCGTTGAGGCGATTGACTGTAAATCCTGCTGGCAGCAAATCACGCGTGGCCGCGGCGTGCTCGTCCTGCCGCTGGGTTAATCGCGTCCGGTAACTTTCCAGACCGTCAACCACCGTGAGCAGAGCAGCGTCTACCGCATCATTCGCACAGTCCAATCTCAAGTCGAACCATCGCTCGCCGCGGCCGGGCTCCGCCCCGTCGGGAGTACGCGTGTGCCATTCCGCGGCAGCCAACTGCAACCGAAGCCAATCCGCCGATAGAACGTCGTCGGTACCAATGTGCTCGGCCAACACCGAAGGCATGCGCCTTGAGTCCAGTGCGAGTTGGGAACCGAGATTAAGAAGATGTGCGACCCTCACCTCATTGATCGTGAGCTGATTGGCGAACTCACCGCAGCTGAACTGTGTATTGAGTGACTGGACGCTGCCGGTCGTGTCGAGCGTCAAATCGTCGAAGCTCGCAAACATCAAACGTGCGAGCCGTAACAGGCGGGCCGCGCTGCGGACCTCGCACACACGACGATCTTGCGTGATTTCGGGAAACGGTGCTGGAGCGACAACCGTCGAAACCGAGTCAAGGGCCCATCCCGTACGCTCTCGGATGCTGCCCTGCGCGTCCCACAGTTCACCCGACGTGTGGCAGAAATCTACGAGCGACCAGCAGGAATAGTCATCAGCAGCGTCTTGCTTGTTCCGAGCGATCAAGGCGCGCCTAATCTGCGCCGCGTCGCTATCCCGCCAAGTGTTCCGCCACGCATTCAATAGATAACCGGAGCCGGAGGCAGCTTCCGGGTCAGGTACTGCGCCCGCAGCTACAAGCCGGGTCTCCACTGCTGCGAGAGCGGCTTCATATATGAAGGGCACCGCCAGAATCATCGCGAGTTCCGCAGCGGGCACGTCTTCCGCTTCAGTCGCGGACAGGAATACATGACGAATCCGCGTAGCCTGCTTCAACCACGCGCGCTCATCGCGCCAACGCTGGATCGGCAAGACGCGTCGCGCTTCCGCTACTCGTTCCTCCGCCCGCATAGCAATCGCCTGCAACTGCGTCGCGAATGTCGGCAACGCTGTCTCCAATTTTTGGAACAGTTCGGTTTCGATGAGACGGCCCGACCACGCGGACCGCTTGAGGCGTTCGCGAAACCGGGCGGCCTCGTCTTCCTTAATTACGAGGTGCTCCCAACGCTCGCCCCGGCCCGCGCGGCCGGATGCGATAAGTGTCTGCGTTCCGCCACTAAAGCCGGCGAGCCGCCGACGTGCCTCGGCAGCAATCGCTTCGAGCTCTGCCGGTCCGTTCTCAAGTTCGATGGCTTCGGCGAAAGCACGAGTGAACGCGCTACAGTCCTCGCCTCTGCAATCGCGCCTACTCTCTTCTCCACTGTCACAACCGTATAGGAAGGCAAGAGTCGGCCCGTCCGTCGCGTCACTGCCGTACTCGTTCTTGAGCGGTGCATCTTCCTCGAACGGTGCCGACTTGCTGGGGGCCAACGCACAGTGGGTCCCTTCACGGCACGCATCAATAAGGACCACCACGGAGCGCGCCTTGGATCCGCGCGAATACGCCGAAATCCAACTGTCCGTGGCCATTCCAATCGCGTGCTCTGGACGCTTTGGGCTAAAGTCCTGTGGGAGGAGCACACGCCGGCCATCAAGCTCGATGCCATGCCCGGAAAAGAAGATCAGCATGTCGTCGTGCTGGTCGGCATTATCGAGAAAGTCACATATTGCCCCGCGGAGCCGGGTGGTGGTCAGCTCACGTGATCGAGCCTCACCGGCCCCAGCGCCGATACCTTCGATGTACTTCGGATCGAAGCCGGCGCGGGTCAGCGTTGCTTTTAGTAGCGAGATATCGTTGGCGACATAGCCTAGAGCTGGCAGGGCGTCGTAGTCGGCGATTGCCAACAGCAGCGCACGGCGCGACATCAGTCGTGGACGAAAGTTAGCTTGAGCGACGCCGTGACGCCGGCCTTTGCAGTGCCAATGAGGCTTACCCCGCCCTCAGCGGCGAGTTCAATGCCAACTTCCAGCTCTTTGAGCGAAAGACCATCCCCCTTGGCAGCAAGGCTCGTTGTAGCAGCCCTCAATTTGGCCACTAAATCGGACAAGTTTGCCTTCAATTGCTCCACGGGAATCTCGACGGAGACTACGGCGCCGGTTCCGAAAATACCTTTGCTAGGATCACCGCTGACAAGAATTGTGTCAGCCATTTGTCAAGTCTCCCATTCGGTTTTGGCGATATGCTATATCCTCGCCGCGATGGGAGACAAGGGGTATTAACTATAGCTGCCCCTTGATCTTGGGCTGCGAAGCCGTCGGCTTTTTGTCAGCTGCCGCAATGGATTGACTACGATCCTGAAACAGCAGCACCTCTGACAAGTTTGAGACGCCGGCGCACCTAAACACTTCGCGGTAGGCTATACTTGGTAGGTTTGTGAGGTAGCCCCAGGCGAGCGTACCCCAGCCATTGCGCGAAATAAAAACCGGGAGGCGCTAGGCCTCCCGGTTCTTTCTCCCCTGCGCTACGTCGCGGCTAAGCGGCGTGGAGAAGTTCGAGGTAATCCTCGTAGATGGTCATGTTCTTGCCGAAGGAGATCGCCGCGGCCTGGGCGCCGCAGACGAGGTGCATCCAGCGCCACGGCTCGCGGGTCGAGTTGTACTCCTCGACGATCGACTGGTGGTGCTTGA
>Ga0306920_100016936_pt1 | contig 10050 bp, 10 predicted proteins | sample flu12Cox44000170_FD_204666 | JGI IMG/M metagenome (GOLD analysis project Ga0306920, IMG submission 204666) | Lab enrichment of tropical soil microbial communities from Luquillo Experimental Forest, Puerto Rico - flux4day.12C.oxic.44.000.170 (v2)... | ecosystem: Environmental > Terrestrial >...
GAAGAAGACGGCGATCTATATCAGCACCGGCCGCGGTCCGACGACCGACGAAGCGGCGCTGATCAAGGCGCTCGACGAGGGGATGATCGCCGCCGCCGGGCTCGACGTCCTCGAGCAGGAGCCGCCAGGCGACAACAACCCGCTTTTACGTATGGACAATGTGACTCTAACCGCGCACGTCGCCTCGGCCTCCTCCCGCTTCGATCCGGCGCGGCGCCGACGGGTCGGTCAGGAATTATCGCTGGTGCTGAGCGGCAAATGGCCGATGTCCTGCGTCAACCCATCGGTCCTGGCCAAGAGTGACCTAAAGCGCTGGCAGCCGGTCTCGATGGAGCGCGGCCCGAACTCCTAATTGCAGCCGGGCAGACGGATGATTACCGGCAGACGGTCGTTCATTATCGGCGGGGGGATTGGCAGCAATGGCAGCGAGTTGGGACCCGGAAATCGTGCGCTACCCGGATCAGAGAATAAAGACCCTCGATCCGCGCTTTCAACCGCTGGTGCTCGGCAATGCCGCGGTCGAGCGGATTGCCACGGGTTGCCGGTTCAACGAAGGCCCGGTTTGGTTCGGAGACCTTCGCTGTCTGCTGTGGAGCGACATCCCGAACGACCGGCTGATGAAATGGGAGGAAGAGACCGGAGCGGTCAGCGCCTTCCGCAAGCCCTCGCACTATGCGAACGGCAACACCCGCGACCGTCAGGGACGGCTCGTGACCTGCGAGATGGACACGCAGCGGCTGACTCGTACCGAGCATGACGGCTCAATTACGGTGCTCGCCGACAGCTTCGACGGCAAAAAGCTGACTGGCCCCAATGATGTCGTTGTTAAATCTGACGGCTCGATCTGGTTTAGCGACAATGGTGCGGGAATTCGCGGCAATTACCTCGGCCATAAGGCGACCGCGGAGCTGCCCTACCGGGTCTATCGGCTCGATCCGGCAACCAGGCAGCTGACAATCGCAGTCGGCGACATGAAGCGGCCGAACGGGCTCGCCTTCTCACCTGACGAGAAGCTGCTCTACGTCATCGACACGCCGGGCCCGGGACAGCGCACGATCCAGCTCTACGACGTCGTCGACAACGGCACCAAGACCGCGAATCGGCGCGAGTTCAACAGCGCCGAGCCGGGCGGCTCCGACGGCATGCGGGTCGACAACCAAGGCAATCTGTGGTGCGGGTGGTCCGGCGGCGAGGCCGAGGATGGCGTTGCCGTCTTCGCACCCGACGGCAAGATGATCGGCCGCATCATGCTGCCGGAGCGTTGCGCCAATGTCTGCCTTGGCGGGGTCAAGCGCAATCGGCTGTTCATGGCGGCAGGCCAGTCGATCTATTCGCTCTACGTCGAAACCCAGGGTGTTCCCGGCGGCTAGCAGCGGCACGGCAGGGGCCGGCACGCTTGTTGGCACCCTCGCAAGGATCTCATATAAAACCGCAATGAAGTACAATCAGGACGCGTGCGCGAGGGCTACCCCTTCAAGGCGGCGAGACGGGTTTGACACCCGGTCGATATCGCGCCGCGCTGGCGTAACCCATCGGCCACTCCGCTATCTGCTGACAACGATTGACCGGTTCTTTGGAAGGCGGCGACACTCGCAGCCCGAACGCCGAGAATGAATTAGCGCAGGAGGTAGCCTCGCGCCATGCAGATCGTCGTCGCTCTGGTCGTGATCTGGATCCTGTTCGCCGTGCTCTCATGGTTGCTGCACGCAGCCAAGTGGTTGATCTTCATTGCGATCATTGCCAGCCTGGTGGCAATCGGCGCGAAATACCTGCGACAAATCATCCGCTAGGTAATGCTGCCACCGGACCCCTTGCGCCCGCCCAGCACGGCCCGGCGCGAATACTTCGCAAAGATCTCACATCCGAACCGCAAACCGCCACAATCACGCACCTCGTCAATCAGCCTACCATGCAGTTATGGTGTTAGGTGTGCCATTTGGCTTCCCAGTGCGCTGAGATAACAAGCTCGTAATGCTGAAGGCGGACCACTCGATCACGAACGAATAATCTGCGGAGTGGCGCAAGGCGCGCATCGTCCGATAATGATGAATTTCCGCAGGCTGCTGTTCGGCTGTGCGATCCTCTTCGCTATCGCCGGTTGCATTGTCATCGGCATCACGATCGGGCAATTCGACCGCGAGCTGCCCGATTACCAGCAGCTCGGGCATTACCAGCCGGCCATCATGACCCGCATCCATGCGGGGGACGGCCGTCTGTTGGCCGAATTCGCCGCCGAGCGCCGCGTCTTCGTACCGTTCGAGGCTATCCCCAAACGGGTCGTCAGTTCCTTCCTCTCGGCCGAGGACAAGAATTTCTACGGCCACCACGGTATCGACCCGCTCTCCATCCTGCGCGCCGCTCTTACCGATGTCGGGAGATTGAACGCGAGCCGCCGCCCGGTCGGCGCATCGACGATCACCCAGCAAGTCGCCAAGAACATGCTGCTCACCAACGAAATTTCGATCAAACGTAAGATCAAGGAGATCCTGCTGGCGAGCCGGATCGAAGCGACACTGCCAAAGGACCGCATCCTCGAGCTCTATCTCAACGAGATTTATCTCGGCTCCGGTGCCTACGGGGTGGCAGCAGCAGCGCTGACCTATTTCAACAAGTCGCTCGACGAGCTGACACTCGGCGAGGCCGCCTTTCTCGCCAGTCTGCCTAAGGCGCCAAACCGCTACAATCCGACGCGCTACCCGCAAATCGCCAAGGCCCGCCGCGATTGGGTCCTCGATCGCATGGTCGAGGACGGTGTGGCAACACAAGGGGAAGTGTCGCAAGCCGAAGCGCTACTGCTCGAGCCCAGACATCGGCAGGCAACCGAAGAGGTCAGGGCTCCCTACTTCGCCGAAGAGGTCAGACGAGAGCTCCTAGCCCGCTACGGCGAGCACTCGGTTTACGGGTCGGGGCTATCGGTGCGCACCAGCCTTGATGCGGGCTTGCAGGCGGCGGCCGACGAGGCGCTGCGGACCGGGCTAATCCGCTATGAGCGTGGTCATGGCGGGTGGCGTGGAGCCGTGGACCGCATCGACCCTAAAGGCAATTGGCAAGCGCGCCTGGCCAAAGTACCGGTACCTGCCGTTGCCACCGATGTAGGCTGGCAGCTCGCGGTGGTGACGCGCAGTGACAAGGACGGTGCGACGATTGGACTCAAGGGCGGCGCGACCGGACGCATCCCATTTTCCGACATGCATTGGGCGCGGCCGCGGCGCAACAATGGCAGCTTCGGATCCTATCCACGCACCGCCGCCGATGTCGTCAAACCGGGCGATGTGGTGATGGTGGAGCCGACGAAGAGGCGTCTGGAAGAGAGACGGTCAGTGGCAAGACGCCAGCATCCTATGCACTGTGTCAAGTGCCGGAGATATCGGGCGCGCTCGTCGCCATGGACCCGCACAGCGGTCGGGTGCTCGCGATCAGTGGCGGGTTCAGTTTCGAGATCAGCCAGTTCGACCGCGCCACTCAAGCCAAACGGCAACCAGGATCGTCGATCAAGCCGTTTGTATACCTGACGGCTCTCGATCACGGTTTCACGCCGTCAACCTTGGTGCTGGATGGCCCCATTTCGCTGCCGCAGGGCCCCGGACTGCCAATGTGGTCGCCCACCAATTATACCAACCACAACCATGGACCGGAATACCGCGGTCCGACACCTCTTCGTGTTGGGCTCGAACAATCGCTCAATGCGATGACGGCGCGCCTGGCCTCGCTTGTCGGAATGGAGCCGATCGCGCAGACGATCGAGCGGTTCGGGATCATGGACCATACGCCGCGGGAGTACTCGATGGCCCTCGGCACCGGCGAGACTACCCCGCTAAGGCTCACGGCAGCCTATGCGATGCTGATCAATGGCGGCAAGCACATCACCCCAACCCTGATCGACCGCATCCAGGACCGCGATGGTGCGACGATCTTTCGCGCCGATCAGCGCGCTTGCGGCAGCTGCAGCAATGTCGCTTGGGAACACCAGCGAGTGCCCGTCATCCCGGACACCCGGGAGCACATCGCCAACCCGCGCTCCGCCTTCCAGATTGTTTCGATGCTGCAGGGCGTAGTAGAACGCGGCACCGGTACGGCCGTGCGCGCCGTCGGCAAGCCGATCGCCGGTAAGACCGGGACGACCAACGATTTCCGCGATGCCTGGTTTGTCGGAGGCACCCCCGATCTCGTCGCCGGGGTATTTATCGGATATGACGATCCGGACAGCCTCGGCGATGACGAGACCGGCGGACACATCGCGGCACCGGTGTTTCGCGACTTCATGATCACGGCGCTGAAGGACGCGCCACCGACAGCGTTCCGTCCGCCGCCAAAGCTGCGGCCCGATCGAGCCGTCCCGACCACGGGCTCACCGGCCGCAGCAGGAGGTTCGGCCATCGATGCGGCCTACAAGCCGGGGACAGCGCCTGGCACGAATCAAGCCTTCAGCGCCAAGGGGGTGCCAAGTGAGATTCCGATCCGGTCGACGAGTGGCGAGCACCCAATGATGCGTGAGCGCGGAGGTGGCGCTCCGGAGAGTGGAACCGGTGGCCTCTACTGAGTTCAAATCTCGAATGCGCGAAGCGTTGTCGCGCCAGACCCACCAGCTCATCACCTTGATTGCACACGACGTCGGCTTCGACGAGACCATCTGACGCTTGCCCTTCCGCCGTGAGGGCACACCGGAAAATGGCGCCGTTGCTCTGTGGCGCAGATATCGGTCGGTATTTCCGCAAGGATTTAATATCAATCGCGCAAGACTATGCAATCACCCGCGACGGACTTTCTCGTATTGTGCAGTCTGACTTGGCGCGCCGGTCTATCTAAGCGACTGTCAAAGCGAACAGACACAGCAAATGGTGAGCAAGACCATAGGAGGCGACTGTGATGATCCTTAAGAGGACGACGAGTTTGGTTCTTGCGGCCGCTTGCCTGACAGCGATCGCAACCATCCCGGCCCACTCCCAGACGTCAGACACTGAAGGTTCCGCGCCAAGTTACAGTGGCCAGCAGCCCTACACGCCGCAGGCCAGCCGCGGCGATGTGCCACAATCGGCGGCGGCGCGCCGAAATGTGATCGAGAGCCGACAATACGATCGGGAGCTTGAAACAAATCGCGCGTTCCGCCAGGCGCGCATGCGCAAGGAATGCAGCCCGATTTCGGATCCCGAACTCCGTCAAAGCTGCCTCGCGAGCTTCCATCAGGACGAGTCCTCCGCGGGCTCATCGAGTTCGCGGCGAGCTCAGCGCGACCAGTCCGGCCGGTAAATTTGCCCGGGAACGGGAAACCGGGTCGCGCATCCGATCGGCAGGCGCCGCGGCGATCCATTGTCGAGCCTCGGATCACAGTATATCGATCCGGCTGATGTCGTGCCGCTGCGGCATCCGCCGAAGCGGCCGGCGCGCATCGCTTGCCCTGAGATCGAAATCGCGCGAGTCTAGGAGGTCGGACACCAGTATACTGACATAGGAGGGAGGTACGATGAGCTCCGACACATCGCGCAGCGACTTTCCCGGATCTTCGATCGTGTCTGCCGCAGACACGCAGGGCGCTGCTGGAGTGGTGCGCGATCGCCTCGCGGAGGACGTATCGAGCCTTCGCGCAGACATGAGCAAAATGCACGACATCCTGTCGCGGTTTGCTTCAGAAGCCGGTGGACAGGCGGCGCGGACGGCGCGGAATGTCGGTCAGACAGTTGCCTCGCAGGTAAGCTCGACGGCGAGCGGCCTGGTTGCCAGCGGCGCTGACGTGGCTTCCTCTGCAACAGAACAGTTCAAGACTTTCACCACCGAACTCGAGGGCATCGCCCGCAAGAACCCGCTCGGTGCGCTCGCCGGCGCGCTTGCCGTCGGAATTGTGATCGGGCTGATCGTGCGCGGCCGTGGCTGATGCTGCGATTCCTGCTACGCCTTCTGGGAGTGGACCTGGACTACCAAATCGCCGAAATTCGCGCACAAATCGAGCAGTTTAGAGCCAGGACCACCCGAGAGCTAGCTGAGCAGGCTAAAAAAACCGGTTTGACGATCGGCTTTGCCGCCGTAGGCGGCATTGCCGCCATCGCCACCTTTGTGATTGTTCTGGTGGCACTCTACCGATGGGCGGACCTCTATGGAGGGCCATTTGCGGGGCTCGCCGCAGTCGGTATGGTGACGGGGCTATTGGCGGCAGTCATGTTCGTGCTGGCTTTCTGGCGCGGACCCCGTAATCCCGCATCTGCCGGTGTTGATGGAGGTCGAGCCGCCGCACCCGCACCGCCCCAAGGCCCGACTCCCCGCCCCCGCCCCCCGTCTGCGTTACTGGCCGCTGCTCTGCCTTCGTTGCCGTCGAATGCTTCGGTCGTGGACGTTCTGAAGCATCGCGTCTCGACGCACGTGGCCGGCGCTGGCGATGAGGCCGTCGATGCGGCTGTTCACCTGATGCGTACCGGCTCCAGATCGGTTCTCTTTGGCACTTTGGCGGTTGTCGCGCTGGTCGGCGTCTTGCTCGGACGCCGCCGGTGACGCGCCAGCGATGCGCGGACCAAATCGGATCTTCAATCGGTCCGGCATTTGGCGGGGCAAAGCGCTGCTCCGTCTCCTGTTGCTGGTGGTCGCGGCCGCAGTGGTCGCCGGGTTGGTGTCGAGGTTTGGCGTCTCTCACGATTACGGCTATCTGCGCGCCACCCTGCTGACCGGAGATCCAGGCGGCCACTACTATGCAGTCGGCGCCCGTTTGGCGGCGCGGGCCAAACAGGGACACGGACGGCTGACCGTCGTGCCGACGGCAGGCTCGGTCGAGAATGTCGCTCGGCTCGCCGAAGATCAGCGGCGTTGCGTGGCCGCCTTCGCGCTGGTGCAGGACGGGATACCCGTGCCGGCCGATGCCGGCCTGGTGCTGCTGGGTCGGCTTCCGGAACCCGAATCGCTGCTGCTGCTCGCTCGGCAGAACCGCAAGTTTTTGACCTTTGCCGATCTGCGCGGCACGTCGATCGGGATCGGTCCCGAGGGCTCGGGAACTGCCTACCTCCTGCGCCAGCTTTTTGACGACCCGGACCTGAGGGGGCTGGATGTCCGGCTCTCCTTTCACGAATTAGTCGAGCAGGCGCGATTGGTGGCCCAAGGAGAGCTCGATCTCGCCGCCTTTGTTATGGCGGAAGACGCGGAGCTGCTGCAGTCCATCATCAACCAATACGGTCTCGATATCTCGACTTTTCAGGATCTCGAAGGTCTTGTCGCGCGGCACCCCTGGCTCGGAATGGGACACATCCCGGCGGGACGCTTCGATTTGGTGCGACCGACGCCCGCAGTGGACAAGCCCGCTGTCCACGTCGACACTTTGGTATTGGCCAACCCGTGCGCTCGGCGTGCCGAGCAAGTTGCGCTTTTGATGCTGCTCAATGCAGAGCTTCCAGGTTTTATCGCTGCCAATCCTCCCAAGCACACCTATGCCACCACCGCGCTGCCGCTGGCGCCGGCGGCGAGCCAGTTTTTTGTCAAAGGCGAACCAGAGCTCGCGGATGTGTACTTCCCGTGGGCGGTCGACTTGTTGTCGCCGGCATATTGGGTCTACCTGGTGATGGCAGTAACGGTTCTCTCCAGCGTGTTGCGGGGGATCAGCCGATTTGAGCTGTGGCGGATCGATGCCGCCCGCGAAAGGCTGGAAGGACGGCTCAAGGAGCTCACCGATTCCAGGCTGACCCACGCGCAAATCCGGGCGTTTCCCAACCGGGATCTGCTGGCTGGAGCCGATGCGTGCGCCGCCGTCGAGAGTATTCGAGACGAGTTGGTGCAATTGCGCGCCCGCTGCCAGCGCTACGCGGCGTCGATCGTCACGCCGATGGGCGATGAAATGTTCTACCGCTACCAGGAATCGCTGATCGACGAGGCGACGACCACCGTCGCCTTGCTGCTGCAGCGCTCGGCCAGTGGTACAAGGTCCTCGGCACCATGAGAAACCTCTCAATCGAGCAGCGGAAGCCGCTGTCCGGCGTGCTCGACCAAGTTGATGCCGAGCTGCTGCAGCCCGGCGTGGGCCCGCTCCGACGCATCGCCGGTGATCTGGACCTCGATGCACCGGGCCGGCTGCGGTTTCGTTAGTCCCTGGCTGAGATTTGTCGCAATCCCCGAGGTTCTTTCGGTCCACAAGAGCCGGTCTATCGGCAGCAGGATCACCGCCAAACCTTGATTGGTGTACGCAACCGGTATGTTCATATAGATGTCGAGACGCTGTATCGGAGCGACCAACCGGTGGTAATCGGCAAGGAGTTCCGCCATTTGCTGAAATAGCAGGGCCGCGTCTTCGCTGTCGGCCCGCGCCGCGTATCGGATGAAGGCCGAGCGTCCAGCTGTCCCGGAGAGCGCCTTCATGGCTTCGACGATGACAGTCTGATACCGCGGCGAGAGCATGCGGTTGTCGAGAAACCGGTCGGCGGCCGGGTCCGGCACCCGCATTTGGCGCCACGCCTCCCGGTTCCGCCGGGAGAGCTCGGTTGCCGGCAATGCATTGACGATGCTCTTGGCCTGATCGAGGGTGCGCAGGCCGCTGGCGGCCTGCAGCACAGCCGCGCCGGTCACCATCGAGGCCGCACCTAAGGTCAGATTGCCGGCGGCCGAGGCCCAGGCGACGCTGTTCAGTTCCTTTTGCAGGACTTCGTTGCTGGAGTAGACATCGAAATCGAACCTCTTGGCATAGTCGCGCTTGAAGCTGGAAACGGCGAGCAGGTTCTGCGCCACCCCGTCTTCGTACTGGCTTCGCCCGCCCCGCTTCGCCGCCTCCGAGACGCGGCCAAAAATGCTAAAAACCGCCTCCGGCACCGCCCCGATCGTGGCGACGGGATCCTCGATCAGGTGCTGGGCGCCCTGCACCACCCCCTTGCCGGCATCGGCTGTCGCCTTGGCAAATGCATCGCTTTGACGAATCTTCCGCAATTCTGCGATCGCCGCGATCTCACGGATCAGCCGGCGCAGCCGGGCGTCGCTCGGCGCGGTGAACGGGCCATAATCCGATGTCACCGAATACTGGTTCATAAAGGCAAAGGTTCTGACAGTAGGGCCCAATTGGTAATGAGGCCCGCGCAGCAGCGTCTCCGGCACGACATCCGCGGTGGCCCGGACCTCGGGGGAATCGAACGCCGTTTGGCCGACCGTCGCGCCGCCGCAAACGGCGGTCGCCACGGCCAGCAGCAAACAGACCGTGGCGGTCCGCGGGAACACGCTGTTTGAGAGGCGTCCGCTCAATAAGGGCTGGTGCTCGCGCCGGCAGGTTTGGCCGGCGTCCCGGAGCGCATTTCCGCCACCGCCGCCTGCCCGCCCATTGTTACAAAACGGGTGTCGCCGCCGACGGTGACAAACGTAAAGCCCATCTCGATCATCTTCTTGGCATAAGCCGGCGCGCCGCAATGGATGCCGGGCTGGACCTTGTGCCGCTTGCAGCCGTCGAGCACCTTCTTCAGCGCAGTCATCATCCACTCGTCGGGCTTGTCGCCGCCCGGCGCGTAGCCGAGCGAGATCGACAGGTCCGACGGCCCGATATAGACCGCATCGAGACCCTTGACCGACAGGATCTCGTCGAGATTGTCGAGCGCCTCCTGGGTTTCGATCATGCCAAAGGCGACGACGATGTCATTGGCCTTGGCGTGATAATCCGCACCGCCGTAGAGGGCGGCACGGATCGGCCCCGAGCTGCGGTAGCCGACCGGCGCGTAGCGCATCGAGCCGACGAATTTCTCAGCCTCGGTCCGGTTGTTGATCATCGGGCAGACGATCCCGTAAGCCCCGGCGTCGAGCGCCTTTTGGATGTGCGCCGGGTCGTTCCACGGCACCCGCACCATCGGCGTCGTGTCGGTGGTCGAGATGCCCTGCAACATCGTCACCATCATCTGGTAGTCGATCATGCCGTGTTGCATATCGACGACCAGCGAGTCCCAGCCGGCATGCGCCATCACCTCGGCAGAAAAGCTCGACGGGATGCCGCACCAGCTGTTGAACACCGGCTTTCCGGCCGCCCATAATTCCCGCACCTTGTTCGCCCGCGCCATTTGATCCTCCTGTGTCTTCCGTACGATACGATATAAGCCGATCCCGCCAGCTGAG
>Ga0306920_100016937_pt1 | contig 10050 bp, 8 predicted proteins | sample flu12Cox44000170_FD_204666 | JGI IMG/M metagenome (GOLD analysis project Ga0306920, IMG submission 204666) | Lab enrichment of tropical soil microbial communities from Luquillo Experimental Forest, Puerto Rico - flux4day.12C.oxic.44.000.170 (v2)... | ecosystem: Environmental > Terrestrial >...
GAAGCAGACGAACACGAACAGCCCCGCCGCCGCGACGCGCAGGCGGAACTTCGAGAGCTGCTGCTGGGTGTCCTTGAATTCGGTCATGCTGTCAGGCCATCGGGACCTGCGGCCCGCTCACGCGGAGTGGCGGGCCGGGGTGGGTAAGAGTTAGTCAAGCGAGTCTTCCAGCGACGTGCGGCGCGCGCCGCTCAAATGGGCCGCGTGTCGTCGGGGTCGACGGGGCGCCGCTGCGGCAGCAGCAGCAGCAGGCTCGCGACCGGCCAGAGGAGGGCCTCGACGAAGCCGCTGATGAGATAACCCCAGCCGGGAAACGAAGCGCCCATCAGCAGGCGGATCACGAACGGCACGACCTGCGCGCCGACCAGCATGGGCATGACGGCGAACGTCTGCAGTCCGATCGACATCCACAGCACGCGGCGGTGAATGGTGATCGCGCCGAATGAAAGCAGCGTGTACGCGAGCGCGTGTTCGCCGAGCAGGTTCGCGTTGTGGACATCCATGAGGAGCCCGAGAAAAAACGCGACGCCCATGCCGACCTTGCGCGGCTGGTGAATGTTCCAGAACAGCAGCACGAGCGCGACGAAGTCCGGCACGCCGGCCAGCTTGCCCCAGGGCAGCAGGTTCAGGAGGAACGCCGCCGCGAGGCTGAAAGCGATGAAGTACGGATTGACCGGCTGCAGGATGTATTGCGGACGCGGCATCACTGGCCCCCTTGCTCGACGGCCTTCGCCGCCTCTTCCCGGAGGCTCTTTCCGGGCTTTCTCTCGGGCTGCTTTTGCTCCACCGGTTTCTTCCCGGCTGCTGCTGCCGCTGTTGCCGCTGCCGTTGGTGCTGTATTCGCTGCCGGTTTGGCCGGCGCGGGGGCGGGCGCGGCACCCGATGCGGCGGCGGCGGGTTTCGCCTTCGCGTCGTCCGCTTTCTTGTCGCCCTTCTTGTCCGCGCCCCTGGCGGACTTCTTCTTCGCGTCCTTCGCCTCGGCGGCTGCCGCGGCCTCTTCGGCCGCGATCGGGTTGGGCGGCACCTGGGCGACAAAGTGCAGCACGAGCACCTGGCGCGCCCCGCGCACCGCGGCGAGCGGCAGACAGACCACGCGCGCGAAGGCCGTGTCGGCCTGCTTGTCCACGCGCAGCACCTTCGCGACCGGCAACCCTTGCGGGTAGACGCCGTCGAGGCCGCTCGTCACGAGTTCGTCGCCGGCCTGCACGTCGGCACTGATCGGCACGAAGCGCAGGTCGAGCAGGTCGCCCTTGGCGGTGCCGTAGATCACGCTGCGCAGGCCCGTGCGCACGACCTCGACCGGCACGGCCTGGTCCTTGTCGGTGACGAGCGTGACTTCGGATTGCATAGGGAAGACGCGCGTGACCTGGCCGATCACGCCGTCCTCGCTCAGGACCGGCGAGCCGTTCTGGATACCCTGCTGCGAGCCGCCGCCGATCACGACCTTCTGCGTGAACGGGTCGCGCGTGTCGTACTGGATGTCGACCGGCGTGGTTTGCGCGCCAATGCGCTGCGAGAGCTGCAGCAGCGCGCGCAGATGCGCGTTTTCGGCGGCGAGCGAAGCGGCCTGGTTGGCCTGCTGCGAAAGCTGGAGATTGCGCGCGTGCAACTGCGTGTTTTCGGTGCGCAGCGTGGAGCTCGTCACGGCCAGATCGGCGGCGCCCATAAAGAAGTCGCGCGGCACGAGGGCCGCGCGTTGCAGCGGGTAGAGACCTGCGCCGAGCACCCCGCGCACGACATCGAGCGTCTTGAAGCGCGCGTCGGAGATCAGAAGTGCGAGCGACAGCACGACGAAGAAGATCAGCCGTGCGAGTGCCGATGGGCCCTGCTTAAAGAGGGGCGGCGGACTGTATTCCATGGTCGGCGCCGGGGGCGTGTGCGGTTCGGTGAAACGGAGGGTAAAACTGTGGCGCCCCGAAGGGCGCCTCGTTGCGGACGGCGCGGCGGCGCGTGTGCCGCCCTGCCGTCAATTGCGCGGCGGCGCCGAAACCGCGCCGCGTGCGGGCGCTGCGGTGCGCGAGGCGCTTACTCGTACGAGAAGATGCTGCCAAGCTTGTCCATACGCTCGAGCGCCATGCCCGAGCCGCGCACGACGCAGGTGAGCGGGTCTTCCGCTACCAGCACCGGCAGGCCGGTTTCTTCGGCGAGCAGGCGGTCCAGGTCGCGCAGCAGCGCGCCGCCGCCCGTGAGCATCATGCCGCGCTCGGCGATGTCGGCGCCCAGTTCCGGCGGCGTTTGTTCGAGCGCGATCTTCACCGACGAGACGATCTGGTTCAGCGGGTCCGTGAGCGCTTCGAGGATTTCGTTGCTCGAGATCGTGAAGCTGCGCGGAATGCCCTCGGAGAGGTTGCGGCCCTTCACTTCCATTTCCTTGACTTCGGAACCCGGGAAGGCCGAGCCGATTTCCTTCTTGATGGCTTCAGCGGTTTGCTCGCCGATCAGCATGCCGTAGTTGCGGCGGATGTAGTTGACGATCGCTTCGTCGAACTTGTCGCCGCCCACGCGCACCGAGCCCTTGTAGACGATGCCGCCGAGCGAGATCACGCCCACTTCGGTCGTGCCGCCGCCGATGTCGACGACCATCGAGCCCGTGGCTTCCGAAACCGGCAGGCCCGCGCCGATCGCTGCGGCCATCGGTTCTTCGATCAGGTAGACCTGCGAGGCGCCGGCGCCGTGCGCGGCTTCCTTGATCGCGCGGCGCTCGACCTGGGTCGAGCCGCACGGCACGCAGATGATGATGCGCGGCGAGGGCGAGAACATGCGCGACTCGTGCGCCGTCTTGATGAACTGCTTGATCATCTGCTCGGTGACGGTGAAGTCGGCGATCACGCCGTCCTTCATCGGGCGGATGGCTTCGATGTTGCCCGGCACCTTGCCGAGCATTTGCTTGGCTTCCTTGCCGACGGCCTGGATCGTCTTCTTGCCGTTCGGGCCGCCTTCCTGGCGGATGGAAACGACCGAGGGTTCGTCGAGGACGATGCCCTTGCCGCGCATGTAGATGAGGGTGTTGGCGGTGCCGAGGTCGATCGCCAGGTCGTTGGAGAAGTAGCTACGCAGAAAACCGAACATTCAAAAATCCTGTCTCGCTTGTGGCCGTCCTTCCAGCTTGTTGGGCGAGGGCGGCAGCGGAAAATTAAACAGCCTCAGGGCGCCATGCACCGCCACGAAAGCACCTCGAACGCACTGCGGGGGGCGTCGCAAGGGGCGCCACGAGGGGCCTGAGACTGCGGGGATGGTTACCGGAGGCTGCCTCGCTGCGCCGCCCGTTTGATCTCGTCTGGCCGCATCGTGCTGCGGTCGGAGCTGAAAGGCGAATGCAAGGCGGTCCGGGTTTGGGTCGAACGCGTAATGATACCTTATAATTTTGCCTGTTTTGCAGGATCCGGAAGGCAGTTTTTGACCTCATCGAAGCTTTCCTCCAGAGCCGGATCCGGCGCGATAAACCGCTGTTGCAGCACCGATTTTCCGCCCTGCCGCAGCAGCTTCTTTTTCCGGTGACCGCATGGCCCTGACCCTGAACGATGTGAAGCGCATCGCGCACCTCGCGCGCCTCGAACTGGCCGACGCCGAAGCCGGCAATACGCTCGAACGCCTGAACGACTTCTTTGGCCTCGTCGAGCAGATGCAGGCCGTGGACACGACCGGCATCGCGCCGCTCGCGCACCCGATCGAGCAGATCGAGGATGTTGCGCTGCGGCTGCGCGAGGACGCCGTGACCGAAATCGTGGACCGCGAAGCGCTCCAACGTCCCGCGCCCGCGGTGCAGGACGGACTTTACCTCGTACCGCGCGTGATTGAGTAAACGCGCAGCATTTTTTCGCCATTTTCGAAATCCTTCGAGTTGTCGGAACAGTTCGAAAAGGCACGGACTCCCGAGTTTTTGCGGGTTTTCCGGGAAGCGGCCCGTACGTTTGCCAACGTAGTCCGAGCCGCTTTTCGGACGGCGCGTCGACCTGATTTCGACCACGCCGTGACGTTCTTCCAGGAATCACGCAATGCATGACAAAAGCTTGACCGAACTGCGCGCCGCGCTGGCTGCGAAGGAGTGCTCCGCAGTCGAGCTGGCCCAGCACTTTCTGGGCCGGATCGAGGCGCATCAAGATCTGAACGCGTTCGTCGACGTCAATCCCGAATTGACGCTCGCCCAGGCGAAGGCCGCCGACGCGCTCCTGCACTCGGGCCACGCGGGCCCGCTCGCGGGCGTTCCGCTCGCGCACAAGGACGTGTTCGTCACGCGCGGCTGGCGCTCGACCGCCGGATCGAAGATGCTCGCCAACTATGTGAGCCCGTTCGATGCGACCGTCGTCGAGCGTCTCGAGCGCGCGGGCATGGTCTGCCTCGGCAAGACCAACATGGACGAATTCGCGATGGGCTCGTCCAACGAGAACTCGCATTTCGGCGCCGTGAAGAACCCGTGGGACAAGAAGGCCGTACCCGGCGGCTCGTCGGGCGGTTCCGCCGCGGCGGTGGCCGCGCGCCTTGCGCCCGCTGCCACCGGCACCGACACGGGCGGCTCGATTCGCCAACCGGCGTCGTTCACGGGCGTGACCGGCATCAAGCCCACGTACGGCCGCGTGTCGCGCTACGGCATGATCGCGTTCGCGTCGTCGCTCGACCAGGGCGGCCCGTTCGCGCAGAGCGCCGCCGACTGCGCGCTGCTCCTGAACGCCATGGGCGGCTTCGACGAGCGCGACTCGACGAGCCTCACGCACGAGCACGAGGACTACACGCGCTTTCTTGGCCAGAAGTGGAGCGCCGACGCGTCGGCCGACAAGCCGCTCGCGGGCCTGCGCATCGGCCTGCCGAAGGAGTACTTCGGCGCGGGCCTCGCCGACGACGTGCGCGCCGCCATCGACGCTGCGCTGAAGACGTACGAATCGCTTGGCGCCACGCTCGTGGAAGTCACGCTGCCGAAAACCGAGCTGTCGATCCCCGTTTACTACGTGATCGCCCCGGCGGAAGCCTCGTCGAACCTCTCGCGCTTCGACGGCGTGCGTTTTGGCCATCGCGCGGCCGAATACCGCGACCTGCTCGACATGTACAAGAAGTCGCGCGCCGAGGGCTTCGGCCCCGAAGTGAAGCGCCGCATTCTGGTGGGCACCTACGTGCTCTCGCACGGCTACTACGACGCGTACTACCTGCAGGCGCAGAAAATCCGCCGCATCATTGCGCAGGACTTCCAGGAAGCGTTCAGGCAGTGCGACGTCATCATGGGCCCGGTCGCGCCGAGCGTGGCCTGGGACATCGGCGCGAAGGGCGACGATCCGCTGCAGATGTACCTCGCGGACATCTACACGCTGTCGACCAGCCTCGCGGGCCTGCCCGGCATGAGCGTGCCGTGCGGCTTCGGCGCGCTCGCGAACGCGCAGCGGCCCGTCGGTCTGCAGATCGTCGGCAACTATTTCAACGAGGCCCGCATGCTGCAGGTCGCCGACGCTTTCCAGCGCGCGACCGACTGGCATCGCAAGGCGCCGGCAGGGGTGTGAACATGGCAACACAGTGGGAAGTCGTTATCGGTCTCGAGACGCACGCGCAACTTTCGACGGCGTCGAAGATCTTCTCGGGCGCCTCGACGCAGTTCGGCGCGGCCCCCAACACGCAGGCCTGCCCCGTCGATCTCGCGCTGCCGGGCGTGCTGCCGGTGATGAACCGCGGCGCCGTGGAGCGCGCGATCCAGTTCGGCCTCGCGATCGGTTCGACGATCGCGCCGCGCAGCATCTTCGCGCGCAAGAACTACTTCTACCCCGATCTGCCGAAGGGCTATCAGATCAGCCAGTACGAGATTCCGGTCGTGCAGGGCGGTCAGATCACCATTCAGGTTCCTGCCAATGAGAAGGCCGGCAAGGAAGCGTACGAGAAGACCATCAATCTCACCCGCGCGCACCTCGAAGAGGACGCCGGCAAGTCGCTGCACGAAGACTTCGCGGGCATGACGGGCATCGACCTGAACCGCGCGGGCACGCCGCTGCTCGAAATCGTCACGGAACCGGAAATGCGCAGCGCGGCGGAAGCCGTGGCCTACGCGAAGTCGCTGCACACGCTGGTCGTGTGGCTCGGCATCTGCGACGGCAACATGCAGGAAGGCTCGTTCCGCTGCGACGCGAACGTTTCGGTGCGTCCGGTCGGCCAGAAGGAATTCGGCACGCGCGCCGAGATCAAGAACCTGAATTCGTTCCGCTTCCTCGAAGAGGCGATCCAGTACGAAGTGCGCCGCCAGATCGAGCTGATCGAGGACGGCGGCACGGTGGTGCAGGAAACGCGCCTCTACGATCCAGACAAGCGCGAAACGCGCTCGATGCGCAGCAAGGAAGACGCGCACGACTACCGCTACTTCCCCGATCCCGACCTGATGCCGCTCGTGATCGACGCGGCCTGGGTCGAGCGCGTGAAGGGCGAGCTGCCCGAGCTGCCCGCGACGATGCAAACGCGCTTCGTCGAGCAGTACGGCGTGACGCCGTACGACGCGAACGGGCTCACGTCGAGCAAGGCGATGGCTGCGTACTTCGAAGCGGTGGTGGCGAAGGCCGGCGCCGCGCAAGCGAAGGCCGCCGCCAACTGGCTGATGGGCGAAGTCTCGTCGCAGCTGAACCGGGAAGGTCTGGAAATCGACGCCTCGCCGGTCGCGGCTGCGCAGCTCGCGCTGCTGCTCGCGCGTATCGCCGACGGCACGATCTCGAACAAGATCGCCAAGGAAGTGTTCCAGGCGATGTGGGACGAGAAAGCCGCGGACGAAGCGGCCGCTGACCGCATCATCGAAGCGAAGGGCCTCAAGCAGATCTCCGACACCGGCGCGCTCGAAGCGATCATCGACGAGGTGCTCGCGGCGAACCCGAAGTCGGTCGAGGAATTCCGCGCGGGCAAGGAAAAGGCGTTCAACGCGCTGATCGGCCAGGCGATGAAGGCCACGAAGGGCAAGGCGAACCCGCAGCAGGTCAACGAGCTGCTGAAGAAGAAGCTGGGCTGAGTTCGGCTCAAGTCCCGCCTGATTCGGGCATGCTTGCAAGGCGGCGTCGTGCGTAGCAGTGCGGCGCCGCCTTGCCGCTTCAGGCGTCTGCCACGGCGCCGGCTCGCTTCATCGGCGCTTGAAGCCGTCGTATTCACGAGAGAGAGGAGAACTACACATGTCCAAAGTCCCGAGTCTCGACGACTACCGCGTGCCGTACTTCAGCGACAAGAAGTCGGAGACGTTCTCGCTCAGCGCGCTCGACCCCGCCGCGAAGCCGTTCTCGACCGGCAGCAAGGACGGCGACCGCGACCGTCTCGCCGAGGTCGGCAACAAGCTCGACGTGCTGCAGGAGCGCCTGCATGCGCAGCGTCACCAGCGCGTGCTGCTCGTGCTGCAGGGCATGGACACGAGCGGCAAGGACGGCACGATTCGCGGCGTGTTCCACGAGGTCGATCCGCTCGGCCTGCGCATCGTGCCGTTTCGGGCGCCCACGCCCATCGAGTCCGCGCGCGACTTTCTCTGGCGTGTGCATCTGCAGGTGCCCGCGGTGGGCGAACTGGCGATCTTCAACCGCAGTCACTACGAAGACGTGCTCGTGCCGCGCGTGCTCGGCCAGATCGACTCGGCCGAGTGCGAGCGCCGCTACCGGCAGATCCGCAATTTCGAGTCGCTGCTTGCCGAAAACGGCACGTCGATCATCAAGTGCATGCTGCACATCTCGAAGGACGAGCAGCGAAGCCGTATCCAGGCGCGCATCGACGATCCCACCAAGCACTGGAAGTTCGATGTCTCGGATCTCGAGGCGCGCAAGCATTGGGACGCTTATCAGGCTTCGTACCATGACGCGCTCGCGGCCACCTCCACCGAATACGCGCCGTGGTACGTGATTCCCGCCAATTCGAAATCGCACCGCAATCTCATGGTGGCCGAGTTGCTGTTGCGCCTGATGGAAAGCCTGAAGCTCGAATATCCGCCGGCCAAGGCCGAGCTCAAGGGTCTCAGGATCGAGTGAGACCGACCCTATCCCCTCGCACCGCGCAGTCCAGATTCAGCGCCGCGGCGCGAGGCAACGCAAAATCAAGAGGAAAGAAGACATGTTGCGTGTGATCACCGCGAATCTGAATGGCATCCGCTCGGCGGCGAAGAAGGGCTTTTTCGAATGGTTCGGCGAACAGAAGGCCGACGTGCTCTGCGTGCAGGAAATCAAGTGCTCGCAGGACGACATGACGCCCGAGTTCCTCGCGCCGCACGACTTCACGGGCTACTTCCAGCATGCGGTGAAGAAGGGCTATAGCGGCGCGGGCGTCTACACGCGCCACGAGCCCGACGAAGTCATCATCGGCTTCGGCAGCGAAGAGTTCGACCCGGAAGGGCGCTATGTGGAAACGCGCTACGGCAAGCTCTCCGTCGTTTCGGTGTACGTGCCTTCGGGGTCGAGCGGCGACGAGCGCCAGGCCGCGAAGTACCGCTTCATGGACGAATTCATGCCGCACCTCGAGGCGCTCAGGCGCGAGCGCGAAGTGATCGTGTGCGGCGACGTGAACATCGTCCACAAGGAAATCGACATCAAGAACTGGAAGGGCAACCAGAAGAACTCCGGCTGCCTGCCCGAAGAGCGCGAGTGGCTCACGAAGCTGTTCGACGACGTGGGCTACGTGGACGTGTTCCGCACGCTCGACTCGCGCCCAGAGCAGTACACGTGGTGGAGCAACCGCGGCCAGGCGTATGCGAAGAACGTGGGGTGGCGTATCGACTATCAGATCGCGACGCCCGGCATTGCGCACAAGGCGAAGAAAACGTCGATCTTCAAGGACATCAAGTTCAGCGACCACGCGCCGCTGACCATCGACTACGACTACAAGGTCAAAAGCTGACCATCACCCTGACGCGAGGCGCCCGGTTCAGGGCGCCGACACCACCTTGCGTTTCTGGATAGCCGGGATGCCCTCGTAGTCGGGCAGCTCGGCGAGCGGCTTGCCGATGGCCTTTGCGTAAAGCGGCAACATGTCGGCGAGGCGCTTGGCCATATCGGCGCGCCGCGCCGGCGAGTAGGGATGCACGTAGATGAAGCCCTGGTCGCGTTCGGCGCGCGTCGCCACCGCGAGCTTGTCCCAGGCCGTGAGCGCGGCGCGCGGGTCGAACCCCGCGCGCGCGGCGATATCGCTGCCGATCACGTCGGCTTCGGTTTCGTCGGCGCGGCCGTAGTGCATCTCCACGAGCTGCGAGCCGATGCCTAGCGGAAACACGCCGAGGTCCGCGAGCCCGAAGAGCTGTGGCACGCTGCCCGACTCGATCTGCGCGGCCTGCTGTTCGCCAAGGCGCTCGCGCACGTGCTCGCGCACCGCATGCGCGATCTCGTGGCCGAGCAGCACGCCGAACTCGTTGTCGTTGAGCTTCACGCGGTCGAGCAGGCCGCCGTACACGACGATCTTGCCGCCCGGCAGGGCATACATGCGGATATCGTTCGAGCGGATGACCGCCACTTCCCACTTCCAGTTCCTGACGCGATCGCCCCACTTCACCGCATAGGGCGCGAGGCGGTCGACGAAGGCGCGCACGCGCTGCACGTGCGGATCGCTTTCGGCGTAGAGGCGGTTCGAATGGGCCGCGCCGCGCACGATCTCGTTGAACTCGGCGGTGGCCTGCGCTTCGAGCATCGGCGAGGGAATCAGGTTGCGGTAGACGGCGGCGTTGCCAAAGCGCACCACGCGGCCGGTAGTCGGCGCGCCGGGGGAGAGGCTGCCCGCCGGGACGTTCGCGCCCGCGCCGCTGTTCGCTGCGCCGTTTGCTGCGCCATTTGCTGCGCCATTTGCTGCGCCGTTCGCGTTATTCGGCGTGTTGATGGCGACGTTGCTGGCGCTTGCAGCGCTGCCACCCGCAGGCGTTGTCGTGTTGCCCGGTACGGCCGCCGGGGCGCTCGTCGCCGCCGGGTTGTCGGCAGCGCACGCATTGCCTGCTGAGAAAGCCGGTAAGGCCACGGCGATGGCCAGCGCGAGTGCCCGCGGGTGCACGCCGCGGCGCAATGGCGCGCGCGGGCTTTGCACGGCGGTCTCATGCGTGCTCACGGCCGGATTCTCCAGGGGGCAATACGAATGAGCAGGAGC